>Ga0302325_10013205_pt1 | contig 17643 bp, 26 predicted proteins | sample Palsa_T0_2_FD_201948 | JGI IMG/M metagenome (GOLD analysis project Ga0302325, IMG submission 201948) | Peat permafrost microbial communities from Stordalen Mire near Abisko, Sweden - Palsa_T0_2 | ecosystem: Environmental > Terrestrial > Soil > Palsa > Peat permafrost | place: Sweden: Abisko... | reverse complement strand
CCATCTGAAGTCACCCTGGCCACCATCGACGTAGGACAATCCGTAGGCTAGCCAGTATGCCACTGCGATACCGATGTAATTTGCCATGAACACCAACGCGATCATTTTGCCACGTTCTCGGGCCTCCGATACCTCAGCAGTCCAGGCAGGAGTAATGACGTTCAAGTGACCACATCCGATTCCAGCAATGACCCGAGCGACCAACATCATATGGGTGTCGACGGCGCCTGCCTGAAGTGCACCCCCGACCATACACCAAAGCGCACCGGCGCCAATTCCCTTGATGCGGCCAAATTTATCGCCGACCCAACCCCCAAGGAAGCCTCCAAAGAGAGATCCGAGATAGTAGATGGCTACAAGACCGCCGATCTTTGTGGCATTAGGCACGCCATCAGATCCAACGAGTTGCATTGTATCCTGACGTTAATAACTTCCATCTGACGAAATTACCGAGTAGTCAGGGGAACCGTTGACCCCGCCCATGACTCCCTGATCATAACCTTCGAAGAAAATGGCAAAGGCGCCGGCAGTGTTGATGGCTGCCAAAAGGGTCCTTCCAGACCAGCGTTTCCAAGCTTTACCCATTGCAAACGTGTACTGCTCGTGGAACTGGGGTAATGCATAATGATCTGTGCCTTAAAAGACAGAGACGATGCGGGATTCCCCAGGTTTGAACGCGCAAGATCCTCGGACTTTTAACCTGGCAATTCCGCGGAAACACCCGCAAAAGCAAACCCGGAGTAATCTGGGGTGTTGCCTCGGAGATTTCATGACTGCGAAAACCCCGGAGATCTTCTCCGACCCCTGAAATGCGTCAAGAAAATGCCTCAAAGCGACGTTTCTGAATCGACGGAAGATGTGGCTTTGGGGGGGCTTTGTGGATCTGGGGCGCCTTTTAATTTCGGGGGAATTTCGGGGGAATTTATAGGTCGGAACACGTACCATAAGACTCCCATTGGCGTCTCGGATCTATCGGAAAACTTCGGCCCGTTTTCCGATCGGATGCCCCGCAGTGCACCTGACTCTCTCCATACTCGTTACGACTTTCCTCGCGAGTTCCAGTGCAGTTGCAATCCACGGAAATACTCTCCGAGGAGAAGCACCCAAACTAAACGCGAGATTGTTCCCACGGGTCAAGATTGCGAAGCCTTGAAATTGAGGGGTATCCACGATCGCAGTCCATTCACATTCAGTTGTTTCCACTTCACATTCAGGCCATCTCCAAATGCCTTCCTACAACGCCATTCACATCGATGACTCCCGCTGGGTGCAGCACAATGCATGGTTGAATGTTGCTGATCCTGAAATCCGGATTCACTATATCGAGTGCAAGCCCGCATCTGGCGACATCAAAGGCACCATCCTCCTTATTCACGGTTTCCCTCAAACTTCGTATCAGTTCCGTCATGTCATCACTCCTTTGGCTGATGCTGGGTATCACGTCATCGCCCCAGACTATCGAGGCGCTGGGGAATCTTCTCATCCCAAAGAAGGCTACACTAAAATGGTCATGGCGGCCGATTTGCACGAGTTGATCACCAAGCACATTGGAGTCAAGGGAAAGATCCACGTCATCGGTCACGATATCGGTGGCATCATCGCCCACGCGTTCGTTGCCCAGTTCCCTGACTCGGTTGCCAGCGTCGTCTGGGGTGAATGTCCTCTTCCTGGTACATCAGTATACGAGAAACACAAGCACACCGACTTTTTGTACCACTTCACCTTCCAGAATGTCCCAGATTTACCAGAAGCACTTGTTACCGGAAGGGAGAGGATCTACTTGAAACACTTCTACGATAGGTAAACTGGGAAATACGATCTCTAACCGGTAGGCTAATCCAGAATCCTTCTGCCATCGGCGTTCGCGATTTGGAGCATTATACCATCATGTATTCTCAACCTGGTGCTCTTCGATGTGCATTTGACGTCTACCGAGCTTTCGAGACGGATGCAGAGGACAACAGGCAATGGTTGAAGAAGAGTGGCAAATCTAAGGTCCCTGTCTTGGCATTGTCAGGGGAGCGAAGTTTCATCGCAAAAGACGCTGAGGGTATGGTAAAGGAAATGTATGAGAACGTGACGAATGCTGTCGTCGAAGGAACGGGTCACTGGTAATACCTCAAATCTGCTTCGCTGATGATATCAGGCTCGCCGAGGAGAACCCGAAGGATTTCGTAAAGAAAGTCCTAGCACATGTTAGCCAACACTAGATATATGTATACTCTCAGGTAGTGTCGAGATTTCGGAAAGGGAAAAAAGGAGTAGTTTTCCAAAGCGTGCCAAACTGTTCCTTTAACTTTCATTCGATCGCCGTTGGCTTCGGCCCTTGGATCTAAGAAACGCCTTTAATCAAAATATTTAATCCCCGTTCGCAAGCGAATCGCATCTCGCGATAGCGCATTCCGATTTGATCGGCAGGCATCCGCACTTTGCGTGGCTACAAGTGAACGTGCCAGGCTTTGTCAGCGATTGTGCGGCAGCCCGGAACCGCACCACCTCCTGAATCAACCGTCGCCAGACAAAGCACAGGCAGCCAAATGTCTCAGGGCTTGATCCCAACGGACGCTTCACCATCCTCCGAGTCGCGCTTTCCTCCAGCTCCTCCATCTCTTCTGGCGCAAGGAAGCGCTCCATTCGGCTTCTATGGAGTCCCCCTCGCGTTTCAGCCAACCCCACAAGGCACAGGCGCGAGACAGACCCAAGACATGCCGAAACGTCGGGTAAGCGAAGCGCGGAGGCAACGTACTCCTATGTCCTGCGATAGATGCAAAGTTCGCAAGATAAAAGTATACCTCGCTTCCGTATCTTCATTGACCTTTTTAGTGTATCAATCCCACTCCTGGCCCATGTGGTTACTGCACTCGCATGAAGTTTCACTGTCAAATTACTGCGCAACGAAAACATCGGCCGCTATATTTTACTTCGGATGAACAGTTCCAATGGATGATTGCGATTCTGCAACATTTTGTACCTGATATCAATCTTGAGCTCGACGGGCTGAAAGCACTCGGGGCTCAATTAGGAGTTGCCGGTCCTGCTCTACCTCCCTCGGCACAAGCTCCCATGCGAAATCTTCCTCCTACTTTGGAAAGAGCCTATGGCCAAGGTCTGGAGTCGTCTTCTAATCCGTCCGAAAACATAGCTGGGAGTACTCAGAGTCCCGTTAGTGACTTTCTAGGAGAAGAGGAACTCGATATTAGTGAAGATCATGGTCCAACTCCGAATGACGACTCGTTCAATCCACCTACCCGGACTATGGCCCGTAATCCTTCTCTTTCTGTTGTTGCTTACCTTAGTGTACAATAAATATGATGTCCCGGTCAACATCGGCTCCCCTGGCTACTCTTTCAATTTTCCGGAGCGAGCGCTTGCGGATATTTATGTCCAGAGATATTTCAATGAGATCAACAATGTCAACTGGGTGCTATCCTACTATGAGTTCATGTCTTGGTATCGATACGATGACCCGAGTTCCCCTCTCAACGCAACGAGACACGTCATTCTGTCACTCGTATTTGCTTTCGGTGCGAATGATGTTAGCATAAGCGAGACGTATTATTCAAATGCTCTCAATCTGATCGGATCCATCATAAAGGAAGGCGGATTACAGTCAGTTCAAGCCTTAATGTTGATGGTGAGATTCTGGTGATTCTTTCTGATTAGTAGAGCTTATACTCGATGCACGAGACTCGCGGGTATAGTACTTGGGCGTTGACTGGTTTGGCAATCCGAATAGCGCAATGCATGAATCTCATGCAGGATAACGATGCCCGAGAAAGAAAAGGTCAAGACATCAGGCGACGAGTCTGGTGGACTTTGTACGATATGGAAAGGTGACCCATGACACTTCACTTATTGACAGTAGGCTTTTTTCCTCAAATCTATCCCTTACGTCTTCCATCATTGATGAATGCGTCAATACATCGCTTCCAGCCGACCACTTGTCCCCAGCGGGCTGGCTCGAAGCTCAACAGAAATATGGTGATGAGATGGTCAGGTCACCTCCACCAGAGTACACCGAATATTCGATCTCTCTATCTCAAATACTCGGCCGCACGGCGACGTATCTCTCGCAATCCACCATCTCGCTCTTCACCCTCCTTCACTATTTCAACGAATTACAAGAATGGTCTGACACCCTTCCCGAACACTTCCGACGGCGATCTCCTTCTTACTCGAGATACCACGCTTTTCTCTCTCTGCGATGGAGACATGCTGTGATGGTGGCAACGAAACCATTTTTATCATTTTTAGCTCTTCTTGGCCTTTTCTCGCTACCTGTCAATTTACGGGGCTTTTTTGAGTTCTGTGCGAGCATAGCAGCCAGCGCTGCGCGAGAAAGTCTGGATATAATAAAATCCAGAAAACAAGGGGAAGTGAAAGGGATAACGGCATTTTACCGCCTTTTCCTCCTCCAAAGTGCTGCTGTATTTGCTCTTTCGGCTGTTATTCGGCAGGGGAGCAATTCTGACGGAGCTTCTTATAAGGAATGTCTTGAATTATTAACGCAAATACCAGGAGGCGTTGATGAACAGATAATGGGAGATATGCATATAGTGGAAAATAAATTGGAACAGTTTGCTGCTATCCGGGGCACGAAACCGACGTAAAGGCTTCCGTGAAGGGATCTGACTACAGGGATACTTCTGGTACTTTTTATTCGCCAATGCCATCGTTGAGTTTCAAGCAACTGGCTTATCGATTTAATCTACCCAACATACCAGATAAAAATGAAGAGAATTTGGCGCGCTGGATCTCGAGAAAGGTTACTTGGGAAGACATTTCAGAGTGTATCACAGCTGGATTGAAGAGGGAGGGCCCTATCAAGTAAAGCATCCGCGCAGGGAGATACAAAACAAATCAATGAAGAGAACGTATTCTTTCTCTTTTACCCTCTATTCTAAGCCCCGATCATCAAGGAAAATCGGTGTTCCTGCACCGCATACATTTCTTTTCCTTGGGGCTTCCCGTGGTTTCAGTCATCTTAAGCTAATCCTACGAGGCCCGTCGTAGATTTGTGTGAATTCTTTCCGAGCAGCCCACTTATTAATGGCTTGACGTTCACTGAAGTCTCTAGTATTGATCCTAGACTGGCCAGAGCACCCTAAACCGAGTGAGATGTCTTTAAGACTTGATTACGACAAATGTTTATAGCATGGATAATCTCTATTGCACAGTATTATTACACCGGACGGACCCAATCATTTTTCTCCCTTGTACACAAATCTCTGAACAATCAGTGGTTCACATGGCATCCCAGTCATTTCCTCTTCCTTCTCAACTCTCTCTCGTTCCTTCTACTGGTTAGCTATTTTCGTTCGAGAACTTCCACCTTCTTTAGAATTCCCTTGATTCTAATCGCACCCCTTCGTTCTGTTTTGGCCATGAACCGGGGACTTTTCCATGTCACTGTCCCTTCGTTATCGGCAAGGTCTCGATCCCACTCAAGTGCCGCTTCGCCTTTGCTCCACTTTGCGCCCTTTCCAACCGCAAAATCATCGCTTGGCTCACCAGGGCGTTTCTTATTGACTCGTTTGACCGTTGGTTGGACGTTCACAGTTTTGAAACCTTCGTTTTTCTTGGTGTTGTTATCTGTGAGCGCCTTGAGCTCCTTCAGTGATAAGGAAGTTAATGGTGGGGTTTGTGGTCTTATCGGGCGAGTTGTAACATCCACCTGCAATCAATAAACTGGATCCTCCCGAAGAACTACCCGTTTCGTTTCAACGTTCTTCTTATTCTCTCCATTTCGAGTTACCCGTTGTGCGCCGCCTAGTTTGCCTTTTGGCCTGTCCATAGTAACATTCTCAGGTATTGGAATATGATCCGCAACAGGGACAGCCGGCTTCTCGATCACGCCTTCATGTCCATTCAGTCTCCTCTCCGGGACGATAACGGGTTGCGGCGGGATATTACTGACGGTAACATTCGCTATACTCTTTGCAATTTCAGCAACCTTCGGAACCCTGGTCGATCGTCTTGTACCTCCAGCAGCGGACGTACTTCCGAATCCGGCCGGACGAGGTAATCCAGATCTTATCACTGAGGGAGGCGGTTGTGCTAGAGATGGCAAGACGCTCGTGAACCTTTTGTTTTTCCTTTGAATGGAGGTTGGTAGAGGTGGTCCGGGTGGAACTGGGACCGAAGGAACCGCGAATGCATCAGTACGCACGGGCCTCCCTAGGGCTGAAAATGATGTCGTTTCTCCTTCTGGCTTCTTTTTCGTCCGCAGATCGTCGTTCTCTACTACTCGACGTTTTCGAACTGGCGACTTTAGACGAGCGAATTCGGCGTCTAAAGATTGGGTGATGGTGTTAGTGTTTTCTTTCTCACCGAGATTTCTCGATATCTGCGGAGGTGGACCGAATATCTTTGAGTAGACTTCATACCGAGGAGTGGCTTTAGATAAGGGCTCGTTGGTGATATTCTCTGTCCTTTCGAAGTTGAATCTGAAACCTGATTTTGGCGTTTCTCTTGTAGGACTCGGGTGGATAATGATGTGCTTTCTGGGAGATAGAGCCTCTTTATGCGCTAAAACTTGTTTCATTGGCGACGGCGACTTTATCCCCAGCTGTTCATCAGTCTCTAGCCGTTTTCTTTTTGTTGGCGCAGGAGTGACAGGAGATTGTAATCTTTTGGCTCGTAGACTAGGTGGAACGAGAGCCGGAGTATATTTCAGCGTGGCCTTCTTTGGTGCAGGCGAAGGAAGATTGTCGAGAATAGGTTGCAAAGCTGCAGTAAAATCTCTACGTTTGATATTATGACGGGCTTCTCTTGATCGAACGCGCTTGGCTCTTTTCCTCAGGATGTCCAGGCGTGTAGTGTTGGGCAGATTCGAAGCTGTCTTGCGTTTCTTCACACCAAACTATATTGTATCAGATACTTCAATGGGAAGGGCGCACGTTTTCCTGTTCATCGAATGCGATTTGTCGTTTGGGGGGTGAGCCGGTAGTTTCCTTCTTTGATGGAATTGAGAAGATTACTTGATTGTCCAGAGATTCTCGACCATGAATCCTTGACGATGTGGCACCCTCCGGATCGCTAGGATCATGAAAGATGAGTATCTTCGACGGTCCGAATCCTTCCGCTTCATCGAGACAGCCAGTCACTTCCCCAGTCATTACTACCTCCGAACCATGACCATCGATCATTCTCGTGCCGGTGGTTTCTAGCACCGACATATCCTCATTCGAATCAAGAGCTGTAGTATCCATTGTCAATTCTCTGGTCTCATCGACTTCCGAAAACGAGATGAGACTTTCCCAATCGTCGTCCGCGATTGCCCTGTCTTCAATAGCCGGAGCTGGTGCGTTCTCCGCAACCTCTTGTGATTCGATGGGGAAAGTGGAGATCGACGGTGAGGGGCTACTTTCCTTCTCATTGCTGTGCGAAAGATTGGTAGATTCCGAAATCTGCATTGAATCTTGAATATCACTTCTGTCGTCCAGTTGTGGCCTTGCAAGCTCGACGGCAAAGTCACTGACGATGGTATTTTCGGACACAGATTCTGTGAACAGTAGCGCTTCGTTTATCAAATCGGCCTCCTCAGCTGGCAGCGCTGACAGCACAGCATCTTCTGTTTCTGTGAACAATTCCTCTTTCATAGATTCTGCCAGCGCAGCAGCTGTGAGAATATCTTCGACGCCGCCTTGTGCAACATCCTCTTCTTGGGACTGATCCTCTAATATTTGTTCCGGAAGATGTTCAGTTACAGAGGCCACTTCAGCAAGGTAAGCTAGAAGGGCGAGGTGGGGATGATCTTCCTCAGAGTTGTCAGCATTGGAGGTTTCGTAGACATCATCAGGCATATGTGACGTACTGAGGACATCGCTCAATGCTGGCTGTACACAGGCATCTAGCGGAATAAGCTCTTCTTTCGCGTCCTCGTTGTTGTCAGCAGCATTATTGTTGATACCAAGTGTTCTGTTCTCAGAGTCTGCATGTGCGACGAGAGGAGAGGAGACTATCTTGATCGGTGATTGAAATGCCCCTCTATGTGTCTCTGCAAAGAGGTCCAAGTAATCCATGCGTCTGACACTTCGTGGAAACATTCCAGGTGAAATTGCAAAGATGTCATTTTCTTGGAGTGCCGCCTTTACAGCCGAATGCCTGATCATTGGCGCGCTTCGTTGGGCGGGGGTTTGTAACGCGCTGGCTTTCTGAATCGATTTCACAGGAGATAGAGGCAATGGGTATTGATCGAAGGGATTACAACTCGGCGATAACTCAGGCTGATCTCTCAACTGCAGAGTGTCATATTTTGGCAAAGGACTTGCAGGCTCTGTCATTAGTTTTTGACATCGAATGATTTACCTTGTTCTTCTATTATCGCACTTCCTAATATTGGTGGAATATTTTCAGTGTGTAAAATCGTTGGAGAACTGCCGGGTTTTAGTGAAATACTGTTCGATCTCGTGGTCCGAAGCCTTTCGGGTGTTGCTAGAAATTGCAAAGGACTGGTTTTCCCAGCAAGCGGTGATGATGGCAGTGTCGATACACTTGTTCTTGTCCTACGCACACGTGAACCGCTCAATTCTTGTTCTTCTTTCCTGGTGCTCCTTTTCCTCAAGGTAACACTTCCACTACGCGGTGTCACTTTGCGGCGTAGTTTTGTTGTGGAAGTGATCTGTGATTCCTCCTCCTTGTTTTCTTTGCCTTGAAGTTCAGATTTGAGCGAACTTAGGCGGGTGCTTCGTCTCTGTGGTGTATTTGTTGTTGAGTTGGTTCTCTTGTGACGTGACTTTGTGATTTTGCGCGCTGAACCGGCTCCCAATCCGGGCGTTGGAGTCGAGTTGGTGACATCCTTGAATGGCGACTTGTCTCGCAGATGAGACGGCGTCAGATATTCCATGTCGCCAAATGGATCGATAACGGATTGCTGTTCTACTCACACAATGTTGCACAAACAATCGAGCGGTGGTGGTGTCGTTAATTATTGTGATCAAACGGAGTGTCTGCTTTGTTTACACGTTTGGTGCAAAGTCACGTGTGGTTGTCACGACAACAACATTTTATCTGTTGCATCGTTAAAGCTGATAACACTCACCCCGGTTGAACTTGGCGAAGATTTATGGGCCGTTAATATCTCAAGCAGTTCTCACAGTGGCCGCGGCATACATACACTACAGTCGGTGAATCCTGACGGAGCAATTTTGATTGGTTTCGCCAGGACGTCGAAAGAAATATTGCTATCTCATTAAGACTCATTCAAAGAACCCGGCCTCACTATATATAGCTACTACAGCATGCTTCCTAATACAGAAAAAGAGAGGGTTCACAAGCAAACAATAGACCAAACGATGATAAGCCTAGTTTTTGTCGTAATGGACTTTCATCGCTACATAGTCAGCCCGGAAACAGGGGTGATCTTACTTGTTGGGAAATACCAATAGCTACTCCAGTCTTCCTGCATATACGCTTTGATAACATTATTCTTCAGCACGTACTTCAGCTCTCCTTGTGGGCCAGGTGCACGGCGGAGATTCTTCAACCGAGCAAAAGTGCGCAAAATCGCAGTATTAGCAACAATATTGATCTCCCTCCCAATACATGAGTGTGGACCAAATCCGTAATTGATATACGAATCCTCTGGGCGGTCCAATTTGATTTCGAGAGGTTCAGGGAAAGCACGAGGATCAAGATTAGCTCCGACCTGATATTAGCGAGAATCAACTTTGAATTTAACCAAGTTCACAAACACCTCGTCGCCTGCCTTCAAATTGTACGTCACACCGGCTTCGTCGATGGTGCAATCTTCCTGGACACGGCGGAATAATCCGAACGATTGGGTGGACAAACGACATGCCTCCAAAGCGTATGCTCGTAGTTTTTTCCTTGATTCCTTGTCGTCAAGTTGCGCCAATTTAACAATCTCAGGCCAATGATGACTGTATTTTGGCTGCATATAGATATCCAACATTTGAATTGACTGTAATCAGAACATCCCTGTAGAAATTTACCTGTTGTCCTTGATTCGCTGTTGCAGCCGCCGCCGTCGGTATGATGATCCAAGTGATTTCATCCACAGACTTGCCTGCCTTGAGCAACCTTCGAATAAAAGCATTTCCGTAACTATCCAAGAATCCGTCTTCCTTGAAATTGTCGGCCAACTTCTTGATAAATCCGCCAACCGATACTTCCCTGACATTGAACTTAACCAATGTACTGAGAGCTTCGCATGCTTTGGTTGCAATCTTACGGAGTTTGAATGAGACGGCCTCATCTCTATCAAGGAAAACGTAAGCGAAGAGCACCGCCAGAATGTCGTATAACTGCTTCTCCGTGAACGGGTAATGTGGTTTCTTGTCCGTTTTCAACGGGAGATCAAAGAGTTGAGCCACAAAGTGCACGTGGACCATGTCGATTACACTATATTAGCCTTTGAAACATTCAGATGGTACTCTCGGACAGCATCAACTTGATAAAAATCTCCCAACTGGTAAGATCTCTCAGCAAGTAATTTCTCTGTAAATCTGACGTAGAAATCCCAGACTTCATCCATGCCTTTCGGAACATCTGTGTAGAGGGCCTTGATTACCGCGTTGCGTTGTACAGTATTTGCTGGCTTGTCGGCAGAGAGCATGTAGTCTACACCTCCGCTGAGTCTGGAAATCGCAGCTCCCCATACGACCTTGAATGTCTTTTGATCTCCAAGAATTCGCTGAACGTTCGCCTTGCTACAGAAAGCGAGTTCTGGAACTGGTTTTTTGGGCGGATTGCTAGTAAATTGGGAGATAATCCCTTGCTCCGTAAGAAGTTTGACTGTGTGCTTCGGAACCGTGAGTGGGTACAGGGCGTACACAGAATTGAACTCAAACCATCCCGGGAATGCCTTCATCAGTAATTTGTACATGCCGCCGCCATGGGCAACGTCTGGATCATGTTCCACCAATTGGTATCCGAATGCAGTCAAATTAGCCGGAGAGTAATCCTGATCTCAATCATGCGCCAAACGGATGCGTACCACTGTATAAAACCGATCTCCACGAACCAAAGAAACAGCATCACTCAATAGCCCAGAACCAATAACTTGTGTAGGACACAATCCGGCTCCCGGAGCCATAGGCTTTTTGGTGTACTCGACGACCATACCAGGATACATCTCAACGTTGTCCGGATGGTCATACAATTGACGAAGAGCTTCATGTATTCTCGGATTCGGATTGATTGCTTCAAATGTTTTGTGTTCAACAAGACCCAAGAATCTACGAAGCTCGTTCAAGGTGGCCGTTCTCCAAACGCGAGCTTGGCGAATTCCGAGGACTTCCACCATCCTCAAAGCCAGTGGAACTCCAGAATCGAAGGCAGCTATAATCAGGGGAGCCCTACGACTGAGATACCGGCGCAATCTTCAATACTTTCCTGGATAACTTTGACGAGAGTGGCATCATCAAATTTTCCATCTGGACCTCTGACCACCGTATCCATATTCAGATTGCGCTTTGAAGGATCGGGATCGATCTTGGCAAGCCACCCTTGCAGCCCCCCAACATATTCCTCAAGAGAAAGTTTATGAATATCTTTGCCTGGGAAAAGTTTCTGAGTGAATTCGGTAGTCCATTTGTCGTCACGATCAGAGATGGCAGAGTGCCATCGGTAAAGGAGATTGAATTCGCATGAGACTTGATTGCCAATTCCCGTTGGCGCACCTTGACTTGAATAGACGTGGGGTCCAGTCGCTCGAATATCAAGCTCCCAGAGATTTCCGGTAAGATTCAAACCGAGGATTGCACGAACATAATCGAACATGATAATGTTAATGTATATCCCACAGGTAACCCTACCGTCAGGAGTAGACATGAGGAAACTTACAGGCGTCCTGTTTGGAAGAGGTCGTTATCACGTTTAGCAACGGCGGCATCGAATTGCTTTTTGATTGCGGCTTGAATCTCTTCCTCAGATGCTGCTCTCATCATTGCACGGACTCTTTGCTCAACTGAATCTCGAACCGGCTTAGAAAATCGCCCGGCTTCATTGATGTCCGCCAATTCTCCGACAACATAATTATGAAAACGGTTGAATGAAACTAACAAGCCGCTGACACCGGGAGGAAAACCAAGGATCCTCGGTTCGGAGAATGTATCTGGTTTAAGCTTGCCATCGACGAACGTGCGAACGAGATCTTGTTCTTGCTGATTTGAACCGTAAAGCGGAGAAAGATCAAGGTAAGAAGACGTTTCGCTAATGTTCGGATCTGTGTGAGATGACCTAAACAAATCTACTGTTAGACCAGAGGAGGCGGGTTATACCATGGATGACAACTGTGGCGAAGTAGAAGAGAACACTACTGATTTTATTTGGGTGCTCTTTGTATTGCTTGCGGGCCATCACAGCTACATGTCAGAATAGGACATAATAGAAAGAACCGTCAAAGAGGACACCCGGGTCTGGAGGTGCAGCCATCTTCATATGTACAGCCTTGACGCTTTTTGCGTACGGAGTGTAAGCCTTTCCAAGGTCTGGATACATGATGTTCTCATATTAGCAATGGTGAAATTTGCAACGCACATTGTATTTCCCTTCTGGGTTTCTGTATTGATATGTATCACCAACATAGGAAAGTGGAGGATGAAGCAAAACGTTCCATAGGTTGGTAACAAGCCCATCAGTAAGCTTGGCTTCGGATTTGGATGTCCGGGGCAAAGAGGTGATGAACTGGATGAGTTTTTCCACCTTCAATAAGAATTTTCCAAGAGATTGAATGAATACCAAGTACTTGCTATCATCCTGGAGCCCTCCTCGGCGCATCATGCCCACATAATCAATCATGAGATCGAGATCCTGCGGAACTCGCATTGCCTGGCTGGCCAGATCTTTGAGAATGCCGGTTTTCGTTTCAGTGGGAGAGTAGTCAGACTCGTATCTGCCATCTCCATACCTGGGAGGAGGGGGGCGGAAGGAAGCATTGAGGAGCTGGCCGATTTCAGATAGCCTGTTCGACATCAAGAGATTGTAAGGCAATTGGTTTGAATGTGAGGTGAAGCGGACAGCGACGACTAAATAAAGACGGCGTAGCCGATTCAAGTCCAGAGCGCAAGTGGCAACCAGTTACAGGTCCCCGCTCTTGCCAAAGCGTGGGTGGCATAATAAGGTTGAGATATGCAGGTCGGCCTGTGCCCTCCCACTCATTTCCCATTCCGATATCGGGCACGCCTCTTCGTCGCCGATCGCCGAGACTGAAAAGTCCACTGCTCGTACCTAAGAACACGGTCTAAGGGACTAGCTGTTACTGCCGGATACCGACTGGGAGAATCCAGTATGGCCTCGGTTTTCAGCGAGATTTGCAGTTGTGGTAAGGAATCAATCGATAAAGTAGCCGGACGACATCAAAGCGGCGGACTATTGCGCCCCGTGCTCAACAATACACACAAACTTTATCCGGGGACACACCCCCGCCGCAACCGTGATGCACGAGGCGCCATCCCACCTCATAATTTCCATAAATAATGCCCCAAATTCGACCAGTCATATCTCTCGCTAAAAGCCGGAGAGATAGATATAAGAGAGACGAAGCGTAAGCGATACCGGAGCTTTCAAACTCATCAGTTCGGAATGTGGAAAAAGAGTGCAAGACCACCGACAAGGACATCACCGATTGGAGGCTAGTTCTGACATCCCGTTCTCTCGTTCAACTCGGTTCGATTAGTCGCCGATCGACGCTGATTGAAATTGGTGATAATGAAGTCGCAAGGAAAGGGAACCGACTGCCTGGCTTGTCATGCAACTTGTGTCACAAGAAGACTGATCGGCGTCAGGTGCCCTTTCCTTTGTCCCTCCCAGAGCATATGAAATACATACGTCCGAGCACGCTGACGACAAGCGTCTTTCACCGTGACTGGATATCATGACATCTCCGACTGCCAAGCCTAACGGGACAGAATGCTCAATCTCCTCTGCCTCGACGGGAAGGACGAGCAAATCCTCTGATGGAAGTGGGAAAAAACCCCAGTTTGGTAAGTTGGCTGCCTAATCGCAGACTTCATTGCGACACTTGATCAAATGCACATCAACTGAATAAAAAGCGCCAACTCTACTTGATTTTCTCTTCTGACACTGAGGTCAAAAAGACAGTCGTACACGAGATCAAAGATCTATCAATTGCTGGCCACCCTGGATTTGAACAAACCTACAGTTCGACTGTACGAGCATATTACTCTGATATGCACGAAGATATTCGGAAACATGGGAGAGAGCGAAGCATGTCAAAGGTTAGGGCAATTCGAGCTCTTGTTCTTTAACAAGCTTCGAACTCTTCCATGTTTCTTAATGTCTTCGTCCATTCCTGGCCAGTAATATGTTCGTGTAATCTTATTGTAGGTTCGCAGCCATTAAAGCTACCCAGCACCATGACGACCGATCCTATCATTGCATCTATTTCTTGATAAGACTAGATTCATCCACAGGAACTCATTCTTGCAACCACTACTTGACAGGACCGCTCTAAAATTCAGCTATGCTTGCCAGCAGAACAGTGTCCCATATAGAGAGAGAAAGATCAGAAATTTGGGTATAAATCAAGTCCACACAAAAGTTCAGGAATCGATTGATGCAATTTTTCATCACAAAACAGGAAACGATAGAAAAAGAACAGGGAGGGACATACCGTTACTTCATCTTCAATGCAGAGAGACACCAGTCTCCAAGTTCAATCTCCTCCATTTTGGCCACAACTTCAGCGACCTTCTCGACTTCATGAATGCCGCTCTGCAGTAGCTTTTCACATTCAATTTCTCCTCGGACTTGTATTGCCTGCCATCGCATAGACTTTAACTCTGTTATCGCGTCGTCCAAGGCTAGTTTGGGGCCTTGGAGAACTAGAATTCCGGGATACCCTGGTTTGGAAATCCCTCGGAGGGAGTCGAGAGATTTGATTGCTTTGCGTTTCGTTGTAGATAAGAGGTGGTGGAACCAGATTAGGACAACGAAAGCCGGTGCATCTGGCACGGGGCTACTTGAGACTGATTGTTCTGGAGCAGTTGCTTCTATGGCAGATATCGTGGATGTAGTTGGAACGTGTTCTCTGAAGGACTCGACGATTTCAAGTAATCGTTCTTCGGTGGAAGAAGACAGGCCATCGAGGATCGAGTTCAACTCCTTTTGTAGAGATTGACGCTGAGACTCGGATAGTCTTGGTGCCGAAACCGCAACGATTGGGTTTCTCTTCGAAGGGTAGCTCAGTGGCAAGGTGAAAAAAAGACCGACTCCGTCATCCACAGACAAATCGAAGCTCAGGGGCTACTTGACAATTAGCTTATTTATTGGAAGAAAGTACTTCAGGAGGGGAGTTTTTGCGCCAGGTAAACTCAGTAGGATAAGCGGCTTGTAGCAATGATATTTCGGTGTTCTGTCGTTCGGCATTTTCATCATCGTTCATGGCGAAAATCTGCGGCAAGGTTTTGATTGCAGCGTCCAGTGGGCGGTTCCTGTCTCCTGGCTCCTTATTGGCTCATAACCGGCGCCTCGTACGTGGTTTATTTAATTTAAGCGCTATCCTCGGCGTCCGGTCCAGGAGATCCTCCCTGCAAACCAACCTTGAGCTTGTAGCCAACAGTTTCGGCAATCGCGTAACCTTGGCAGCGTCGACAGATTCTAATCCTTTCGCTTCGTCGCGAGACAGCCTCGGAGCAGATACAATGGACACGCCCGGCAGAGGATCAAGCGAATTCCTCCAGACTGAAGCGCCGGGATCGCCTTCTCGAGAATTTCCTCCGAGTTTGAGTACTTTGATCGGTCCTTCAGGTACGGGAGGGTTGCAATTTCCTCATCCTTATACTGATGAGCCTGAGGAGATGCCTTCACAGAGTGAAGCAAGCACCAGAGTACGAAAGAAGTTCAAAAAGGCACCGTCAGCACCTGGGGAGCGCGCTGATTGTAGGCCGTGGATAATGTAAGGGCTGTTCAGAGATTTAAAAGTGGTTCCGGGCTATACACCGGCGGCGTCGCAGCTGAACCAGGCCTGGACTATACGACTATGGATGTCGAGGGATTTAATGCGTCTGCTGAGATGACTGTTACCGATTATTCTGCAAAGCGATGCATGACATCCAAGAAGATGAGAATGCTGTCCGATTTTCAGGAATTTTTCCAGTATGATCGGCCACCGTGGTCGAAAGTTCGGTGGATAAACGTCGACGGCTTGAACTGGCCGTGCATTAAATTACTGGCAACGAAGTTTAAATTACATCGTCTTGCGATCGAAGATTTACTCAGTGTTCAACGAACCAAAATTGACCTGTATCAAGATCGTAGTCTCCTTGCATCTCCCAATTGACGACTAGATACATACGTATGTCTACTTCTCCATGTCCTTATCGGAGATGACGAACGCATTGTTGTTGACGATGAAGACACAGCTTCAATGACAAGCTGGGTGGAAGATCAAAGAACGTCGGATACATCTTTTTGGTCGAAACTCAAGGATCTTCTCAAAGGGACAAGTCAAAATGACGATATGATGAGAGATGCAGAAACCGCTGCTGGTATGGATCAACCGCAGAAACTCACGGTTACTCCAATTGCGCAGCATTATCACCCGGATCGGAACCTGATACACGAGCAGATCAAATCCTCGAGAGAGACTAATTTGACTGTCGCGGTTGAACAGGTTTCCATCTTTTTGACAAGTGATGGAACCGTGATTACATTCTTTCAAGTATGTATCCAGGCAATTGTGGAGCTCACAATAGCAATCGGGCAGGGCAGTGGAGAAACCCATCATGCAGCGCCTTGGGTCAGATGCCACAATCCTTCGAACTTCTGAAGACCCCTCCTTGCTCCTCCAAAGTATCATCGATGCAGTTGTGGATCTGTCATTTCCTATCGCCACAGCTTATCAAGAATTAATAGCAGATCTTGTACGTGGCCCGTTTTCCTCTTCACGACTTATGTTTAGGAAATCGATGTTTTGACGAATCCTCAAATGGCACATACGAGAGAACTTCACATTGTATCTGGAGAGCTCAATATCCTTAAACGAACCCTATATCCGCTCCACAATATGATCAACGCTCTCAGAGATCATCGTCCCCCTAAACGACCCGGGTATTTCGGCTCTGCATCCGGAAGTAGTATGCCTGCTACTCCTCAAGCCCCAAATCCTAACGAATGCGAACAAAAAGGAGCAGATATTTCGGTCGCAGCTCGAATATATTTAGCTGATGTCGCGGACCACGTCCTTATTCTCACTGAAGAGGTCGACATGTTACGCGGCACAGTCGAAAACATGATTAACTTGGTTATCTCCGTTTATGCGTTACTTACGGTTAGATATTCAACATGGTCGCGTCCACTCAAAACGAGTCGATGAGGCAACTTACCATGGCCTCCCTGATTTTCCTACCATTGACCTTCATCACTGGATACTTTGGTATGAACTTCAATATAGAGCACTGGCCAGAACTCGTCGATAACGGGCCAGTGTTTTTCTGGAAAATAGCCATTCCGACAACAGTAGCGGTTATTGTCATTCTCATGTACTCGTATATAACGAGGTTGTTGAAGACTTTGAATAGACAGGTGGTGAGGAAAGGTGTAAAGATACGATTACGAAAAAACCGTGAGATGAGACGACATCGGGGCACGGGAGGAGTAACTAGATTCGATACCAGCGCCAGGAAACTTGCTGTAATGACTTAGGAAAAACACAGG
>Ga0302325_10013202_pt1 | contig 17647 bp, 15 predicted proteins | sample Palsa_T0_2_FD_201948 | JGI IMG/M metagenome (GOLD analysis project Ga0302325, IMG submission 201948) | Peat permafrost microbial communities from Stordalen Mire near Abisko, Sweden - Palsa_T0_2 | ecosystem: Environmental > Terrestrial > Soil > Palsa > Peat permafrost | place: Sweden: Abisko... | reverse complement strand
CGAAGGCAGCATGGCCATCGCCTTCATCCACCAGTACTTGGCTTTGTAGTTGAATCGCAGGACCCGAAGGCCGGAACTCCACAGATGCGGACTCCAGCCGGCCGTTGTTAGCTTTCTTGCTTGAAACCGCCTGACGTGATCGCGAAGTCTGCGATATCGCTGGCGGTGGAGCGAGCGATATCGGGACAGATAGCCGGCAAAAGTTCGACGCCGTGACAGGCGCCCATCACTTGGCGGCAACGCGCTGAAACGCCGCTCGCCAACAGCAGACGGTAAAAGGCGATGCCCTCATCGCGCAACGGATCGCACTCGTTGACGCTGATGACCGTCGGCGGCAGGCCTTCGACATCCTGGCGTGTGGCGAAGCGGGGCCAGGCAAGCGGATTGCGGGCGTTGAAGGCCTCGATGCCATAGGCCATGGTGGCGCGGTTGTCCCCGAAGTTGAGCACGATCCCCTCATTCTCGATGGAAGACGGGTACTCCGGCAGAGGCCACTCACCAGCGATGTAGGGGACCAAGGAGTAGAGGCCCTGAATCAGGCCGAGTTCACCGTCCTGCTTGAGCTTCATGCCTACGGCGAGAGTCAGGTTGCCGCCGCCGCTCTCACCGGCTACGATGATGCGCCTCGGATCAATGTTGAGGGCGGCTGCGTTGGCGTGTACCCACTTGAGGCCCGAGATGCAATCGTTCAGGCCGGCGGGAAATGGAGCGATTTCCGGTACTTCGGAAGGGTGCACGGAGTTGCGGAATTCAACCATGGCCACCGCGACCCCCCTGGCGGCGATCATGCGGGCCCAGGTCCTGTAGTTGCCCTCAAAGCAGGAACTCATCTCCATGCGGCCGCCGTGAATGTAGTACACACATGGCAAAATCTCACTGTTATCCCGCCGGACATACCGGATCTTGATGGTGTTTCCGTCGGGCGAGGAGCTGAGGGTCTCGACGCGCACGCTCAAGCCGGCGGAGGGAGCGATCTCCTCGCTGTCCATCGAGTCGAACAGGGCCGTTTGGCGCGCCAGTGCGGCCAGCGCCGCGGGAGAGTTTTCCTGTGCGAGCAATTCTTCGCGGCTCGAAACGTTCGGCTTTTCTACTGGCGCCGGCATGGCGGCGAAGACCTTTTTGATCCGGGGATCAAGACGGGGATCAGTTGCAGTCTTCGAAGGCGTGCTGGCTTTCGCCGGTGCGATTGTCTTTGCGGCGCTCTCTCCGGAAAGCTGCGGCGCATTCAGCGGTGTTTGGGTCGGCATGTCGGTTCCTTTCTGGTTGAGAGTGAAGTTAAGAGTGAAGGCAAGTGCTTGCCGTGTGGTGATCCGCTTGCTTCGCGGTGGATAGGTCTGCCTTCGCGGCAGACCTATCCCGCGTATAGCCCTGACTAGCGGTTTAGCAATTGGTGTAGACCGAAGCCACGGCCCTTTTCGTGGTTTTCTCCCAAGGAAAACCACTCCTCGCGATCTTTATCAGGCCAAAGTAATTGCTAAACCGCTCTAAGTGAGACCGTCTCTTCCTTCCGGCTCTACGGTTTGACCGCGAGACCAAACGTGTCATCGAGCCAGTCAAAAATGCGGGCGTTCGCAAGACGATCAGCGCCGCACTGGCAGTGCGCACCGGCACCCTCCGCGGTGGTGAAACGTATCATGGTCTTGGGACAGGTGAGGTGCTCAAAAAGCACGTCCGGCTGGCCCTTCAGGTACATATCTTCTTCGGCATCGAGGACAAGCGTAGGACAAGAGATCTGCTCCGCGATGCCGCCGCTAAGGGTGAACTGAAGAATTTTCGCAACGGTAGCGTGAGGCGTGGGCTCACCCATCACGAACCCTGCTTGGTCTCCACCCCATTTGGCAGCTGGTGAACTGTTCATAGCCTCTACAAGCTTACGATCGAGTTCGGGAGCGTCTTTTTGATTGACGGCTGCAATAAAGGCTTCCCGCTGATCTGGCGGGACGGCTGCCAACTGAGTCACGCCGAAATCGTAGATTCCGTCGTTGGCGACAAGGGCTGAGATTCGCTCCTCAAACGCGGCTGCACGGGCGCAAGGTAGCCACCCATACTGATGCCCATAAGGGCAATCTTTTCCGGATCAACTCCAGGCAGAGTGAGCGCGAAGTCAACCACCGGGGTGACAACCTTCTCCCAATCCGGACGAAAAGGCAGGCGCTCGCGATGAATCGGCCCGTACTGGCCGGGGCCGTCGAAGGCCAGGACATTCCAGCCACGCTCGACACCGGCCCGTGCGCCTTCACCGTGCATTTCTTCTGCTGACCCATCGAAGCCCGTGTGGAGAATAAGCAGCGGACGCTTGGTGTCGGATTCGTCGACACGATGGAAGTAGCCGGGTAGAGTCGTGTTCTCATAAGGAATCTCCAGCGGAAGAATAGGCGGGTCAAAGAGGCTGGCGCTGAGTTTATATGCGCGGATCGACTTCTTGTAGGCGCTATAAATTCGCGGGTCTTCGTGGTTGCCGTGCAGAAAGAATTCTGAGGTGCGGAAGTAATTTGCTGCGCGCAGGTAGCCGTCGCGTGCGCTTACGCGATGACCCGCAGCCAGTTGCGCATCAGCTTCAGCGGAAATCCGTTCGGCTGTGGCATTCCACTCGTTATACCAGCCTTCGTAGTCGCTGGATGTTATGCGATTGAGGCTGGCCATGACTTCGCCGAACTCGCTGGCGCCGTAGCTGGCGGCGCCGAAGGCACGCTTGGCCTCGAACCAGAACTCTATGTTGTCGGGGAAGAAGGGATATTTCTCTGGCGTGGAGGCAGTTGCTGTAGCTTTGCTCCCCGCTGACGGTACGGTTAAAGTTGGTGTCATTGGACTGTTTCCTCTCGTTGAATTTTTTGCAGTAAATGACCGTTCTTGAAGCGAAGAATGGGCCGTCTACTAAAGCGCAGGATCGACAAGCGCACCGTAGGTGATGGCGCGCGATATTCCGCACACATTCGGCACCGGATAAGGACGCCCGGTCATCGGATTCCCCCCGTCTTGCTGCTGGAGCATTCCAACGACGACGATGTCATAGGTGGGATCGACCCAGAACCACGTTCCGTGCACGCCGCCCCAGTAGAAAGTGCCCGCGCCGTTCGCGCCGCCATTGAAATTTGCGTGCGACGGATCGAGCACGATGCCAACGTTCATGCCATAGCCGATACCCGCGAACGGCTGAAGAAAGTGCATCTGCACACCTGCGGGGAGCAGGTTGCTCGTCATCAGCTTGACCGAGTTTGGCGACAGTATCCGGACGCCGTCGAGCGTGCCGCGATTGGCCAGCATCTGCGCGAAACGCATGTAGTCCTGCGTCGTGGAGTAAAGCCCGGCGATCGACAGCAGGTATTTCGGCTTCACCCCTGGGGGTGTTCCGGCCACGGCTGGAAATGGCGAGCTGGTCTGGCGCGAGGATGAGCTTGAGGTTCTGGTCCAGGGCATAGCGCGGTGCGATGCGGTCGCGCTGATCAGGCGCTACGTCAAAGCCGGTATCTTTCATGCCCAATGGCGCGAAGACGCGCCGTTCGAGGAAGGTGTCGAGTTGCTCGCCGGAGATGCGCCGGAGAATTGCGCCCTGCACTTCCTGCTGAAGACCGTAACGGAACTCGGTACCGGGCTGCGATTCCAGAGGCAGTTTGGCCAGTTTGGGAATGATGTCGTCGTTCGTGCCGCTCCAAAGATCGGCCTTGGCGTACATCTCGTCCACCTTCAGATTTGTGCTGCCGAACGCGGGACCGAAGGCGAAGCCTGCCGAAGACGCCATGAGATGGCGCATGGTCATGGGGCGATCGAGCGGTACGAGCTTGCCATCCTGCAAGACCTGCAAATCTGCGAATTCGGGGATGAACTTCGTGACCGGATCGTCGAGTTCCCACTTGCCCTCTTCATAAAGAAGAAGCATGGCGACGGCGATGATCGGTTTGGTCATCGAGGCGATGCGGTATATGGCGTCTTCGCGCAACGGCTCACGACTTTCGAGGGTCTGATAGCCATAGAAGCCAGACTTTACGAGCCTGCCGTGGCGGGCCGCCATGACACTGATCCCGGCATAATGACCAGCATCGATCTCGGCCTGCATAGCGGGGTCAATGCGATTGAGACGCTCGGCGGAGAAACCCACAGAGGACGGTGAAGCGGTCGGCAGCGGAGTTGCCAGCATCGACAGCTACCGGATATTCGTTTGACATGGGATTCACTCCTTTTCTGTTTGGGATATTTGCCAATTTCGAGTGGGCTTCAAAAATATCACGTACTCGGTGCTTCTCCCGGCGAGAATTCATTCCCCGTCGATGGAAGACATCATTCGCGAGGCAAAACTATCATTTGGAGCGGTTTACCTCTACTACAAAAGCAAAGATGAACGGCATGCAGCCCAAAGTCAGAAAAGCGGTCCTTGAAAGCTTTACCACGGGCACTAGCGTGTGCAAGTGTGAAGCTGGTGGCTGGGTGGCTTTGATCTACTCCTTCTGTGCTGCAGGCGACAAGTGAAGAGTACACATTGACGTGTAGGGGAGGAATAGAGGGCGCTACATGGCCAACCGTGTGGAACCACACAGGGGCGAATGCCGCGGACTAGGCATACCCTGATGGTCAAGTCTCCACGAAGTTCCCGAGACTGGCATTTTCCCTAAAGTGGATCTCTATATCTGTTACCCCGAGTTTCACACCCTTTTCTCCGACACACTCCCCGTCTGACCACGAATCTCGTATGTCAAAGTTTTGTCGATGGCGAGGCCTTAGAGAAGGTTCTTGTTTTGCAGGGCAAACCGCAGGAGCGCGTTGGCGCCCTCACCCTCCAGCTCAAGCTTGCGACACATGCTGGTGCGGTGATTCTCCACGGTTCTGTAGTGGATGGAAAGCTCAGCGCCGATTTCTTTGCTGGTTTTGCCTTGGGCGATCAGACGCATGATACGGAGCTCGGTAGGCGTGAGATTGCTGGTCAATCCATGGCCCGATTGAGGATCGGGTCGATTGCGGCTTTGCAGCAAGTCCGTCGTAATGGCTGAACTGATGTATGGCCGACCCGACGCCACGGCATGGATGCCGGCCACCACCTCCTGGACCGCGCTGTCCTTGAGAATGTAGCCCTTGCATCCCAGTTCCATTGCGCTGCGGAAGAGATCCTGATTGGAATGAAAGGTCAGAAAGATGATTTCTGTCTTCAGCCCGGACTTAACCAGTTCCCGTGCGACGCCCAGCCCATCGAGCTTCGGCATCTCGATATCGAGCAGCGCGACGTGTGGATGAAGCTTCTTAATGAGCGACAAAGCCGCTTCTCCATCGGAAGCTTCGCCAACAACTTTTAAGCCGTGATCCTCCTCGACACTCAGCCGTAACCCCTTCCGCATCAGCGGATGGTCGTCAGCAATCAGAATTCGAATCTGGTCATCCACGACTCTGATTCCTCGATCGGCATCCACCATCCCAACGTACCACGGCCGCCGCAGCTACCTGGGCATGGGCGCAATCAGGATTACGGGCGGGCAGATTCAGGCTCCGGCAAGCAAGCCGACAGAATTGGCCAGTCGGGGTATGGAAACTCATTCCCGGGCTCGTCCCCATGTGGAACCACACGGTCCTGTATGTAGCATCCTCTATGTCCTTTGTCCACTTGCTTATATAGGCTTGACCGAGGTGTTCAATGATTTTCGGCATTGCCTCAACGGGCGCCTGGACGCGAGAACGATGGTAAAGAGAATATATGACGTTTTTGATTGTTGAAGATAATGCCGGAATCCGGCGCGTGCTACGACGCATTTTAGCCGACACGGCCAGCGCAATTTGGGAATGTGCCGACGGCTCAGAGGCGCTGGCGGCATATCAAGAACATCGACCGGACATCGTTCTGATGGATGTCAGGATGCCCCACGTCGACGGCTTGACGGCCACCCGGCAGATTCGAGGGTATGATCCTTCAGCCCGCATTATTGTCGTGACGGATTACCTGGACGAGGATATGAAAACTGCCGCGCTCGAGGCTGGAGCTCGCGAATATGTGCTGAAGCAAGAGATTTCGAGCTTGCCAGAGATTGTTTCATCTTTGGCGACGCCGGACGGCGGGAATCACTGAACCGTCTGCAGACCTGGCAGGGGGAGGCCGTCATCCACTGTGCTTCTGTCTTAATGGACTTTCGAACAGTACGGCTGTGCCCCTGCCCTGGGTGGACCGCACCTTGAGCTCACCGCCAAGCAGCCTCGCCCGCTCGCCCATGCCCGTTAACCCGAAGCCGCTGCGCGAGGGCAAAGGGCTTCGCTCGTCGGACGTGAATCCACGGCCATTGTCTTCGATCGTCAGGATTACGTTCTCGATGCTCCGCTTCACGCGGACGCTTACCTCGGTTGCCTGCGCGTGCTTCATGATGTTGCCGAGGGATTCCTGAACGATGCGGTAGAAATTGATGCGCAGATCTTCCGGAAAAACGTCATCGATATTATCCAGCTCTGAAGTAAAGCGGATCCCGGACGCGATGCCCGTCGTGCGCACCATGGCTTCGATCGCCTTGGTTAGTCCCAGCCTGTCGAGCTGAAACGGGCGAAGGTTGTAGGAAATCTCTCGAGTTTCCGCGATCGCCGAGGAAGCCTCATCGCTGATCTCCGCGATGGTCTGCGCATCAGAGTCATGGGCAGGGGAGGCCTTCTTTGAGCGGAGCAGGAGATAGGCAAGATTTTTAATTACGACAAGCCGCTGGCCGAGGCTGTCGTGCATTTCGGCGGCGATACGCTTGCGTTCGGCCTCCTGGGAGGCGATCAACTGCTGGGAAAAGGCCTGCTGGGCAGCCTGTGCTCGCTCCAGCTGCGACACGCGATATCTCCATGACAGCGCGACAAGACCGCCCAAAGTGAGCAGCACAAGCATTTGGAACCACCGGGTCTCGTAAAAGGGGGTCAGCACCGTGATGGGGAGCGTTTTGCCCTGGTTGTTCCACACGCCATCACTGTTGCCCGCGATCACGTGAAAGACATATTCTCCCGGCGGCAGGTGCGAGTAATAGGCTATGCGCCGGTCTCCGGCATCGACCCAGTCTGTATCCAATCCCTCGAGCCTGTACTTGAAGTGCGTTTGCGCGGTGTTTATGAAATTTGGCGCCGTGTAGCTGATTTCCACGTTGGGCCTGCCGGGCGGAATGCGCAGCGGAGCATTCACGGGTGTGCTTACGTTGTCCACCAGAGAGGATTCAATCATCACCAGTGGAGGAACCGAATCGTGGACGACAGATTCCGGATCGATGATCGCCACGCCGTTCCGCGTGGGAAACCAGAGTTTGCCATCGCGTGTCTTGATGCCCGACGGATCCACTCCTCCATTGCACTCGATATCTAACATGCCGTCGATCTTGCCGTAAGCCGTGGATGCAACCTTCTTCAGATCGCCCGCGGCAAATGCGTTCAAGTCGTGCTTACTTACCCGGTAAATACCTCGACTGCAGCTTATCCAGAAGTAGCCATGCGCATCTTCAAGAACCCGAAATACGCCGTTATCGTAGAGACCGTCTTTGACCGAATAAGTAATGAACTTCCCGTCCTTGTAGCGCACCAGGCCGCCTTCATAGGTTCCGATCCATAGAACGCTGTCGTTATCTTGGTAAAACGACCAGACGTTGTCGCTTGGCAAACCGTCGTTTTCTGTCCAGCGGGTAAACTCCCCGTTTCGAATGCGCGTCAGACCGCCATAACCGCCCACCCATAAATCTCCGTTGGCTGCTTCGAGAATCGCATGGGTGTCGTTTGCCGCGAGGCCGTCCTTCTGGGTAAAAAACCGGGTGACGCCATGCTCATAGCGGGCCAGGCCCTGCCTGGTTCCGAACCATAGCGTTCCTAACCGGTCCTGGCAGATCGCTTGAACCACCGCTTCATCAGGAAGAATCGGGCCGGGTGGAATACGAAAACGCCCGTGGTCGAAGATGCTGAGGCCGCCATGCGTGCCCACCCAGAAACGACCCTCACGGTCTTCGAACACCGCCGTCACCAATTCGTCCGGCAGCCCGTCTGCCATGGTATAGCTGGTAAATCTTCCATCTGCGAAACGGCTGAGCCCCGAATGCCAAGCCCCGATCCAGACGGCGCCCGAGCGGTCCTGATAAGTTGCGTAGGTATCGCGGTCGACCAGGCCCTGCTCTGTGGAGTAGCTGTGGATCATTTGTTGCTGCAGCCGGTAGAGTCCGTTTTCCTGAGTCCCGATCCAGAGGTTTCCCTGCCTGTCTTCATAGAAATGCCACGGCGTGACGGAAACGCCCCGGTTGGCATTGACGAAGGCAAACGTTCGCTCAAGGCGCGGACCTACGTGCATTGCCAGTGACTTGTTATAGGTAGTGCCGACTGTCACTTCCCGGGTAGATTTGGGGGCAATCATGTGACTCACGTTGTCCGCAGTGATCCGTAGCCGCTTTCCGTCGACGGTTTCAAGCCAGAGTGTTCCACTCTGATCGAGGGCTGTGCCCCACAGGGTATCTTCTAAGATTTGCTTGGGAAGAGTGAAGTCGACAAAGCGGCCATGGGTGAAGCAACGGACCTTTTCATGCTCGCGGACCCAGAATCCTGCTGAGTCCCAAAGCAGAGTCCGATACCGGGCGCTGGGGCTCTGCGGGGCAACGTCGACGAAATGCTCTGATGCCTCATCCCAGCGAATGATTCGCCCTCCGCTAAGCACCCATACATCGCCGCTATCGTCCCCGGTCAGCCCATTTATGATGTCCGCCGGCAATCCGTCCTGCCTTCCATAGGCACGGAACAAGCCATGGTGGTAGCGCACCACGCCACGATCAACGCTGTCGAGCCACAGGTCTCCGCCCCTGCCTTGCAACATGGTGCCGAATTGATTCGAAAGCAGGCCAGGGGTCTCTCGGTTGAAGAGAGTCAGATGGATGCCGTCAAAGCGCGCTAGTCCATTAAACGTAGCAATCCAGAGATACCCGTCAGGTGTCTGAGTAATGCCGCGTATCTCGTTCTCCGGCAAACCATTGTCTACTGTCCAGACCTCAAAGCCGTACTGAGCAAGCGCCGGCTCCACCATCCAGAAGAGAACGGTCAACTGGGCAAGAAGACGTAGGATGCGGCCGGGATATTCAAACCGCGATGAACGCTGAACGCGGAGATCCGGTTCGGGCTGCCGGCCTGACTCCGATATCAAGCTTTCCTCTCCTTTCCGAGACGCGAATTGCCGTTAGCTTATGAAACAGGCTGCCGGTTAGGTTCACGTTCGCGAGAAAGCGAATACTTTCACAGAGAGGATACACGGATGTGTCTATGGCGATACCTTGTGCCAATAGGTTGCCTGGTAACCCTGAGCATCGATTTGGGCGGATTGGATTACTGCCGGCGTCGATCCGTGGCACGCCCACGACACGTTAGTGTCATGGCCGGTCACGACCATGGGCACGAAATCAGAGCCAGGATTCTGCTTGCAGTAATCGATGATCGGCTGGGTGGGCTTCTGGCTGGTGACGGCTTTCGAATCGCACGGAATGTTCGCGCCGTACTGGCAGGCGAGAACAGCTCCACTGGCGCAACGCCATTCCATGAGCTTGCCCTGATCGGGCTGCATGTTCAGTTGCTTGGCCATCCATGCTGGAAGCTTGGGGCCGGTATATCGCGCGTCTGGTTTGTCGATCGTTCCGACGGCCTTGCAATAAGCCACCGGATCGGAATATGTCTTCTGTGCCAACACGGGTGAAGCCGAGAGAACCAGGATCACCGAGGATAAGAACATTCTTGAGATTGTCATCACTAGCTCCAGGTTGAAGTGCATAAAATAGGGACCCAGCCTGCCAACGATGCGTTCCCAATGTTGAGCGTACGGCATCGACTCGACACATCGGCGGCGGAGCGATCTTGCGGCAGCTGCTGGGCAAAAGCTAAATGGCCGAGCGCCAGCAACAAGAGGGCCAGCAAAGCGAAAGGTAACTGATTGCGCTTCATAAAACTCCTCCAGAAGGTGAACCACTGGACGCAAGCTACTCCGCTTGCGTCCATCCGTCCGTTGGGTTGTATTGTTCCATGGCTGCTACAGTATCTGCTGCTTTCGGGCCGAGATCCTGTTGGTAGATAACGCCGTCATGACCCAGGCTGAAGGTCATAATGCCGGAGTGTCGATAATTGACGGGGCTGGCAAAGATCGTGAATCCCTTTTGCGTGGTCACGACCGTGAAAGAATATCCGTGAGATACCACCTCCTTACTGGGGGCAGAAGCGTCGAAGATGCTTTTTGCAAACTGGTTGAGTCTGCCCAGCGGGCTGGGCGTCTGGCCCTCGGAGACCTCCCAGTAAAGACCGTCCTGCTTGCCCGGAGTGCTGACGATCGTGTCCGTGTATTGGTGGGTGCTCTGATGGTAGAGGTCCTCGGCGTTGGCAATCAGGCGGCACGCATCCATGGCGGAGAGTTCATTGCCGCCGATCCGCCGTGTGCGTAATTCCTCCTCCGCGGCGGCAGCGTCAAAGTACCACCTCGACGAGCCGTCCCGGGCCAAGGGGACAGGGAAGGGATAGTTGTCAGCCCCGACGTAGAGCACCTGGCTGCCATCGGTCATCGCCACCAAACGATTCATCTGGTCATATTTTTTGGCGAACGAATCGGTCGCAGACTTATCTTCTGCCGGGTCCCCGGAACTGACTAGCTTCTGCGCCTTCGAGCCCAATACCTGGGTCAGCGCTTTGTCATCCTTGGCCTGGACTGCCGCATGCAATGCCTGGCCGGCTTCCGCCGGTGTGGCGAAGGTTTTCTGGGGCGTTTCCGCCGCGGTGTTCGCTGGTTTGTTCGAGCAGCCGAGAACGAACACGACCGCAACCATTACGAGAGCAGCGATCCGTTCAATCCGCTGCGTGGTCAAGCTTTTCAATTGCAAATTCACGATTCTACCTTCCTTTCAATCTACGTTCTGAGTGATCTTGTGGGGGTGAAGGATCCTGAGGGGTGCGGCTAACGCCGCCGCTCCCCGCCGCCACCGCGCTGCTGACGTGGTTGTTGGAAATGCTGCTGGCGCTGCTGACCCTGTCGCTGGCGTTGGTAGGCGGCGGGATGCATGCTGTCGCGTCCGCGATTGGACTCGACGCGGGCCTGGTTGCCGTTGCCGCTCATGGCGGACCGGGGCTGGTCGCTTCCGAACCTGCCGACGCGGGCCTGATCGCCGACCTGATGCTGGACCCCTCCGTTGCCGCCGATCAGCCCGTGATTGCCGTTGCGGCCTCCGTTCGGCACGTCCGGCCGGTTGCCGTTGTAGCGGTTGTTGTTGGCCTCATTGGTGTTGTTGTAGCGGTTCCCGTTGTAGCGGTTGCCGTTATTGTTGTTCCGGTTTCCATTGTTGTTGTTGTTATTGCTGTTCCTGGTGATGTTGTTCCTGGTGATGTAAGTGTTGTGGTTATAGTTGATGTTTCCCCCACCACCTCCACCACCCCAGTTCATTCCCCATGCTCCAAAGCCCCAGCCTCCGCCGAAGCCGCCGGCAACGAAGCCGCCCCCGCCCAAGGCGGCGCCAATCGCTACTCCGGCGCCAAAGGAAACACCAGCTGCAACGGCAACAGGCGGTGTGTAGGCCGGCACAACTAAAGGCGCGCCGTACACAACTGCCGGGTTGTATTGCGGAACATAAACCACATTACTGTTGGCGGGTTCGATGATGATGGTTTGCGGGCTCTGTTGCACTATCTTGATCTGCGACGAAGACTGTAACGTTCCCGCGGCCTGCGCCTTGGCGCGCATAACCTGTACCGCGGCCATCACGTCTGATTGCTGACTTTCAAAGGCCTGGCCGAGGCTCGAGGTCCAGGAAAGGTTTTTGGCCAGATTGTGGAGTACTGACGGGAATTGCGTCAGCGCTTTTACGCTGGGATCCCACGATTGTTGATCCACTGCCTGGGTGAGTGCGGCTCCTTGCAGATTCTGATTCTGCGCGAGCCAGAGGTCCGCAAAAGCCACTTCATCGGCATAGCTGGCGGCAGCCAGTACCTGTGCGACCAGTGCGTCCGGATAAAGGGCGATGGGGGCAACCAAAGCGTCGAGCTGGCTGCTCGTCAGCGGCGCGACCGCCGGCGGTGTAGATGACCCCTGTGCTGCTGGGGCCGGTTGGGAGGCATTCTGTGCCTGAAGAAGCTCGGTGGGCGCGCCCGCAATAATCAGGGTCGAGCAGACCACCATCGACATTGTCTGTTTCATCAATTTCGTAATCATGAAATCCTCCGTTGAGCCATGGTCCGCGGGGCCATTGCCCGCGTTCGTTGCGCGGCGTTGAACTTTCAACCCTACAAATAAAGTGCAGAACCGCGATCTCTAGAAGGACAATAAGTCTGCCACCCGGGAAACAAAATAGAGGGTGCTACACGTAAAACCGTGTGGTACTACACGGATCGACAGGCGGGCTCGGCTTCCCGTACGAACCATTCGCCCGGTTTGAGCCGCACATCGGCTACGGCCAAATCGAGAAAACGTTTCCAACGGTCCCTGGACACGCGCGGAGGTGTATCGCAAAAAGGGCCAGCTACGAATAGCTTCCCGCAGCGGTCGCCGGCGGGCAGATGATGTATCGCGAAGCGCTCGCCGCAATCGTGCACAAATGGCAGAAACGTGGCGACATTCGTCCAGAAGCTAAACCGGCAAACGTCGCCAAAGTGATGCTCTCGTTTTTCCTGGGTCACATCGTTCAGTCAGCAATGATCGGCGACATTGATCCGGAAACGGCCGCAAAGGGCTTCGTGGGCATAGTCTCTAGTCAACTCGCCCCTCGTCGCTGATGTCTAACGACCGCTCAGTCTCAATTCAGTTTCGAAACGGCGTCGTCTCCTCTGTGCAAAGGCTGTCTATATATGCGCAGTAACCAGGTGCAGCTTTGGCTAACATCTCTCTCTGTTTCAACCAATAAGCTCGTAGTCCTGGCTCTTTAAGCCTGTTGCGGAAAGTCTCGCTGCCTCTGGAGAAGTGCTCGGCGCTTAGAAGCCCCAGTTCATGCTGGCTGAAGTAATCCTCCATCGCAATCATCGCGATGCCGCACTGGTTGTGGAACTGATGCTCTCGTATTAGCTCGGGCGTGGGTGTGCCGCCATTGCCCTCAATCCAAATCGCAACCGCTTCGGCGTTCATCCGTCCCAACAGGATGTTTGTTGTTTGAGCAGTGGTTCCTTGCTGGATCGAAGCCCTTGTATGGCGGATGCTCAGCCGAATCTGAATTCCTACATAAATCAGCGATACTGTCGCGGCCAACCCGCTAACAGCAGTGGCAATCGATGCAATCTCTGAAGGCGACACCATACCTCCTCTAACGGCTAATAAGCCGCCAGCCCGGGACTGTCGATTGCCTTGCTGCGTTCAGCCATCGACTATCAGTTCGTTCGTCGGCGGGTCAAAGCGATTCTCTCGTTTTTAGGGTTTATCGTCCAGTCTGCAATCATTGGCGAAATCGATCCAGACACGGCTGCGAATGGTATTGAAGGATTGATCCCCCCGCCAGCCGTCAATCACCACGGTTCGCCATTGCCGAATGACCAGTCCTCGCGGTCGACGAAGACCAGGCTGATGAAGACGTCCTCACGGCGCACGCCGAGCCGGCGGTTCAGTTCGTCGGCCACCTGCCGGAAGAAGCCAAGCTTCTGCTCCTTGGTGTTTCCGACGGTGCTAGTCACCTGGATGTAGATGAGGTCAGGCGATCGCTTGATGTTGAGAAAGTTCGGATCGAACACGAAATTCTCCGGGGCATGCTCGCCGATGACCTGGAAGCGGTCGCCATCCGGCGCCTTCAGGATCCCGACAATCCCCTCGTACACGACGTCGCCTACAGTGGCGCGATACTCGGGGGGTTTTCCTTTAGCCAGATCGATACGTGCAAACGGCATGATGATCATCTCCTGGTTGAGTGCAGATTTGGGTTGGAAGGGTGTCCGCTAACACGAGGACTTCCTCAGCTTTGTGCCACTTATTTATTTCCCATCACAGTCGGCGACGGACGATAGATCTTGATACCCGGCTGGTGGTTCCACCTCAGCGTAGACCGCCATGTTGCCTTCCGTAAATGCCGAGGGCTTTCAAATACATGCCTAATCCTGTCACGTACACTACCCTCTATGAGCCCTCTCGAAAAACACCAATCGAGAAGCCTGCAAGAGCTGGCACAGAGCGTACGGCAGTGCACAGAGGGTGCCGAGGGGAGCGGCCCGTTCCCGACAGCAATTGAGGGACTGTCGATGCTTCGCTCAGACCAGGCGAATCTGCCCGGCCACTGCCTGTTCAAGCCTGCGCTCTACGTGACCGTGCAAGGAGCCAAATGGGCGACCTTCGGTAAGAAACGTTACAAATTTGGGGCAGGACAGGCGCTTGTAGTCGCCGTCGACATCCCTTCGCACGGTACGGTCACTGTGGCAAGTTCCCGAAAGCCGTATCTCGGGCTTGCCATTGCATTGGATTTCGCCATCATGCAGGAGGTGGCGGAAGAGATCCAGATGGCTCTGACTGTATCCGGCAAACCGAAAGCCCGCGGCGCATTTGTTCTGGACCTAAATCGTCAACTCGTGGATTGTGCCCAGCACCTGATTCGTCTTCTGGAAACTCCAGAGGCGATCCCGACGCTCTATCCAGGGATCATGCGTGAGGTATGCTACTGGCTTCTGACCGGCCCCGGAGGCGATCAGGTCACCCAGATCATGATCCTGGCAAATGGCCACGATCGAAGGATCATTCAGGCCGTTCACATTCTTCGAGATAAGCTGAGGGAGACGATCCGCGTGGCAGATCTCGCCGTTGCCGCCAATATGAGTCCGGCGACATTCCATCGTCAATTCAAGTCGGTCACTGGGATGCCGCCGCTTCAGTATCAAAAGCAGCTCCGTCTCCATGAAGCCCGTCGTTTGCTGATCTTCAGCAATGCCACGGTCGAATCTGCTGCGCTCGACGTGGGCTATGTGAGCGTCTCCCAGTTTAGTCGTGAATACACCCGCGTGTTCGGAACTTCGCCTCGCCGCGAGGTCTCCACCTGGAGGCGTTCTCGACCCATGGCGTGAAACGCACCGGTTGAATGAAATCCCCGATTTGAGATTTGAGTACAGCGCGACATTAGGTTTCACTACGTGTTTCCACGCGCCAAGCGCGTAGAGAAGGCAAAGAAGTCAGTTAACTAGACATCGTTTTTAGATCGACATGGTATCGATCGACCATGTTCTGAATACGACAACGGCTTCGTCGCCTGGAGCAACCATGGAAGCTAGCGTTATTGGTTTCGCAAAGCTGTCATTGGGTCGATGCCAGAAGCTCTTCGTGCGGGTAGATAGCCTGAGATTAAGGCTACCGCGATGAGTGACAGCATCACGCCTGCATAGGTGGTCACGTCCCAGGGTGAAGTAGCGAAGAGAAGTGACGCGATGAGACGGGCTGATGCGACGGAGGCGGCTGTTCCCACGACGATGCCGGCCAGCGCAAGGCGCAATGTGTTGAGAATGACTCCGCGGCGGACGCGGCCGGCACTCGCACCAAGCGCCATACGGACTCCGATCTCCTGGGTTTTCTGGGCGACCGAGTAGGAGATGACTCCGTAGATGCCGAGGGCGGCCAGCATCATGCCGAGGCCGGCGAATGCGGCTACGAGCAGCATGAAGAAGCGGCGCGGAGAGACGGCGCGGTCGACGATGGTCCGAATGGGCCGGAACTCGGCGGCCGGCTGTTCGGGGTTCAAATCGCGCAGAGCGTGGAGGACGCTGGTGGCGAGGGCCGCGGGCGGCAAGCTGGTGCGCACCACCAGTTGCGCGCCGGCCGGCCCTTGCTGCGTTGCCGGGTAGTAGATTTGCGATCCAGCCCCGCCCTCCACGTTTTCTTCGTGGACATCGTCGACCACGCCGACGACGCGGTCTTGCTCTGTCCCGCGCATGAGGATCTTGCCGACTGCGTCCTCGCCGGGCCAGTAGACGCGGGCGGCGGAGGCGTTGATGAGGACAACTCTCTCGCTGTGCGGACCATCGGCCCAGGTGAAGTCTCGGCCGTGCAGGCGGATACCCAGGGCGTGGATGAGTCCTGGTGTGATCACATAGACCAGCGGATCCGGCAGTTCACCCGGAGCGAAGGTCTTTCCCTGGGGCACGGGTGTGTCCCATTCGCGGTTCGGTCCTAACGGCAGGTAGTCGGCCATGCCTGCGGCCTGGACGCCCGGCAGCGCGCTCACACGGGCAAGGATCTGCTGGAAGATTGCGCCGCGTTTGGCCTGGCTGGCGTCACCGGATGGAGCGCTGTCGTCGTAATCGATTTTGATGGCGGCGGCGCGGTCGGGCTGGAAGCCGAGGTCAACGTCGAGAACTTTGAGAAAGCTGCGCATCAGCAGTCCTGCGCTTACCAGCAGCACGCAGGCCAAGGCGACCTCAGAGACCACCAGTGCGGCGCGTACGCGCTCATGTTTGCGGCCCAGGCCTACGCCTGGTCCGGTGTCCTTGAGGACTTCCTGGAGATTGCCGCCGGCCACCCTCAGCCCAGGAAGTACGCCGAAGATTACCGCGGTGAACAGGGCGATGAGCACGGTCCATCCCAGCGACTGGATGTCAATGCGCAGGGTGCTGAGGAGCGGCAGCGCCAGAGATCCCTGGTGCTTGAGCCATACGATCAGGATGAGGGCCAATCCAAGCCCGAGGGCCGCGCCGGCGCAGGAGAGCAAGAGGCTTTCCATGAGCAGCAGGCGCACGATGCGGCCGCGGCTCGCCCCGAGTGCTCCACGGACGGCAAACTCCTTGGCCCGCGCAGCGGCGCGAGCCAGCAGCAGGTTGGAGAGGTTCACGCCGGCGATGAGCAGAATCGCCCCCACCGCGAACCATAACGCAATCAGCGACCGGCGCAGCTTGCCGGTAACGTAAACCCTCAGCGGCACGGGAATGAGATCGCCCTTATAACGGCCCAGCGTCTGGGGATACTTCACGTTGAAATACATATGGGGAGCGACGCGTTGGGCATCGTCGAGAGCTTGGGCCACAGTCACGCCTGGCTTGAGGCGGCCGAGGAGAGTGACGATGTTGCCCCAATCACGCGCCTTATCCAGATCGAGTGGAGTGAACAGATCGACCTTTGCGCCGGGAGAAAACACCGCGCCGAAGTCGAAGCCGGCGGGCAAGACGCCTACTACGGTTATCGGTATTCCGTTTAGCTCGACGGCCTTGCCTACGATGGCCGGATCAGCGTTGAACTGACGGCGCCAATAGGCGTTGGCCAGCAGAGCCACCGGGTGCGCGCCGCCGCGAGCCTCGTCCGCGGTGAACAGGCGGCCTATGGCGGGTTGCACACTGAGAACCTGGAAGAAGTTGCCGATGACATCGATGCTCGTGGCCGGTTCGGGCTCACCGTGGCCGGTCAGTCGCAGATTGTCGGGAGTACTGAAGGCAAAGTATCCGGTCACGTCCTGATAGACGCGGCTCTGAGCGCGGAATTCTTCGTATGCGTCGGCGGAGTAGGTGGCGCAAGAGAGGCCGCAGTCGGTCGGCGGCGGGGCGATCCACACCAGCTGATGCGAGTCGGGGAAGGGCAACGGGCGCAGGAGCAGGGTATTGACCACGCTGAAGACAGCGATGTTGGCTCCGATGGCAAGGGTCAGGATGAGGATGGACACGGTAGCAAAACCCGGGTCGCGGCCGAGCGTGCGGACGGTATAGCGCACGTCATAAACCGCGTCACTCCAGTAATCCTTGAGGCGTTTGCGAGGCTCCATTTTCTCTTCCATGCTTAGGC
>Ga0302325_10013200_pt1 | contig 17649 bp, 11 predicted proteins | sample Palsa_T0_2_FD_201948 | JGI IMG/M metagenome (GOLD analysis project Ga0302325, IMG submission 201948) | Peat permafrost microbial communities from Stordalen Mire near Abisko, Sweden - Palsa_T0_2 | ecosystem: Environmental > Terrestrial > Soil > Palsa > Peat permafrost | place: Sweden: Abisko... | reverse complement strand
AACCCTATAAACAGGTGACAATTAACATTTATTTCCACTTGTAAGTAGTAGCATTAAGTTAAGGTTATCTATCGCGGCGCTAGGCCTTTTTCGGCAAACCTCCAATCGATTATAGAGTTTCGCTAGACTGCTTTATTAGTCAGCCGATAATTAATTATAATTAAATTAAATTAAATTATTCTAAAAAAATCTTAATTTTGATTTAATTAGGTACCGATAATTTAATTTAATTTAATCAAAACCTACACTGCCTTTAGCTTAAATTATAATAGTAATTAAAACTATTATATTTATAAAGGGGTTTTTACTAAAAAAAATTAGTTATAAAAATTCAAATCAGTTAACTATAATAATTTATTTTAATTTTGAGCTAAACTAATAAATAGTTAATTTATTGTTGGTACATTTCATTCACTAGGTTGTAGGTCACGTGACGGCGCTAGTCTCAGTTACCTAGGCTTAGGTAGGGAGGGGAAGGCTAATGACACCACGCCCGGTGCTGTCGACCTACCTTCTAGATAATCAACGAACCACTTACCTATGCAATTTGCATATCACGATATTACGTGCCGTGCTACGCGTTACGGGTGGACCGACATTTATAATAAATTTTTAAAATAAAAGAGTAGAATTTTAGTAAAGTATCTTTTAAATAAGGATGCTATTGCAAGAAAAATGCAGTTGTGTAAATATAATATGATTGATGGAGGAAGAAGGGGGCGGAAGCCCGGCTATATACACGAAATGGGGTCACATGACTTGTAAAGCGAAGTGTCAACGTAACAGATGCGCTTTAGATAGAGATGTGCTTTGGACAGGGATGTGCTGTTAACACTTGTGAGGCTTAGCTAATTCAAACGTCCCCAACACAATCGTCGTGCGCATTCTGACAGTGCTCGATATACGCCACCGGTAATCTATACCTGTCGTAACCATCTATTCGAAAGCGAAAATCTGCTTCTACCCTATAATCCAAGGGACGCCAAAATGTTTCGCGATCTCCTGCGTTGCCTGTGCCGAGTATTTCTAGGTCGTGCTGAGCCCGACGCTGAGCCCGACGCTGATCTCAGCCATCGGTCTGATAAAAATCGCCTCGACACTCCGGGGCATCTCGCCTTATACTCTAGACACCAGAGTCTACATGATACGGCTCCGCTCCAATCTTCGATGCGTCCCTCTGTCTACTCCCAGCTGAATGTTCTAAACCACGAGACTCGTGTTGTCAATTTGCAACCAGGAAGTGGACAAGATCCTATTGTGTGTGAATTGAAGAAGGTATCTTTGTACCTGGACGATCTTCGCTATCAGGCGTTGTCATACGTGTGGGGAAGTTCAACACTATCACGGTGCATCACCTTAAATGGTCAACCTCACCATATAACCGATAATCTATTTATTACACTTCATCGACTTCGAGATAGCACAAAAGCACGGGCTCTATGGATCGATGCACTGTGTATCGACCAGTCGAATGTCCTAGAGCGCAATGCACAGGTCAAGATGATGCAGAGAATATACTCGATGGCGGAGGAATGCATCGTTGCAATAGATCAGTTTTCGCAAACTGATTTGCCTTTAGCTCATGGCGATCTCCTTCGCTTGTCCCAAGTTGCCACCACGAAGAAGAAGAGATATGTTAGCAAAGATGCTGAGGCTAAGCTAGAAGGATTGAGCTTAGACGAGGTTCAGGAGTTCTTAGACACTTGCGTCGAAAATGATGAGCTTTCAGCCGTTATCATCCTATATTTATGGTCGATGGCTGGCACCAAACTTACGGAACTCCGCATGTTTGGCCTAGAGCCGGGGGCTTCGGGGGTTGTCGGCAAGAGATACCATGGTGCTTTCTCCAAATTAGCGCTATGGTTTTCAAGTCCTTGGTGGGATCGAATATGGGTGGTTCAGGAGACTGTATTGCCAGTTAAGGTGTCCGTGATCTGCGGCAAGTATTTGGTATCCTGGGCTGTTCTTGTAGAGGCAGCAGAAGCACTTTACAATGCCCCATCTCTAACCCAGGGTCTCGGCTCGGAGATGGCTGAAATCCATGCGTCCATGATGCAGGACTTATGCTCAAAGGTTCTACAGCTCGAGACTCCTCGTGCCATACGATCTCATGGCCGTGATATGGGAGTCTTGGAAGTCCTTTGGACGTACCGGCACCGTCAAGCCACGGATCCCCGAGATCACATATGTGCCCTCTGTGGCTTGCTTCCCGGTCATTTTGCAATAGCTGGCATTATGCCAGATTATAGCACTGGAACTAGCGAGACCTTTATCAGGGCCACAGTGGCATTGATTAAAAAAACAATGTCTGTTGCTGTTCTAATTGGGGCTGGCGTCAGGGAGAGCTCAGAGGACGATCTCAAAATTCCATCCTGGACCCAAAATTGGATCGATCCTGGAGAGATCGATCTACATTTCGGCCCGTATCGTTATTTGGCCGCAAATATGCATAGGGCAACATTTTCTGGGGCGAGAATCCACCCTCTCGAACTTTTTGGAAATTATTCAGTGGAAGGGTTGATGCTTGCTTTTATTGGATTAGAGATGGACACCATCGAAGAAGTTGGAGGTATCATGCAGAGAGAATGGGTACATTCCAATCCCACACAATATAAAAACCTTTACCGGGATTGGTTCCAAATGTCTTTATCCGGCCGATACACTTCAAATAGCGCATCATTCTGGCGGACCATCAATTATGGTTTGGTCATAAAGAAGAACAGAAGAACGATAGGGTCCCGTTCCCCGAATCAAGTATTCTCGAAGCTCCAACCGGATGATGCCGGTCCTGGTTTTGACGATAGTGAATATGAAAAAAATCTTAACTTGCCCAATCCCCTGTCCGAACCTCAGCCTGGACACCCGAATTTTTCCACTGTTGAAATGATGACGCACAGGAGAAGATTTTTTGTTACTAGAGAAGGCAAATTTGGACTTGGACCACCAGGCATTTTGTCCGGCGACAAGGTATATATTCTCCCTTCTGGTCCTGTACCTTTTATTCTTCGACTATTGCAACCTGGCGAGCTAGACAAACCCTGTACACACACAAAAGGACCATGTTTTGTCTTGGTTGGCGATTGCTATTTGGATGGAATTATGAGTGGAGAAGCCTTGAAGGATATCGACGATCGGGATCGGAAGGATATTCATTTGCATTAGTATCCTGGAGTCATACTTCTAATCATTCGACTCCCCTGAAGGGTGGCCCGACCTCTTCCGGGACCAGCCATTAGATATTATCACGGCCTCGGTGCGAAGACCCGGCTCTGCTCTCAGCGAGGACTACCTACTCGGGCCCTCACTACTATGCCGCCTTGTAAGGGAGCAGAAACGGATTCCCGGGCAAAGTTCTGTAAGGAAACTGTAGCCGGGGCACATTGGAGGCCAAAATGAGTTCCACATTATAGTGCTCAGGCCACAGCTCAGGTATGCTCAGGCTCTGCTCAGGCATGCTTAAGCTCTGCTCACCCTCAGCTCAGGTTAAAGGGGCAGCTGCTCACGTTCGGAGACTAAAACGGAACTAGCGAAAGAAAAAATTGATACTGAGTCTATGGGGATCCGGCTCGTCACTTCCACTTTCAACGCAGCATCAAGCATTCATAGAAATAGAATTACAATCCTAAGCAATATTTCGCTCATTCACTGTCCTTTTTTATTGCAGATCGAACAAACTTTCCAAGTAGACTTTAAGGTGACATTCCTCCCCTTTCGTGAGAGAGCGTGTCCGGTATCCTACAAGTGTCTTCCCAAGAAGACACAAATTCTCTGCTGAAGTCAATCGCTAGCGGATCGCAACAGGTATAAACAGCAGGGTTCGCCTCCCTCCTGGAGGTCCAACGGCCAGTCACTGAGCTTGACGTCTGCGATGCTGTGGCGACTCTGCAGTGGACAAACCAACTTCATCAAGACAAATGACTAAAATAAGAAACGATATTGCAAATGCAATGCTACACTTTGTAGTAGCCAAAGAAAACTTAATCCGTCTCAAAGGGAGATCCGACGACATCGACATCGATTGTCAGCATTCAAGACGGCTGTCAGCTTCTTGAATGTTTCGGACGGTTTGGGACATTCTAGTTGAGTGAGGCTCGGGATATAGAGTACTTGCTTGTGCTTTTCAAGTTATAGAAGGAGCATGAATTTGTTTAAGAGCACATGAATATATAATTCTTAGTTCGGGTCAAAGATCTCAGATAGGTGGAATCCATCGTGATGGTGAGTAGGAGGTCGAACGATTCTAGGATAATGATACAATTTAAGGAATCGAAGAGTTGAGATCATGTATCTGTGACTGGGAGGCTGCTTTTGGGGGAGGCTGCTAAGTGGCAGGGAGTTAGCGCCTGTTGTTAGTAATGTGCCGGTTCACTTTGTATTGCATGAGAGACACATAGCTGCGTCAGGCGCGAGCCCAAATGTATTTGTCAAGTGATATCATCGACTCTTTGCTCTTCGTTCCCTGTCCTTGCTGGATCATCGCCAAGTTCATCTTCATTACTCTCCCTCATCATCAACACTTCCCCGAAATCTTTTCGCTAAGACGCACCAGCTTCTAGGATTCTATTATTGCTTCTTATGCCGACAAAGTCCCTTTCAAGCGAAAATAGGGGAGCACTAGTTCCTGTTTGACTATCCGACTGTTCTTCGTCCGTTGTTTAGAATATTTTTGACAGCGTAGTTCGTCTGCTCTTTAGAGTTAGGTATCTGACAATCGAAATATTGTTCAGACGATGGAATTCTAGGTTAAAGTGGAAGTGAACCTGACACTAAGGTAAAGACTGGATGGACATTTAGTCGATGGAATTAATAATCTGTGTGGCGAGCCTCTTCGGGTCGACAAGATTGTCCGGGATGCTTGGTGTCAGTATAACTTCCACTTGAACGTGATCCGCTGTTGAATCACGGCAGTGGAACTTTTTATATCGATGCCCAATTCAATCTCAACACCTTGCTTGGGTTGCTCAAGGACTACTAAGAATGTTTCTCGATTCCATTATTTTATTGTAGTTGCGGTTCTTCCATGGTGACCTACTCCGAGATTGACGAGGTACCGTGCAAGGCTTTCTTTGATTCACTTGAGACGCTGTTCTCTTCCAGGCACCATTTTTATTTTGTACCGCACCTAGCTTGCTGCATCAAGTTCCTTGCCCATTTTAAAACTCGCAATCTGGTAGAAGCAATTACTAAGTAGGATACAATGCCCCATTGACCGATTTGTAGTTGAACTAGTTTCTCATTCAGATCTCTGCGTAGTGCTGGAGCCTGAGCTTCCAGCGATTTGAGATGAACTTTAGGACCAGCTATAAATAACAGACAAGGAACAACGCCTGAGCTTCCAGCGATTTGAGGTGAACTTCAGCACTAGCTATAAATAGCAGATCAAGGAACAGCGCCTGTTCCATATGATAGTGTTGAAGTCTCATCCTAAGACATGAGCGAAAAGCAGGTCACATGAGAGTTTGCTGAGTTTGTGATGGCAGCTGCAGCACGCATCAGGCACTGCATAAACAAAGCTGTAAAACAGCTCATTGCTATTTGCATTTCTTACCTGGTTCTGTCATTTTGACTCATCGCAGGATGGTCTTTGCTTCTAAGCAGTGCAGAATTCAAGTCCATGAGTTGAGTTTTTGCATTATTTGGAGCGCCACAGCCTTGCCTCGCCCGAACGTCTGAGACATCTTCCTCGCCTGCATCGTTTAGCAGGGAATCGACCCGATATGAGTATTTGCAAAAGCATGTAGGACTCGAGAGCCTATGACCAATGTCCTTTAAAATCGAGGCAAATATTATGTGATTGTTAGGCAGATACTATAACGATCCTTCGATCTCGTTAATGAATTTTATTCGCAGAAGCCAGCTATTGTGGGCTGATGCATGTGTTATCGACTCCGAGCCTCGTCCTTGACTGCTCAAATGATTGGTCGATTGGAGCTCGTTATCGGGCACGGGCTGAAGCTGAAATGCAGAAGTACAGTGCAGCACACTTTGTCTATCCTTTTTCTTGGGGTCTGGGGAATGCAAAGAGCCGACCCGGCGATAGCGAATCTCATTACTGAAGTATTGATTGGCAGGTTTATGAAGCATATCTCGATTGGTATTTGTTCTGCGGGGGTTTCATCTTAGCGAGGCAGACCGCAAGGCTCTTCCCCAGATCTATCAATAGCAAGATCCATTCGTTTCCAAATGCAGCTTTTGAGATATGAGGGATTCAGATAGCTGAACGTACTATATTGATGTGGCTTAAAGGACTTTTGACCAAGTGCATTCAAAGGTGTATTAATAGCTTGGGTCTCCCTTCCACGAACTCCATTCCTGTCTTGCAGTTTCAGCAAGGCTGAGTTCTTTTCCAACTACTTCAATGATGCCAAGAGTTTGATACCTTGCGTACTTTCTTCAAACTGGGCAGAGAAATATCTTATTCGATTCCCTCTCTTGTCCGTATCAAATTTGAATCATGTCGACCGCGGAACGTGACGGCGTCAGAGCCGGAGAACACGCTCCCATACTTGTTTCACCACTTTCGCCGGCTATGTCTGGTTCATCTGGCCTTCACGTACATCCGGAGCAGGAGGATGACATTTATGGCGGGTGGAGTCCATCAGTATACGGTCCTGGCGACAGAGCTCGACAGTCGAGCATCCCCTCGACTTTCCGTCAAGGAAGTGTCCCTTATCAAACCAACGGGCCTGCAACCTACGACCCTCATGCCAGTGACCTTCAGGCGACCAGTAATGCACCTCCGGTGAACCTCGCGACTCGTCCAAACCGCCAGTCCAGCATTTCTTCAGGGCAAAATAGTCCGCAGAACATCAGCCGTCGAGACAGCAATCCCGGGTATGGTCAGACCGCGAACTTTCAGTCGAACAGCAATCATAGAGGAAGTGTACCGTCATTGGATAGCCAGGGCAGACAGCCGAGCTTTCCACAGAGCATGACTCGACGGGGAAGCAACCCTCCGGAAACACAACGCCGACTTAGCAACGCCTATACTTTCAACAACTCAGGCAGGAGGAACTCAAATACTATAGAGCCACCCACTGAGCTCGCAAACACTCTCCCTTCGCCTTCGGCATCTGCAGGCAGTATCAAATTACCAAGGTCGGGAAGAAGACCTTCCTTCAGAGAGCCGCAGCGAAGACGGAGATCTTTGATCTTCTGCATCCTATTTCTACTCACGACTAGCCCTTTAATCGCCTTCATTGTGGTTCTTGACTTATATATCAAGATCAAGGGGATTGTTCCGGAGGCACTCTTACCTACTTCAACAATACTTCCAGACTCAAGTAGCACGCCCATTATACACTCATATATTGGGGCGCAAGACGTTGTGATAGGCACATATTTCTCAACAGCGGCCTCCGGAGTTATTCAAACTAAATTAGTTTATAACAATGGAAAGGGGAGCATCTGCGTCCGAACGAAATCTGGAAATGATTGGCTCGACGTGCAATGTCTCGAAGGAGCCAACCCCCGAGCTGACACGCCCCTCACCGTCCTCGATTGGTTAGGCGGTCCAAGTATTTACTTCATCACTGCAGACAACTTCCTCTCTGGAATCGATCACATGCCCCTAAATGACACCTGGAAATTCTCGACTCTTCGAGACCAGAAGCGACCCACGCATCCGCAGTCCCAGCTCGCATCCATAACTTGGTTCAATGGGACGTCCAGCTGGGTTTATTACCAAGACGTCAACGAACAGCTTCGGGAATTTGGACTGGACGATTATCGTGGAATCACGTGGCGAGACGGGAGTGAGGGCCCCTTGGGCCTGTGTCTGGCCGGATCAGGAATCGGCGCCTCGCGGTGGTGGTTGCTTTCTGATGGGTCCGAGGTGCTCGAAGTCTTTGTGCAAGTCTCGGGCGGAGCGCTACATGGCCGTATTTACATGGAGTCGGTCTGGACCTCCGACTTCTACGCTGTGGATGGAACTCCCAATACGGTATCTGAAGGCGCGGCTCTTACTTCGACGGTCATTCATCCGACAAACGCTACGATGATGGTGATGTTAGCATACGTGGCGAGCGACGGGTACCTTACCGTGCAGTCGAGGGGGACGGCGAACCAAACGAACACGGCTTTTGCTGCATTCTCGGCTCCTCAGGGGATTATTCAAGGAGACGGAGACCAGTCGACCGGGATTGCGGCTTTCGATTCGTCGGGTCATCCGATGATTTATTTTGTAAAGAACGATACGATCCTAGAACTTTCGGCGCCGTATGTGACGTCGGCGAATTGGACTAATGCTGCTACGTAGTGATCGAGGAGTTATGGAGTTGTTGATGATTTCATTTTTATGACTTGATGATTTTCTTTTGATACCCAGGGGAGTTCCAAGGTGACAGAGGGGTTGGCGGAGCAGGTAATAAAATGGGACTTGGGAATGTTAAAGTCGAGTTGAAAGTTTCATCTTCTAATCAGATTCTTGTATCAACTCAGATGTCACAGGGTCCTTCTAGCCAGTACTCAACGTACTCTAGCTGCATTTCAGGTCTATTTTAAGACCAAGTTTACACATTAACTCTATAGAGTCTGCTTCTGAAAATCCAGACCCAAGCATTCAAATTTCCGCTCTCGATTTCATGATATGAGTTAATAACCCAACCTTCCCGGAGATAAGCAGTTTATAAGATGCTCGTACCAAGCGTCGCTTTGATGAGTGTATATTTGCCTGATGGCACGTGACACGCTTCCACATTGTGTTTCTATTCCATGGACCCCCTCAATTTTTGATACACATTATCAAAAGGACAACCTCCAATCATAGTATATTTTCAAACAATAATAAATGTTCACGCCTCTTGCAAAGTTGCCAAACTCTCGAGTCTCGTCTCTCCGTCTCCAAGTTCTCGCTTAACCCCCTTGCTCGCTCTCGCTTCGTCGTATTGATCTACGAGATGTACTCATTTTGGATTGGGAGACTTCCATTGAGGTTCAGAGTTGTCCGATGTATGAGCAAGTTACGATATCACCGAAATAGTATTAGTAGGTAGTGTTTACTATCACTGAAGATATGAGGGAGAGTATGCGATGCCGACGACTCTCTGCAGAAGATATAAAGTTGAGTTTCCTGTGTGATTCACCGGTTGCAAATTTAACTTCGAATCTCTTTCGCACATTCTTATCGCACAATTTGGGCTGTTATGTGTGCATTGTTCGGCGTTGCTCCGATTGCAAGTTTGTTTGTGAAAGAGTACGATCTGAATCAGGAACATGTGACGGAGCAAGGTTTCGTGAATGGGGCGAATAAGGTAGGACAGAATAGAATGTCTCTGACACAGAAATGGAGGAGACTCCGGTTACTACCAACGTTTGACTTGAAACTTTACTGGGAGATGGCTGAGAAAAATACGTGGCAATAGCAACTTTGGGAGGAACGTTTAATAGAACTTGGCGCACAGAAAATACAATTCAAGGTTGAAGCCGAATCGGGAAATTACCCCTGAGCACGCGACAGCGGAAGTCGCTTCCAAAAACACCGACGTCGGTCTCGGACTTCAATTTCATCTCCTTCTCCGCTGTATCCACAAATCCAAATACAGGTACCAAAACCAGGACGACGAACTCTCCCGACCCCGTGTCACAAGCACAATGATCGCCCGACGGACAGGAGTACCTCGGGACCGACAGTTCTCCTCTTTCTCCTGTTCACAAATCACGGCCACGGGAGCTCAAGTTCCCGCGGTTTTATGCCTAGAGAGATCATGAGCTGGACGACACGGCTTCTCCGGACGAAAACGATGCTTGAATTTGCATCGTGTCATTTTTGAATAAGCCACGAGCTCGAACGTCTCCTTTTCAGAAGCATCCAGAAGTCCACGAGTCCACAACGGAGTCGCAGCTGGCAGGCCTCGTTACTTCGTTACCGCTGGCAGAGCATGGCACTGTGAACGATCCCCCGCCGGCCCGGCGGAGCATGTACGTTGTATGCACGATTCAAATTGGCGACCAATTCCGACAAGGCTGCGGTACGAAGTATTTCTTGTAGGGATGGGCAATTTATAATTATTATTTTATATAATAATGAAGTCCGTTTGTGATTATATAATAACGAAGTCGTCATTTATATAATGCATAAAACCAAGCATAATTTGAGCATAAGTTAAGCATAAATCACATGGATCTAGGGTGCATATCATGCTATTCCGCTGGCGGGGGCTCCTCTCCACGGCACTCTAGGGACAGCGTTCACTAAAAATGAGTGCGCCGGGGCTTATATTTAATGAGTAACCACTGTATCTAAGCCCTGTCCCCTTTCACCTTAGGCAGGCTAGGAGCTTGCGGCTATAGAGGCTTTCTAATTGGCCAAATACCCCTGTGTATGCCTTAGTAAGAACATAATGACGATATAATGAAGTCCGGAGCATTGTTTTATATTATTTCGTAATGAAGTCTCAAATTATATAATTTGTCCATCCCTAATTTCTTGATCTTGGATATTAGCGAATACGCTCGTATAAGAAGGAGCAGTGGTTGGTCGATCAAAATCTCCTTACGGCGCTCTTAGCATCTGCTTGCCGAGCAGAAACAGGGTATCCAACGCACCTGTTAGGCTGCCGCATGCCGTATGAATCCCCTTCTACTTATCTCCGCAGATAGTAAAGCTGTCAGCACTGGAGAGTTGTCCATGCATACCGTGCAGAATTGGCCGTCCTTGAACCTTCGGAATTTTCCAAGGTCCGGATTGTGGCATTAGTCATTGCCGGGCCCACTAGAAGGACCTTAGAACTTTAAGCCCTTGTGCCAAGACTCCTTAGTACATGCTGATATCATTTTCTTCAGCCTTATATGTTTGGCACATAGCCTTACTCAACGACGTCGAACTTCCGTCTGCTCGATTTCTACCCATATCATGGCGTTTCAAACATTCAATGCGTTCTTTCCAGATCCACCTAATTTACCTCCTCCAGTTCACGATCCCCACGTTCAATGGGAGAACAAAGCTAGTCTCACAAGACGACGTGATACTTATCCCTTCATCGACCCTTATCGCTTCAAGAACAAGTTAAGTAAGAAGGTTGTCATAGTGACACTGGCCCACCGTGGTATTGGCAAAGCTACAGCAATTGCGTTTGCCCAAGCTGGAGCCTCAGTTTGCCTCCTTGGTCCCGCCGCTCAATCCCTCGAGCACGTGCTTCGAGAAATCAAAGAGAAACATAACACCCCAACGCTAGCACTTACAGCAAATCTCCTCGATCCCAGCGCCCCAGCCCACATCGTCACCCTCGTGGAGAAACATCTCGGCCCCGTCGACGTCCTAATCAACATCACCCCAGCCTCCTACTTCCGCCCCTTCATCCAAGAGCAAAACATAATGCAAGACTGGTGGCCCAACGTGGAACAAAACCTCCGGGCCCCCATCGCCCTAACCCACGCTGTCCTCCCCTCTATGATCGCCCGCAACACCGGCACCATAATCTCCACCACGACCCGCCCCGGAATCATACAATTCCCCTTCGCCTCCTGCCAAGGCGTCTCTCATTCCGCCCTTCTAAAATTCCATCACCACCTCGACTTGGAATCCCGCTCTAAGGGAGTGTTTTCCTACGCCGTCAACCCTGGCCCTATACCGAGTCATATCCATGATCCGGAGATGGCAGTTAGTGGGGATCCGTTTGGGTTGATGATGGAGAAGGAGCCTAAATTTCAGATGGAGTTGGCAAGTAAGGCGAGTGAGATGGAGTGGTGTTCTGCTGGTTTAGCGAGTGGGACTTTCGTGGCGTTGTGTGCAGATCCCAGGTCGAGGTGTTTGAGTGGGTTGTATGTTAATGCTGAAAGGGATTTGGGGGAGGTTATTGGGGAAGTGGAGAGGGATAGGTTTAAGATTGAGCGGGAACGGTTGTATGTTTTAAAGGTTGATGAGTTGTAGGGTTTCGAAGGGTTGGGTTGGGGCTTTTGGTGCGTTGTGGTGTTGAGGCGTATGCACAGTACTTACTGTGATGAAATAAAGATCTAATTCTCCTCCCAAAATATTGATTGTTGAGCGAGTGAGTGTATGGTCAAACCGTTTGCCTCGAGTTTCTAGATCAACGACTGACGGTTTAGTTGTTGGGCAACCATTTTGAGAATTACCTCAGCATTCTAGCATTTATCCAAGCAATTAATCCGCTACTTTTCACCAGACCAGAAGCAAAAACATCAATCGAACGCCTTCAATCCATGCACCGTAACCTCCCATACGGAACTAGACCCATGCCTCAAAACACCAACACCAACCCTAACCCAATACAACACGCCGATACCGATTTTAACAATCAAGACCGCTTCTGCCCTAACTCCGCATCCCCCTCAAACTCCCAATCATCCCAATCCCCCCGTCCAACCACCTTCCTCCCCACCCAAATCCCCACCGCCGTCCCCAAACTCGCAACCAGAAACCACCCATCGAACCACCTCTCCACAAACCCTGGTTCCAGGGGACTCCCCAACGCTTCACTAACCACGCTCTTCATCTCACTCGGGAGATTACTCCTCAGTAAAAGTGCCGAGGAGATAACATATGTAGCAGAGATCTGCGCGATGAGTAAAGCGAGGTTGGCTTGTGCTTGGTAGAGTAGTGAGGGTAAGAGTTTAGTTAGCATGTGGAAAGTCTGCAAAACGCTGTTGAAGGAGGCGAGGAGGATGATGCCGGAGAGCAGGAAGGAGATCTGTCTACTCCAGGCTAATTGATCGAGTGTGGGGTCCACGTGCTTTGCGAGTAGAGAGAGGATGCGGTTTACGGGGTCCGTGGTCGAGAATGTGAAGCTTGGGTCAGGGGAGGAGAAGAGCGCGTGCCGGGTTGTGGTAAGGGTTGTAGAGAGGACGCGGTAGATACAGTAGAGGGAGAAGGCGTAGGAGGAGGGGGTGAGAATTAGTTTTCCGAGGGGTGATGAGGCGCGTTGGGTAGATGAGAGGCGTGATTGGAGGAGGGTGAGGGAGGTGGAGAGGTTGAGGGCCATGGAATTGAGGCCCGAGATTTCGAGTTCGAGGGCTTTGAGTTCTTGAGTGTCGGCGCTGCCACGGATGGTGCCAATTACTTTGGTCATGAAGCCTTCTGTGGGAGTGTCTTTCATTTTACGTTGAAGGGCGCGGAGACGGCTGCGTTTCGAAGCTAGCATATCGTTCGTAGCATCCAGGCCTGCTTGCTTGCGAGCAACGTCTGCCTCGGTGACTGGTCGAGTCCTGGCCCCAAATGTCTGCCAAGGAGCTGAAACGGCAGCGAATCCAGAAAGGAGGGCCATGAGAGAGATCCCGATTATTCCAACTCGCTCTAGACACGCCTCACTCACCCCTTTACCAGGCTGAGAGGCCATGGTGTGGATGTATGTCCCTGGTATGCCTTTCCCTAGCCACCAAAATCCCGTCAACCAAATCATGAACCCGCACGCCTGCAACAGCCACGCTGTCTTCGGTATCCCCCCACTATCTGTTCTTTTGAACGACCATCCAGAGCCAGACACTATTGACTGTAATTCGAGGAAAGGTATAAGAACAACCAGGGAGAAGAGCAAGGAGGGGACGGTGATCTTCAGTGCAAGCGTCCGCGCGGCTGGATTCAACGTGTTCGATATCTCGCAGAGAATCAACTGTGTCAGAACTGCCGCGAGACCTATTGTAGCAGAGAAGGTCACCGCAACGACCCTCCGTCTCCCTGATTTCGCGCCATGCTCGGCATGCTTCTGTCGTAGGCTGGGAGGCGCATCACTGGGCAGATAATGGTCTTCATCGTCTTTATGCTGTTGCAAGCTCGATACCACAGGGAACACTTTGTGTATGACGACCAAGCTGACGACGAGGAAGGTTATGAGGAATGGGATGGAGGAGAAAGCGAGTGTTGTGTAGGACTCAGAAAGCGAGCGACTTCGGTGTCCTGGTAGGAAGCACGCATCATCGTCGCATTTATCAGAAGGGAGCATTGAAGGATGTCGCTGGGGCCAGCTCAAGGACCCGCGGTCACATCGTAGATTAAAGATGGATTGGGGAGAATTCTAGGGAATGGAAAGTTGAGAATTCGATGTGGCGAAGGTACATCAGGCTGAAACCACCGTTTGTCCTCAGCTTTATCTTATCGGTTCGCGCCATAATCCAGGGGCTGCGGGATCTCCAGCAAGGGTTGTCCTTGGCATGGAGATGCACAAAGTTACAAAATTACTATGAAAGTTAGACTACTAGAGGTAGCCTGAAAGCAGGGTTTGAGGCTGGAAATCAAAATTGATCTCTGTTCTTGTCTCTCTGCTATATCAACACTCTCCATGTATTGATCCATCTACTACCACTGCTCATAGTGATGTGAACATCTACAAACAATGCCTCTTGCCTGGAACAATTCATGCCAGTAACAAGAGGCAATATGCAATTTTGGGGTATTCCGAATTATGATCAACAGACAGACAAGCGTGGGGTATCTGCACATAACCACCAGTACCACCACGATCCAGCGATAGGAACGCCCAACCAACGCCAAGGTCCAATTTATGACCCGAAAAATAAATTATCGCAAACAACAAGTTTGAAAAGTACCGAGCCCATATAAAACTGCTCCATTAAGCTAAGCAACGGTCAGAAAGCAATTTTCTCAGAAAGACAGCTCAAGCAACAAGGCCAATAGTCGATGAGGTCATGGCTGTCGCGAGCATTATTCCGCTGGGGTCATGCTCATCGTCTTCAGAACCGTCCTCCGTGCCATCCATATTAAGAAGTTGGAAGCGATTCATCAACGGTGGGTCTTTCTTCTTCGTAGGCAGATTTTCCTTGCGAGCTGGGATGGGCTTCTCGAGGGCAGCAGCGCACTCATCATTGTCCCATTCGATCTTAGATCCTTTGTAGGTACTGCGGATAGTTAGCAAGGCCCAAGAAGGCTAGTCATGGCCACTTACGAGCGACTCATCATGCAAGTACGAGCAAACATAGCATTGTGAACAGAATTGGTGGAAATGTGTGCATTTGGTCCACTGAAGGTGACCTTGATTATGACAAGATTGTGGATGTGCTCAAGATCGTCTCGAATGAGTTCCTCAGTATGTTTCGGCGTACGATTTTGGATGACCAAGTTTCTGGTAGCACCAATAGCTATCTTGTTAGCAACATGGCCGGGCAAGATGAATTGGCGATCGTTCCAACGAATATCAACCTATTAGCGATTAGTAAACGAATGATTCTCTACATATTTTCGTTACGCACCCTCTTTCCACGGATGTAGAGGTCATGACGCTTGACGTGGCGGAAGAAGTCATGAGCTGCAGTCTCTTCTAAGAACGACACACTCGCAGTACGATCATGGCTGCGGAGGTAGATATCTAACAGCATCCCTCCTCTAACTACGTCCACGATATCGGCATGGGTGACACCTTCAGCAAGGTTAGCAAGTAGAATGGTCCGCTTGGCGAATTTATCATATTGCTGGCGCTGAAATCGGGGCTGGGAATCGTTGTTTCCACTTCCTCCATCATAGAAGCCGTCGATACCATCTGGCATGAATAAATAGTCGTCATTCATTTGTGAATGGGTGTGGAAGCCATTTGTCTCCTTGGGCCGCAAGTCACTTCGAGGAGTATAGTTTGAATTGCGTCCGAAGGTATAGTCCTGTCCACTTGTAGCTTCGGTCTTCGTCATGCTTTGGAGTGGTTGGAAGGCTCCCCCATCCGAGGTTTCGTCGACGGTGGAGTAGATTGTTGTGCCGCCATTCTCGTTCGTTGGGGTGTCGTCCTTGATCAAAATCTGATGGATGAAGGTCAGCACCAGTCATGAAAGTGTGATTGAATAAGATAATTTAAAAGACTCACAGTAAGGGTTTCTTCAGCAATGCCGCCTCTGTAGAGGTTCCGTCGAAGATTAGCTGGAAAGCGTGTTAGAAATCGAAGATCGAGGGCCACTGCAATTAATAGGCGGCTTCTGGATAAGCATACCATATTGTCTAGCAGAGCTCAACTGTCTCAGGCGATTAGCAAGTTTCCTAAACCAAGATCTAAGCGTACTTACGAGGCTATCATGGTCGGCCTTTGGTATGGTGACAGTAGGAACATGAACGGGAGTTGTAAAATCGACACCACCAGTATGCTGTATGCCACAATGGTTAGAGTTCCTTCAACGTTGCAGACGGACTTGGCACCTACAAATTGGGCCCTTTTGTGGGGTAAAATGTTAGCTCTTGTCCTCCGACTCAAGCACGCATATTTCCAACACTATCGACACAAGCTTCGCCTGGCTAGGAAGGAGCTGCTTACCTTCGCAGCAAAGTCTCAAAATAGGCCTTGTCAAGAGTTACAGTGCTCGTGGCCATATTACACAAGTACACAACGCTGGTACAGTCAAGTAACAGCGGGTTGTTCGAAGATGAAATTTGTCGCTCTGTGTTTCGAAGTGGACCATCGACTGCCGTACTCTCGCTTGAATGGTAGTTCCGCGCCGTGCCCACACTAGTTACCCTACTGCAACCTTATTTTAGTGCTCGGACGCTGAAATCTGGAGACCCTGGTCACCAGCTTCTGAGAGCAAACCCCCCTTTTCACACGACTTGAGTCCTTGATGCTTGAAGTTCTCAGTACATACGGTTCGTATCCTTTCGTATACACATCAAGCAGAAGTGCCTGCCCTACCAGCGATAGTACATAATCTGGTGAATAATTACCCACTAAAACACATTCAATGATTCAGGTGTAAACAAAAATTAAAGGTATTAATAAAAGGAGATAATATATTAATTATATGGTTAGTGCCTATCTAAATTAAATCCACCGTGACGTAGTGATTCACGATTACTATGTATATTTTTATTAGTGATAGTTACAGGTTTCGGGTTAGGCCTCAATCCTTCATTGTTCCGGGCAGTGCTAGTTCCCGGATATTACCCACTAAACATTGTGGCTTGGCTAAGGCATCTGTAGTGAGCAAGAGATAAGGCCAGCAGATCCAAATGAGATCTGTCAAGTATGAGCTTATCTAGGGTTGAGCCCTTGGTTTGGAGTGTTGCGCCTTAGCTAGTCGGCATCCCACCTCTGCCGATTCCGTGTTCTAATGCGGGAAAGTAAGACAGCAGAAGCATTGTTTAGGTTACTCCCAGCTGCAAAACCTGCTTCTATGGTATCCCTTAGCCTAACGCATATTCCAACTTCTGATGGCATAAAAACTTTCTTCAACTCGTTACTGTCGATCTCTGGAGTTCTTCAAATCGTTAGGGTTGTTGCGACCCAATATCTTTGTTAAGGATTTGTCCACATCCAACCACATAAAAGATAGAACAAGCGCAAGTCTCTCTATCTGGTTATGACAATAGCGTTTTTCATAATTATAAGATGCGGAGTACCGTTGGACTTGAAGCCTAGGTCGATCGACGAACCTCTTCCACCGCTTTCTCGGGTTTCTCAACTTGCGAATATCTTAGATCCAGATAACGTCTTCTGCGCTATCACTGGGACTTAAGGTTTTGAGAGACCTAGAAGATTAGAGAGTTCCGTACGCCACGACTTTCAATTTAAAGCAGTTTTCCCTCACGTTCCTTCATGGGTTAAGAAAACCCTGCCACGGTCATGTGATCAACTTCTGAAACAGTCACCGTGTCCAGCTCACCGACCCCTTTTTCCACTGTACAACTCTCCATGTACTCCATATCGTTGTGTTACGAGGACAAGCACATTGCCTTGTATCAGAAAAGAAGTACATTGAATACAGACA
>Ga0302325_10013197_pt1 | contig 17650 bp, 16 predicted proteins | sample Palsa_T0_2_FD_201948 | JGI IMG/M metagenome (GOLD analysis project Ga0302325, IMG submission 201948) | Peat permafrost microbial communities from Stordalen Mire near Abisko, Sweden - Palsa_T0_2 | ecosystem: Environmental > Terrestrial > Soil > Palsa > Peat permafrost | place: Sweden: Abisko... | reverse complement strand
CCGCGGCCGTGTCCGATCGCAGGCTCACCCTGGACGCCCCGGCCTGCCCGAACACCGGCTGCAGCGTCGGGTTCACGGTGACCGTGCCGACGGGGGTGGCCGTCTCGGCCGATAGCGACAACGGCGGTATCGCCGTGTCCGGCGTGGCCGGCGCGAACCTGGACTCCGGCGGCGGCCCGGTGCAGGCCAGCCACATCAACGGACCGCTCAGCATCTCCTCCGAGGACGGCGGGATCACGGTCTCGGACGTGTCGGCCCCGAGCGGGGTGAACCTCGACTCCGGCGGCGGCCCGGTGCAGGCCAGCCACATCAACGGACCGCTCACCATCTCCTCCGAAGACGGCGGGATCACGGTCTCCGACGTCACCGCCCCCGGGGTGAACCTCGACTCCGGCGGCGGCCCCGTCCAGGTCGGCCGGGTCGACGGCCCGCTGACGGTCACCTCGGAAGACGGCAGCGTCACGGTGAACGGCCTGACCGGGGATCTGGGGGCCGACACCGGCGGCGGACCGTTCGCGGGCGACGTGTCGTCCGGTCGGGCCTCGATCCTGAGCGAGGACGGCTCGGTCGCGGTCACCTTCGCCTCGGCGCCCGGCTACGTCTTCGTCGACACCGGCGGCGGCCCGGCTCAGCTCACGTTCAACCAGCCGCCGGACGCGGTGATGGTCAACACCGAGAACGGCTCGGCCAGCGTGAGCGTGCCCGGCGGCCCCTACTCGGTGACGGCCGAGAGCGGGGGCGGGTCGCAGACAGTGAACATCCCCACCGCCCCGAACGCGCACCGTGCGCTCACCGTCAGCACCGAGGGCGGGCCGCTTGAGATCGTGCCGCGCTAGCGGCCGCGGCCGGGCGGGCCGGCGAGGGCGGCCCGGCCGGGCGGGAGGTGAATCGAGACAGTGGAGGGAACGACGGGTCCGTTCGGGATGATGGCGTTGAGCTTTTGAATTAGGCTTGCCGCATGGCGGCGCCAGATCACGAAATTCCGGATAAAGGCGACCTGAACTTCAGTCCCGGCGTCGCCTACTCGGCCCGGGTGAACAACGTCTGGCAGGGCGGCAAGGACAACTTCGCCGCCGACCGGGTGGCAGCCGAGCGCGCCGTCGAGGCGTTTCCGCAGCTGCCCGCCGCGGTCCGGGCCGGGATCGGATTCCGGGCGCGGGCCGTCAGGTACCTGACGGACGCCGGGATCCGGCAGTTCCTCGACCTTGGCTGCGGGCTGACGGCCGGGGACCCGGTGCACGTCATCGCGCAGGCGGCCGCGGCCGGATCGCGGGTGGTCTACGTGGACAACGACCCGATGGTGATCACCCACGCGCGGGCGCTGTACCGGTCGGTGCCGGAGGACGGGTGCGGCTACCTGCAGGCCGACATCCGCGACCGGGCGCAGGTGCTCGCCAGCGCGGCCAGCACGCTCGACCTCGGGCGGCCGGTCGCGGTGCTGATGGCGTCGGTGCTGCACCTCATTCCCGACTCCGACGACCCGTACGGCCTGGTCCGTGAGGTGCTGGCCGCGGTCGCGCCGGGCAGCTACCTGCTCATCGTGCACCCGGCGTCCGATATCAGGCCGGACGCCAGCAGGCAGATGGAGTCACGGCTGAACGACCTCGTCGCGCAGCAGCGGACCTACCGCGACCATGCGCAGGTGACCGCGTTCTACACCGGGCTCGAGCTGGTCGAGCCTGGCATCGTCGGCGTGCCCAGGTGGCGGCCGGAGAGCGACGCCGACGCGGCGACGCCGACGATGGCCTGGTGCGGAGTGGGCAGGAAGCCGCTCGCCGTTTAGGCCCGCCCGCCGATCAGGTCGGCGGCGCGCTCGGCGATCGCGATCACCGGCGCCTGGGTGTCGCAGGCGGGAATGACCGGGATCACCGACGCATCGGCCACGTACAGCCCGTCGACCCCGCGCACCCGCAGGTCCGGGCCGACCACCGCGTCCGGTCCTGAGCCCATCGCGGCGGTGCCGCACGGATGGCACAACGTCGAGCAGTTCGCCCGGACGAACGCCTCCTTCTCCGCCCGGGACAGCCGGCCGGACGGCATCGCCGCGCTCGCGATCAGCTTCCGGTAGGGGGCGGTGGCGGCGAGCTCGAGGATGGTGTCGAGCGCCTCGACGAGGGCGTCCACGTCAGCCTGCTCGGACAGGAAGCCGGACTCGAGCTCGACCGCGGCCGGGCCCGCCGCCGACAGATCGCGCACCGTCAGCCGTCCGACGCCGCGCGAGCCGAGCAGTCCCGGTGAGATCGCGAACACGTCGGCGTCCCCGGTCAGCCGGTACCGGGCGGCGGCCTCCGGGTAGGCGTGCCGCCCCTGGACGACGAACGCGTGCAGATCGGGGCGGGGCGCGCGGGTGCTGCGCCAGTTCATGATCGCACCGCCACCGTTGTCGCGGGCGAGGCCGAGGCGGTCGCGGGCGCGGAAGTTGACCCCCATCACCTGCGGGTGATCCTGCAGGTTACGGCCCACTCCGGGCAGCGCCGCCCGGACCGGCAGGCCGAGCCGGCCGAGGTCGGCCGGATCCCCGAGGCCGGACCTGATGAGCAGCTCGGGCGTGCCGAAGGCGCCGAGCGCGAGCACCACCGCCATCCGCGCCCGGGTCTGCCGGAGCGATCCGCGCACGGTGTGGAACACCGAGTCGCAGCGGCCGCCGTCGCCGTCGCCGGCGGCGCCGGCGAAGCCGAGCCGCACGGCGGCCGACCCGGTCAGCACGGTGAGGTTGGCGGGCGGGTCGGGCGGGTGCGTCCAGGCGCCGACCGGGACCTGGCCCGGCGCGGGCGGCGGCGCCCAGGCCGGCAGGTACCCGTCGACCGCGCTGAACCGACGGCCGTCGGCGATGTTGAGGTTGGCGAGGGCGACACCGCAGTTGTCGCCCGCGTTGGCGTCGTCCAGCCGGGGCAGGCCGAGCCCGGCCGCGCCGTCGATCATGGCGGCCGCGATCGGGTGCGGCTCCATGGGCCGGGTGACCCGCATCGGCCCGCCCGCGCCTCGCTGGGCGGATCCGCCGCCCTCCCAGTCCTCGCTGCGCCGCAGGTAGGGCAGCATCGCCCGGTAGTTCCAGCCGGCCGCGCCGGCCGCCTCCCAGGCGTCGTAGTCGGCCGGGTGGCCCCGGTACCACTGCATCGCGTTGGTGGCGCTGCAGCCGCCGAGGACCTTGCCGCGCGGGATCGCGATCGGCCGTCCGGCCACCGGCTTGGCCGGACGATAGCCGTAGCCCCAGTCCAGGGCGGTGCCGGACAGCTTGGTCCACGACGGCGGATCGACGATCTGGGCAACGCCGCGCCCGCTGGGGCCCGCCTCGATCAGCGCCACGGTGGCGTCGGGTATGGCGGCGGCGAGGCGGGACGCGACGACGCACCCGGCCGATCCTCCGCCGACGATCACGTAGTCGTAGGACGCCGCCTCAGTGGTCAGCACAATCGCGATCCTCTCCGGCGCCCGGTGGTACCCCGATCATCATCCGACGATCGTCATCGCGGATTTCCGCTGGCGCGCCGAGTCGTTAACGGAGAGTTACAGATCCGTGCGTTACCCGAACGGAACCGAGCGGCGGCAGCAGGCGTCTAAGGGGCATGAGACATCGGGTCAGGAGTTCTCTGGGAGTACTCGCGGCCGCTTGCGTGGCGGCCGCCGTGGCCGGCTGCGGGTCGGCCCCGGCCGCCAGGACCGCGGTGGACGCGGCCATCGTGCGCGGCGTGGCGACGACAGAGCCGGCCGCCGACCCCCGGCCGCTGGCGACGGCCGACACCGGGTTCGGGCTCGACGTGATGCGCGCCTGGTGCGCGCAGAACCCGGGCCAGAACCTGGTCTTCTCGCCCAGCACGCTCGCGAGCGCGCTCGGCCTGGCCTACCTGGGGGCGCGGGGCGCGACCGCCAGCGCGATGGCCCGGGTGCTTGATCTGCCCGCCGGCACCTCCCGGGCCGCCCTCGAGGCCGAGCTCCAGGCCCGGATGAAGGTGCTCGGGCGCCTGGACGGCCCGGGGGTGACGCTCGCGGCGAGCGACCAGGTGTGGGCCGACCCGACCTTGACGACGCTCCGCTCCTACCTGAACGCGGTCGCGACCGGCTACGACGCGGGGGTCGCGCAGGCGCCGTTCAGCACCGACCCGGCCAAGGCGGCCGACGAGATCAACCAGGCGATCTCGGCCGCCACCCGCGGGCATATCACCCAGCTGGTCAGCGCGGACATGGTGACGGACGTCGGCTGGGTGCTGACCTCGGCGCTGTACCTGGACGCGAAGTGGGCCACCCCGTTCGCGCCGGCCCGGACCGCGCCGGCCCCGTTCACCACCGCGAGCGCCAAGCGAGTCACGGCGACGTTCATGAACGGTGATGACCTCCCCTACGCCGCGGCCGACGGCTGGCAGGCGGTCTCGCTTCCCTACCAGGGCGGTCAGCTCACGATGACCGCGCTGCTGCCGCCGGCCGGGTCCGGTTCCTGCGCGCTGCCGAGCACGGCCACGCTGACGGCGGTCACTCGCTCGCTTGACGGCTCCGGTGCCGGCTCCGGGACCGTCGCCGGGCTGGCCGATGTGTCGCTGCCGAAGGTCAACCTCGACACCAGCGGCCAGGCGGGCGACATGAAGCCGGTCCTTGAGCGGCTCGGCATGGGTCTGGCCTTCGGCGGGATGGGGACGGACTTCACCGCGCTGTCGCCGCAGGCCGGCGGTATCGGCTTCGTTCAGCAGGCGGCCACGCTCCAGGTCGGCGAGAAGGGCACGGTCGGCGCCGCCGCCGCCGCGGTCGGCATCACGGCCACCGACGGCATGGTCCCCCAGCGGGCCGTCAACGTGACCTTCAACCGCCCGTACCTGCTGCTGATCACGGCCAAGGCCACCGGCGAGCCGCTCTTCCTGGCCCGGGTCGACAACCCCGCGGCGGGCTGACGACGCCTGGTGGTTCCGCTCACGTCCACGGCCGGTGGTACGAGATAATGTGCGAGTGCCCAACGAGGAGTCGGAGTATGAACGGCGCGCCGTCGAGCGGCTGGTCTTCTTCTCGGACGCGGTGGTCGCCATCGCGATCACGCTGCTCGCCATCGACCTGCCGGTGCCGTCCGGTGCCACCGCGGGCGTCTTCTGGTCGTCGGCCCGGGCGCACGACGGCGTCTACCTGTCGTTCCTGGTCAGCTTTCTTACCATCGCCATCGCCTGGAGTCATCATCACGATGCCTTCAAGTACGCGCGGCGGACCGACGCGTGGTTGCGGAACGCGACCACGGTCTGGCTTCTGACGATCATCCTCATCCCGTCCGCGACCAAGCTGCTGACCGGGTACGGTCACGACACGCCCAGCGTGCACGCCCTGCGCTGGGGGTTCTACGCGCTGCTGCAGACGGTCCAGGCGGCGGTGTTGTTCGTGATGACGCGCCACATGGCCTCGCATGACCTGGGGCGGCAGGACGCTGCGGGGCGGGCGGGCGCCGAGTCTGGCTGGCAGTCGTACGGGACGATCCTCGGCTTCGGGCTGTCGATCCCGGTCTTCTTCGCGACGACGTACGGGTGGGTGCTCTGGATCGTCATGCCGATGCTGGCCGCGCGGGTGGACCGGGCTCGCCGCCGTCGTGAGGCGATCGGCTCGGATCGGGCGTAGAGCTCGCCGCGGCACCGGGCGTCCGATCTATAAGGTGGCAACCGTGACTGCCGATACCCCCCGAACCGAACAAACCGCGGCAACGCTGGTCTACATCTACGGGCCGCCGGCCAGCGGGAAGCTGACGGTGGCGACGCGGCTGTCCGAGCTGACCGGCATCCCGCTCTTTCACAACCACCTCACGGTCAACGCCGTCCTCCCGGTCTTCGCCTTCGGCAGCCCGCCGTTCGTCGAGGCCGTCCGGGCGATGCGGCGGGCAGTCTTCGACGCAGCCGCCAGAGCCGGCATCAGCCTCATCTACACCAACAACTCCGCGTGGTCAGCACCCAACCCGCGCGCCCGTTTTGAGGAAGCGGCCGAGGCCGCCCGGGCGATCATGGCAGGCCACGGCGGCCGGACCGTGTTCGCCCGGCTCACCGCGCCTCAGTCGGCCCTCGTGGAGCGGGTCGGGAACGAGTCCAGGCGGGCGCATCAGAAGCTCGTCGACGAGGTCCGGCTGCGCGAGCTGCTGGCCGATTTCGACGCGTCGCCGCTGCACCCGGATGACCTCCTCATCGACACCGGGGAGTCGAGCCCGGAAGAGTCGGCTCGCACGATCGCGGCCGCGCTGGCGTAAGTCGCGGGACTGCCTCACCGGCCAACCGGCCGGCGGGCTACCGTGGGGCTGCCGTTTGATCGCGTGAAATCCGGGGGTGCAGATGGCAGAGCCGACCGCAGACCTGCTCGTGCGCAACGCCCGACTGGTGGCGACGTGCGACGACGACGGCCGCGAGCTGGCCGGCGGATGGGTCGCGATCACCAACGGCCTGGTCTCGGGGGTGGGCTCGCCGGCCGACCCGGCCCCCGTGGCGGCGGAGACCATCGACGCGTCGGGCTGCCTGGTCACGCCGGGCCTGGTCAACACCCACCATCACATCTACCAGAACCTGACCCGCTCGTTCGGGCCGGCCATCAACGGGTCGCTCTTCTCCTGGCTGACGGCGCTGTACCCGCTGTGGGCCGGGCTCGACGAGGAGGCCTCCTACCTGTCGGCCTGGGTCGGGCTGGCCGAGTTGGCGCTGGGCGGCTGCACCACGACCACCGATCATCTGTACGTCGCGCCGCGCGGCGGCGGCGACCTGTGGTCCGCCTCGATCGCCGCCGCCCGCGAGCTCGGGATGCGGTTCCACCCGACCCGCGGGTCGATGACGCTGTCGGTCAAGGACGGCGGGCTGCCGCCGGACTCGGTCGTGCAGGACGACGACGAGGTGCTGGCGGACAGCGAGCGGCTGGTGGGCCTGCATCACGACCCGTCGTTCGGCGCCATGGTGCGGGTGGCGCTGGCCCCGTGCTCGCCGTTCTCGGTCTCGCCGTCGCTGATGCGGCAGACCGCCGAGCTGGCCGAGCGGCTCGACGTCCGGCTGCACACCCACCTGGCCGAGGACCCGGACGAGGACAAGTTCTGCCTGGAGCGGTTCGGCCGGCGGCCGGTCGAGCAGTTCGAGGAGGTCGGCTGGCTGACCTCACGTTCGTGGGTGGCGCACTGCATCTACCCGAACCCGGCCGAGGTGGCGCGGCTGGGCGCGGCCGGCGTCGGGGTCGCCCACTGCCCGTCCTCCAACATGCTGATCGGCGGCGGCGGGTTCGCGCCGGTCCGCGAGTTCCGCGCGTCCGGCGTGCCGGTCGGCCTGGGCTGCGACGGGTCCGCCTCAACCGACAGCGCGTCGCTGTGGATCGAGTCCCGGGCGGCGCTGCTGCTCGGACGGCAGCGGCTGGGGCCGACCGGGATGACCGCGCGGGAGGTGCTCGACATCGCGACCAGAGGCGGCGCCGCCTGCCTGGGCCGGGCCGGGGAGATCGGGTCGCTCGCGGTCGGCCTGGTCGGCGACCTGGTCTGCTGGCCGCAGGAGGGCGTGCAGTACGCCGGCGCCCTGGTCGATCCGGTCGAGGCGTGGCTGCGGTGCGGTCCGGTGTCGGCCCGGCACACGATCGTGGCCGGCCGGGTCCTTGTCCGGGACGGGGCGCTGACCACACCTGATGTCGAGGAGAAGCTTCGGTCGCACGCCATCGCGGCGGCCAGGATCCAAGGAGTATCGCGTTGATCACGATTGGCAAGCTGTCACCGGCCGACCGCCCGCGCTGGGAAGAGCTTTTCCACGGGTACAACACGTTCTACGAGTCCGAGTACCCGCAGTCGATGTACGACCGGGCGTGGGCGGAGTTCCAGGCCGATGAGCGGATGCACGCCCTCGGCGCGTGGCTGGACGGCGAGCTGGTGGGCATCACTCACTTCTTCCCGCACGTCCAGACCACCGCGACCGACTCGGTCTACCTGGAGGACCTGTTCACCGCGCCCGAGGCGCGCGGCCGCGGCGTCGGCCGGGCGCTGATCAACGCGGTCGGGGACTGGGCGGTCGAGCACGACTACGCACGGGTCTACTGGCACACCCACGAGACCAACGCGACCGCCCGGCTGCTCTATGACACGATGGCCACGCTTCCCGGCTTCATCATGTACACGATGGACGTGCCGCGGCCGACCGCCTAGTCGAACGAGGGCCGGCGGTCCCTCGAGCGCTTGAGCTCGAAGAAGCCGTCGGCCTTGCTCACCAGCACCAGGCCGTCCCAGAGTTCCCCGGCCGCCTCGCCGCGCGGTGCGGGCGTCATGACCGGACCGAACAGCGCCTTGCCGCGGATCCTGATCACGGGCGTGCCGACGTCGAGGCCGACCTCGTCGAACGCCTCGTGATGGGAGGCGATGATCGCCTTGTCGAACTCGTCGGAGTCGGCGGCAGCGGCCAGCGAGGCAGGCAGCCCTACCTCCTCGAGCGCCTCGGTCAGCACGGCCGGATCCTCGCGCCGTCCCTGGTTGTGCAGCCGGGTCCCGATCGCGGTGTACAGCGGACCGAGCACCGACGGACCGGCCTGCGCGGCGGCCGCCGCGCACACCCGAACCGGTCCCCACGCCTTGCGCATCCGGGCCCGGTACTCCTCGTCCAGTCCCTTGCCGTCGTGCTGCACGAGGTTGAGGTAGGCCAGCGACATGATCCGCCAGTCCGCCCGCACCGGCCGGACCTGCTCGACCTCGAGCATCCAGCGCGACGTGATCCACGCCCACGGGCAGAGCGGATCGAACCAGAACTGCACGTCTTCAGGGTTCTGCGAGTCAGCCATGGCGTGCGCTCCTTCGAAAAACAGGAAAGAAGATTTATGCCGAACGTACCCTTAGGGACGTGGCGATGCACGGACCCGGTGAGGACGATGTGGTGGAGCAGGGCGGACCTCCCCTGCAGCTGCCAGCGTGGGTCCGGCGCCCCCGCTGGCTGCCCGGCCTCGGGGGACGGCTGTCGCGCGGCGCGGCCCTGTTCGGCCTGGCGACGCTGATCATCGGGCTGGCGGCCGGGTACGCGCTCGGCGAGCGGCATTCGGGGCAGTTGTCCCGGCCGGCGGCGTCGGCAGCCTCAGCATCGACGCCGTCCGCCCCCGGCGCCGACGACCTGTTCGGCCTGGCCCAGACCGGAGAACGGCCAAACCGACACCACGCGGCTGGCGGGGTACTTATCCCGGAGTGGTCGCGAGGGCAATGGCGCCCCTGAGTGGCAGAGCCTGCCTAATGCTGGGTTCGCGCTTCCTGCTGTTATCAGGAGCGAGCTTTGTCGCGGAGGCGGCGCATGGAAAACTGGGGGCGTGCGGACGTACGGGGCTCGGTTCGATGTGAACTGCTCGATTCTCTTTACCGAGCTGCCGCTGGTTGAGCGGGCGGCGGCCGCCAAGGCGGCGGGGTTTGACGGGGTGGAGTTCTGGTGGCCGTGGGCGGGGATGGCGCCGTCCGACGCGGAGGGTGATGCGTTCGTCGGGTCGATCCTCGACGCGGGGGTGGAGCTGGTGTCGCTGAACTTTCACGCCGGGGATATGGCGGCCGGGGAGCGCGGGATCCTGTCGCATCCGGGCCGGGCGGGTGAGTTCCGCCAGCACATCGCCGCCTGCGTCGAGATCGCGGCGCGGACGGGGTGCGCCCGGCTGAACGCGCCCTACGGGCTGCGGGCGGCCGGGACCGATCGCGACACGCAGGACGCCGTTGCCGTCGGCAATCTTCGGCTCGCCGCGGAGGCTGCGGGTAAGGTCGGAGCGTCGGTGCTCGTCGAGGCCATTAACTCCGTAGATATCCCGGGGTTTCCAGTCGACACCAGCGCCCGCGCCATGGCGGTGATCGAACAGGTGGGGGCGCCGAACGTGGGGTTCCTCGCGGATCTCTACCACCTGGCGAAGATGGGGGAAGACGTGGCTGAGGTGCTTACCCGCTACCGGGACACGATCATGCACGTCCAGGTGGCCGACCCGCCCGGACGGGGGGCGCCCGGCACCGGCGCGCTCGACTTCGAGCCGGCCTTCGCCGCGCTCGGCCGCGACGGGTACGACGGGTGGGTGGGGCTCGAGTACGCGCCGTCGGACGCGGCCGACAGCACCGGGTCCTTCGGCTGGCTGCGAGCGGGGCAGACGTCATGAGCGAAACGATGGTCATCAGGTCGCGACGGATGGTGCTGCCATCTGGCGTGACAGAGGCGGCGGCGGCCGTTAGGGATCACCGAATTGAGCTTGTGACCGACTACGACGCGCCGATTGAGGCGGATCAAACCGTCGACCTCGGGGATCTCCCGCTGCTGCCCGGCCTGGTCGACTCGCATGTGCACGTCGACGAGCCGGGACGGACCGAGTGGGAGGGGTTCGCGTCGGCGACCCGGGCGGCACTCGCGGGCGGGATCACCACGATCGTCGACATGCCGCTGAACTCGCTGCCGGTCACCACCACGGTCGACGCGCTGCGGGCGAAGGCGGCCGCGGCGGCCGGGCAGTGCGCGGTCGACGTGGCGTTCTGGGGCGGCGCGGTGCCGGGGAACGTGCCCGAGCTGGGCGCGCTGCTCGACGCGGGCGTGGTCGGGTTCAAGTGCTTCCTGATCGACTCGGGCCTGGCCGACTTCCCGCCGCTCGACAAGAACGGGCTGCGGGCGGCGATGAAATCCCTCGCCGAGTCGGGTGCGCCGATGCTCGTGCACGCGGAGGACCCGGCCGAGGTGACGTCGCCCGCCGGGTCCTCCTACGACGCGTTCGTCGCCTCCCGGCCGACGGTCGCCGAGCGGCGGGCGATCGAGACCGTCATCTCGGCCGCCGCCGCCACCGGCGCGCGGGCGCACATCGTGCACCTGGCGGCGGGCGACTGCGCGGCGCTGATCGGCGCGGCCCGGGCGGCCGGGGTGTCGCTGACGGCCGAGACGTGCCCGCACTACCTGTTCTTCGCGGCCGAGGAGGTGCCGGCCGGGCACACCGAGTTCAAGTGCTGCCCGCCGATCCGGTATGCGGTCAACCGGGAGGCGCTCTGGCGGGCGCTGGGCGACGGCGCGATCGACGGCGTCGTCTCCGACCACTCGCCGTGCACGCCCGAGCTGAAGGGGCTGCCGGACGGGGACTTCCGCACCGCCTGGGGCGGGATCTCCTCGCTCCAGCTCGGGCCGTCGGTGGTCTGGTCGGTCGCGCGGCGGCGCGGGTACTCGCTGGCCGACATCGCGCGGTGGATGTCGCTGTTCCCGGCGACGCTGGCCGGGCTGCCGACCAAGGGGCGGATCGCGGTCGGGTGCGACGCTGACTTCGTGGCGTTCGACCCGGACGCGTCGTTCGTCGCGCGGGGGGCCGAGCTGCTGCACAAGCACCCGGCGACGCCGTATGAGGGGCGGACGCTGTACGGCCGGGCGACGCGGACCTGGCTGGGCGGGGCCGAGGTCACCCCGTTCGACCCGCCGCGCGGGCGGCTGCTCGCGCGGGGAGGCGGGCTGCTTGCGCTCTGAGGACGCGGATCCGCTGCAGCTGCCCGATCTCGCGTCGCGGGCGCTGCGCGGGTCGGTGATCGCGGCCTCGGACGAGTTCTTCGCAGAGAAGGAGAACCTGATCAACCCGGGCGCGCCGACGTTCTCGGCGCACACCTTCGGGCACAAGGGGCAGCTCTACGACGGGTGGGAGACGCGGCGACGGCGCGGGGCCGACGCCGACCTCGGTCTGCTGCCCGGCGTCGATGAGCATGACTGGGCGATCGTGCGGCTCGGCGCGCCGGGGGTGGTGCACGCGGTCGTGGTGGACACCGCCCACTTCACCGGGAACTTCCCGCAGGCGTGCTCGGTCGAAGCGTGCTGGGCAGACGGGTATCCGGACCTAGCCGCGCTCGAGTCGGCTCGGTGGGTAGAGATCGTGCCCCGGGCCCCGCTGACCGGGGACGCGCGGCACACGTTCGAGATCCCCGCTGCGTCTCGGCACCGGTACAGCCACCTGCGGCTGCGGATCTTCCCCGATGGCGGGGTGGCGCGGCTGCGGGTGCACGGGGTCGTGGTGCCCGATCCGGCGCTGCTCGAGGGGCTGACGTTCGACCTGGCGGCGCTCGAGAACGGCGGCGACGTGGTCGGGTGCAGCGACCGGTTCTACTCGGCCCCGCGCAACGCCATCTCCCCCGGCCTGTCCCGGGTGATGGGCGAGGGGTGGGAGACGCGGCGGCGGCGCGCGGCCGGGAACGAGTGGCTGGCGGTACGGTTCGCCGGGCAGGGGGTGGTATCGCTGGTCGAGGTGGACACCTCCGGGTACATCGGGAACTCGCCCGGGGTGGCCGAGGTCCGCGGATACACGGGGGGCGTGTCGGATGCGGGCGCAGCCTGGGACGATCCGTCGTCGTGGGGGCCGCTGCTGCCCCGGACCTCGCTGCGGCCGGACACGCCGCACCGGTTCCGGGTCCGGCCGGCGGCGTGCGAGCTGGTCCGGCTCGACGTGCTTCCCGACGGCGGCGTGGCCCGGCTGCGGCTGTACGGTTCGCTGACGGCCGAGGGCCTGACCCGGGTGCGCGAACGCTGGGCCCAGACGGCCCTCTGACCTCGCTGCGCATCATGGTTCTTCCGGCTTTGAGTCTGCCGTGCTAAAAATTTGACCGAGCGTACTAAAAAATGTACGGTCGGATAACAGGCGATAGCGGCGGAGGTGCGTCAGCCGTGATGGTGCGAGTCACAACCGGGCGGAAGTCATTCATCGAGCAAGCGCGTCGTGAGCAGATCGTGGACGCGGCGATCGACGTGCTCTACCAGAGCGGTTTCGGCGCCGCGTCCCTCGGCGCGATCGCCGAGCGCATCGGGGTGAGCAAGGGCGTGCTCTCCTATCACTTCGCGGGCAAGAGCGAGCTGCTGCGCGAGGTCGTCGGGCGCGTGCTGGCCGAGGCGGCCGCGTACATGACCCCCCGCGTCGCGGCGGCGACCTCGTACACGGACGCGCTGCGGATCTACGTGACGTCGAACCTCGACTTCATCGGCGCGCACCGACGCGAGATCATCGCGTTCACCGAGATCGTGAACGGGATGCCGCCCGGCGGCAGCGAGCCGCCGCCCTACCTCGAGGGACACCAGTCGGCCGTCGAGGACCTGACCCGGCTGCTCGAGGCGGGCCAGGCGGCGGGCGAGTTCGGCGAGTTCTCGGCCTTCGTGACCGCGGTGTCCCTGCGCGCGTCGGTCGACGCCATCTCCGGACTGCTGCGGGCTGATCCGGCGATGGACGTCGGCGCGTACGGCGCGGAGCTGCTGGGCCTGTTCGAGCGGGCGGTGCGGGCATGACCGCGGCGCGGCCCACGCCGGGCCCGGGCCTGGGCCCGGTCGCGGGCGAGCAGGGCGCTCCCGCGCTGCGGATCGCGGGGCTGGCGAAGTCGTTCGGCGACACCGCGGCGGTCAGCGACGTCGAGCTGACGGTCAGCAGCGGCAGCTTCCTCGGGCTGGTCGGGCCGAACGGGGCGGGCAAGACCACGCTGCTGTCGATGGCGATCGGGCTGCTGCGGCCCGACCGCGGCACCGCCTTCGTGCTCGGCCACGACGTCTGGTCGAAGGCGGGCTCGGCGACGGCGAAGCAGCTGATCGGCGCGCTGCCGGACGGGCTGGCGCTGCCGCACCGGCTGACCGGGACGGAGCTGCTGACCTACATCGGCCTGCTGCGCGCGATGCCCGAGGAGGTGGTTCGCGATCGCGCCGCCGAGCTGCTCGACGTCCTCGACCTGGCGCACGCGGGGCGCACCCTGATCGCGGACTACTCGACCGGCATGCGGAAGAAGATCGGCCTCGCCAGCGCGCTGCTGCACGGGCCGCGGGTGCTGGTTCTCGACGAGCCGTTCGAGGCGGTGGACCCGGTGTCGGCCGCGGTCGTGCGGGCCATCCTGGACGGCTTCATCGCGGCCGGCGGGACGGTCGTGATGAGCACTCACGTGATGACGCTGGTCGAGCAGGTCTGCGACCACGTCGCGGTCATGGCGCACGGTCAGATTCTGCGGACCGGGACGCTGTCGGCGGTCCGCGGCGGGCAGACGCTCGAGGCCGCGTTCGCCGAACTGGTCGGCGCGGCACCGGCCCGGGGGCTGTCATGGTTCGCGTCCTGATCGCGCTGCGCCGCACCATTGTTCGGAACCAGCTGGCCAGGACCAACCCGGCCATGCTGCTGATCGGGGCCGGGCTGGTTCTGCTGTCCGCCCTCGGCACGATCTGGCTGGGGCTTGTTTCGTACCCGAGCCAGGCGGCCGCCACCGACGTGCTCGCGCTGGTGTTCCTGCTCTGGGCGGGCGGACGGGTGGCGCAGAGCGCGCTGGCGGGGGACGCCGTGCTGCGGCCCGAGCTGTTCAGCCTGCTGCCGCTTGACCGCCGCCGGCTGGCGCGCTCCCTGCTCGTCGTCGGCCTGCTCGACCCGGCCGGGGTGTTCATGGCGATCGCGTTCGCCGCGCTCGTCGCCCGGGCGGCCCGCCTGGGCGCGGCCGCGACGGCCGTCGCGGTGCTGGCCGTGATCTTGTCGCTGGCGCTGGCCAGCGTGCTGTCCACGATCGCGGGGGCGGCGCTCGGCCCTGGCTCGCGCCGCGGGCACGACGTCGGAACGATCGTGACCGCCGTCGCGCTGAGCGTGGTCGCGGTCGCGGCGACGTTGCTTCCCGCGTTGGACACGGCGCTTCGCCGCGGTACGGTTCCGTGGCTGGCGGACGCGCTGACGTGGCTGCCGACGGGCTGGGGGCCGGTCGCGGTGCAGGCGGCCGCGCGCGGCGACTGGCTGGCTGTCTTTGGATCGCTGGCGGGCCTGGCCGTGCTCACGGTGGCCGCCGCGGACTGGTGGCCGGCCGTGTTGAGCAGGCGGATGGACGCGGCGGCGCGGCCCGCGCACGCGGGCGGCGGGCGGCCGGGGTGGTGGTCGGCGCTGCCCCGCACGCCGGCCGGGGCGGTCACGGCCAAGGAGATCCGGATGTGGGTGCGCGACCCGATCCGGCTGACCTGCCTGCTGATCGCGGTCATCGTCGGCGCCGCGGTCTGCGCCATCCCCCGGCTGACCGGCGGCACCTACCTGCTGCTGCCCTACGGGGGGATCCTCACCGCGGTGATCGCGGGCGCCTGCGCGTGCAACCTCTACGGCTCTGACGGCACCAGCCTGTGGCTGACCGTGATGACCCCGGACTCCAGCCGGGCCGACGTCCACGGCCGCCAGGCGGCGTGGCTGATCGTGGTCGCGCCTTACACGGTCGCGATCACGGTCGCGTTCACGGCGCTGAGCGGCGAGCACGCGGCCTGGCCGTGGGCGCTGGCGGTCCTGCCGGCCGTGCTCGGCGGGGCGGCCGGGCTGGCGCCGTTCTCGTCGCTGATCAGCGTCCAGCCGCTCGACGAGACCGGCGGTCCGACGCCGGCCTACTCACTGAAGGTGCACATCGCGCTGGTGGTCGTCGCGCTCACCGCGCTGGTGCCGGTCGCGGTCCTGGTGGCCGCGCATGTCTGGCACGAGCCGTGGCTGTCCTGGGCGGGCGTGCCGGTCGGCCTCGCGACCGGGGCAGGGCTGACGGCCTACCTGGGCCGACGCGCGGTCTCCGGGCTGGAGAACCGGCAGGTGCGCATCCTCCGGGTGCTGGCCGATGCCGAGCGGTAGGCCGCGCGCAACCGGCGCGAAGGCCGCGACAGGCTGGCGAGACCAGGACCGTCGCGGCCTTCGTTTCCTGGCTAGGCCAGCGATTTAGGCCTGGCCGTCGCGGACCCCCTTCTCGATCTTGTCGCCGACTTCCTTGTCGACGTTCTTCCAGTACTGGAAGGCGCGCTGGAGCACCGGCTCGGTGACGCCGTTGAGCAGGTGGCCGGTGACGTTGCTGACCAGCCGGGCACGGGCGGCGTCGTCGAAGACGTCGCGGACGAGGGTGCCGGGCTGGCCCCAGTCATCGTCTTCGGCGTGCAGTTCGTAGGCGCTGCGCATGATGTCGCCGTCGGCGTACCAGGTGGGCGGCTTGTACTTCTCGGTGTCGGCGCTCGGGCCGCCCTTGGAGTTGGGCGCGTAGACCGGGTCGGACACGTTCTGCATCCGCATCGCCCCGTCCTTGCTGTAGCTGTGCACCGGGGCGGTCGGGGCGTTGACCGGGATCTGCTGGTAGTTCACCCCCAGCCGGGCGCGGTGCGCGTCGGCGTAGGAGAACAGTCGGCCGAGCAGCATCCGGTCCGGGCTGGCGCCGACGCCGGGGACCATGTTGTTGGGCTGGAAGGCGGCCTGCTCGATCTCGGTGTGGTTGTCGGTCGCGTTGCGATCGAGGGTCATCGTGCCGACCTCGATCAGCGGGTAGTCCGCGTGCGGCCAGATCTTGGTCATGTCGAACGGGTTGAACCGGTAGGTCTTGGCGTCCTCGAACGGCATGACCTGCACCTTCAGCTTCCAGCTGGGGAACTCCCCACGCTGGATCGCGTCGAACAGGTCCCGCCGGTGGTAGTCGCCGTCGGCCCCGGCCATCTGGTCGGCGTCGGCCTGGGTGAAGAACTCGTTGCCCTGGTCGGAGACGAAGTGGTACTTCAGCCAGACTTCCTTACCGCCGGCGTTGATCCAGCTGTAGGTCTGGGAGCCGTAGCCGTTCATGTGCCGCCAGGTCCGCGGGATCCCGCGGTCGCCCATCAGGTAGGTGACCTGGTGCGCGGACTCCGGGGACAGGGTCCAGAAGTCCCACTGCATGTCGTTGTCGCGCAGGCCGTTGTCGGCCCGGCGCTTCTGCGAGCGGATGAAGTGCTGGAACTTCATCGGGTCCTTGATGAAGAAGACCGGGGTGTTGTTGCCGACGAGGTCGTAGTTGCCCTCGGTGGTGTAGAACTTCACCGCGAACCCGCGCGGGTCCCGCCAGGTGTCGGGGGATCCTCGCTCCCCTGCCACGGTCGAGAACCGGACGACCAGGCGGGTGGTGGCGCCGGGCTGGAACACGGCCGCCTTGGTGAACTGGCTGACGTCGTTCGTCACTTCGAACCGGCCGAACGCGCCGCTGCCCTTGGCGTGCGGCTGCCGCTCCGGGATCCGCTCCCGGTTGAACTGGGCCATCTGCTCGATCAGGTAGCTGTCCTGGAGCAGGATCGGGCCGCCGGGGCCGACGGTCAGCGAGTGCTCGTCGCTCTCGACCGGGATGCCGGCGTCCGTGGTGGTTGGCTTGGACTGGTCGGTGGTCATGCGCGCACCTCCCTCGTAGATGGAACCGGGCCGCGCTGGACCCTGGGTCCAGTAACCTCCCCATCACCATCCGTCCAAACCAGTTCCTCCCCAGCGCCGTCCGTCCCATGCATCGTGGGCGACGGGACCGGCCAGGCGCTCTGGGTGTCCTTGTCGGGTCCGTGGGGAGTGCCCGCCTCGCTCGCCTTCTTGCTGTTATCCGGATGGCGAGCGTGATCACGAAGGATTTATGCACCTACACGATTAAAATCCTTCATCAAGACAAAATCATTCGTGATCATCGAACTGGGAATCGATTTAGGGCTAGGGCGGACAGCAGCTCGTAGCCGACGTGGGCGGCGGCGATGCCGGTGATCTGGGCGTGGTCGTAGGCGGGGGCGACCTCGACGATGTCCGCGCCGACCAGGTTGAGGCTGGCGAAGGAGCGGAGCACGGCGAGGAGCTCGCGGCTGGTCAGGCCCCCTGCCTCGGGGGTGCCGGTGCCGGGGGCGAAGGCGGGGTCGAGGACGTCGATGTCCACGCTGACGTAGACCGGTCGGTCGCCGACGCGGGCCGCGATCCGCTCGATCACGCCGAGGGTCCC
>Ga0302325_10013194_pt1 | contig 17653 bp, 17 predicted proteins | sample Palsa_T0_2_FD_201948 | JGI IMG/M metagenome (GOLD analysis project Ga0302325, IMG submission 201948) | Peat permafrost microbial communities from Stordalen Mire near Abisko, Sweden - Palsa_T0_2 | ecosystem: Environmental > Terrestrial > Soil > Palsa > Peat permafrost | place: Sweden: Abisko... | reverse complement strand
GCCAATGCGCTGGCCGCGATTCCCGGCGATCTGGCCGACGTGGACGCCGCTCCGCTGATGTGCGCGGGCGTGACGACTTACAACAGCCTGCGCCACTCAGGCGCCAAAGCGGGTGATCTCGTGGCGATCCTGGGCATCGGCGGGCTAGGGCATCTTGGCGTGCAGTTCGCGGCCAAAGCCGGCTATCGCACCGTGGCCATCGCGCGCGGACCGGAGAAGGCAGCGCTGGCAAAGGAGCTGGGAGCGCACCACTATATCGACAACAAGGCCACCAATTTCGCGGAAGAGTTGCAGAAGCTGGGCGGAGCCGCGGTGATTCTCTCCACGCTGACCGATGCTGCGGCTCTCGAAACAGCCGTGGGCGGCCTCGCTCCCGGCGGCAGGCTGATTATCGTCGGCGTTCCTGAAAAGCCGATCGCCGTCAACACGCTTCCGCTGATCATGGGCAACCGCGAAGTCCGCGGCTGGGCTTCGGGCACAGGCATGGATTCGGAGGACACGCTGAATTTCAGCGCACTCACAGGGGTCAGGCCGAGGATCGAGACTTATCCGCTTGAGAAGGCTCCAGAAGCCTTTGACCGCATGATGAGCGGCAAAGCACGCTTCCGGGTAGTGATCACGACCGGCGTGTAAAACTCCTCATCATCTGATCGCGCTTTTGGATTTTGAGCGCCGAAGGCGCGACGCTATCCCAGCCCAGGGCAACGCCCTGGGTTGGGGGTGCAGGTTAATCGCCAAGGGCTGAAAGCCCGCGCTATTGGTCAATCCCAGACATAACGCTCGTCAAATTCCACATCATATCGCTTTAGAAACGCACGGTATTCCTCCTGGAATGTCCGTGTTCTGTGATGTTCTTCCTGCGTGTCAATGTATTGCCTCAATGTCTCCAGGTCAGCCGGACCTACAGAGAATGCGCCGTACCCGCTTTGCCACGCGAAATGGGCCAAGTCGGGCGTCTGGGTTTTGAGCCATTTCGACGACGATGTTTTCAGTTCCTCGATCAGTTGAGCAATCGTAATTGTGCGAGAGATTCGGACCGCGAAATGTACGTGATCAGCGACGCCGCCCACGCGATAGCATTCGCAGCCGGCGTTGCGGGCGACCACAGCGAGATAGGCGTGGAGAGCAGGGCGTACTGAAGCATCGAGTATTGGGGCGCGATCTTTGGTGCTGAAGACGATGTGGACGAGGAGGTAGGAGAGCGATTGCGGCATGGAGAGAGGATAAACCGGGCTTTCAGCCCTTGTGTCTCTCGCGGCATTTTGACCCAGGGCGTTGCCCTGGGCTGGGATAACGTCGCGCCGTTGGCGCTGGAAAACATCATCGATGTTACGAGGGGTTGGGCCTAGCTATAGCAAAGCTGAGCTATACTCGCTGACATGAATTGGCTAACTGAACGCTTGGATAGGGCCGCTAGGAAAAATTCAACCCAAGTTCGGCCTCTCCTGTTGAAGATCTCGATGTGTGGGTTCTTTCTTCTAGCGTTGATAGTTCGCGGCCCCACAAATCACCACCTCTCGGATGGCCAGTACGATCGCCTTTTTCAAACAATCATGTTTTGGTTCGCAGTAGCTTTAGCGATTCCTTGGTTATTTGCTTCAATATTTTGGGTCGCGACCTATTTTCGAATTCGGCGCCGCGAAGCTAATACTGGTCCCGCCGTTTAAGGTACTTAACTTTATGGACAACGAACGCGTTCGCGAGTTTTGCCTAAGTTTGCCACATGCAACCGAGAGTGTGAACTGGGGCCATCATCTTGTCTTCTGGGTGGGCGACAAGGCCATCGGAGGCAAGATGTTTGCCCTCATTCACCTCGACGGGGAAGGAACCGGCGTCGTGTGGTTCCACTGCGGGGCGGAGCGTTACCAGGAGCTGCTGGAGACCGAAGGAATTATTCCCGCGCCGTATATGGCCAAGGCGCACTGGGTTACGGTCGAGCGCTGGGATGTACTGCGCCAGCGCGAATTTGAAGAAGAGTTGCGCAAGGCTCACACGCTCATCTACGAAAAGCTGCCCAAGCGCACCAAGACTCTGCTGGCCATGCCGGAAAAGGAACGAGACAAGCTGATTCGCGAACGCAAAAAGGCGCTGGCGGCAAAAGAGAAGAAAGCCTAGCTTCAAACCCTCACAGACGTATGGACAACGAACGCATTCGCGCATTCTGCCTGAGTTTGCCGCATGTTGCGGAGACGGTGAACTGGGGCCACGATCTCGTCTTCTGGGTCGGCGACAGAGACATCGGCGGTAAGATGTTCGCGGTCATCGATCTCGAAAACACCGGCTCAGGCGTCCTGTCGTTCCACTGTGGCGCGGCGCGCTTCCACCAGCTGATTGAGATCGAGGGAATCGTGCCAGCTCCATATTCCGCCCGCGCCTTCTGGGTCATGGTCGAGCGCTGGGACGTGCTGCGGCAGCGGGAATTTGAAGACGAACTGCGCAAAGCCCATACGCTCATCTACGAAAAACTGCCCAAGCGCACCAAAACCATCTTGGCCATGCCGGAAAAAGAACGAAACAAGCTCATTCGCGAACGCAAGAAAGTGCTGGCGGCCAAAGCCAAGGAAAAGTAGACCGATCACGCCAATTGGCACAGGGGAGCGTTGAGAGCAGGGTTGGGAACTATCTCCAGCCGATCCGCGTACCATGCGTCAGGAGCCCTTCCGGCCAGTTGTGCGCATGGCTCCAAGGATAGGAATGCGATGATCAAATTTCTGCTGTGGTGCCTTCTTTTCGTCTTCTGCTGGCCGCTGGCGCTGGCTGCTCTCGTGCTCTACCCGCTGGTTTGGCTGTTCCTTCTGCCGTTCCGGATTGTCGGAATTGCGGTCGAGGGAATTTTGCAACTCGTAGCTGGGATTATCTTCCTGCCGGCCCGGCTGTTGCGGGCCGTTTAGCGCCAGAACTGTCTGCTCGCATCCTTCGTGCCGCGATGGCCCGTACGACGGAGTATCCGCTGCCCAAAACTTGTGCAGATCTCTTCGGGCCGTCTTCCAGAAGTGTCTCCCGGGATTGCTCGCAGTTGCGCGGTTCTATTCTGCAACGCTGCGATCGCCGTAGATCTCCCCATCCAGCTTGACCTTCTCGCACCAGAAGCAGAACCTTACTTCTCTATCCGGGACGAAAGCGCTCAAATCCAGTTGCATCCAGCGATGCAATCCAACCGAGCAAAGGATATTCAAGAGGCAGTTCGATTCGTGCCATCGATGCGGCCAGAGGTTCGCCAGGGATTGTGCCAGCTCAGCGTCGGACGTATGCGGGCGCATCACTAACCGCAACGACGACATATAGGACATAATCCGCTCCGTTACTATCCTTAATCTTGCATCATGACAGAGGTCAAGCCGAAATCTTGCGTCTTTGTCATGGATTGGACGCCGTGTTTGCACCCATTCGGTCGGCTACGATAGCGTGGACGCTATGAATGGTGTTGCGCTGAGACTGGACGAAAAAGTTGCTTTGATTACCGGCGGTTCGCGAGGAATTGGCGCCGAGACGGTGCGGCTGTTTACGCTGGCCGGGGCCCGCGTGGCTTTTAGCTATGCGAAGGCGCGTCCGCAGGCCGAAGCGCTGGCTGCAACTTGCGGAGGGCCGGATCATTGCCGCGCCTTGCAGCAGGAGCTGGCCACGCCCGCCGATGGCCGGGCGCTGGTGGAAGCCGCTGTGGCTGCCTTTGGACGTCTCGATGTGCTGGTGGTCAATCATGGCATCTGGCCTCCAGAGGACGCACCGATTGCCACCATGAGCGAAGCGCAGTGGCGACAGACCATGGGAGTCAATCTCGATTCGGTCTTTGGCCTCGCGCAAGCGGCTGTCGCGCAGATGCTCGCCCAGGACCGGCTGGTGGCCGGTGCGCCTCGCGGGCACATTGTGCTGATCAGCTCCACCGCCGGGCAGCGCGGCGAGGCCAATCACGCCGACTATGCCGTGACCAAAGGCGCGATGATTAGTCTCACCAAGAGCCTGTCGAGCGAGCTGGCGCCTCAGGGGATTATGGTCAATTGCGTTGCTCCGGGATGGGTTTCGACCGAGATGTCGGCGGCTGCGCTTGGCCATCCTGAAATTGGGGCCAGGATCGCGGCCGGGATTCCGGTGGGACGGCCGGGCAGTACGCGAGAGATTGCCGGACCGGTTTTGTTTTTATGCACTCCGCTTGCCGGATTCATCAGCGGCGAAGTGCTGAATGTGAACGGCGGAGCGGTTCTGGTTGGCTAGCGGAGCGGTTTTAGTTGATTAGTTGAGTTGCTTTTGGGGAGAACAATATCCATGTTGAGATTTTTGCCGGCCTTGTTGGCTCTTGGGATGGCTGCCGCGCTGCCGGCAAACTTCGCTCAAACGCAGGATGATGCGGCCAAGAATGCCCAGCAGGCTCGCGCGGAACTCGACCTGATGGTCAAGGCTCTCGGCGGAGACGCGTGGCTCAACATGAAGAATCGCGAGTACCAGGGGCGCAGCGCCGCCTTCTATCATGGCAAGCCCTCCGGCGCGACGGTGGAGTACTGGGAGATTCACCAGTGGCCGGATCAGGACCGGATGGAGTTCACCAAGCATCGCGATGTGGTGCAGATCTATACCGGCCGCGAGGGCTGGGAGGTCATCTATTCCGGCAAGAAAGAGCTGCCCAAAGATCAGGTCGAGGAGTCTCTGCGCCGCCGCGATCACTCGATCGAAACGGTGATCAAGACCTGGCTCAAGGATCCTGCCACCATCTTGATCTATGAAGGCCAGCATCTGGCGGAAAGCCACATGGCCGACCAGGTAACCCTGATCTCAGCCCAGAACGAGGCCGTGACCATCCAGATGGATTCGCAAAGCCATCTGCCGCTGCGCCGCACCTTCCAGTGGCGCGACCCTATCTATAAAGACAAGGACGAGGATGCCGAAGAGTATGACAACTACCGCCCGGTAGATGGATTTCAGACTCCCTTCAACATTACCCGCTTCCGAAACGGGGACATGGTGAATCAGCGTTTCCTCTTCAAGGCTATCTACAACCAGACGTTGCCGGCGGACGAGTTCAACGTGGATGCAACAGCGGCCAAGATCGTAAAGACGAAGAAGTAACACGCGTAAAACGCGGCTCCGACTCCGACCGCACCGCATAAACTCGCGATCTGCTACGGGCCTGACCCAGTGCATCCTATGACGTGTTCGCAATCCCAGTTGGCTTCCGGCTACCTCTTACCCATACAACTTTCGTGATTACCCAGACATGACCGTGGTATGTCTCAGGTAACCACGCCATGCGTAGACTTCGGTTACTAGGAATTGTCTTCACCTTGGGAAAAGAGCCCTTCGGTGTTTGAAGCGGAGCCCGGCCAGAGCACGCCAATCCGATGCGCATCCATGGGGTCAATCGATGAACACGTGTACGTCCTTGGCAATCGAAGAGGATTTTCGAAGCCATCCCCAGGATTTCGGCATGCAGTTCGACAGCCTCACCGGCCTGCCAAATCGCGCTTCGTTTCGCGCATCGGTACGCTGTTTGCTGGATCGGGCTCTTACGGATGGCCGGGAGATTGCCCTGCTCTGGGTCGACCTTCTGAACCTGCGGCGGGAGTACTCAATTGCCGGAGACGAAGGCGCGGATCGCCTGGTATGCGCGGTTGCCGACGGGCTGCGGCCCTGGGTGGGAGCAGGGGAGCTGATCTGCCGTTTCGGCGAGCACTGCTTTCTATTGGCTTTAAGACGCGATGAACGTACAGCGGAGCGACTCAACATGATCGTGGAAACTGCCTCTCAATTCGGGTCCAGCGGATCGGAAGGAAAGCCGGAGATCGCCTCAGGCGTGGCTTTCTTTCCGGAACACGCGACGACGCCAAGTGAATTGATCCGCTTTGCGAGCCTGGCTGCGGTCTCGGCCACGCGCTCGCGGAGTCGGGCTCCGATCCTCTTTCATTCCGAGATGGACGCAGCCTTGCAGATGGAGCGGGATCTGGAACGGGATCTGAGCGCGGCGCTCCGCGACAACCAGCTTAGTCTGGTCTACCAGCCTCAGATCGACCTTGCGACCGGCACGGTGATCGGCGTGGAAGGCCTGACGCGTTGGAACCATCCCACGCGCGGCCCGGTCTCGCCTGCGCAGTTCATCGCGGTTGCCGAGCGATCCAACCTGATCGACGAAATTTTCCGGCACTCGCTGCACCGGTTGCTGGCGGATGCAGCCCGATGGCGATCTGCTGGACTGATAATTCCATCGCTGGCCGTGAATGCCTCCGCGGCCAATGTGCGGCGCGAAGACTTTGTAGCCGTCGTAATGCGGGAGATCGAGGTCAATCCGCCGGGATATTCGCAACTGGACATCGAAGTGACGGAATCGCTGATGATGGACGATGAGCCCCTGTTTGTCGAGCGGCTCAAGTCGCTGCGGTCGATCGGGGTCAAGGTCTCGCTGGACGACTTCGGGACGCGCTATACGAGCTTCAACGCGCTGAAGGGGCTGCCCCTGAGCACGATGAAGATCGACCGGTGCTTCGTCCACGGCGTCGACCGGTCGAGCCAGGCGCAATCGCTCTGCAAGACGATCATGACCATGGCCCGGTACTTGAAGCTGGGAACGGTCGCCGAAGGGATCGAAACCGTAGGCGAGCTTCAAATCTTGAAGCAGATGGGCTGCCAGGCCGGACAGGGCTTCCTGTTTCAGCGTCCCGTTCCATCGGAGCGATTCACGGAATTCCTGCTCGATTGGCCTGAACAGAAGCAGAGATCTGTCTTTGCCGACGCCTTTACGAATGTGGATGTCGATCCCTCGTATGACGCCGACCCGCTCTTTGGCTTGGTTTGATTCGCGTCCTCCTGCTCTTATAAGACAACCATCGGCCATTTATAATTCCGACTTGCGCCGGAGTGCGCAGCAATTCCGCCACCGGAGCCTGGAATGACGTCGGAAAATCAAACACTGGACATTGGGCAGATCATGGAATTTCTGCCCCACCGCTATCCGTTTCTGCTGATCGACCGCGTCATCGAGTTCGAGCGCGCCAAGCGGATCGTGGCCATCAAGAACGTCACCATCAACGAACCGTTCTTCAACGGCCACTTCCCCGGCTATCCGATCATGCCCGGCGTGCTGGTGGTGGAGGCGATGGCCCAGGCCGGCTGCATCCTGCTGCTGAAGGAAGTTGCGGACCGCGAAAATAAGCTGGTGGTCTTCACCGGCATCGAACTGGCCAAATTCCGGCGTCCCGTCACCCCGGGCGACCAGCTCCGGCTGGAGGTCGAAGTACTCTCGTTCCGGCCACGCGCCGGGCGCATGAAGGGCAAAGCCATCGTAAACGGCAAAGTGGCCTGCGAGGCGACGCTGACCTGCGCGGTCGTCCCCAGGCAACGGCGGGCTGAGACTGAACCTGACGCGGCAGCTGAAGCGGGGCCTGCGGAGTGAACGTTCATCCCAGCTCGGTGATCGCAGCCGGCGCCGGCGTGCCGGACTCCTGCACCGTTGGACCGTTTTGCACGATTGGCTCCGAAGTCGTTCTCGGCGAAGAGTGCAGGCTTATCTCGCACGTTGTGCTGGACGGGCGCACCCGCATCGGGGCCCGCAACACCATCTACCCGTTCACCTCGCTCGGCATCCCGCCGCAGGATCTCAAGTACCAGGGCGAGGCCACGGAAACCTCGATCGGCGATGACAACACCATCCGCGAGTGCGTCACCGTTTCGCGTGGAACGGCCAAAGGCGGCGGCATCACCACCATCGGGTCGGGATGTTTGATCATGGCCTACGCGCATATCGGCCACGATAGCCGGGTAGGCAGCCATTGCATTCTGGCCAACGCCGCCACGTTGGCCGGCCATGTGATCATCGAGGACTATGCGACCGTCGGCGCATTCAGCCCGGTGCACCAGTTCTGCACGGTCGGCGCGCACGCCTACATCGGCGGCGGAACGATCGTTACGCAAGACGTGCTGCCCTACTCGCTCACCTCGGCGCGGCGCGAGAACAAGGCATTCGGCATCAACAAGGTCGGCCTCGCGCGGAAAGGCTTTTCGCCTGAACGGCTGCAAATGCTGCAGAAGGCCTACCGGCTGCTCCTGGCGGCCAAGCTGAATACCACCTCCGCCGTCGAAAAGATGAAAGAGCTGGAAGGCCCGGAAGACGCACGCGAAGATGTGGCGTATCTGATCTCCTTCATCGAGCGCAGCCAGCGCGGAGTGATCAAGTAAATTTCCGTGCTGCCCAAATTCTTCAAACATCCCGGTCTCTGAGAGAATAAGAATGACACGAGGAGAATCAATCGATGCCGACGATTAGCCAGTTTTTGGGCATCCTGATTCGAATGTATTTCAACGATCACGCTCCGCCTCATTTTCATGCGCTGTACAACGAACATGAGGCGGTGATTCGCATCGAGCCCTTGCAAGTTATGGAGGGCTCGTTGCCGCGCCGGGCTCTTGGGCTGGTCTTCGACCTGGGTCGAATTGCATCGAGCCGAGTTACTTAACGACTGGGAACTCTGCCGCGCGCAACAGCCACCGCTCAAGATCGCTCCGCTGGAGTAACGACATGCATTGGACCGTGGTTTCCGTCGAAGTCGTGCCGCCAAAGACACTTGCCGTTCGCTTTGCCGACGGCACGGAAGGACGAGTGCGTTTCGAGAACACTCATCTCCATGGCGTCTTTGCCGCTCTCAAGGATCCGGCGATCTTCGAGCAGGTTCATGTCGAAGCGGGCGCTGTCACCTGGCCTGGCGAAATCGACCTGGCCCCTGACGCCATGTACCGCGAGATCAAGCGCGCCGGCGAGTGGATCTTGAGATGAGCTGTGCAACGCGCCCGCGTCCAAGAATGTCTTTCCGCCGGTGTTTTCCATGAAGCTTGGCCTCATCGCCGGCAACGGCCGCTTTCCCTTCCTTCTACTGGACGCGGCGCGCGCTAAGGGCACTGAAGTCATCGTCGCCGCCATTAAGGAAGAGACCGAGCCTGAAATCGACGACCGAGCCCGCGCCGACTCCGGCATTCGCGTGCATTGGCTTTCGCTGGGCGAGCTGTCGCGGCTCATCGAGACCTTTCAACGCGAGGGTGTGACGCGCGCCGTCATGGCCGGACAGGTCAAGCACAAGCAGATCTTCTCCAGCATCCGGCCCGACTGGCGGCTGGCCAAGCTGCTCTTGAATCTGCGCACCCGCAATACCGATGTGCTACTGGGCGCAGTGGCCAAGGTGCTGGGCGATGAAGGCATCGAGTTGATCTCCTCGACCGCGTTTCTGGAGCCGCTGCTGGCCAAGGAAGGCGTGCTGACCCGCCGCGCTCCCGATGAGGAGGAGCGGCGCAACATCGAGTACGGATTGACGGTTGCTACTGGCCTGGCAGGCTTCGATATCGGACAGACCGTGGTGATCGCCGCGCAGGCCTGCGTCGCCGTCGAGGCGATGGAAGGCACCGACGCCGCGATCGAGCGCGCCGGCGAGCTGATGAAGACCCTGGATGCCGGGGCCTCTACACTCCAGCGCCATCTGACCGTCGTCAAGCTGCCCAAGCCGAAGCAGGATATGCGCTTCGACGTCCCGGTGATCGGGATGCGCACGCTGGAGACGATGATTCGCGCCGGAGCGAGCTGCCTGGCTATCGAGGCCGAACGCTCCCTGCTCTTCGACCTGGAAGCCATGCTGCGCCGCGCCGCCGAAGCGGAGATTGCCATCGTGGCCGTGCCGCGACGATACTGAGCTACGGTGCATCCATTTCCGGCCCTGTAACCGATACCTCTGCCGGACCATCTCAATTCCTGTACGAATAACGTTCCGGAGGTCTCAACCTATGAAGAAAGCCGCACTGCTCTCGCTTGCCGCAGCTCTCATGCTGCCGCTCGCCGTTCTGCCTGCCCACGCTGGCGATACGCTCACCGCTGGCGCCGCCGCTCCCAGCTTCACTTTACCCTCGCAAGACAACTCTCCCATCAGCCTCTCGGAATACAAAGGCAAGTGGGTGGTGCTCTACTTCTACCCCAAGGACTTCACCGGCGGCTGCACGCTGGAGGCGCATAACTTTCAGCGCGATCTTGACAAGTACAAGGGAGCCAATGCCGTAGTGCTGGGTGTGAGCCTGGATACAGCGGACAGCCATAAGGGCTTCTGCACCAAGGAAAGCCTGACCTTCAAGCTGCTGGCCGATCCGGAGCACAAGGTCGTCGATGCCTACGGCGTTCCGATGAAGACCTTTCAATCGCCCAACGGCCCGGTGACGATTGCCATGCGCCAGACCTTCCTGATCGATCCCTCGGGCAAGATCGTGAAGACCTGGGACGTAAAAGACATCCCCAACCATAGCGCCGACGTGCTGGCGGCCATCGCAGCCGGCGGAAAATAACTCCTTCTAGATTCCTGAAACAAAGAGGCCATGCGCGGCTCATTCCTTCTCCTTTTGTGGGAAATGAGAGGTGCATGGCCAAAATTGTTCAGCAATCCTCTGCTCTGACTGAAATTCTGTTCTGAAAAAACCGCCCGATATTATGAGGTTCCTGTCGGGTTCTATCTTCCCTAAAACAGGAGGACGTCGTGGGCAGAATCTTTCATATCTGGCATGGCTGGTTTTTCGCCCTATTCCTGTTTTGTGGAGCACTGGTGCTGTCCAATGCGCTGCACTGGATCGTCTTCCGCGTGCTCCACCGCAAACAGATGGAGAGCCGCACACCGGTGCCCGGCTGGGGAATACGCACGCACCTAGGCAACTCAGCCCGCGCCATTTTCATTATCGCGTGCCTGTTTCTCGTACTCCCTCTCGCGCCAGGCGAGTTGAAGCCATTCCTAGGCGAACCGGTACATCAGACACTCGCGGTAGCGATGGTGCTTTCGTTGGGGTGGTTTGCTGCGGGCGTCGTGTATGTTGTGGAGGGCATTCTCCTCCGCCGATACGATATTACGATAGAGAACAACGTGCGAGCACGGCAGGTGCATACCCAGATGGCCGTCTTCCGGCGCATCGTGATGGGGTTCATTCTTGTCATTACCGCGGGCGCGTTGCTCTGGACCTTCCATGACGAGCGCATCTGGAAGGCGGGCACAGGATTGCTGGCCTCTGCTGGAATTGCTTCGCTGGTTCTTGCGGCAGCGGCAAAATCGACGGTCTCAAATTATCTGGCCGGTCTGCAAATTGCGCTCACTTCACCCATCCGCATCGATGATGTGGTGGTCGTTCAGGGGGAATGGGGACGTATCGAGGAGATCACGACTGCTTATGTGGTCATCCGTATCTGGGATCAACGAAGACTGATCGTGCCGCTTTCCTACTTTATTGAGAACTCCTACGCCAACTGGACGCGACAGTCAGCTGAGATCATGGGCACGGCATTCCTGTATCTCGATTATTCGGTTCCGGTCGATCCGCTCCGAGAGCATCTCAATCAGATCGTTGCCAATTCGCCGCTGTGGGACAAGCGTGTGTGCGGCCTGCAGGTGACCGATCTGCGTGAACATACCATGGAGATTCGCTGTCTGGTGAGTTCGCGCAACTCAAGCGAGAACTTTGATTTGCGCTGCCTGGTGCGCGAGAAGATGATCGCCTTCCTGCGCGACAACTATCCTGAGGCGCTTCCTCGTTTCCGTATTTCGGCGACTTCCTTACACTCGGGTAAGCAGGCATTTCCTGATCTTTTCGAACAGGCATTCAGCGAAAATAGCCGCCCGATGCAGGTTTCCGCATCGCATGCCCAGTCTGCGAAGTAAGCCAACAGATTTCTACGCATCCAAAAGTTCAGGCGCATCCCCAGGCAAAGTACAGACGCAAAAAAGCCCGGCGATCGAGAAACCTCTCGGCCGGGCTCTTTTGCTTGCCTGGGTGCTACGAGTTAGGGTGCTTTGGGAGCAGCCTTCTTAGCTGCCTTCTTTACCGCGGCCTTTTTCGGCGCGGCCTTCTTTGCGGCCTTCTTTGCAGGGGCCTTTTTCGCTGCGGCCTTCTTTGCCGGAGCCTTCTTCGCTGCGGCCTTCTTTGCCGGAGCCTTCTTTGCCGCGGCCTTCTTCGCCGGAGCCTTCTTTGCTGCTTTCTTTGTTGCCAAAGGTGTACCTCTCTTCGTTGGTTTGGTGGTGCGCTTGCCGGCTGTAGCCTTTTTCGCTGCAACCTTGCCGCCGCTCTTCGCACCCTTACTGCTCTTTTTTGCGGCAGACACTTTTACGGCCTTCTTGACCGATTTCTTCGTCGCGGCCTTCTTGGCTGCGGCTTTTTTCACCGGAGCTTTCACAGCCGCTTTCTTGGCTGCTTTCTTCACAGCCTTGGGAGCAGCCGCGGCCTTCTTCGCTGGAGACGCCTTCTTCTTGGCTGCCTTCTTCGCTGCTACAGGCGCGGGAGGCTCTGGCTCAGCGATGACCAGGACTTCGACGATGCCGGCGTCGATGACACTGGCAATACTCTCTTCCTCTTCGTCTTCGAGGTCTTCCGCATTGTCTTGTGCGGGGTTGGCTCCGGCTGGGGGTGCATCTTCGCCGTCGTCACTGCGGGCGTACATCCGTATTTCTTCTGCCATGCCTATTTGCCTCCAGCGCTGCTGCGCTGCTTGAGTTTGTGCGATGCTTCACGCATAAGACTGAGCGCGTTCGCCTTCGGCGCACATTGTAGCAATAGCTTGCACGCTTTTTCCAACAATGACAAGTATGTAACTAGCTACTTTTGTATATTTTTCTTGCGTGTGCTCTTAGGATGAACATCGCTCTTTTTGGGATCGCCGGATTTGTGCGCTGCGGGAGGATCGTGCTTCTTCTCTCCAGCCTTGGATGCAGCGCTGTTGGAGGCTACAGCCGCGCTCTTCCTGGTGGATGAAGACGTGCTCTTTGTCCCCGTGATTCGCTTGCCTGCGCTCGTGTGGCTGGTACTTGAGGAAGCAGCCGCCTGACTGTGTTCGCGCGTGCCCGGCGCTAGATGCACCGGCTCGGCGACGCGGATTCTTTGTCCCGCGGCGACAGTTGTCCCTGTTACATGATTCCAGCGATGCAGCTCTTCGAGCGAGACACCGAAGCGATCCGCAATCTTGACCAGCGTGTCGCCGCGGCGCGCCTTGTAAGTCTCGGCATGAGTTGCCGGAGAAGCAACTGGAGCAACGGGAACCACCAGCGCGTCGACATTGTCGAGAGCATCGCTGGCGCGAAGCTGGTTGACGGTCGCCAGTTGCTCTTGGGACACGCGATAGCTGCGCGCGACGCTGGCCAGCGTGTCCTCCGGAGTCACGCGATGATAGCGCCATTGTGTGCGCCTGTCTTGCGGGATCTCGTCGATGCGCTGCAGATAGACGGTTGCGGTTCCCGGCGGCAGATGCAGATCGAAGGAGCCGGTGAGCACACTCGGAGGCGGCGTGGTCATGCGCAGCAGTCCAGGGTTCAATCCTGCAATCTCCTGCGGATCGGCGTCCACCAGGTCGGCTACCAGCCGCAGGTCGACGGAATAGTCGATGGAGAGCGTGTCCGTTACGATCGGAGGGTCGAGCTGAACATCTTCGAATCCGTACTGCTTCAGATTTCTCGAAATGATAATGGCGGCCAGGATCTCGGGCACGTAGTTCTTGGTCTCGCCGGGCAGATTGTTGCGCTTGTAGAGCTCCCAGAAATCGGCATAGCCGGTCTTCTGCACCGCGCGCTGAATGCTGCCCGCGCCCCAGTCATAGGCAGCCATGGCCAGGTACCAGTCGCCAAGCTGGTTATAGAGAAACTTCATGTACTTCGCATAGGCGCGGGTGGATTTCTCCGGATCGAAGCGCTCATCGACATAGCCGTTGCGCGTCAGGCCGTAATCTCCGTGAGGCATGAACTGCCACATGCCGCCGGCTCCGGAGGGATTGAGGGCGTGCGGCTGAAAGGCCGATTCGGCCACCGCGAGATAGATCAGATCCTGCGGCACGCCTTCTTCGGCGAGAGCGCGCTGAATCATTGCCTTGTAGCGGCCGGAGCGCTGGAGAGAATGCACAAGCGTATTGTGGCCGCGCTGCGTGTTGGCAAAGAAATTGATGTAGGCCGCGACATAGTCGTTGATGACCAGCGGCAAATCGGACTTGGTGGTAGCCAGCTCCGCTTGAGCCTTGGCGACGACGTTGGGATCGACCTCGAAGGTGACATCGTTGGCCACCTCGGCCGGCGTGGGCTCGACAGCGGGCGCAAAGCCGTTGCCCTGCTTCAGGGCTTCCATCTCCAGCGCATTGACCGAGTCGAGAATGCGGTTGAACTCGTCGTCGAGTTGCGGGTCGGCCTTGATGTCCAGACCGCTCGCCAGCATCATGTCCACGGCGCGATCGAAGTCCGCCTTGGCCTGCACCAGCTGTCTCTTGCCGTAATGCGCCTGGCCGCTCTGCAGAGCCTGCTCCGCCTCGGCGATCAACTGCTGCGCGCGGCGTTGCTCGGCAGTCGGCGCTGCCGCCGGTGGAGGAGTAGCAGGCTGTTGGGGCGCTTCGACCGCGGGCGCCGTCGCTTTGGGGCCTGCCGTGGCGGAGACTGTTCCAGACTGTCCGGAGGGACAGCCCGTAAGGCCGATGCTCAACGATGCAGAGAGGGCAACCACCAAAGGCAGCCGGCTGCAGACGCGCACAGGTTTACGAATTGGATGGATTTTCATTCGAAACAAGACAAGCTCTTGGCCCGCCGCGCGTGTCGCGACAAAGTCTTCGACTACTCCTTCAGCACTCCACCGATGATAAGCTATGGACTTGAGGGTGTTGATGCGGGCCGCGCCAACCTCTCGTGTGACACCCTTCCATGGATTCAAGTCTCCTAAGAAATTTCGCCATCATCGCTCATATCGACCACGGAAAGTCGACTCTCTCGGACCGCCTTCTGGAAATGACCGGCTCCCTCACCGCCCGCGAAATGCAGGCCCAGGTGTTGGACGCAATGGATCTGGAACGGGAGCGCGGCATCACCATCAAAGCTCACGCCGTGCGCATGATGTACAAGGCGAAAAACGGCATTACCTACCAGCTCAACCTGATCGATACGCCAGGTCACGTCGATTTCAGCTACGAAGTCTCGCGCTCGCTGGCCTCCTGCGAGGGCGCGCTGCTCGTCGTGGATGCCAGCCAGGGCGTCGAAGCCCAAACCCTCGCCAACGCTTTCCTGGCCATCAACGGCGGCCTGGAAGTGATTCCGGTGATCAACAAGATCGATCTGCCTTCCGCGGATATCACGCGCACCCAGGAAGCGATCGAATCGGCTGTTGGCCTGGACGCCACCGACGCCATCCCGGTGAGCGCCAAGACCGGCCAGGGCGTGGAAGAAATCCTGGAAGCGATTGTGCATCGCCTGCCGCCGCCCAAGGGCAATATCAACGCGCCGCTGCAAGCCCTGATCTTCGATTCATGGTTCGATCCCTATCGCGGCGTGGTTGTGCTGGCGCGCGTAGTGCATGGCCGCATGAAGATGGGGCAGAAGATTCGCTTCCTGTCCAACGGCCGCGTCTTCAACATCGACACGCTGGGCGTGCTCACGCCCAAGCCCGTTCCCATCGCGGAGCTGACCGCGGGCGAAGTCGGCTTCTTCACCGCGACCATCAAAAATGTTGCCGACACCAAGATCGGCGACACGGTCACCGACGACGAGCATCCCGCCCCTGAAGCCCTGCCCGGCTTCATGGAGATCATGCCCATGGTCTTCGCCGGCCTCTATACCGTCGATTCGCATGAGCACACGCTGCTGCGCGACGCGCTCGAAAAGCTGCGCCTCAACGACTCTTCGTTCTTCTTTGAGCCGGAGAGCTCCGTCGCGCTTGGCTTCGGCTTTCGCTGCGGCTTTCTTGGCCTCCTGCACATGGAGATCATCCAGGAGCGCATCGAGCGCGAATACAACCTGGACCTGATCACCACCGCGCCCGGCGTGCGCTACAAGATCACCATGACCAACGGCGACGTCGTAGAAGTCGAGAACCCTTCGCGATGGCCTGAGCCCACCAACATCGAGCGCATCGAAGAGCCCATCATCAACGCCATGATCCTCACCAACGAGGAATATGTCGGCGGCATCCTGAAGTTAGTCGAAGAAAAGCGCGGACGGCAGAAGAACTTCGAGTATGTTTCGGCCACGCGCGTGATGCTGACCTATGAGCTTCCGCTCAACGAGATCGTGCTCGACTTCTACGACCGTCTTAAATCCGTCTCGCGCGGCTATGCGTCGCTCGACTATCAACTGGCCGGCATGTGGACCTCGCCGATGGTCAAGATGGATATCCTGGTCTCGGGCGAGCCGGTCGACGCGCTCTCCATCATCGTGCATCGCGACCTGGCCTACGAGCGCGGCAAGCTGCTGGTGTCTAAAATGCGTGAGCTGATTCCCCGGCAGCAATTCGAAGTCGCGATTCAAGCCGCGATCGGAGCCAAGATCGTGGCCCGCGAAACGGTAGCCGCGCTGCGCAAGAACGTCATCGCCAAGTGTTACGGCGGCGACATCAGCCGCAAACGCAAATTGCTCGAAAAGCAAAAAGAAGGCAAGAAGCGCATGAAGCGCATCGGCAAAGTCGACATCCCGCAGGAAGCCTTCCTGGCCGTGCTGCGGGTCGGCGAAGACAGCCAATCGTAGACGCAGGAAGGCCCCGGAGAAGACCTCGACAGGCATAAGTTCCTGTGCTATCAGTCATCGTGCATTCATCTTGAATTGTGGAAAGCTCAGCTTTGAGAAGCGGGTTGGCCGCAACCGCCCAGAATGAGCCTTATTGAACATGATCCCGCGCAAATCCTCTCATAAATAAGGACTTATATCTGTAAGCAAAAGTATCCCGTCTTTGGCAAGGGGAAATCCGGGGATTTTTCGAGCTAGGCGCCGAAAGAAATCCACATAATTTTCCACAGGTCTAAGTGTGGATTTCGGACATTTTTCCGTTGCCGAATAGTAGCGCCAAAATGGACGCCATGGCAACGAAATTTCCCGATCAAAAGTAACCAGACGGAGGATAACCCCCGGCAGTAAATTCTGCCGCCGGGGATATTCCGCTCAAGCTGTCCAACTCCCGCAATTAGTTCTTGGGGGCGACAGCGGTAGGCGCCTTCGGTGCCCGAGGCGCTGCTGGCGCCGGCGCCGAGGGTGCTCCTGCCGATTGTGCCGGAGGCGCGGGAACGCCGGACTTCAGGTTATAGGCCGCAATCACCGGCTTGGTGATGTCCGTGGTCTCGGCAGCCCACAGAATCGGGCTCTGCTGCTGGCTTCCGTCGAGCACCAGGGTGAAACCCTGATCCTTGGCGTAGGTCTGAACCACGTCGAATACCTTGGAGGCCAGGCTGTTGTACATCTCGCCGATCGCCTGCTGGTAGTCGTTGCGGGCGTCCTCGGCATTGCGTTGCAATTCCTTGGTCTCGTCGTCGATCTTCTTGGTCTGGCTGGCAGTCTCAGCCGCGCTCAGTTTGTCGCCCGAGGCCTGCAGCTGCTTTTTCCGGCTCTCGATGTCGTCGTTCAGGGTCTTGAGCTGGGCTTGCTTGGGCTCAAACTTCTTCTGTACATCGGCGAAGCTGCGCTGACCTTCGTTGGTCTGGGCTACCGCGGCCTGGAACATGATCACAGCCACCTTGGCTGGGACAGCGGCGACGGGAGCGGCTGAGGCAGCGGGAGCTGCCGCGGTTTGGGCAGCGGCATTCAGGGCAAAGCCTGACGCCAGCAGGGTTGCTAGGGCAAAAGTACGCTTCATTTGAATCGGAAACTCCTTCAGTGTTCCTGGTGTGTGCCCGCATTCCTTCGGGGAAGCAAGACATTGCTTCCTGTCAAACCTCTGG
>Ga0302325_10013193_pt1 | contig 17654 bp, 12 predicted proteins | sample Palsa_T0_2_FD_201948 | JGI IMG/M metagenome (GOLD analysis project Ga0302325, IMG submission 201948) | Peat permafrost microbial communities from Stordalen Mire near Abisko, Sweden - Palsa_T0_2 | ecosystem: Environmental > Terrestrial > Soil > Palsa > Peat permafrost | place: Sweden: Abisko... | reverse complement strand
GCATGAGCCTCAAGGACTTCCAGTTGTATGTTAATAAGCCAGAAGAAGTTATTGGCCGGTGGGGCGCCGAACACCCGGAGTTTATTACTAATACCCGGGTCATTGCCGAGCGCTGTGACCTGACCATTGAACTCGGCAAGATCCTGATCCCCAAATTCCCGGTGCCCAAGGGCGAGACCGAAAAGTCCTATCTCGAAAAACTGGTCTACAAAGGACTAGCGCGGCGCTATGGCCAGAGCGCCGGCGGCAAACCCATCGCCGAAGCCGCTGCCCAGAAGCTGGCCGTTCCGGCTGCAGCCAAAACCTTATCTGGAGAAGTCCTGGAGAGGACCCGCTACGAACTTAAGGTCATCGGCGAAATGGGTTTTAATGGGTACTTCCTGATTATTTCGGACTTTATCACATGGGGCAAAGACCGGGGTATAGTGTTCGGGCCGGGCCGTGGCAGCGCCGCTAGCTCTATCATCGCCTACGCACTCAAGATTACAGAGATAGATCCGTTGAAATACGACCTGCTGTTCGAACGCTTCCTGAACCCCGACCGTATCAGCATGCCCGATGTTGATATTGACATTCAGGATACCCGCCGCGAGGAAGTCATCCAGTACTGCGTCGACAAGTACGGCAAGGACCGCGTGGCCAACATTGTAACCTTTGGCCGGATGGCAGCCCGCAACGCCGTACGTGACGTCTCGCGCGTGCTACAGGTGCCGTATGCCGAAGCCGACCGACTGGCCAAAATGATTCCGCCGCCGGTGCAGGGCCGCCATATCCCGCTGGCCACGTCGCTCAAAGACAACCGCGAACTCAAGCAAGAATACGCTAACAACGAAACAGCCCACAAAGTGTTTGACCTGGCGGTACAGTTGGAGGGCACCATCCGCTCGCACGGCGTGCATGCCGCCGGCGTGGTGATTGCCCCCGAAGACATCGTCTGCTACACACCGTTAGAGCTAGCCCAGAAGGGCGTTATCGCTACCCAGTACTCAATGGGCCCGATCGAAGAGCTCGGCTTGCTCAAGATGGACTTCCTCGGCCTCTCCAACCTGACCATTATCAAAAACGCCCTGCGTATCATCAAGCGGGTCGAGGGCCAGGACATTGACATTGGCACGATTCCGCTGGACGACCAAGCAACCTATGAGCTGTTTCAGAAGGGAGATACCACCGGCGTCTTCCAGTTCGAATCCGCCGGCATGAAGCGCTACCTTAAACAGCTGCAGCCGACGGTGTTTGACGACCTCATTGCCATGAACGCCCTGTATCGGCCGGGCCCAATGCAGTTCATCGATGAATTCATTGACCGCAAACACGGCAAAAACAAGGTCGTCTACGAGCATCCCAGCTTGCGGGCTGCTCTTGAGAACACCTACGGCGTGCTGGTCTACCAGGAGCAGTTCATGCAGATCAGCAAGGATATGTGCGGCTTTACCGGCGGCCAGGCCGATACGCTGCGCAAAGCCATTGGCAAAAAGCAGCGAGAGACCATGGCCAAGATGAAGGCCGACTTTATCGACGGCATGATCGAGCACAGCCAGGTTAACCGCAGCTTCGCCGAGAAGTTCTGGGTACGCATGGAGGCCTTCGCCGACTATGGCTTCAACAAGGTGCATGCGGCCTGCTATGCGACCATCGCCTACCAGACTGCCTACCTCAAGGCCAATTACCCGGCGGCCTTCATGGCGGCGCTGATGACCAGCGATTATGACGACACCGACCGCCTGGCGATCGAAATCACGGAGTGCAAGCACATGGGTATTACCGTGCAACCGCCGGATGTCAACGAATCTTTTGTAGAGTTCGCCGTCGTGCCCGGCCATCGGCAGATCCGGTTCGGCCTGAGCGCCATCAAAAACGTCGGTACCGCCGCCGTCGAAGAAATCTTGCAGGTTCGGCCGAAGGGCGGCTTTAGCGGTCTGGATGATTTCCTGACCCTAGTTAACAACCGGATTGTTAACCGCAAGACACTGGAGAGCCTCATCAAAGCCGGCGCGCTGGACCGCTTCGGTGACAGGGCTGTTCTACTACATAACCTCGATCTACTGGTAGCCTTCGCGGCACGGCTGCAAAAACAAGCCAGCAGCGGCCAGACCGACATCTTCGGCGGCCAGTCCGATACAGGGATGAAGCATCTCAAACTTGAGCAAAATGCGCCGCCGGTCAGCAGCCACGAGCAGCTGGTCTGGGAACGCGAACTTCTCGGCCTCTATCTTAGCCAGCACCCGCTGGAGGCTTTTGCCACCATATTGAGCGAGCAAACCGTCCCGCTCAACACCTTAGCCGCCGAGCACGACAATCGTGTGGTCAGTATTGGCGGCGCTATCACCGATGTCCGTGCCGTGACCACTAAAAACGGCCAAAAAATGGCTTTCGTCCGAATCGAAGACCAGTCCGGTGACATCGAAGCCGTCCTGTTTCCAAACAGTTTCCAGCAGACTGCTAGCCTCTGGCAGCGTGACCGGGTCGTGGTGGTTCGCGGCAAGGTCAATGCCCGCGGCCGCAACGGCCAGCCGGCTTCGGAAGTCAAGATTATGGTCGACGAAGCCCGCGAAATCACGCCCGACCAAGCCGCCCGCTACCAACCAACCGGCAAAGCCGAGCCCCATCCGCCGGCCGGTCCGGACAAACGGGTTTACGTCCGCATCACCAATACGGCCGATCAGCAAATGCTGCTGTCACTCAAAAAAACCATTGATTCGCACCAAGGCGGCACTGAGGTCGTACTGGTACTAGGCGAAGCGACCAGCAAACAAGCCATCAAGCTGCCCGGCGGCATTGACCGCGACAGCGAAGGCCTGAGTAAGCTTCAGAGTCTGGTCGGTGCCGACAACCTTGTAATCAAGTAGTTCGACTAGCGGATCAAACCGACCGGGCGGGTCAGCACAAAGCCGACGGTGAAAACTAAGACCGTAGCGACATCGACCCAAGCATAACGGTACATAAAAGTCTCACCTTCACGGAGTAACCGGTTTAGCCGTCGCGAGTGCCGGAACACAAAGGCTGCAAAGGCAACGCTGCTGATAAGAATGACTACGTCCAAAGCACCGGTAGCCTGGCTGCCTGACAGGGCCTGGATTCGGCTTAAGGATCCGCTGGTCTCCAGCGAAGACAGGGTTGCCGAACCGCTCGTGACGCCGGGCAAATGGCCGGCGGACCAGAGGGCATTGACAATTACGCCGCCGGCTACAACCGCCAACATAGGCAGATACGGCCAATAGGGCCTGAGATAGTGCTTGCTATGCCGGTGGTGCTGTGCCTGGCGTTTCTTGTGGCTAACGTTCGGTTTTGGTCTAGTGGCTAAGGCCATATGTTTGTTTTAATTACTGCAAGTTGCATTATACCACGCCAGCAAGTACCGGGCACGGCGGCAGTTGTCTACCAGCCGGCCCGCTTATGCTTTATACTGGCAGCATGAGTCAAGATGCTCGCGCTGACGAAGAGCAGGCAACCCAGCGCCGGGCCCGCGTGCTGGGCATGGACTATTTCGATACGTCGCAGACCACGGACAGGCCGCTGTACAAGGACGTACTCGGCATAGCCGAGCTGTACGAGCTACGGGTCATTCCGCTGAAGATGGACCGGAGCAACCTGCTGTTTGGGGTGACCACTACCACGTCTCAGCAGACCATGGCCGATTTGACACCGCGCTTTCCGGACCAGAGAGTAATCTTTACGCTGATATCCGATATCGGTTTCCGGGAGTACATGCACCTGTATGACCCGCCCAAACAGGTGGTCTACCAGGACATTGCGCTCAACCAGGCTGGCAGCCAGGAATTGATCGGCCGGATTTCTACCATGCTGGAACAGGTGCGGGCCGACGACATGCTGGCTTACCTGGTGTCCCAGGCCCATAACCTGAACGCCTCGGATATTCACATTGAAGCCCAGCGCGACGACGCCCGTATCCGTTTCCGCATTGATGGTGTCCTGCACCCGATCGCCCAGTTGCAACCGGACAAATACCATATACTCATGTCGGCGATTGCCAGCGCCGGCAATGTCTCGACCGGTACCGACGAAGCCCAACAGGGCCACATTGCCCAGCGGGTCAAAATGGCCGACGGCAAAGACGTTGATGTTAATGTGCGCCTGGAAACCGTGCCGACCATCAACGGCATGGACGTCGTAATGCGCTTGTTCAATATGGAGAAGGATATGTACACGCTCGACCGGCTCGGACTATCAGAGACTGAGCGCGGCGTGGTGGACAGTATTATCGCTAAACCCAACGGCCTGGTCATGGTCGTCGGCCCAACCGGTTCCGGCAAAACAACAACACTCTATTCAATGCTGAACACGCTCAATAGCGAAGAGCGCAAAATTATCACCATTGAGGACCCGGTAGAATACCAATTTCCCGGCATTACACAGATATCGGTGCACTCCAGTGAGGGCGGCAACGATGACACTTTCGCCGACAAGCTGCGGGCGGTTCTCCGGCTTGATCCGGACATCGTCATGGTCGGCGAGATCCGTGACATGGACACGGCCCGGACGGCACTGCAGGCAGCACTGACCGGCCACCTGGTACTGGCGACGTTCCACGCCGGCTCGGCGGCCGCCGCCCTGACCCGGATCGCCGACATCATCGGCCAAAATCCGCTATTTATCTCGGCTGTCCGGCTGGTCATGGCTCAGCGCCTGATCCGGCGCTTGGACGACAAGATCAAGCAGCCTTACAGCCCTTCCGAAGCCGAGTGGCAGCAGATCAATAATGTCCTAGCCACGTTGCCCGAAGGCATTGAGCGGCCTAACCTTGACGGACTCCAGCTCTACAAGCCCGGCAGCTCGGAGGAGAACCCTTACGGCTACAAGGGCCAGTTGGCCGTCCGCGAACAATTCCTGATGAGCGAGCCGCTGCGCGAGCTGCTGGAAAATCCCAGAGTCCGCGTCACAACCCAAAGCATCGAAGAGGCGGCACAGCGTTCCGGCATGCGAACCATCTTGCAGGACGGCATGCTCAAAGTCCTGGCCGGCGAGACAACACTGGAAGAACTCTCCCGCGTCATCGGCTAAAGTCTTGCGCGAGAGGGGTAAATCGTGTACAATCTACCGGATATGCAGAGCGTGATTCAGAAAATCAATGACCAGTATAAGAAGTCGGCTGTTGTCGACGTGCGCAGCGGCGACACCGTCAAGGTGCACCAGAAGATTCGCGAAGGCAATAAGGAACGCGTCCAGATCTTCCAGGGTCTAGTTATCCGTACTGACAACAAGGGCAGCCACACTAGCCGCATCACCGTGCGCCGGATTGCCAGCGGCGTCGGCGTTGAGAAGAGTTTTCTCTTGCACAGCCCATTGGTAGTCAAGGTAGAAGTCACCAAGCGCAGCCGCGTGCGCCGCAACTACCTCAGTTACATGCGTGAGCGCACCGGCAAGTCCGCCCGTATGACTGGCATGGACTTCGACCGTGAAGCCGTCAACGCCGTCCACGATGAGGCGCTGGAAGCCGAAGAGGCCAAACTACACGAGCAAGTAGCCGCCGAGGCCGCCGCCAAAGCCGAAGAGAAGGCTAAGGCCGAGGCCGAGCTAGAGGCCAAAGCCGCTGCCGTCCAAGCCCGCCACCAAGAAACCAGCGAAGAAGAAAAAACCAAAGACGCCTAATCAGTGCATAAATAGGGCTGCATGCAAGCCTAAGAAGTTTGTTACACTGGGCCTATGGTAACCGTCGGAATTGACGAGGTCGGACGCGGCTGTTGGGCGGGGCCGCTGGTAGCCGGGGCGGTCGTTCTGGAGGGTACGCTTGCCGGACTCAAAGATTCCAAGCTGCTCAGCAAATCGCAGCGTGAAAGGTTGGCCAAGGCGATCGAAACCCGGGCCTTGCCGACCGGTCTGGGCTGGGTCACGCCGGCCGAGATTGACGAGCTTGGTTTGACAGCTGCCGTTAGATTGGCAATGCGCCGGGCACTGCAACAAATCGCAATCGATTATGATGAGATCATTATCGACGGCAACGTTAATTTTTTAATCGACAATCCTAAGGCCAGAGCGATTATCAAGGCTGACACCAGTGTGCCGGCCGTTAGCGCGGCCAGTGTTATCGCCAAAGTCGCCCGCGACCGCTACATGACAGAGGCTGTCGCGCACTATCCGAAGTACGGATTTGAGCGGCATGTCGGCTACGGTACGGCGCTGCATCACGAGAGACTCAAGCTGCATGGCGTCAGCGAGCTGCACCGGCGGAGCTTCAAGCCGGTCCGAACTCTGGTACAATTGGCGGCATGACGACTACAGACACGGGCCACCGGGCGGAACTGGCTGCCAAGGTGTATCTGGAAATGCGCAGCTACCAGATTATTGAACAGAACTGGCGCCGGCCGCGCGCTGAAATCGACATCGTGGCCGAGAAAGACAACGTCATCCATTTCGTGGAAGTGAAATACCGCTTCGGTGACGGCCAAGGCGGCGGCCTAGAGGCCATTACACCGGCCAAGCTCAAACAGATGCGCCGTGCTGCCTGGCTCTGGGTCGATGAATCCAAATGGCCTGGCAAGTATGTGCTGTCGGCTGTTGAGCTGGCCGGATCGGACTTCGCTGTGCTGAGCTTTATCGAAGACGTGTTCTAGTACTTGGCCAGCCAGGTTTTGACAGCCGTCTCGTTGCGTTCGCGCCAAGCAATGCGGCTGATGATTTCCTGTTCGGCTAGCGTAATCTCGCGGCGGAGTGCTACGACGTTTTTGAGCGGTTCGAAAAAGGCCCGGAATTGCTTGAGCTCGGCCGGTCGGCTGAAGCAACTGCCGGCGTAACGCGGGAAGTAGGCGTAGGTCTTCTCGCTGGACATTTCGGTCTCGACCCAATCCCAATGGCCGGTCACCCACTGCCAAGTGGCGGCCCGGGCATAACGGTTACGCATCAACCAGGCAAACCAATGCAGCAGGTCTTGACGGCGGACAGCGTCGGTTGTCAGCAGGTTCAGCAATTGCTGGTGGTGTTTGGGCTCTTTGGTGGTGGTCAAGGCGCCGGCTAGCTCATCGCGTTCATCGGCGTTGGTGACACTGCCGTGGAGTTTGATTAACTTGCTGAAATCGGCCGGGCTGCCAAAACGGGCACCGACGTAATAGACAACGGTCCGGGTACTGGGCGATAGGTCGCTTGGCTTGTGAAAGGCCTTGAAACGCTTCAACCCCTCGTCGAGTATGGCTTGGGCTTTGGCGCCGGCGGCGATGGAATGGGTCATACCGCGCAGCCGCAGGGTTTGCGGGCCGTCATCAGGTTTGTCGTCCCAGCCCAAGCTATCGGCCACGTCAAGGGCCAAGTTCTGCACCAAAATGTCCAGCTTTTGCTCGCTAGCTTCATCTCCTTCAATTAGGCGTCTGGTTTCTCCGATTGAGGCCGCCATAATGCCCCACACGCTTTCGCTAGTCTCGCCAGCGTAACCTTTGAGGAGGTCGAGGAGATCTGTGGCCGCTGCCAGGCCGCCACGTTGCAGCATGTTGTAGTTGTCGAGCAAGAGCAAGCGGTCGGTATTGTCGATCTGGCCGGCTTCAAGGCCCTGGATGATTTGTTGCAAATGGGCGGCCTGCGTATAGTGCGGCAAAAAGTAGCTCTGTCCGTCATGGTTTAACAAGAGTGGGCCTTTGCCCTGCTTGATGGTCCGATCCGCAGCGGCAGTTTCTAATAATGGCTGATCCAAATCATAGGTAGCGGCCAGCGGTACCGGCCATGGCTTATCGTCAACCGCTTTGGCGGCAGGGTTGCTCAAGAAGCGGCGTTGGGCAAGGCCGGCGTGGTCGTTGCCGGGCTGCCAATCAATTGACACCACGGGATAGCCCGGGCGTGTCAGCCAATCATGCATAAAGGCCTTGATATCTTGGCCGGCGGCCGCGCCGAGCGTGTTCCAGAGGTCATCAGCTACGGTATTGCCATAGCTGTGCTTTTCGAAGTAGGCCGATAGGCCCTTACGGAAGGTCGGTTCACCGATGTAATGCATCAGCATATGCAGGACTGAGCCGCCCTTGGCGTAGACAATGGAAGGGTCAAAGATAGTATTGATCTCGTCGGGGTGGTTGATGGCGGTGTGGATGGGCTGCACGTCGGCCAAACTATCACGGCGCTTGGCACTGCCGGTTTCCAGGCTGACGAATTGTTCCCAGATGTGCCACTCCGGATAGAGCGCGTCGACCGCCCGGTATTCCATCAGGTTGGCGAAGCTCTCGTTGAGCCACAGGTCATCCCACCACTTCATGGTTACCAAATTGCCGAACCATTGATGGCTCAACTCATGGCAAACTACCAACGCCACCAATTGCTGGCTCTCAATACTGCTGGTTTTGGGGTCGGCCAGCAGCGTGGTTTCGCGGAAAGTAATAAGCCCCCAGTTTTCCATGGCACCGACGGTGAAATCCGGCAACGCCACCACGTCGAGCTTGGGCAGGGGGTAGGCAATGCCGAAATAGTCGATGAAGAACTCCAATCCGCGTACTGCCACGTCCAGGCCGTGCTGCATCAGGCCGGCATTGTCGGGCGTGGCATAGGCTCGAACCGTCACGCCGCCTTTGGTCTTGGCCTCCAGGTGCTTCATCTCGCCAAAGATAAAGGCCAGCAGGTACACGCTCATTCGCGGCGTGGTCTCAAAAGTGGTTGTCTGCTGCTTGCCTTTGACGGCTGTCTTTTTGGCCGGTGTATTACTGATGACAGTTTCACCGGCCGGGGTGGTCAGCGTCAGGTCGAACATTGCCTTGGCTTCGGGCTCGTCGATGCACGGGAAGGCCTCGCGGGCATGGTGGCTCTCGAACTGTGTGGCAATCAGTTTCTTATCTTGGCCGCCATGCTTAAAATAACAGGGGTAGATGCCGTTCATCGGTCGCGTGATCGTGCCTTCAAACTCCATGGTTACCGTATACTCGCCCGGATAGACCATCTCGGCGGCGTGCAGCCGCACCTCGTCGAAGCTATCTTGATTATTGATCCGCGTCACCTTGAGCGTCTGGTTGCCCTTTTTGTCATGCTTCACGACCGAGACTTTGGTGATTTTCAAACCCTTTTGGTGGAAGGTCAGCCGCTCACTCGGCCGTCCGACTTTGCGGCCGCGGACAGTCACCATGCCGCTGAACGCCATGGCGTCGGGGTCCGGCTTGAGATCCAACTCATAATGCTCCGGCTGGAACTGCTCGTACAGCCGCGTGACTTTCTTACCCATATCCACTAAGTTTAGCATGTGTCTTACCGAGATTGACTTTGAGGTTGAGTTCACATATAATCAGGGCATAGTCCGGCCGAAGTGGTCGGCTTTTTTCATTTAGAGACGCCACAATTTGGAAATAATTAAGAAAGGACAAAACATGGATCTAGACATGAAACAACTGGCCGTCGCCATCAGGACGATTGCCGAAGAAAAGAACCTGCCGGAGGACACCGTCAAGGAAGTCGTCGAGCAGGCGTTAGCCGCTGCCTACAAGCGTGACTACGGTGACCGCGAGCAGGAAATCCGCGTCACCATGAACCTCAACACCGGTGACATTGACGCTTACATCTCCAAGGAAATTGTCGATAAGGTGGAGCAGCCGGCTTTTGAGATCAGCCTGGCCGAGGCCCAAACCCGCCGCAAGAATGCTAAGGTCGGCGAGACCATCGAGGTGCACGAGAAAGCCGAGAACTTCGGCCGCGTGGCCGCCCAGACCGCTAAGCAAGTCGTGCTGCAGCGTCTGCGCGAAGCCGAGCGCGAGATTGTCATGGCTGAGTATGAAGACAAGATCGGCACCGTTATCAACGCCACCGTCGCCCGTGTCGAGGGCAACATCGTGCGCATCGACCTCGGGCGCGCCCAGGGCATCATGCCTCGCAGCGAACAGATCCAAGGCGAGCGCTACTACCCCGGCCAGCGGCTCAAGGTCTTTCTCAAGGACGTGGAGCGCGGTTTCCGCGGCCCACAGTTGGTGGTTAGCCGCGGCAATAAGGAATTCATTGAATGGCTGTTCCGCGGCGAAGTCCCGGAGATGGAAAACGGCGCTGTGGAAATCAAGGGCATTGCCCGTGAAGCCGGCGTGCGCAGCAAGATCGCCGTCGCCAGCACCGTGCCGGGCGTTGACCCGGTCGGTACATTTGTTGGCGGCCATGGCACACGAGTTAATGCTGTGGTCGGCGAGGTCGGCGAGCAAGAGAAGATCGACATCATCATCTGGGCCGAAGACGCGGTCGAATACATTACCCAAGCCCTTAGCCCGACCAAGGTCAGCAAGGTCCTGATTGACGAGAAGAACCAAAAAGCCCGCGTGCTTGTGCCCGAGGACCAGCTCAGCATAGCCATTGGCAAAAGCGGCCAAAATGTCCGTCTCGCCAGCAAGCTGACCGGCTACGAACTCGACATTGAGCCCGACAAGGCCGCGGCCGAAGCCAAAACCGAAGACAAGGCGCCGGAAGCCAAATCGGACACTAAGCCGGAGATCCAGGCTGCCGACGGCAAGGTCAAGACCAAAGAGCTGCCCAAGCAGCCCAAGCTCAAGAAAAAGAGCGAACTCGAAGGCTCCCTGCTAGAAGCCATCGAAGAACACGGCGACTAATCATGCCGGGAGTTCCGTGTGTCTGAACTAGCTAGAGGAATTGTTTTAATAGGCGAAAATGTAGAGACCTTGGACGAAGGTGTGTCCAAACGGGCGCCGGTAACTTTACAGCGGGCTGCCGGCTTGGCAATTGACGTCATGTCGGATGAGGCTTTAGCGCCCGAGGAAGATGACGTAAGTGCCGCGCAGCCAGATGCATTCCGGGAGCCCAGGAGACGGATACTTAAGCCCGACCAGAAGGTCATAACTCTAGACGTCAGGCTTGGCCATGAGCGTATCAATAGACCAATTAATGTAAGAAGCTTTGGGGAACTGGACTTGACTACCAAGTTGCTGCTGGCTGCCAGCCAGGCCAATGCTCCCCAGTACTCATTCTTTGAAACCGATGACCAACGCCAGGGCTTTATTAGGACTATGGTCAACAAAGGTGTAGGGGAAAAGGCTCGCCTGTCCACCAGAAAAGTCGGGACCATGTTACGAAAAGCTGTGAAAAGAGGTTTTCTTGATAAGGGCGAGGAACCCGGCTGGGAACTGACTGATAGGGGCATGGAACACCTTCTTGGGGACGAAAAACTAAAAAAGAAATTGAAAAACCCCGCTCCCATCATGTAGACGACGACCACGGTAGATTGGCACTCTTGACGTGAGAGTGCCAAGTGCTATTATGGTAGTAGGCATATTCTTTTATTTTGACGATTAACGCCGCTAAAAAAGGAGACGAACACCGATGATGCCTTCTTCGCCAGATTTCCAAGACTTTTTGAACCATCTCACTAATAACGCGTTGCAGAGCCTCAAGCACGCCGACGCCATTGCCCGCAGCTTTGGCAGTGCCTATGTTGGCACGGAGCACTTGCTGCTTGGCCTGCTGGCCCAGGACGGCAGTATGGGCGCCAAGATTCTCGGCGACGCCGGTATTACGCTGGACCGGGCACGGCTGGCGCTCAACCTGACACCCAAGACGCTGGTCAGTAACGTCGGCGCCCGTGGCCTCAGCGAGACTGCCAAGTTGACGCTGAAGATGGCCTATGACGTGGCGCAGGATTATTCACAGGAATATTGCGGAACGGAGCACATCTTGCACAGCATTTTGTCGCAGAAAAACGCCCGGGCGACCATCCTGCTGCGCGACATGAACGCTGACGTCGAGGCTTTGAGCAGCGAGTTGGAGCAGTTCCTGAACCGGCAGCAGTACGAAGAGCAGGAATCCGCCCAAGGCGGCCGCCGGGGCAAGAAACCCGGCAAGAAGACGGCGCTGGAATTTTTCGGCACCGACCTGACGCTGGAAGCCCGCCAGGGCAAACTCGACCCGGTTGTCGGCCGCGACAACCAGATCCGACGCGTCGTTACCATCCTCAACCGCCGCACCAAGAACAATCCGGTATTGATTGGCGAGCCCGGCGTGGGCAAGACCGCCATCGTCGAAGGGCTGGCTCAGCGCATCGTAGCCGAGGATGTGCCTGACGCCCTGCTAGACAAGCGCATTATCACATTAGACCTGGCCGGCATGATCGCCGGCACCAAGTACCGCGGTGAGTTTGAGGAGCGCCTCAAGAAGGTCATTGCCGAGCTGGAGAAAGAAAACCGCACCATTGTCTTTATCGATGAGCTGCACCTGATCGTCGGCGCCGGTGCCGCCGAAGGCGCCATGGATGCCGGCAATATTCTCAAGCCGGCGCTAGCCCGCGGCAAAATCCAGTTGATCGGCGCTACCACCACGGCCGAATACACCAAGTACATCGAGAAAGACGCCGCTCTGGAACGCCGTTTCCAGCCCATCCAAGTACCGGAGACCACACCGAGCGAGACTCTGGCCATCCTCAAGGGTCTGCGCAAGCATTATGAGAACTTCCACAGCGTGACCTTGAGCGACGAAGTGCTGGATGATGCCGTCACGCTGGCCAAGCGTTACATTAATGACCGGTTCATGCCAGATAAAGCCATCGACCTGATTGACGAAACCGCTGCCCATCTGCGTATTGACAAGGGCAAGACCAGCCCCGAAGTCCGTGCCCTGCAAAAGGAGCTCAAACTGGTCAACACCCAGATAGAAGAAGCCGTCGACGCCGAAGACTACGAACGGGCTGCCCGGGCCAAAACCCGCGCCTCGCAGATCAACGCCGAGCTGACTGCCAAGCGCGCCAGCGGCAAGAAGGCCAAGCGTCTGACCGTCACTAGTGAAGACCTGGCCGACGTCGTGGCCCGCATTACCGGTGTGCCTGTCAAGAAAGTTATCCGTTCCGAAGCTAAGTATTTATTGACGCTCGAGAAGACGCTCGGCAAGTACATTATCGGCCAAAAGGAAGCCGTCGAGGCGGTGGCCAAGGCCGTGCGCCGTAACCGTTCCGGTATTGCCAGCGGCGAGCGGCCGATCGGTTCGTTTGTCTTCTTGGGCCCGACCGGAGTCGGCAAAACCGAACTGGCGCGTGTCTTAGCCCGCGAATTCTTTGGCAGCGAGAACGCCTTGGTCAAGATTGACATGTCGGAGTTCGGCGAGCACCACAACGTTTCACGCCTGGTCGGGGCACCGGCCGGCTATGTCGGCTACGACGACGGCGGCCAGCTGACGGACAAGATCCGTCGCCAACCTTACAGCTTGGTGCTGTTTGACGAGATCGAGAAAGCTCACCCCGACGTCTTCAACATGCTGCTCCAGATGCTGGAGGATGGCTACTTGACCGACGCCAAGGGCCGCAAGATAGATTTTACCAATACGATTGTCATCATGACTTCCAACGTCGGTGCTGACAAGCTTCAGAAAGAGGCTAGCTTCGGTTTCCAGGCTACCAATACCAGCGACCTTAAAGACCTCGATGCTCTGCACGAGGCCAACAAGCTTCGCGTCCAGGATGAACTTAAGAGAATGTTGCGGCCCGAGCTGCTTAACCGCATTGACAAGGTGATTGTCTTCCGGGCGCTGACCCACCAAGACATCTATAAGATCATTGACCTGCAGATTGACGCCCTAAAGTCCCGGCTGCAGCGCAAAGGCTTTAGCCTGCAACTGAGCAGCGGCGCTAAACAATACCTGCTCCAGAACGGCTATGACGCCAAGAACGGCGTGCGGCCGCTGCGCCGGCTAATCCAGGACACCATCGAGGACCATTTGGCACTCGACTTGCTCGATGAAAAGTACGAAAAAGGTGATATCATTCAGGTAGCCAGCAAAAACAGCCAGCTTACCTATGCCACCGTCACGGAATAAGAACCCCGGTTACCAGCTAGAACTACTAGTCTTAGTAGTGGTCTTGGCAACTTTAGTTCTAGCCGCGCTCAACCGGCAAGCTATCCAAGACTGGTGGAAACTGCGCGGCTACCAGCCACCATCCGCCGTCGCCCAACTTGCCAAACAGGATACTATGAACAGCTATACCCGGCACCTGTTCTATTTGAACAAGCCCCAGCTGCTCGCCACGGTTAGCAGTTTCCGTCAGGATTGCCCTGAGAACAAGGACACCATTGTCCTGGGCTGCTACCACTCCGGCCAGAACGGTATTTTTATTTACAATGTCCAAGACTCGGCGCTGGCCGGCATCCAGCAAGTTACGGCTGCCCACGAGGTGCTGCACGCCGTCTACGCCCGTCTCAGCAGCCAGGACCGCACCCAGCTCGACAACGAGCTGGAGAGTTTCTATAAGCACGGCCTGACCGACCCCGTTGTTCTTGCCGAAGTCAAAATCTACCAGCAGACCGAGCCGACCGATGTCATGGACGAAATGAGCTGCACCTTCGGTACTGAAGTCGCCAACCTACCGGCGGCCCTAACGGCCTATTACAACCGCTTTTTCACCAACCGGGCAGCCATCGTGGCCTATGAGCAGCAGTACGAGGGAGCCTTCCTCTCGCGCCAGAATACCATTACCAGTGACGACCAGCAATTAGCGGCCATGAAGCAACAGATCAATGCCCAGCAGGCTGCAGTTGGCTCCCAGCTCACCCAAATTAATAGTGACCGGACTAACCTAAATAGCTTACTGTCGTCCGGCCAGGCCGCGGCTTACAACGCGGCCGTACCGGGATTTAACAACGAGATTGACACTTATAACGCCGGTGTCGACAGCTTGCGCACTACCATCAATAGCTATAACCAACTGGTAGCTGCCCGCAACCTGATCGCCGGCCAGCTGACTACTCTGGACAGCGCCATTGACACCCGACAGATTCCGCAGGCTGCCCAATAACGCTCTGTTAACGAATAGTTAACCAAAGCAGTGCTACAATTTGAATAGAACTTGGGAGGAATTTTGGCCAAAAAACCAGCTAGCCGATATGTGTGCAGCAACTGCGGCGCAGTGCAAAGCAGTTGGAGCGGGAAGTGTCCGCAATGCGGCGAGTGGAACACACTTGAGGAGCAATTGCCAGCGGCGACCGTTGCCGGCAGCGTGGCCAAAGGCCGGCTTTTGAAACCGCAATCGGTCGCCAAGTCGGTAGCGGCCGACCAGCCGCGGCTCACGACCGGCATGGGCGAAGTTGATGATGTATTTGGCGGCGGTGTCGTTGCCGGCAGCGTTAACCTCATAGCCGGCCAGCCGGGCATCGGCAAGAGCACGCTCTTATTACAGTTGGCCTACGCCGTCGCCGCTAAAGCGCCGGTGTTGTACGTCAGCGGCGAAGAATCAGCCCATCAGATTGGCCTGCGCGCCGAGCGTCTAGGCACGCTGCGCCCCGAGTTACAACTGGCTACCAGCACGACGGCTGATGATATTGCAGCCACCATTGCCAGCGGCAGCTACAAATTGGTGGTCGTTGACTCCATCCAGGCCATCACGTGCAGCGCTATAAGTTCGGCGGCCGGCACGGTTTCGCAGATAACCAACAGTACGCAATTACTGACACTTGCCGCCAAACAATCTGACACGGCCATCATCTTGGTCGGGCACGTGACCAAGGAAGGTGCGATTGCCGGCCCGAAAGTGCTGGAGCACGTCGTGGATGTGGTTTTGCAGCTGGAGGGTGACCGCTACGGCGGTTTCAAGGTGCTCCGGGCTGTCAAGAACCGGTTCGGCTCCACTAACGAGGCTGGTATTTTCGAAATGGTCGAACAGGGGCTGAAGCCGGTAGCCAACCCTTCAGCCGCGCTGCTGGCCGAACGCCAGGCCAGCGACGGCTCCATCGTGCTGGCTACGCTGGAGGGCACCCGGCCGCTGCTGGTCGAGGTCCAGGCGCTGGTCAACCGCACTAGTTACGGCTATCCCAAACGCGCCGCCAGCGGTTTCGACCTGAACCGGCTCAACCTGTTAGTGGCCATGCTGGAACGGCGCACCAAGCTCAAGCTCAGCGAGCACGATATTTACGTCAATATCGTCGGCGGCATACAGATCCGGGAACCGGCGGCCGACCTCGCCGTTTGTCTAGCCATAGGCTCGGCGGCCAAGGGACTGCAGCTCAAGGCCAATGCCGTTGTCTTCGGCGAGGTCGGCCTGAGCGGCGAAGTCCGCCACGTTCCCTATGCCGATAAGCGCCTGGCCGAAGCCAAGAAACTGGGTTTTGACGGCGCCATCGGCCCAGCACAGAAAACCGGCAAAAAACTTGCTGGTTTACATGGCGTCGCCGACGTCCGCAGCGCCCTCAACCAATTCCTCGAAAAAGACTAAGCAGGTGGTTGTTTTATTTGTTTCGCTCGTGGCGCTCGGACTGGCAGCTATTGACCCTATCGGCCTCGCCGCCATGCCGGTGCTGCTGGTTCAAAGGCGTCCATTTGCCCGCAGCTTTGCTTTTCTGGGAGGCAGCTTTGCCTCGTTAATGGTTATGGGGCTGCTCTTTGCGCGGGGCTTTGGCCTTATTGTGCTGCACTTCGAAAAGGCGCACGCATGGCTGGTGCCAAGCATAGAAGTGCTTGCCGGCGCAGTGTTGCTCGGCATTGCCGCAACGGTGTTTTGGCAGCTGAAAACAGGTCGGGTTTCGGTCGAGCCGCCGGCTAAATTAAGAAATCGATTGAATCTAAGCGAACTTCATTTATTCGCTTTTGGAGCGGCCTTGGTGGCGGTTCAATCACTGCTTGATGTGGTTTTCGTGATTGCCATGATTCGTATCGGCCAAATTCACTTATCCGTAATAGCACTAACGGCGGCAGTTATGACCTATGCCGTTACCGCTCTGATATTACAATTTTCGGTGCTGGCAGCTTTCAAATTAACTCCTGAGAAGCAAAAACACCAAATACTGGCCAAAGTCCACAATCTGCTTGCGCACTATGCCAACCAGGCAGTCATAGGGGTGAGTCTGATACTTGGTTCAGGCCTGCTCATAAACGGCATGCTGACAGCAGCCGGCGCACCGCATCTGTAACCACTAAGTATTCTAGACTAAGGCCCCGTAGTGGCTTGAACAGAACCGGAATCTCCATTGCTGTCCTGCACAGTGAATGTATAAGGAGTGTTGGGACTGAGACCCGTGACGGTACAGCTATTGCCGTTAACGCCTGAACAGCCTGTTCCTCCACTTACGTTGAACGGTGCGTTGCCGCCCGACCAAGATAAAGCTACAGATGTAGCAGTGGTCCCTGTAACGCTCGCGCTAATCGGACTAGCCGAGCTGTAGCTCATGGCCTGGCTCTGGCTGCCGGTGTAGAGCACGCTATCGGTCACTGTCGCCGTTAGCGTTCCGCTGCCTGTCGCTGTCGGTATATAGGCGAACGAAACAGTGCTTGGCGAATTGCTGACACTGGCCGTGTTAATGGTTTTGCCTCCCAGCGTAAAGACGACCTTGCCGGGATATTGCGAATCACTCAGAGGGTGTGTACCCTGCGTTACCGTGGCGGTTATGGTACAGCCGCTTGACGGACAATTACCGGGCGCAGTCAGGGTGACGGTCGGGGGGCTGTCGTTACAGTTATGAACGTTGTCGGTGCCCGCCGCGGTCGGTGCCACAGTACCACCCTCCAGGGCCGCGGTAGTCGTTTTCACCGGGTAGAAAATGTCAATCGAGAATGAGCTGTCAGCTGCGCCACCCACGGTCTCCTTGGCGAGGGACGGCGTACAACTGGTCGCCTTGAGTCCTGAGACTCTGTCGATGGTTTCGACGGCGCTAGTACCGCTGTTTTTGCCGGTATACCATGATGGGTAGAGGTCATTGGTTGGGCCGGGCACCTCGGCACCGTAACCGGTCGAGACCCGTTGGACGAAGCCGGCCACACTCTTCACATTGGCGGGC
>Ga0302325_10013191_pt1 | contig 17655 bp, 17 predicted proteins | sample Palsa_T0_2_FD_201948 | JGI IMG/M metagenome (GOLD analysis project Ga0302325, IMG submission 201948) | Peat permafrost microbial communities from Stordalen Mire near Abisko, Sweden - Palsa_T0_2 | ecosystem: Environmental > Terrestrial > Soil > Palsa > Peat permafrost | place: Sweden: Abisko... | reverse complement strand
TCCCCCCTCCCGCCGGGCCCCCCCCCCCCACCCTTCCAGACCATCTGGTAGCAAGGAGCTAAAGCCCGAGGGCAGCGAAGATAACTTTAAGAATGTAGATGAAGAACATTACAAACAAGCTAAATTGGCTTGAAGTCTTCGGGGCATAAATACACGCTTTTGAGCCGCTGGGGCTCTCGATCTGGGCACTTTACATTCTCAGATCAGCATTCACAAGAGTCAAGTTGAGAACGAGGATCTTAGCAAGGTGACAGGAATCTAAACCTTGCGCATAAACTGCTGTCTCCTCGCTTTTCAACAGTAATCATTTGCAGAATTGCGACCTCCTAGGGTTTGCTCTCAGTTCTCCATCGGCTCCGAAGCCCGGAGAATATCACTTGTATTCCTATGCCCTATCCAACGCCAATAAAACCCCGAATCTTCTATATTTTGTACATTCATACGTATACACCATACTCATACCCATATCTAGACGATCTTCTCAGCCTCCTCTACCAAATCCTCTATCTTGAACGCCGCGTCGCCCTTCCCAAACAGCTCTAGCAGTCGCTTTCTCTCGCTCTTCTCCCCACCGAATCCATAAAACTTCTGCAAACACATCACCAGCCACTTTGCCTCATCAACACTCACGCCTCTTCCCTCCACGACCTGACCTTGCAGTAATACCACGCCCTTATCTTCTGCAAGCTCTAAATGGTGTGTAATCGTCGTATGCGGCTGGCTGAACTCCACCCTCAACTTGAATTCTGCAAGATGTGTGAACAGCACCGTCACGGTATTCTCCGCTGGGAAAGTCCATTGCAGAAAGTGGATCTCAGCACCTTGCCCCTCCTTTGGTAGTGGGAGAATGAAATGTGGATGTTTCTTCGCAGTAGCTTCGAGTGTCTTGTACACCTCAATGGGAATCACGGCGCATAGTGATTGGGCGTCATTAACATGTCGCAGGCGCCATATGGCTTCTAATTCCTTTTGGGGCAGGGCCCGTGTCTTTTCTAAGTCTAGATATGCGGAGAGGGTCTTGATGCCCTTCGTCGATGGAGGTAGCTTCTCGGCGGGTATTTGTGGGGGTGAAGGAGGTGGGGGAAAGGGCGATGATGAAGCCGACGATTGAGGAGCCGTACTGGGTATGGGAATAGGAATCGAGGCGTTCTTCTTGAGATTTTGAATTTTGTCTTTGTAGGCCTCCTTCAGCTCATTGATATCCCGTAGACCTTCTCTGGATGAGCGAGCAGTCAGTCAGCATTCCGGATTATCAATTTCAAAGTTATTCCTACTCTTTCGCCTTTCTAGCAAGCTTCTCTTTATATTTCTCGATGACTCGGTCGGATTGCTGGGTGGCCAGGAATCGAACATCATGGACTTGTGCCCATCTCCGCTGGGAAGCTCGTAGATATGGGGCAGCACCAGACACCACATGGCGTAGAACAGGTACTCTGAAGCTCGCCATGCTGATAGCTGATGAACAATGGTGCGGCGACGAGAGTGATGCTCATAGTGATGTTTTGGCAAGCTTAAGATAATGTCGGGGCCGAGGCGGCCGCTTCGTCATGTGATGCTGCTTTCAATACCCTCGACCGTCACCTGATTCTTGCCCCCCCCCTTTATCCTTAAGCGAGGTACATTTTGCCGAAATGGCTGAAGGATTTGGAGAAGACGAGACGGACACTTCGTGTAAGATAGTTGGAATTTTGGGTCTTAAGACAGTTTTGCTAAGCCTAAGAAGACTTAAGATGCACCAGTGGGTGTCAGAATTCGTGACGCAATACTGGTTTTCAATGTACTATAGCTCGAGGGACAATTAGGGCCTAACTGCCATTTTGCTTTTTTGAATGTTCCCTGATCTGAGGAACAATCTGAAAAGGAGTGGCTCGTCACTTTACGAGTGTTCCATAAGTTACAGTACACTCAAACGCAACTTTGCGCTACGAATCCTAACAAGTTTTCCACGCCTCCATCTCCCCGTCACGACAATAATTGTATAGTGTCTCCCTCCCTGATCCTTGACCCCTTCAGTCCGAATTGGCCCTCATGGAACCCGTCATGCCTCGTCGATCCATTCCCGAGTGGGATACCTATCTCATGGTGGTGAGTCTTTTCCTTTTCGATCTGTCCAGTTCAGCAAGCTCATTGATCAAGAGGCCGAACTCGACACGCAACCCATCTTCTTTCATCATGATCAACCAATCCCGGCATGGGATACCTATCGCATGGCGGTAAGTCTTCCCTTCTTCGATCTGTCGGTTTCAATTGCCTAATAATATATATGATGTATGCTAAATAGTAGATATAGGAAGAAGAATTGTTAACGGCATAGGTTCAATGTTCTTTTTGTCACTTCCAAACAAAATTGCACTCAACATCTCCAAGGGCTGAGAGAAAGGTATTCCTATGCCAGATTTTCGCTTCCTTACGTTTATTTACTTGCCCCTTTTCAGCTCCTGGCAAGGACGGCACGTGATTAATGAACCCCATTTCAGGAACCGGGGCTCACTTGAACAAGAAGTGCACTGTCCCCAATCATAACTTGAAAATGCCAGTTCAACACACAAATTTCTCTCGAACTTTTGATCCATATCTGAGTTCTATCCTAAACAGTGATTCGTATCCAAACATACCTATCTCTATACAACAAACCTATTAATCCTAAGATCTTCTAAAGCTTAGCCTTCGCCCCCTTCTTCTCTTCCTCCTTCGCCCGTTCCTTCAGCACCCTCCTCAGAATCTTCCCGGTCGCACTCTTCGGTATCTCATCCACAAACCTGACACCTCCTCTCAACCACTTGTGATTAGCCACCCTCTGTCCCAACCAATCCACGATCCCCTTCTCCGTCTCCTTACCAGCCTGTACGCCTTTCTTAGGCACGACGTAGGCTCTCGGGACTTCCGATGCTCGTTCATGGTCCATGATCCCGATGACAGCAACATCGTCGATGTCAGGGTGGGCGATGAGGATCCCTTCCAGTTCCGCGGGCGGCACTTGGAAGCCTTTGTACTTGATCAATTCCTTGACGCGATCGGTGATGTAGAAATTTCCTTCGGCATCTTGATGGCCGACGTCACCGGTCTTAAAGTAGCCATCTTCTGTGAAAGCGTTTTTGGTGCCTTCGGGGTTGTTCAGGTACCCAAGGAAAACATTGGGGCCCTTCAACCAGAGTTCACCTGTTTCGCCCGCTGGGACTTCTTTTTCTTCGGGATTCATGTACTTGGCTGTTTGGTTCGGGAGGAGCCGGCCTACGGAGCCAATGTACTTCTGCCAAGTTTCCCAGGGCTGGGTGTGTGTAGTTGGTGAGGTCTCCGAGAGTCCGTAACCTTGCTTTATAGGGATTTTGAGGCGGTTGTAGACTGCTTCTACTAGCTCTTTTGTGAGGGGTGCGGCGCCGGAGTTCAACATGCGGATGCTGGAGAGGTCGTAGTTAGACACTATGGGAGATTTTCCTAATTGGAGGACGACTGGTGGGACAACGTAGGCGAACGTTATGCGGTGGGTTTGGATGAGCTCGCAGAATTTTGCGAGGTTGAATTTTGACATTACATACAGGGTTAGGCCGGCGTGCATGGACTGATGGATGAGACAGGTGAGACCCTAGTTTTGTTAGTGATTGAGTAGAGAGGATATGGAGCAGGGTGAGGTACATAAGCGTGGAAGAACGGCAGGAAAGCAAGAATCTTGTCCCCCTCATTGTTCGGCCCTCCTTTCCAACTAAGGTTTCCTTGCTCGCCAGTCTTCAGCATGCAGGTGTTCGACACGATATTTGTATGCGACAGCATGACCCCTTTCGGGTGTCCTGTCGTCCCAGAGCTGTAGACTAGGAATGCAAGGTCCTTCGAGGGATTGATCTTCGCCTTGCGGTATCGAGATGTCCCAGCTAGATTGCGGATGTGACTGAAATGCTTGAATTTCATCGTCTCGTCGCGTTCGTCGCCCATCAGGATTATTCGGTCTTCATCGATGCCCACCTTCTTGCAAGCTTGAATCGCGGTCTTCAGGAATGGCTTTAGTGTCACCAATGCCTTTGCTCCGGAGTCCTTGAGTTGGAAAGCAAGCTCGTCCGCAGTGTATCCTGGGTTGGCTGGGGACACGATCCCTCCTGCCCAGTGTGTACCCCACATTATGGCTGGTGTATCGATGCAGTTTGGCGAGTATAGGGCCAGCACATCGCCTTTCTTCCATTCCCAAACAGATTTCAAGCCTTTTCCAAAGTCGAGAGCTGTGCTGCGGACTTGAGCATAGGTGTACGATCGTTTTGTATCGGCATCGACGTAAATCACTACATTCCTCAGTTAATTAAATTCAGCAGAGTGAAGGGAGTAGTTGGGACCTTTATCATCGGGAAATTCTCTATCCTTCCGCTCAAACAAGAAGGTCCAGAGGTCGACATCAGGAATATCCAGCCTCGGGAACGTAGATTCGGTAGGCATGATCGCGGAGTAAGATTCAAGCAAATAGAGAAGATAGATTCGCAGCAACGATGAGGAGGAACACCCAGATGCTGAAATCTGGAAACCAGTTGATGTATTGAGGGAGGTAGTATGCGAAGACAGAAGAGAGAAAGATGCCGAAGATAATATCGAGGGATTTGCCCGGGTTGAGAGGCATTGTGCTAGTGTTTGGGGCGGCTTTATGGGGCTGAACTTTTTCTCCACAGTCGTCACTGGAGATGCCGAAGGATGGGGGTGAGCCGAGCCGAGGCAATACCTGACTCGTACCGAGGCGGTGTGTCACGTGAGGATATTTCCAAAAACCAATTTGCTTTTCCAGGTAGGATAAAATGGAGTGGAAGGAAGAAATTTTTTCTGTGGATGAAGATAGATTTGAATTTGGTTTAGCTGAGGCGCTGAATATTCTGCATAAAACCTGTCGTGTTTCGAGATTTCCCCTGTACCACCCCGCCCCCTGAAATCACACCTTTAGAGTATCGCCAATGCATTTGGGGGCGAAGCGATTCCTGAATTGATATTCAGATTCTGAATCGTCAAAAAGAATGTGGACCGTTTCAAGGCATGCAGTTCCGCAGCCAATGTTTCAAGGTCAAGGAATTCCATGATACTTTGTCCCCAACCTGTGCTCAGTATTAGCAGAGCCCCCTCCAGACGCAAGACCTTGAACTCACCCCCGATGAATACCTGATGCATACTCCTCGGAACTCCTGAAATCGTCTTATCAAAAGGCGTGCTCTCAAAAGCAGGATTATCAGCTCCCACAAGAGCCAACTTCTTCTCCCAGAGCCAAGCTAGAGAATCATCGCTTGCGTTCATGCCTACAGAACCCAATTCCGGATCCCAGGGCAAGATTTCCTGATTGTATGCTGTGAGGTTAAGATATTGTTGGATCCATCCAGTGCGGACTAGGAGGATATCTCCTGGCTTTGACCAATTGGTGGGGAGGCCTTGCCAGCATGCTACGGCGTCGAGGTGGGTCGTGTTAATGAAGAATCCCTGAAGATTGTGAATTGAGGCAGAAGTAGAGGTGAGGGTAAGCTTACGGTGAATGCCGAGTAGGAGATATTCTGGGTTTCGGCCCAGCCGGCAAAGTCAAGGAGCACGGCTCGGGCAGCAATGCCCTTTTGCGCTGCTTGTTGGATACCGAGCACGGTTGTTGGTGCTGGTCCAATAAACGTCGTCGTAGTTCTGTGAAGAGGTAAGCTGCGAACTTCTCTCGGAACCTCTCGGGAAGCTTTACTTCGATCAGATCGTTGTACCATCTTCGAATCATTAGCTTGCCTGCCAAAAAAAAAGAAAAAGACCCCCACTCACTGGTATGTACTCGTATTGCTATCCGTCGAGTACGGGCTTCGAGATCCATCAGTCATGGCCTCGCACATCTCAGAATCAAAACTCACAAATGACGAAGCCCATCATACTGCGTGCTGACCTGAGTATTCAGCACCACAACATCATCCGAATACCCGGAGCCCGGTTGAAACAGATGATTTAGCGGTTTGCGATTGGGGTTGATGGGGGTGATGAAAGCGTTGAGATCCATACTGCATCATCATTACTACTTACTCTCATATCTTGCTTGAGCTATTCTTACTTTAGATTGATAGCCCTTCCAAGTTTGATCTCATCACGTGCAGCCAAGATGGTTGCATTAGTGATGTGGTTCAGTGCTCCTTGGACATCATCCGCGCCCTGGAAGCTTTCAGTATCATCCCAATGGAGATGGTGATGGGGTGAACTCACCCATACTCCCCAAGCAGCCTTGGTTGGGTACGAAGCATCAAGAGGTAATTGGTCGTAAGAAGGCCAATTGGCATACATGTCACCAGCATCGAATGTTCGAGAGGTGGTAATCCTTGGCTTTGGCGAAGAATGTTCTGAAGGGTGGGGATGTGCAGTCACGAGGGAGTGAAGACTGGCAATCGCCAGGAGATTGATGGATTGAGACCTCATTGCTGGATATTCAACCCTGCTTATTTGGAAGAAACGCGGTGTAGAGACAGACAAAGGATTTCACGCAGGACTTTCAGTACTGGTCATTGACTTTATATAAGGATCAAAAATCCCCACTTACGCTCATGTCTCCATATTCACCGCCATCTTGGTGAATCACCAACTCCAGGGAAACGGGTAAACGATTTGCCACTATGAGGTCGTGATGATGATTTAGTCTGATGCGGGGGTCGCGAAGGTGGGGTTTAATGACATAGATTTTCAGGGCCGTAGCTTGGCTTGGCTTAACATTAAAAGAATTCTCCTACGGATGCTTGTTTGGGATAGTTTGGCGGCTCTAGGGCGTGCGCAGACTGGTAAGTTTATTTCCGATCGGAGCGGGGACGAAACGAATTCAGAGCTCCGTGTATCATACCACATCCGATGGTCTAAGGCATGGGAACATACAGTGCCGTCAAAGCCGTAACATATCAAGTCAGTCACAATCAGCCATTCAATGAATACAAAAGTGGGAAGCAAGCCGGAGATTTATTCCAGGTCCCTAAGAGAACCCTCCTAAACCCGCCCCAGACTCCCCATTGTCTAAAAGTTCGGAAGCAAGCCGAGTAAACATTCCAGATCCGTCCAACTAGGTTTGGCCATCCCAGCCGACCTTGACCCTCCTACTTGCGCCTCAGACTCCCAATTATCAAGATTTACCACCCATGCACCTACGCACCCACGCACCCACGACCCCAACGCTTAACAGCAACACCAGGAACGCTAACGAGCACCTCTATGCTCGCCAACCGGAAACTCCACCCCTGGCTAACCATCTCACAAGTAGGAAGAAAGCAGCAAAGAAAAGCAAAAGCAACGCGAAATAGGCGCTGGGACGCCCTGGTAACCGACGACCAAACAAATGTTAAAATTCATCGCTGGAAAGGACCGCGCTAGACAAAGGAACCACAAATCGAATAGAAAAGTGGTTTGCCGGAAAAGCGGTGACCAGTTGTGTGTGCCTCTATCCGTCAGGTCCTCGAGGCACCTGATAATCTGCAGCAGAGCAGGAGAGGATGAGAGAGGTCAGAAAGTCGTGGGTGAAGATGTTTCTATCGCCCGACTGTGCGCGCAGATCATGACAGCGGCGTATGTAGAGAGCATTTCAACCACTGGTCGACTTACCATGCTGATGGGGGCGATGTGAGGACCGGAAGTCTGATGCTGGGACTTGTTAGTAACAGCGAAAGAGTCAGGTAGGGGGACGTACATCCTGCGCTCAGATCGCAACTACCATCAGCCCATAGATTGACAGCTAACCTGACGGATTGAAGTCACTGATGTCGGGTTAGTAAAAGGAGTACAAGCCCACACACGCTGAACTTACAAGTGCAGACTCAAGATCCTCGCTGTCAAATGTCCTCCCTCCAATTGACTCTCTCCTGAACAGATATCTTAATCTTGATGTTCCTACGCATCACCATTGTCCTTTGGTGAGCATTGAATCTCGTCTGCTCGCGAGAGTTTGGGGCAAAAGCAGGCCTGTAGATCCGCCCATCTACATAATACCAGTTACCCCCTTGTCTTGTCCTTATTCCCTTCAGCTCTTGGAAAAGTGGCGCAGGCGTTGAAGAGTGTTTGAGCACTCCTAGGAAGACGTGACCATCCCAACCCGCCGCAATCTGAAATTGCGTTCCTTCCTGAATGTTCAGGACTACCAATGACGAGGAAGCCCAAAAATCCCTCTCGGCCGAGTCCGAGATGCTGGCTCCGGAGCAAAGTCAGGGCGTGCCAGGCCCTGCTTACTATCACGCTTATCTCCTTCAGAAGGGATTCCAAACAGGTGGTACAGTCGGGCCCAGAACGAGCCAAGCGCCACGAAGGCCCTTGACAAGTAAATCCCAACCTCCGGGTGCACAAGCAGTCCTTGTGTACCGTTCTTATTCCACTAAACCTCATTCCGGGAATAGGACAAACCCAGGGCCTTTTACAGTCCTGCCCAGGACAACCGAAGCCTTTTACCGTCTCTGCTCAGGACAATACGATCGTCCTCATCATTGATGCAATGTGATGGCAGCTCTGCCAGCGAAAATCATCGCAAGTATTGTGCATAATTTTCAGGTATCTACGTTGCTCTTCCGTACCGTCGTAAATCATCGCTGTTGTTTGGCGTATTCGTACATTATTCGTGATTCGTCGTTGTGCCCTTAATTCAACCAAAAAATTCGCCCGCAACAAGGGTTTCCCATGGCTTTCCGGTCTCCCATACTCGCTCCATCAAAGTGCGAGCTTTGTGGACTTGAGTCATTCCAAATCGTTCCACGCCTTTGATTCGCTCCAGAATATCAGACCTCTGTCTCTCGTCCTCAGTGTCACATCCAGCAGTGAACATTGGGAAGAGTAGACAGGCCTCAGCACTGCTTCCTCGCCGAACTTTGTAGAGAGCGCCGAAGATCTCACGGACTGCATTTTGCACGTCAGGGTGTGTCGATGGCTTGCCGAGGATTCGTCTGTGGAGATGAACAAGACCAGCGGAGTGGAAGGCTTCATTTGTTGCCGACATCTCAAGGCTGTCCCATTGATATGCAGCTTCTCCCGTGGATTGCATGTGTGTACATGGCTTGGCAAGATGAAGACGTGACTCGGAAAGATCAGCCTCGAGCTTTTCTGCCCTGGTAATTGTATCTTCCGAAGGTTTCCAGTCAGGCCGAATCTCGTGGTCTGGACCAATTCGTTCCGCATCGCAAACTCTAGAAAGCTCAGCAATCTTGGCAAGGAGTCGGATGCATTTGCTCGTGAAGCCAAGAATGCAATCGATTTGGTAATCATTTTCATCGTCGATCTGGTAGTCCAAAATCCAAGCCTTGACGAAATCAGCGTGGGAAACTCACAAGTCTAAATGATGGTAGTCTACTTACTGAGGATGACGAGTTTGCCTTCCCACCACTTAAGCTTCCAAGAACATCGAGATAGGCAAACCAACTCCAGAGAAATGAAGAGACTTTATCGCCTCGTGAAGAAGTCTGCACCTTTTGAGGGCCACCTCTGGCTGCAATCATCTGTCGAGCGGTATCAAGATGTTTTTGCCATGGTACCTCCACACCGAAGGCTTTTGGCGAGATGATCTCGAGAGAGGCGAGCATGATTGCGGTAGCAAGATTTGAATTCGTGATAATCTGACTAGGATCATCGAGAGCTCTTCGAAGATTTGGGAAGATGTCTTGAACCCATAATGCGATTCGAGTCGCAGGCTCCGGTTGCCGAAGCAAGCGTGCTCTATGCGATGCCGAATATGCAAGCAGAAGATTCAGAAGATTGTCATCCTGAACGGCCATCTGGGGGAGGATGCTTCTGAAAGGATTCGAAGAGCAATTGTGTGGTATTAGGCAGCCCGCCGTATGATTCAAAAAATGATGCTAGAGACGTTAGTGCTGTCCTAGAATGATGTAATTGACAGCTCACAAAATACTAAGATATGCGTTAGCGTCTGGAAATTTTCCAGGAATGGAACACTATTTACCAGTAAATTCATGGGGTTCTCGAGAAGTTTGCTAGGCAATGGTTCGAGTGCTTTAGGAATGCAAATGGGGACTGGCTTGTCATAGTAGCCTCCGTTCTCGAAGGCGGTGTTATTCGTCTCCATGCCGAAACCAAACTCCACCGGTATCAGCTCACCATCTTGATCAAGGACCAGTTCAAGGTGATCCCTGAGCGCAACAGGTGAGACCCCTGTGATTGCATTCATATCGTCGTTCTTGCCGATATCGAGATCCTTAATGCCACGATCAACCCCCCATGTCGTAGTGTCTTGATAGACATCTTGATACTGAACATCCCAATCTTGTGCCTCTGGATTGCTTCTTGGTGCATGAATCCGATCATTCTGTGGCGCCATACCAGGTGGCCCCGAGAGAAGCGAGCTCACGGATAACCTGCGCAGATCTGGGGATTCTTGGGCAGCGTGCGGTGATGTCCTGGTCACATATGGCTTGGTGTATCCGTCATCACTCAGGCTTGAAGCCGGTGTGAGAGGCGTCCCAACAGAGCTTGTAGCAGCAGGAAAGGGCAGAGCGGATGTCTGAGATTCTATATTGTAGGACGTAAGACTTGTCATGCTAGGAGGTGGCATCCTCCCATCGTAAGAAGTACAGAGGTCTTGACCAGGGTGATAACGTGCTCGCTTTTGTGGCCTATCATGGGTTGAAGTCTCGGGGAGTGAAAGCTCATTGTCATCCTTGCCATTTCCGTAGAATGGTGGAGTTAAACCGGGACTTTCAATATTCGGTAAGGTGATGCTTCGAGTAGAGAAATTGGTCGCATTTGGGCTTCCGAACCCGGAGTCTGTTGGAGATAAAGACTCCTCTAGAGCTTGCGTTTGTCGAATTCGGGCGAGGGGAGGTAGTGGTGCTGATATAGGAGTTCCAGGAGTACCAGGGGTCAACGAGCGGTACCTCTCATAGCTCTGCGCATATTGGGGGTCTGGTCGGCCATAGATGTTGCCAAAATCTCTATCTTCATACATCGACATTGGTTGGAGTCCAGGCCTCATCAAAGCTGGATCGATGTTTGATGATGGCCGTTGTCCATATTGCAATGAGGATTCTTGCAGAGTCCCCGTAAAGGAAGCATCAGGTGCAAGCTGTCCGTAGTTCTCAAGCCTCATTTCAGTTGGTGGCGGTTGAACATACTGCGACGGAGAGTCTTGCAATGCAGTAGAGTATGCAGCATCAGTTTCAAGAGGACGATAGCCCTCTGCCTTTATCATCGATGGTTGGCTTGTGTAGGATCTCGGCGGGTCCGGCAGATTTGGTGTTGTTGGGGTAGTCGAATCTCTGCTGCTCGGGCGGCTCGTTGCGAATGCATTCATCCCATCTCCAAATTCAGTCTTCTTCTTCCCTCCTCTGCCATCCCAATTCAGCCTTATGTTATAGTCGCAGACCTCGTCTTGCCTTTGGCAGTTAACACATGATGGTTTCGCCTCATCGCACTTTATTTTTCGGGTTTTGCAGGGCCTGCATCTCTATATTAGCTTTTCTTTGCGGCATAGACTTTGGACAGTAGGGTAAGAGTGTTCAATACAATGAGAGTTGGAGCCCACTTCAAAGCTTATGTAGGCAGCAGTTTGCTGCTGCCCTAGCTCGCACCTTACTTCAGATGACAAGAAGCCTTTATCTGAAGTTTGAGACAGAGCTGGTTTGGCTCCATCCATGAGCTGTCAACAAGGGAACGGCACTGGGAAGATAGGACGAAACAAAATTTCACTGAGCCGAGCTCGGGCAATTCCCATGAGCCTGACACACCAAGTCCATAAGTACAAAAGCGACGCGGCAACTTACCAACAACCAGTACGACTCCTCCGTTTTGGCTCTGGAGCACCAGGTTTTTTCGGACGCGGCATAGCGACATTGGCTGCCTGCTATGTCCTATCTGCTGGAGGATGTCACAACGTGGAGGGAAGGCAGAAGTTTCCAGTGGGGACAGCCTTGTGCTTCGTCGGCCGGCTGATGATGAGCCGGATCTGCATAGGCATTGTCTGGTGAGGACTCCCCTGCATTTGGTACAGAGCCCGTTTGGAAGGAATTCTGAGAGGTGTAGGACGGAGGGAAAGAAGGGCGGCCGTTCTGTTGGAGGTCTGGTTTGACTCGGGAAGGCTTGACGCATCCCTGTCATATCAAGCTTGTCGAGATACACTAGTGCGATAAGAGCCTGGAATGTTAGGCAAAGCAGGGACAACACACTAGCCGAACTTTTGCCGAGCATTGGCAGGCCCGACAGAATGGAGTCCAGTAAGGGGAGGCATCTGGCCCAAAGTACAAAGGTACAAACCAGAACGGGATCTGAAAAACTTGATATGTGTCATTGAGCAGTGAGGGCCGCTTTCCTTGTCCACTGTGAAGTGATATCATTTTTGAATCTCCTATCAACTGTTTTTACATGATCTCTATGTTGAGAATCTTGATATCTTCCTCAGGTTTCTCCTTGTATACTCTAGCATTCTCAATCTTGTGGATAATATCCAACCCCTGAATAGCTCTTCCGAAGATTGTATGCTTGTTGTCAAGCCAAGGCTACAGAGTGTCAGATGACGTCAAATAAGGATATAACACAAGAACTTACTGTCTTTTCTGTGGTAATGAAAAATTGGCTTCCATTGGTATTGGGACCTGCATTAGCCATGCTGACTGTGTATGGCTTGTCATGCCTCAGGGTGCTGAATTCATCCTCGAATTCTTTACCCCAGATACTCTCTCCCCCCGTCCCATCTCCCAACGGGTCTCCACATTGAATCATGAATTTCCGAATAACTCTGTGGAAGATGGTGTTGTTGTAATATCCTCGTTTCGAGTGCACAACGAAATTCTCCACGGCTTTGGGAGCTGCATCTGGGAAGAGACGGATATGTATATCTCCATAGGTGGTGTGAATAATGGCAGCCGTGCCAGTTTCTGCTGCCTTGGCTTCCACGGCCTTCTTTGCATTTGGATTTGTTGGTTTCTCGTTCTGAATATCACGTTCCGATTTCGAGATATTCTCGTCATTCGTGAACATGTAGAATCGGACCTTACCCACCCCCGTTGTAAAGAGAATTGGATCTCGAGCTTCTGATTCTTGGAGAAGTGGGTTATTCGAGGCGGCCATAGCAACTGTAGTCACCCCTTTCTTTTGGGGTTGTCCTTGATATATGGCAACGCTGAGAGGTCTGAAATTCTCATCCTTTCCGTACACCTTGACTACTCGGTTGGTGTAAGTATTCAATACCTTAGTGCCCAACATCGACCCATAAATGATAAAATGACCACTTTCGTCGAAGATCACATTGACCTTGTTCCGGAATGCGGCGTTGTCAAGTTCTCGTTCAACTCCGAGTCGACGTCCAAACTCAAGATCCTCGAGCTTCTGGAGAGCTGTCCCAGCTTGTTGCATCTCCTCTATCGTCTGTAACGATTCATCGTACGTCCTGTATAATTTACCTGTTGGAAAGTCAAATATCCTAATTTTCCTATCTGGGAATGAAAATGTTGCAAATTGTGATCCTGAAGGAGCAATTTTCAAGGATGCAGGAGTCGACTTTGCCTTTTTGAACTCGAAGAGGTTCGTGGAACTCTTGTACTCGAAAACATTGTCCGGCTTGTCGTAATTTCCTCCAGGCCGCCAGTACTCAATCATTCCATTCTCATCCGCCGAAACAACGCAATCATAAGCATCATTGAAAGCCATCAAAGACACGACACTTCTGTGAAGCCCCGTAATGGTGTGTATTGGCTCTTGGTTCTCCCCTCTCCCATCATATATCCTGATAGTATGGTTGACCTCATCCGAAATCGCGAGTAAAGGTAAAGATGCGCCGCGCTTGTGTACCCAACATACGCATTTCGGCGTGAACTCCATCGTCAACATAGAAAGCAGATCAAAAGTCATAACGTCGAAAATCTTGATGCTCTTGTCCACTCCAGCTGTTGCAAAGCTCCTCCCATCCGCGCTCACAGACACACTCTTGATCTCTCCATTATGAGCCCGAAACTCCTTCACAAACTCAATTCCTTCTGGCCCCTTCTTCCAAAACTTCACAACGCCGTCCACTGAGCTGGTGATTAGGAAGTCGGTCAGCGGTGTCATGGTAACAAAAGCTAGCTGGTCCTTGTGCATAAGGGATTTCGAGTAGCGTGCAGATGTGGGAAGGGCAGAGATATAAAGCTTTTCGTATGGTAGTTTGCGGCGCTTCTTTTTGGGAGCACCTGCTGATGGGAGCTGAGGTCCCATGTCATCGTCTGAAGAGGAGTCTGTCAAAACATCAGTCAGGCCTTTCAATTATTAAAACTGAGCTTACCATCCTCGTCTGACCGACTTCTCTTCTTGGACTGCGTTTCTGAATCATCTGAAGCCATCTTGAAGCTGGTTTGTTAGTGTTCTCAATAAAAGTTGTGTAACAGAAGTCAGAGTTCATGTAAGGCTGACAAGGCAAATTGCTTTGCGGCACCGAATCGAGACTAGCGGCGCGGCTAAAGGAACTCCTGTACCTTACATCACCACATCTTCAAGGGTCCACATCCACCATCAACGATCGTTCACGTCTCCTTCGCGTTCGCAATAGATCCCTTTCTTTGTTACTTGTATAGATCTCACATAATGGCCCCATCAACGCCCAGCATAGCAACCTACCACCCTCTCCAACGCCTTTCCTCTCCGTCCCGAGGCATATCCGCAGCCATCCACGTCGCTGGTATCATTTCATTCACCCTCTCTTACAAGTATCTCATCGACTTCCCAACGCACATCAATGCCTCCTATGGCTGGCACTGGCAATATCTAACAATCCTGGGTCTCACCGTCGCATATGCAACCTTCGTTTTCGGCCTCCTGGCCGACCTGACACTCTCCCCAAGGCTCTTCTTGATCAAAAATACCCTTTCCCTGTGCAGCGCGCCGCTCGAAGTCTTGATCAGTATCTTATATTGGGGAATCTGTATGATTGATAGGACCTTGGTTGTCCCGCCTGAGATCCATCTTGCTCCGTTAGCAGATTTCGGGTTCCATGCTGCGCCGTCGATATTGCTCGTCATCGATTTGCTGTTCCTGAGCCCGCCATGGACCATTAATGCCTTGCCCGCGATGGGATTGAGTTCCATAATTGCTGTGGCGTACTGGGCTTGGGTTGAGCAGTGTTATAAGCATAATGGATTGTGAGTTGGTGTGCAGTACTTTCTGGCATTATTGCTAATGAGAAATAGTTATCCCTATCCGTTGTTTGAGGCTTTAGATACAACCGGTAGAATCGTGCTCTTTACAGGTGCTGCTGCCTTGATGACTGGTAGTACAGTCATCCTTCGTTGGCTCTATGGAAAGGTCAATGGCATGACGCGGAGGGAGAAGAGAAGTGTGCCGGGAAATGTGAAGGGGGAATAGATATATATTGATGGTAGAGACAGACAAATAGATGAGACCAAACCATCTCCCTATCAGTCTTTTCCCCAGCAAAATCTCACCCCATGATGAGCCATCCTATGAGTTCATTTATCCCGCCCTCCATCTCCACTCAGGGTTGAAGTCAACTGGAGAGTTATGGTCCACATACCCGAGTTGGGACAACGATGAGATGCTGAGCGCTGGTCTTTTTTCTCGTCCTTACAAATACATCACGGTGCAATCTGATTGCACCCCAGCTTGTTCGAATTCATTCTAGACCCCAAGAAGATGACCCCGCGGAAGCTACCCGCAGAAACGGAGAAGGATTTGCCTCAAACAGGCCGAAGTTGTTCATATTGCAAACTCGCTGGCTCGTGTCAACCAACCATACTTCAATGTCTCAAGCTTCTTTGTGGTTGGGAACAGATCCAAAGATACTATATAAGCCTTCCAATTTATGGGCATGATTTTGTTGTCTGTAAGTTTCAGCGACATGAAACAAATCTCCATTCAAGCCCCAACAGCATGGAAATCCGGGAAGTCATTCCGAGAACTTCAAAACATTGCCATTTCAAACTTTCTTTGACAATAGGTTTCTTTGAGAAGTCATGTATAGAATGCTCATGAGGTTTCGCAAGTGGGTCAAGGCTTCAAGCAATGTGTATAAGAACCGGGCTTTTGACGATAGAGTTCAAGCATAAAGCCAAACCCAGCACTGCGCTCAAGCAGCCCCCCACAATACACTCACGACGTCTTCTCCCCATCCCCTCGACTCTACCAACCGACTTCTTCCCATCGATCAACCTCTCCTCCAAGGCACCCCACACAGCCCCAACATCGGATATGGCTGAGAGTCGCGCACTCAACCAGTTTAATCAATATAGCGACCATGTTAAAGACCATATCATCACATCCATCTATGAACAACTCAAGAACCTCGAAAGGAGTGCGGCAAAATCAGAAGCCACGCAAGGAGGCCATTCCATTGCTTTCGCAACTATTGAGCAAAAGCTGGTCGAACTGGATCATCGCTGGGATGTAGTCATCGATCGTGAGAATCCAGATTGTCTCGGTCCCGTCTTCGACCCGTTGTTTGATCTCGGACCAGCAATGGCGGAGAACCAAAACATCTTGCTCGAGAAGATGAACACTTTTCAATCTAAACTGATGCGACAACGGGGCAAATTGATTGCCAAAATGGAAAGAATGGAGTCGAACCAGCTCCAAATCACGAACGATGCCATTACGCAAATGGATTTCATGCACAATATTCAAGTTGATCAGCATGAAGACGCCAAAGCGCAACTAGACAACATTCATGGCTTGCAGAGCCACATGATGGATCGACTGAAGCACGTTCATAAAGTCAATGTGGAGCAATACGAAACACTCAGGGCAAAGCTGGAGGACTTTAATGGTGAGCAAAAGAATCTGGAGAACACTTTGATGGAAAAACTGGACCAGATCAACGAGAACCTCGAGTATCAAGAAACAAACTTGTTGAAGCAAATGTACGATATGGGCGAGCAGCAAACAGAGCAGGATGGCAGTGTGATGAAAAGATTAGACACTATCGACACCAATCTCGAGGACCAACAGATCAACCTGATGGAGAAAATGAACCATATGGACGAGGACCACTCAGAGCTGCAGAACAATTTGATAGAAAGATTAGACAACATCGACACCAACCTCGAGGACCACAAAATCAACTTGATGGAGAAAATGAATCATATGGATGTGGAACACTCGGAGCGGGAGAACAAAATGATGCGGATGCTGAATCAGCTTTCAGAGCAGCAAGTAAATGCACAAGCTTCATATTCGCAATGGAGTTTTCTGGTGTATGGATCGCAGGATCGGATTCACGATCGATTGGAGGTATTGGAGAAGAAGATGTGTCAAATGCTTGAAAGAATCCCCAATGTTTCTGGAGCAGGAGACAACTCCGAAGAACGAGTTTTGACCGAGTTTCGGGATGACTTGCCACAAATTGGTTCAGAAGAATATGATGCCGAGGTATTTGTGGCTCCTATCGAACTCCCAATTGACCAGCCAGCTGAGCTTGACGCAGGTGGTACCCTGAAAGCTCTTTGGGAATTTCTTGCGCCGCTTCTTGCTGTGAACATGTTTTTGAGCCTCTGGTGAGCTCATTCCACCTAGATCTGCAAGTATGCGAAGGTTCGGTTTGTGATGGCACCAGAGGTTGTCGGAATTCGTGACGCAATACTGGTTTTCAATATACTGTAGCTCGAGGGACATTAAGAGCATAACTACCATTATGCTTTTTTAAATATTCCCTGATTTGAGGAACAATTTGAAAAGTAGTGGTTCATCGCTTTACAAATGTTCTATAAGTTATAGTACATTGAAACGCAG
>Ga0302325_10013190_pt1 | contig 17656 bp, 17 predicted proteins | sample Palsa_T0_2_FD_201948 | JGI IMG/M metagenome (GOLD analysis project Ga0302325, IMG submission 201948) | Peat permafrost microbial communities from Stordalen Mire near Abisko, Sweden - Palsa_T0_2 | ecosystem: Environmental > Terrestrial > Soil > Palsa > Peat permafrost | place: Sweden: Abisko... | reverse complement strand
GGCCCGAGCCCGGCTACGTGACGAAGCCGCGGACGAAGAGCTGGATGCCGAGCCCCGTCAGCCAGATCGCGAGGGCCCACTTGAGCGGCCGCGAGGGCACGCGCATCGCGAGCGTGCTGCCTGCCAGCGCTCCGAAGATGCCGCCGGAGAGCAGCTTCGTGAGCAGGGGGATGTCGCAGTTGCCGGCGAGCAGCTGAATGCCGCCACCGATCGTGGTGAGGGCCAAGGCGTTCGCGAGGTCGGTGCCCACGACCTGAGCCGCCGAGAGCCGCGTCAACCCGAGGAGTGCGAGGGAGCCCAGTGCGCCGGCCCCCGCCGACGTGAAGCCGACTTCTGCGCCGACCGGGAGCAGCACGAACGGGAGGAGGTGCGCGCGCGATCCGGCACCGCCGGCGTTCCCCAGGCGCAGGAGGCGATAGATGTTGAGGCCGGCCGCGCCCACGATGGTGGTACCGAGTATGAGGTACAGCAGGTGGGAATTGATTGCGACGTGCCGGAGGAAGAGGCCGCCCACGATCACGCCGGGGACGCCGCCGATCAGCATCCAACCGAGCGTGCGAAAGTGGACTTGGCGGCGAATCATGTAGATCGGCACGACGAAGAGGTCGATGATCGCGGCGAACGACAGCGCGGTACCGACCGCCACCTGGGCCTGGCGTCCCAGCACGAGGATGAGAAGCGGCGTGGTGATCGTGCCGCCCCCGACGCCGGTGAGGCCGATCGCGGCGGCGATGAGAAAACCGATCAGGTATTCGATGGCACCCGCCTCTCGGGCAACGGGCGCGACGCACTGCCCTGCGCGACGGCACGAAGGAATACTTTCGCCACTCGAAAGGCGGCCAGATAATTAGCGAAACCTTTGAGAACGCGAAGCTCGGCCTTCGCCCAGGAGCGAGGCGGTCCTGTGGACGCTCGCGCGGTGCGCTTGGCGGTCGGCCTAGGAGGCGAGACCGCGCATGAACAGTTGCACGCCGAGTACCGCAAGCCAGATCGCCAAGCCCCACTTGAGCGGGCGCGACGGGATGCGCAGGGCGAGGATTCCGCCCGTGAACGATCCGACGACGCCGCCGATGAGCAAGAACTCCAGCACGCGGCCGTTGTAGTTGCCGGCGAAGATCTGGATGCCGCTGCCGATGACCGAGAGGACGAGGCCGAAGGAGATGTCGGTGCCGACGACCTGCGCGGCCTCGAGCCGCGTGAGCCCGAGGAGGGCGAGCGACCCAAGCGCGCCGGAGCCGGCCGACGAGAAACCGACTTCCGCACCCACGGGGAACATCAGGGCGGCGAGCCAGCGCGGGCGATTTCCGGTTCCCGAGAGACCTCGCAGTCGCAGCAGCCGGTAGATGTTCAGCGCCGCGGCGACCACGATCGTCACCCCGAGGATGACGTAGAGCAGATGCGGGTCGACCGACTTGCTGAGTTTGTTCAGGAAGAGTCCACCGGCGATAACGCCCGGGACGCCACCCAAACACATCCATGCCAGCGTCTTGAACGACACTTGCTTGCGCAGCAAGTACATCGGCGCGACCAAGAACTTGATCACCGCCGCGAACGTGAGCGCGGTCCCGACCGCGACGGCACCCTTCATCTTCAGGATCAGGATCAGGAGTGGGGTGGTAATCGTTCCGCCGCCGACTCCGGTCAGGCCGATCGCGGTCGCGATGATGAAGCCGAGGAGGATGGCGGTAGCATCGCTGGTCGTCATGGGGGGTCCTTCAGTCAGTCAAGGGCGCGCCCGATACAAAAGGTCCGCAGCACGGAGTGGCCGGGCTCGGCGGCGGGACCGAACGCGGGCGCTTTCGAGCCGGGCCGGTTCAACATCCTTTTTTTTTGCTCGATCCCGATTCTGAATTACTATTCGTAGGACTTCGCGACGAGCAAAGGCTGAGTAGGGGGACCATCGCCGTCAATACGTCCGAACGTTGGCCATGCCGGCGGCGCGGAACACGCCCTCCACTGCCTCGACCGTCTCCGGCCTGGCGAAGTAGGCGACGACGGCGTGGCCCGCGTCCATCGCGTCTTCGTAGTTGCCGACTTCCGAATCGGGAATAGCGAGCTCGCTCAGACGCTCGTCGACGGTCTCTTCGTGGAAATATTCGGGTCCGTCGGTCCGCTCCAGGCCGGGCACGTTGCCCGCCCCGCTGCTGTAGATGCCACCGGAGCCGCGCCCGAGGATGTCGCGGATCGAATCGTTGCCGCTGAAGACGAAGCGGCTGCCGCTGTCGGGGTGCCCCTCCGGAGCGTCGCCGGCCACGTAGACGGACAGCGGATCCAGCGAGAATCCCCCGTTATGGAGCGCCTTCTCGAGTGCGCCGACGTCCGTCGTCGGAGCGATACCGGTCACGACCAAGGGCACGCGAACCTCCCATTGTGACGAAGAACGCGGCGAGCGGCCGCTGGCGACGCTCGCGCGTGACGGAGGTTGGCGCTCGACCGGCCACCTCCCCCGTGCCGGAATGGGAGACTTACGCCGAACGCATCGGTACGCCGCTGATAGGGGGCGGCGCACCGCCGATGGACGGCGGCGTCTGCGTGAAGTTGGTGAACGCCGTCTCGCGCACGAACGCGAGGATTGCTGCGCCGAGGCCGATCAGCGAGACGAGTGCGGTGACGACCCAACCGACCGTCGGCAGCAGCTCCGACGCGCTGACGACGATGAGCCCGAGGACGAGTGCACCGAGCGGCGTCGGCGTCGCGTGCGGTCGCAGCAGCTCGAAGAGCCGGCGTCCGACGATGATGGCGACGGCGGCCTGACCGATCCATAGGCCCGCGAACACGGCGGCAACCTCGACGACGATCAGCGGGATGCCGATCACACTCAGGAGCAGCAGGATCGCCAGCGGCACCACGGCCACGGCTGCGAGCGTGCCCGTCGCGGCAGAGAGGCCGGGGTGACGCTCGACGCGCTCGAGCGCGACTCGAACGCGGACCGGGAAGAGCAGGAACGCGAAGAGCACGACGACGTCGTACGCGATGTGGCGCAGCACGTGCCGGTTCTGATCGACGAGCGCGCGGTTGCTGAGGTCGACGTCCGGCCACGGAACGAGCGAACCCAGCTGGCCCGTGCCGAGCTCGATCGCCTCTCCGCCGACCTGGCATCCGTCGAGCTGCGTGAACTGTCCGCTGTAGACGCGGACGTTCCCCGTGATCACGGCGCCGCTCTCACACGTGACGTTGCCGAAGAGCACCGTCAAATCGCCGTTGATGATGTCGTCCTCGCCGATCGTCTGGTTGCTGAAGAAGACGATGCGCCCGTGTTCGTACGTCTTCGCGAACGCGCCGCGCGCGCTCGCGCCGAACACGATCGTCGCGAACAATGCGGCCACCAGTGCAAACCGTGCCAGCTTGCTCATGACGGTCCCTCCGATGGTTGCGCCGAGCGCGCGAGCAGCCGCGGGCGAACGACCACGTAGGCTATTGCGAGCCCCGCGGCGAGCAATCCGTCGAAGGCGAGGATGGCGCCCATCGCAGCGCCGACGTTGGGCGTCGCGTGCCCGAACACCCGTGCCGTCGCAGTCACGAGCGCCAGGAATCCCTGGCCGTACTGCACGGCGAGGGCGGCCACGAACGCGAGCGTCCTGCGTGACGCGTCGCCGCCCAAGACGAACCACGCACCGATGACGAGCCATGCGAAGACGAGGTAGGCGGCGACGACGCCGAGGGTCGGCGTGCGCCGCACGTGCGGCACCGGCATCGTGCGAATGTCGGCCATTGCGCGGAACGTGAAGTTCGCGGCCGGCTCGAGCTGCCGAGGCATCAAGAACAGGGCATCGACGACGCGCACCTCTTCGAGGAGCCCGCGGCACCGTTCGCACGTATCGACGTGTCCGATCACGCGCGCTCGCTCGATCGGCGACAGCTCGCCGTCGACGAACGCGTCGAGCAGCGGCTCAAAAAACGAGCAGCGCATGTCCGAAACCCTTCGGTGCGTCAACGCGCACCGACTTCGCCATCGCCGACTCTTCGCGTTCGCGCAGCTTGGCAGCCAGCGCGATCTTTCCGCGGTGGATCAACGTCTTCACGTTGCCGAGTGAGAGTCCCATGGTTTGGGCGATGGTCTGATACTCCATGTTGTCGTAGTAGCGGAGGGCGAGCACGGAACGCGTTCGCTCCGGAAGCTCGGCGAGGGCGGCTCGGACTTCGGCCTCGGCCTCTGCGCGGAGGACTCCGCCGGCGGGGTCCGCCTCCCGCGACGGGTCCGCGAGCGTCTCTTCGAAGGTGCGGTCCTCGCCGAGGTCGGCCGCGGCGGGGCGGCGGAGCGATTTGCCGAGAAACGTCCGGACGACGTTGCGCGCGATGTGATAGATCCAGGTCGAGAAGCGCCCGAGCCCCGGGTTGAACGTGCCGAGGTGCGCGTACGCGCGCAAGAACGTCTCTTGCGCGAGGTCGGCGACGTCGGATGGTGCGCGTACGCTGGCGCCGATGAAGTTGGTGATCCCGCGTTTGTACCGATCGACCAGCACGGCAAACGAGTCCCGATCGCCGCTGAGGACGAGCCTGACCAGCTCCTCGTCGGTCTGCTCTAGCGATGTCATCGATATGCGCTTCTTTCTCGCCGCGAAACTACCGGGTGCGGCGGGGAAAGTTGCAGGCCGCCGAACCCCGCTGCCGTGGAAAACCTCCTAGAGCGCGTCCTCGTGATCGGGGGCGCAGGGCAGCTCGGGCGGGAGCTCGTCGCCCGCCTCGCTGGCCCCTCGCTCCGGGCGCCGAGCCGCACGGACCTCGACCTCGAGCATGCGGATGCGGTCCTCGCGGCGCTGCGCCGCCAGCGCCCGACCCTCGTGATCAACACGGCCGCGTACCACCACGTCGAGCGCTGCGAGGCGTACCCCGACCGCGCCTTCGCCGTCAATGCTCTCGCCGTCGACCGGCTGGCCGCCGCGTGTGCGCTCGTGGGCGCCGCGGTCGCTACCTTTAGCACCGACTACGTCTTCGACGGCGCGGCGGCGGCGCCGTACCGCGAGGGCGATGCCGTCGGCCCGCTGAGCGCGTACGGAGCCTCGAAGGTCGCCGGCGAACACTTGGTCCGGCGCCACGGCGACCGGCATTTCATCGTTCGCACGAGCGGACTGTACGGGAGCGCACCGAGCTCGGTCAAGGGCTACACCTTCATCGACCGCGCGTTGCGCCAGGCCGAGGCGGGCGAGCCTGTGCGGGTCGTTGACGACATCACGTTTTCCCCGTCCTACGCCCCGCACGTCGCCGACGCGTTCCTCGAGCTGGTTCGGCGCGGCGCATTCGGGACGTACCACGTCACCGATGCGGGCGCCGTGACCTGGCACGGGTTCGCGGCGGCTGCGTTCGAACTGCGGGGCCTGGACGAGGGCCCGATCGCCGTCGCGTCGAGCGCATTCCCCAGCGGCGTTCGACGGCCGGCCTACTCGGCACTCGCGCATGACGGCATCGCGCGTGCGGGTCTCCCCGCGATGCCGGGCTGGCGGGACGGCCTGGCGGAGTACCTGCGCGCGCGCTAGGCGCCGCGCTCAATCGCCGTCGGGCGGTTCGCCGGATTGTGGCTGTACTTGCACCTCGCGCGCCGTGTGCAGGGTCGCGACGTGCCGAAACTTGGTCGGCGGCTGCTTGAAATCGAATGCATCGTCGAGACCGGCGGCGCGGACATCCGTCTGCCCGAGGTTCGGGAGCGCGAAGACACCCTCGACGAACCGGGCGATGCTCCCGTACTCGTGCTGCACGGACGAAATGTAGTGCGGCTTCGCATACGGCGAGATGACGATCGCCGGCACACGGAACCCGAGGCCGAGCGGATCGAGTTGCGGCGGCGGGACGTGATCGTACCAGCCACCCCAGTCGTCCCAGAGAACCACGATCGCCGTCGAGTTCCAGAACGCGCTCTCCCCGATTGCGTTCACCACTGCTCCGACCCAGTCGGGGCCGCCCGTCGCGGACTGACTGCGCGGATGGTCCGAGTTTCCAAACGTCGGAACGACCCACGTCATCGCCGCCAGGTGACCAGCCGCGACGTCGGTGAGGATCTGCCCGCTCGGTGAGATGACGTCCTGGGCCCAGTCGCAGCCGTAGCGCACGGGGCTCGATGCGTCGAACGCCGACCAGAGCAGTCCGCCCACGTCGTACCCCGGGTTGCCCGAGAAGATCGATGGTGCGTAGAAGTGCCACGGCTGCTTCGCGGCGTCGAGCCGCGTCGCGAGCGTGTCGTACTGGAAGCACGGGAACGGCCCGGGGATGAGGTTGCCGCTGGGTCCCAAGACCTGCGTGACCGTTCCCGCCGGCGCGTCGCAGCCCCACGGTACGTTATTGGGAGCACCAATCACCCCGCCGGACTGCGCGGCGATCAGGTACTGATGCGCTGGGAAACTACCCGACGAGTCCGACTCGAACATGTGGTCGAGCAGCGTGTACGTCGATGCGAGGTTCCAATAGACCGTGGTCTCGCTCTGTGGGACGTGGCTGTACGCGAAGTACGGTGGCAGATTGTTGCCGAAGACCGATTCGAGATCGAAGCCGTTCATTGCGCCGTGGTTGTATTCGATTTCGTAGCCGGCATGCTCGTGGTCGAGGTCGCCGTAGAACTCGAGGCCGATCGGTTGCAGGTCGACCTTCTTCCCCGTATGCGTGTATCCGTACGTGCGGCTGTCGGCACCAGGAAAACCGGCGAACAGGTTGTCGAAGCTTCGATTTTCTTGGATGACGACGACGACGTGCGCGATCTTGCCGCGGCCCGCGCTCGTCGGAACCGCGCTCGGCGCGACCGTCGGCGGTGGGTTTCCCTTTCGGCAGTCGCTCGTCGGGCGTGGCGTCGGCGTCGGCGCCGACGTCGACGGCACGCGAACGGGCGGTCCGCCGCTCGCGCCGCCGCCGCCGCACGCAGCGAGCGCCGCGCCGAGCGCGGTGGCGCACGCCAGGACGAAGAGGGGGCGATGCTTCAATTCGTATCCGGTGGCAGGTCAGGCTGCCGCGCGAAGTCGCCGGGGCGCATGCGGACGGCGAGCGGCACGTACGGTGCGGGAGTCTGCGTGAAGTCGAAGCAATCGATCAGGTTGTCGGCGCGCACGTCCGCCTGGTGCAGCGAGGGCAGACCGAAGTCGTCTTCGATGAACTTCACGATGCTCGCGGCCTCGTGCTGCACGTGCGAAACGTAGCCGTGCTTCGCCCACGGGGAAACGACGATGAGCGGCACGCGAAAGCCCGGCCCCATGACGTCGTACTGCGGCGGGACGACGTGATCGTACCACCCGCCCCAGTCGTCCCATAGAATGAAGATCGCCGTGCTGTTCCAGTACGCACTGGTGCCGATCGCGTTGACGATCGACGCGACCCACTGCGGACCGGTCGCACTTCCGGTGCCCGAGTGGTCGGAGTTTGCAGCGTTGGGCACGACCCACGTCACGGTCGAGAGTTCGCCCGCGGCGATATCCTTGAGCACGCGCGTCTCGGGGCTGATGACCTTCGAGGTCCAGTCGGGGCCGTAGCGGATCTGCCGGACGGCGTCGTACGCGTTGAAGATGCCGCCGGACGAATGCACGGTCGGCGTGTACGAGCGCCACGCGAGCTTCGCGCCGTCGAGCTCGTCGGCGAGCGTCGTGTACGAGAAGCAGGGGAACGGGCCGGGCACCGATTGCCCCGACGCGGTCAGCTGCGCCTCCGTGGTTCCCGGCGGGGAATCGCACCCCCAGATGCTCGTGGATGGTCCGTCAGGGACGTTCTCCGACTGCCCCGCGATGAGATACTGGTGCGCAGGAAAGCTCGGGCCGCTATTCGATTCGAAGGTGCGATCCGCGAGGACGTAGCGCGCTGCCAACTGCCAGTACGGCGCGATCTGCGCGCGCGGCACGTACGCATAGGCGAAGTAGTTGCCGTGCGGCGCGGTCTGGTGCGGCGGCGCCACCACTCCGGCAACGTCGAACCCGTCCATGCGCGCGTCGTCGTACTCGCGCTCGAACGTCAGGTGCAGGTGCTCGACGTCGAACACCGATGCGAGGTCGACGGGCGCGAGCGCGATCTTCCCCTCGTGGGACAGTCCCGACGTCGCCGAATCCGCGCCCGGAAAACCGTAGAACAGGTTGTCGAAACTGCGGTTTTCCTGGATGATGACGACCACGTGGGTGATCGCGCTGGACCCCAGGGGTGCGTTCGGGATGTCCGGTGGGGTCACGAACGGTCCAATGCTGGCGGGGTAGGAAACCACCCCACCGCACCCGGCTAGGAGTAGCGCCAGCGCCCCGAGCGCCGTCGCGCCGCACGTGCGTGCTGTCGTCATCGGTTGAGGCTTGCGGTTGCGACGCCCGAAGTAGTGCCCCTGCCTGCGCGGCCGAGCCGCTGGCGGAATCCCCTGGGGGCGTCCGGAACACGGAATGCCTGGATGGAACTGCATATCGATGGCGCCGTCGTGGATCGGGCGAGGGCGCTTGCCTGCGCGATCGTCGAGCCGGTCGAAGCGTTCATCGCGGTGCATTCGACCGTGTCCGTCGAGCGGGCCGTGCTGCGGCTGCTCGGCGTGGACGGCGTGACCGCCGACGACGTTCCGATATCGAACGCCGTCCTCGACGCGTTGGATGCCGAGCAGCGCGCCGGCGGGGTCGCGCGGTGGATCGGGCGCGGCGTCGCGGAGTCTGCCGCCGCGGCGTCCGATGTGGCGACGCGCATCGCGAGCGGCGCGTTGCCGCTGGCGGCGCTGGAAAGCGTGCCGGAGGAAGCGGCCCGCGCCGCGCTCGAACCGTTCGTCCGCGCGGGCCTAGCGCGCGTCGCCGGCCGGCGCGCCGAGCGCAGCGCGCTGCTCGCTCGCCTGCCGCAGTCGCCGCCGCCCCTCCTGTACGTGATCGTCGCAAGCGGGAACATCTACGAAGATCGGGCCGCCGCGGTCGCGGCCGCGGAGGCGGGCGCGCAAGTGATCGCGGTGATCCGCTCGACCGGTCAGTCGCTGCTCGACTTCGTTCCGTACGGCGCGACGACCGAAGGCTACGGCGGCACGTATGCCACGCAAGAGAACTTCCGCATCATGCGCGAGGCGCTCGATGCGGCCTCCGAACGCCTCGGCCGCTACGTCATGCTGACGAACTATGCGAGCGGGCTGTGCATGCCGGAGATCGCAGCGATGGCGGCGCTCGAGCGGCTCGACATGCTGCTGAACGATTCGATGTACGGCATCCTCTTTCGCGACATCAACATGAAGCGCACGTTCGTCGACCAGCACTTCAGCAGAATGTTGAACGCGCACGCCGGCATCATCATCAATACCGGCGAGGACAACTACCTCACGACCGCCGACGCGGTCGAGCAGGCACCGGCCGTGCTGGCCTCGCAGCTCATCAATGAAGAATTCGCGCACCGCGCGGGGTTGCCCGACGAGCAGATCGGCCTGGGCGACGCATACGAGATCGACCCGCGCCTCGAGGACGGGTTCCTGTTCGCGCTGGCACAGGCCCAGCTCGCTCGGCAGATCTTCCCGGCGGCCCCGCTCAAGTACATGCCGCCGACCAAACACATGACGGGCGACATCTTCAAGGGTCACCTGATCGACGCGATGTTCAACCTGACCTCCGTGATGACGCGCCAGACGATCCACCTGTGCGGGATGCTCACCGAGGGCATCCACACGCCGTTCCTCGGCGACCGCGCGCTGTCGCTCGAAAACGCGCGCTATGTCATGACGACGGCGCGCCATCTCGGGGACGAGATCGCCTGGAAACCCGACGGCATCGTCGAGCGGCGAGCGGGCGCGGTGCTGGCGCAGGCGACGGACTTGCTGCAGAGCATCGCCGAAATCGGTCTGATGCCGGCGATCGAAGCGCGCGTGTTTGCGGACGTGTCGCGGCCGCCCGACGGCGGACGCGGGTTCGAAGGAGTGTTCGCGCGCGCAGCGGACTACTGGAACCCGTTCGAGGACGCGCTGCGCCCGGCGTCCGCGCACGCGCGGCAGCCCGTGGCACCGTGAGCACGCTCGTACGGCCGTACGGCGACACGCTCGACGACGGCGCGATGCAGATCTCGTTCACGCTGCCGATCGAGTGGAGCGAGGCCGCCGACGAAGCCGCCCGCCAGCTCGTCGCGAAGATGGGATTCAGCGACGTGGCGGTCGCCGAGGGGCGCCGCATCGCAACCGGTTTTTCGTTCTTCGTCGTCTACGCGCGCACGCCGGCCGCGGTCGATCTCGACGCCGTCGGCGCGCCGTCGGTGAAGACCGCCTCGCTGTCGATGGAAGAGATCGACGCGCTCGTGCGGGAGCGCGTGCGGCGCAAGATCCGCGTCGCCGGTGCGTGCATCGGAACGGACGCGCACACGGTCGGGATCGACGCGATTCTCAACATGAAGGGCTACCACGGCGACTACGGCCTCGAACGCTACAAGGAGTTCGAGGCGTTCAACCTCGGCAGCCAGATTTCGGTCGAGGACCTCGTTCGCTTCGCGAGGGATCATGCGATCGACGCGATCCTCGCGTCGCAGGTCGTCACGCAGAAGGGGAGCGACATCACGAATTTCACCGCCCTCGCGGAGCTGCTGGAAGCGGAGAGCCTGCGCGGCAGCGTCCTGCTGATCGCGGGTGGCCCGCGCATGACGAACCTGCTCGCCGCGGAGCTGGGGTACGATGCCGGGTTCGGGCGCGGCACGCTCCCCAGCGAGGTCGCGTCGTTCATCGCGCACCGGATGGCGGACCGCGTCGCCTCGCTGCGTTGACGATGCGTGAGGCGCTGCGCCGCGCCTGCCTGGCGTGCGCGCTCGGCACGTGCGCAACCGGCGCTGCCGCCGCCCGAACGGTGCCGCCGCTCGTGCCGCCGCAGGCCGACGGCAGACCCTGGAGCGCATCGGACGCCGGCGCGCTGCGCGCCCAGCTCGACGCGCTGTTCGCGGGCTCGGCCGCCGTCCGCGGCGCGCACACTGGCCTGCTCGTTCTCGAGACCCGCAGCGGCGTTCCGCTCTACGCCCGCGCTGCGGACGACGAGTTCATGCCCGCCTCGACCCTAAAGCTGGTCGTCGGAAGCGCGGCGTTCGCGCGGCTGGGGGACGACTTCCGCTTCCACACCCAGGCGTTCGTGGCGCCGCAGGCAGCCGGGAACGGGCCGACGCTCGTGCTGCGGACCGGCGGCGACCCGTTCCTCGGCGAGAAGGACGTGGGTGCCATCGCGGACGCCGTCGTGGCGGCCGGGATCGAGGCGCTCCCGGGCGGCGTCGCGATCGACCGGTCGTACTTCGACGCCCAGCCCTACCCGCCGGGCTGGGTCTGGGACGACTTCCCTTTCTATTATGCGCCGGTGATCTCGGCGGCGTCGTTCGAAGAGAACGTCCTGCATGTGACGGCGACCGCAGGATCGGCCGCGGGCGCGCCCGCCTTCGTCGCGACCGCACCGCTGGCGGCGGTCCGCCCCGGCACGGGACCCGCATGCGCGGCGCAGCTGCTCCCGGTCGTGGTCTCGCAGGCGGTGACCGGGCCGCCGGGCACGGAGTCGACGATCGACGTGGACCGGTCCGCCGGCGGCTGCATCGTGGTGGTCGGGAGCGTGCCGCTTCGCGGCTCCGACACGGCCGACGCCGCCGTCCCGAGCCCGGCGGCGTACCTCTGGGCAGCGCTCGTCGACGCCCTGCGCGCCCGGCACGTCGACGTCGCGACCGATGTCCCGGGCGGCCCGGCGCCGCCCCTCGATGTGGCACCTGCCGCGAGGCGTAGCGTGTGGATCCACGATTCGGAACCGCTCGCGAAGGTCGTGGCCGGCATGTGGTTTCCGAGCGACAACCTCGTGGCGGAGCTGCTGCTCAAGTCGCTCGGCGTGGCCCGAGCCGGAGTCCCCGGCACGAGCGAGAACGGGGCCGCGCTGGAGCGCGAGTGGCTGCAATCGATCGGGGTCGACCCCCGCACGGTGACGCTCCGCGACGGCAGCGGGCTCTCGATCTACGACCGGATCACGCCGCGTGCCCTCAGCGCGGTCCTCCAGGCCGACTGGAATGGCCCGCATCGCGAAGAGGTTCTGGGCGCGCTGCCGGTCGCGGGCGTCCGCGGAACCTTGCGCGAGGAGTTCGTCGACACTCCGGCTGCCGGCCGGGCCTACGTGAAGACCGGGAGCATGTCCCACGTGCGCGGTCTCGCCGGGTACATCGAGACGCGGGCGCACGGCGCGCTCACGTTCGCCTTGATGGTCGACGATTGGAACGGCGAGCCCCCCGCGCTGGACGCGTTCCGGGGAGCGGTCTTGCGCTCCCTTGTCGGTTCCTCGACCTAGCGCCCTGGCTATGCCGGGTTGGCAGGACGGGCCCGCCCGGCTCGGAATGGCGCCCGATGATGGTCGGATCTGCGCTCCGGCGACCTGCCGTCGCCGGGCGTACAGCGTCGCACGCGAGAGCGGGCGGTGCGTGGCGACCGTCGGCGGTCGGGTCGTGAATCGTGACGCCCCTAACGCCGGCAACGGTGTTGCTCGGGGCGATCGCGCGCCGATGATCTATTGGCTGATGTTCTCGGGCAGGTTGGGGTCGGTGCGGGGCTCGTGCGCGACGGCTGGATCGTCGCAGACCGGTGCGCGCCGCTCGGCCCCGTGGGTGCTCGCAGCCGGTGCGCTCGCGCTCGCGTGCTTCGCCGCATTCCCTTGGGCGCGGGCCACGGCAGCCGACGACGTCCCGGCGCTCGTGCGCCGCGCCGTCGCCGAATATGCGGCCGACCACCGCGGCCCGCTCGGGTTCTCGCGCCACGTGGTCTTCACGCTGCACGCCGGGCCGTTGTCGCGAGACGTGCGCAACGACGTTGGCGTGCTAATGCGCGACGGCGAGTACCAGCGTGTCCGCTATTACACCGGCGAGACGAACGGAAAGGCAGACGATGCCGCGGCCCTGCAGCGCCAAGAGGATCAGGCCAACGCAGACATCGCGGCGGGACGAGGGTTCGTGAAGCGGCCGGTCGATCCCCGATTCCTCGACGACTACCGGTTTGCGACCGCGGCGTGTGCCGACTGCGCCGTCGGCCGCGAGGCGTTCGCCTTCACCAGCACGGTGCACGATCGCCAGCACGGCCACGGCACGATCGTCATCGACGCGGCCACGGGGCACGTGGAGCAGATATCCTACACGCTCGAGCAGCCGCCGGAGCACGCGACGTCGGGCGACATGACGGAGACGTTCGGCGAGGCGCTACCCGGCCTCTGGACGTGCGTGCGCGTTTTGGAAACCTATCACGGCCGCGTCGGGCTGATCGGCGGCAGCGCGTCGATGACGACGACGCTCGATCGCTTCCACCGCTTTCCGCAGCTGGATACGGGCCTCGCGGCCCTCAGCGCCGGCTCGATCTAGCCACGCCCGGCGTCTGGTTCGTCAGGCGACGCGCCGTTCCGCCAGCCGTTCGAACGTCGCGAGCGCCGATGCGACGACCTGATCCATGTTGTAGTACCGGTACTCGGCGAGGCGCCCCACGAACGTGACGTTCCGTTCCGCCGCAGCGCGTGCGGCGTACTTGGCATACAGCGCGCGATTTTCGGGGCGCGGGATCGGGTAGTACGGGTCGCCCTCGGGCTGAGCGTACTCGCGGGCGATCGTCGTCTTGGGATGGGCTTGTCCGGTCAGCGCCTTGAACTCGCTGACGCGCGTGAACGGCTCCGGGCCGGGATAGTTCACCACCGCGGCGGCTTGGTAGCGCGGCATGTCCAGCGTTTCGAATTCGAAGCGCAGCGAGCGGTAGGGAAGGCGCCCGTAGCAGCGCTCGAAGTAGTCGTCGATCGGACCGGTGTAGACGACGTGATGGAAGCGCGCGCGGTCCGCGGCACGATCGAACGTCATACCCAGGACGACGTCGATGTTCGGATGGTCGAGCAGACGTGCGAACAGGGCGCCGAACCCGTCGCGCGGCATCGCCTGGAACGTGTCGGAGAAGTAGCGATCGTCGCGGGAGGTCCGGACCGGCACGCGTCCGCACACGCTCGCGTCGAGTTGCCTCGCTTCGAGGCCCCACTGCTTGCGGGTGTAGCCGGCGAAGAGCAGCTCGTACAGCTCGCGCCCGACGCGCGCGACGATCGCGTCCTCCGAGTTGCGGATCGCGGCGCGCCGTTCGCGCCGGGAGGCGAAGAACTCCTCGACCGCCTGCGGTGCGAGCTGGAGCCCGTACAGCGCCTCCAGGGTCCGCGCACCGATGGGGAGCGGCACGTCGATCGCGCCGACGCGCGCGAGCACGCGGTGTTCGTACGGGCGCCACGCGGTGAACGCGGAGAGGTACTCGACGACCCGTTCGCTCGACGTATGAAAGATGTGCGGCCCGTGGCTGTGCACGCGGATGCCGTGCGCGTCGATGGGGTCGTGCGCGTTTCCACCCACGTGGTCGCGCTCGTCCACCACGAGCACGCGGGCACCACATTGCGAGGCAAGCCGTTCGGCGACGACGCTGCCGGCAAAGCCGGCACCGACGACGAGGTAGTCGTAGGTCATGCTTCGGCCTTCAACCCGCCCGGCCGGGCGAGCGTTTCGGGCGCGGCGCCTTCGTGGCAAAGAGAGCGGCGCCGCCCCAGCGAAAGGCGCCCGCAGTGAGCGACGTCGCAAAGGACACTCCTTGGCCCGCAAGACCGCGCTGATCACGGGCGTCACCGGGCAAGACGGCTCGTACCTGGCCGAACTCTTACTGGAGAAGGGGTACCGCGTCGTCGGGATGACGCGGCGATCGAGCACGGACGTGCACGAACGCATCGAGCACATCGTCGGGCGGATCGAGATCGTGTCGGGCGATCTACTGGATCAGAGCTCGATGAGCAACCTCCTCGCGGAGTGCAGGCCCGACGAGGTGTACAACCTCGCCGCGCAATCGTTCGTGCCCGCGTCTTGGACGCAGCCCGTGCTGACCGGCGAGTTCACCGCGCTCGGCGTGACGCGTCTGCTCGAGGCGATCCGCGCGATCGATCCGCGCATCCGCTTCTATCAGGCGTCCAGCTCCGAGATGTTCGGAAAGGTGCTGCAGACGCCGCAGAACGAGGAGACGCCGTTCTATCCGCGCAGCCCGTACGGCGTCGCGAAGGTCTACGGGCACTGGATCACGGTGAACTACCGGGAGTCCTACGGCCTGTTCGCGGTAAGCGGAATCCTGTTCAACCACGAGTCGAGCCGGCGCGGAAAGGAATTCGTCACCCGGAAAATCAGCGACGGCGTTGCGCGCATCAAGCTCGGGCTCGCGAACGAGTTGCGACTCGGCAATCTCGACGCGCAGCGCGACTGGGGCTTCGCGGGCGACTACGTGCGCGCGATGTGGCTGATGCTGCAGCAGACCTCGCCGGGCGATTTCGTCATCGCGACGGGCCGCACGCACAGCGTCCGCGACTTCGTCCGCCTCGCGTTCGCGGCGGTGGACCTCGACTACGAACGATACGTCGTGCTCGACGAGCGGTTCGTGCGGCCGGCGGAGGTCGATCTGCTGATCGGCGACGCATCGGCGGCGGAGCGCGTGCTCGGCTGGACGCCGTCGGTCGCGTTCGAGCAACTCGTCGAGACGATGGTGCGCGCCGACCTCGATCGCCTGCGGCCGCTTGCCGGCGCGTAGCATGCGCGCGCTCGTCACGGGCGGAAACGGCTTCGTCGGCATGCATCTCGTGCGGACCTTGCGGTCGCGCGGCGTCGAGACGCTCGTCGCGGGCCGCACCCCCGACGGCGCCGGCGTCGACATCCCGCTCGACCTCGCGGACGCGGAGAACGTCCGCGGCGTGGTCGAGCTCGCGCGCGCCGACGTCGTTATACACCTGGCGGCGCAGGCGTCCGTCCCCGACGCGACGCGCGCGCCACTCGAGACGTACGACGTGAACGGCCTGGGCACGGCCAGGCTGTTCGAAGCGATCCGCGGATGCGGCGAGCCCTTCGCGCGCGTCGTGATCGCCAGTTCTGCGGAGGTGTACGGTCCGCGCGAACGGAGCGCATACCCGCTGCGCGAAGACGTCGCGCCGCGGCCGGCGACGCCCTACGCCGCCAGCAAGGTCGCGGCCGAGGCGGTTGCGCTCGCGTCGTTCCGGACGTACGGCATCCCGGCCGTCGTCGCGCGCGCCTTCAACGCGATCGGTCCGGGTCAGGACGAGCGTTTCGTCGTCGCCGCGTTCGCGGCGCAGCTCGCACGCATCGCGGGCGGCGCCGAGCCGAAGCTGCGCGTCGGCAACCTCGCGGCCCAGCGCGACTTCCTCGACGTGCGGGACGTCGCGGAGGCGTTCGCCGCCATCGTCGACGGGGGCGTGCCGGGCGAGATCTACAACGTCTGCAGCGGCCGGCCGATCGCGATCGCCGACGTGCTGCGCCAGCTGATCGAGGCGGCGCACGTCGCGGTCGAAGTGCGCGAGGATCCCGAACGCATGCGGCCGAGCGACGTCCCGATGTCGTACGGCGATCCGTCGAAGCTGCGCGACGCGACGGGCTGGGAGCCGCGCGTGCCGCTGACGCGTTCGCTGCGCGATGCGTTCGCCGACGCGCGCGCGCGCCTGGCGGCCGTGTGATGCTTGCGTACTTCGAGATGATCGGCGGCGCGAGCGGGAACATGCTCCTCGGCGCGCTGGTCGATGCAGGTGCAGACGTCGCGGAGCTCGAGCGCGCGCTGCGCACGATTCCCGTGGAAAAGCCATGGACGCTGCGCTGCGAACGCGTCGTCAAGCGCGGCATCGCGGCCACCCACGTCGAGATCCTCGTGCCGGGCGAAGACGGATCGCCCGACCACGTGCACCGCATGCACGGGCCCGGGGTCTCGCTCGCGCAGGTGCTGGAGACGGTACGGCGCAGCGGCCTCACGCCCGCGCAGAAGGCGCGCGCGAGCGCGATCTACGAGCGGCTGGCCGCAGCGGAGGCCCGCGTTCACGGGGCGGACCCCGGTACCGTCCACTTCCACGAAATCGGTGAGACCGACGCGATCCTCGACGTGGCCGGCGCGTGCGTGCTGCTCGACGCGCTCGGCGTCGAGACGGTCGCGTGTTCGGCGTTCCCGATCGGACGCGCCAGCGTGCGCATGCATCATGGCACGTATCCCAACCCCCCGCCGGCGACGGCCGATCTGCTGCGCGGGTTTGCGACGTACGACGGCGGCATACCGCAGGAGATGGTGACGACGACGGGCGCCGCCGTGCTCACGACGCTCGCGACGCCGCGCGACGTGCGCCCGGCGATGCGCGCCGAGCGCATCGGCTACGGCGCCGGAAGCTCCGATTTCTCGATCCCGAACGTGCTGCGCGTGTCGATCGGCCCCGAGGCGACCGTCGCCGGCGCGCCCGCGGAGCACGTCGCGGTGCTCGAGGCAAACATCGACGACATGTCCCCGCAGTACTTCGAACTGGCGCTGGAGCGCGCGTTCGGCGCCGGCGCGCTCGACGCGTGGCTCACGCCGATCACGATGAAGAAGGGGCGGCCCGCCGTGCTCTTTAGCGTGATTGCCCCGCTCGAGCTCGAGGGCCCGTGCGCGCAGGCCGTGCTCGCACACACGACGACGCTGGGCGTGCGCGTGCGCCACGAGCGCCGCGTGGTGTTGGAGCGGACGGTCGAAGCGATTGCGACGCCCTTCGGCCCCATCCGGGTCAAGACGGCCCTGATCGGTGACCGGCACAGGCGGACCCTCGAGTACGACGACCTGGCGCGGGCCGCTCGCGAGCACGGCCTCCCGCTCGCGGAGGTTGCCCTCGCCGTGGGGAAGATCGTGGACGCATCATGATCGCCTCGGCCGAACCCCTTGCCTCCAAAGAGGCGCGTCTGCGCGAGATCGTCC
>Ga0302325_10013188_pt1 | contig 17658 bp, 14 predicted proteins | sample Palsa_T0_2_FD_201948 | JGI IMG/M metagenome (GOLD analysis project Ga0302325, IMG submission 201948) | Peat permafrost microbial communities from Stordalen Mire near Abisko, Sweden - Palsa_T0_2 | ecosystem: Environmental > Terrestrial > Soil > Palsa > Peat permafrost | place: Sweden: Abisko... | reverse complement strand
CCCGCCCCATCGTAATTCCGGTACAACCGGAACGCGTAGGTCACCGCATCCGTGCTTGTCAGGTTCGGATACGCTTCCGGCCACATCATCGCCACATCCACGCCCTCGCGCCCGAAAATCCCAAGCAGATCCGCTTGCGCCAGCCCGCCGTTGACGTCGTTTGCGGTTTGCGCTCCCAGCCAATATTCCGTAATGGCCAGCTTCGTGCCCGGATAGTATGTGTTCACCCAGTTCTTCATGCGCGGAATCAGGCATACACACTGATTGGGCGGCATGTTGGCCGCATTCATGGGCGTATTCAGAATGTAGTCGTCGGTCCCAGGATTGTAAGTCTCGTCCCAAAAAACTCGCGTCGAATTTAACCTTGCTGCGTCCGAAGCGGGATCAGTGAGCGCGTTTCCGTTGGCGTCGTTCCACGCGTTCGTGCCAGGCATGTAGCCATGCACCTCGAAATAATCCAACAGGCGCTGGCCGTTCGTCTTCTCGTAGTTCGCAAATTGCTGCAGGTACCACGCGACAAAATCCATATTCCCGTGGGCCAGTCGATCTACTGGGTTGTCCCAATAGTTATAGGGCGCGGTGGCCCATCCGGAATCGAGATCCTTCTTCGAGAAGAACATGTCGTACCACACGGACGTGACCGGTCCCGAAACATTAGCGGTCGGGTCGGCAGCCTTTACTGCCTGCGCATACGCAAGGCCCCTGGTCCATATATCGTCATAGGTCGACGGATCCGGATGCACCGCCTGGTGCACGTTGTCCCACCACACTGGCTCATTGTCCAGCGACCAGATGAAGACGCCACCCTTCGCCGTTGAGCCAAATTGGGCAACATCCGCGGCAACCCAGCTCTGCATGAAACTGGGAGTCACCGCCACATCGGCGTCCGCCGGATTCGCGTCCAGAATCGGTGTCGAGGTCTGGCCCGCCGGGATCTGAACCACAGTTCCGTTGTTGCAGGTCACTGAACTGGCTGCGGCGGTCGAATCGGCCGTGATCACTAACCCGTTGCCACAATCCGAATTACCCGGCTCGGTGCATATTTGCGCCCCATATTTCTTCACGCTGAACGAGCAAGCCGTGCTGGAATCCGCAACCCAGCCAAGAATCGGAATTGTTCCCAGCGTCGCCACGCCCGCCGCCTGGTTCGTCTGGTAGAACTGTTCGAAGGTCGGATTTTGCGCGGTATCCTGCGAACCATCCTGGAAATACCAGTCCGATCCGGAGTTAGTCACGAACTTCTGCCAGTTATACTCGGAGGTCGCATCCCCTCCCCAGCGGATGATTGTGGGGCGGATGTCGGGAATCAGGTTCTGGTCGTAGTCGATCCCATAGACATAAGGGCTAATCGGCTGCCGCGAAGCGGCAACATTCACCGTCAGGGCCGGCCCCGCCGAGGCTTCCACGTGCCGCGCTTCACCAGCCGGAGCCGGTCTTGAATCGGCCGGTACTGGAGTCGCCTTCTGCGCTGCATGCCGCTTTCCGAGCGCGCCCGCCGATCCACCCGGTATGTTTTGCCCCAACAGGGAAGCCACGCTGAGAGCCATGCCGAGAAGCGCACGGCCCGGTATTGCCGCCCACTTTGTGGCGCGGACACTCGTGTCTGCCGCACCGAGACTCGTCTCGGCGCTTTCCGCACAACGGAGCGGAAGCCCCTGGACGAATCGAGACAGGCAACAAAGCATTTGCAACCTCCCCAGGCGCGCCGCGCCCGCCTATTCGACAGTTGCCGAGGCAACTGAAAATCTATTTCTCGCCCGCTGCATGCGTGGTTCCATTCACGTTCCGGAGCATCTCTTCTTCAGCCGCTGTGTCCGGAGCATCGGTTCGAACCGCCGTCGTGAAGACCTCCTCAGCCGGTTGATAGGCAGGCAGCGCGTCACGGATATCATGCTGGTGGTTCACGTGACCGTTCTGTTCGCGAACCGTCATATCGCACGCGCAACAATCACTGCATCGGTGGCAGCGCTCGCACAGATGATTCTGGCAGGCGTCCTTCGTGCAGTAAACGCATATCGTCTGCGATGATTCCGCGCAGATGGAACACTGAAACATGTGCTACGCTTCCGGCGTTGGTTGGACGCTGGGGCCATCCAAAAGCAAAAAACGCCTACTTGCTCGCCGCCTTCTTCTTGTTCGTGGCAGGAGCTTCTTTGCTGATCATACCGCGGCAGCGCTGTGCTTCGCGGTCGGCAATCTGAAACATCTGCTCTTTGTTGGCCGTCAGCTCGAGCAGATACTGCCGGAATTGTTCGCGCGCCGTGTAGTTGCGCGCAATCAGCTCCTGCAGTTTGTCGGCAATCCGGCGTGTTCCATAGGCGCGCTCCCCCTCGAGCAGCGAGCGTTCGGTGGTCTCGAGCGCCTCCATCCGGAAGTATGCGTCCAAACACAGATAGATGTTGTCGCTCTGCGCGGCCAGGCGCTGAATCGTCGTTGCCGAATCCGCCAATTGCTGCTTGGCCGTGTTCCACTGGCTGAGATACGTGCTCGGCGCGCCTTTTTGGTCCATCCACTCTTGCGGATTCATTTGGCCCAGCAGCGGCGTCATTTCCTGGTTGCCCGAGTTGACGTCAGCCAGCAGCTTTTGCGCGTCCCAAGGCGCCGCCACGCCACCGGCAGCCTCGACTTGTGTCGACGGACTGGCTGCGGGCGGCTGAGATGTTCCGCTGGTTTGCGCTGAACAGAGATTCGCTAGTAGAAATACCGTCGGGAGCAATGCGATCAGACGCGCGGTCATGCGCTTCCATTATGCGCCGGAAGGAAACTACGCTGAAGAAATTTGGCCTACAATGATGACCGAGGTCCATCCCATGAGAAAACTGTTCCTCATCCTTGGGTTAGCGATTCTGGCATCCGCACAGACCGGCTCGCGAAGTATGCTGCCTGACGAGATCCGCTACACGGCGCTCCATCTATCCACTGACGGTTCCCTCGTCCATTTGAAGGGCGATGTGGAGATTGCGACGCACGGCGTGATCCTCAAATGCGACGAGGCCGACTATAACCGCGATTCTCAAGAAGTTGAGGCGCGCGGCACGGTCAAGGTCAAGCTGATCACGGAGCCTTAAGGTTGCGAGCAATCTGCTGATTACTAGTCGCTCGCTTCAAGAGCCCATAGCGCGCGTTCACTCAGCGCGGCTTGAGCGACGAAACTCTGGCCGGCCGCACTGACCATCCGAAAGTCCCTGTCCGGCCAGCGCCTGAGGATTTTCACCGACAGCGCATCCACCAGCGTTCGCAGCGCGTAGCGGTAGATCGAGCCGCGGTCCATTTTCCTCGAGATCGGCTCGTTCCGCGCCACGATGATCGCATCGCCCGCCTTCACAATCGCGTTCTCCCCTCGCGGCAGCAGCGCATGGCGCACCGTCACCTGGCCCTCCAGCACGTCCACTCGCGTGGATTGGTCGTCTTCCTGAATCACCGTGATCACGGTGTTGGCGCGCGCCGAAATGATGGCAACCGGCGTGATCACCCGCTGCACTGGCCGGTAGTCGGCCGCGAAGATCATGCTCACCTTCACACGGCCGTCTTCAATGTAGATGAGGTCGCCCGCAGCCGCCGCGTTCTGCCGGAACAGTACCCGTGAGTTCGAGAAGATCTCGAATGAGCTGCCGCCTTTCACCTCAAATCGCGCGAAGCTGTCCGGACCCGTCGTAATGGCCTGCTGCACCCGAACGGTCTCGCCCTCGCTCAGCGCCCAGGGCAGATCTTCTCCGGCCACGCGCGACACCTGGCCTTCCACGTAAGCAGCTCGCGCTTCGTATTGCTGTGCGGCTTGACTATCGACTTGCTGGGCCGCGGCAGGCATTCCGGCGAGCACCACACTCAGCAGCAATCGAGGGCGCAGCTTTTTTCGCGGGAGCCAAAGAGAGTGCCGCACTTTCAAAGCCTACCAGAATTCCGGCACCTCCTGGTGGGGCGTTCTCCGCACCGGAGCCGAACCCCTGTTCCACGGGCGGCTTCCACGGTCACCCATCCCATGCGCGTTTTATCCCGTCCAAAAGTGCTGCTCTTTTGTTTGCCCTCGCACGCATGGCATAGTCAAAAGGGACCCCATGCGCATCGGCATTACTTGCTATCCGACTTACGGCGGAAGTGGAATTGTGGCAACCGAGCTGGGCCTCGAGCTCGCCAATCGCGGGCACGAAATCCATTTCATCACTTACGCCAACCCCATCCGGCTCGACCCCGGAACGCCGCGTATCCACTATCACGAGGTCGAGGTCTCCAACTACCCGTTGTTTCAGTACCCTCCCTATTGCCTCGCTCTCGCCTCACGCATGTACGAAGTGGCCGAACGCCAGAGTTTGGACTTGCTGCACGTCCACTACGCCATCCCCCATTCCATTTCCGCTTTGCTGGCTCAGCAGATGTCCCCGCGCCGGCTGCCGTTCATCACTACGCTGCACGGCACCGATATCACGCTGGTCGGCGCGGATCCCTCCTATTTCCCCATCACTCGCTTCTCCATTGAGCGCTCCGATGCCGTCACCACTATCAGCGAGTACATGCGCCGGCGCACGGCTGAGTTCTTTCATATCGACAAGCCCGTCGAGGTGATCCACAACTTTGTCAATTGCGACGTTTACAGGCCCCACCCGGAGGCCCAGGCGCAAGGGAAACGCGTCATGCACATCTCGAATTTCCGTCCCGTGAAACGCGTCAACGATTGTATTCGCGCCTTCGCGCTGGTGCGCCGCGAGGTGGAAGCCGAGCTCGTGATGGCCGGCGATGGTCCGGACCGCGGCCCTGCTGAGGCATTGGCCCGCGAGCTCGGGGTGGAAAATGCGGTGATCTTCCTCGGCAAACAGGATCACGTCGAGCGCCTCATTCCGCGCATGCATGCCCTGCACCTTCCGAGCGAACTCGAGTCCTTCGGCCTGGCGGCGCTCGAGGCCATGGCCTGCGGAGTTGTGCCAGTGGCGACCCGCGCGGGCGGGGTTCCTGAACTCATCACCGACGGCCACGACGGCTTCCTCGAAGACGTCGGCGACATTCAGCGCCAGGCCCAGCGCCTGATTGAGATCCTCACCAATGACAAGCTGCGCATCCGCATGGCCACTGCGGCCCGCGAGACAGCCGAGAAGCGCTTTTGCACGGATTTATTGATTCCGCGCTACGAGGCTGTTTATCGCGGCGTACTGGCGGCGGGCGCTGGCGCCTAGGTCCAGGCGCTATATCCATTCGGCTACACTGAACTGAATCCGTCACATGGCACTGTCCGCAGGCGACAAGCTCGGCCCCTACGAAATCCTTGGGCCCATCGGCGCCGGTGGCATGGGCGAGGTCTATCGAGCGCGTGATTCCACGCTCGACCGCGACGTCGCCATCAAGGTTCTTCCGGTGGCATTCGCGCAAGACCCTGAACGCGTGGCGCGCTTCAAGCGAGAAGCCAAGGTGCTTGCCTCGCTGAACCATCCGAACATCGCGCAGATTTATGGCATAGAAGAGCGCTCGCTGATCATGGAACTGGTGCCGGGCGAGTCACCAAAGGGACCACTGGCAGTAGAAACTGCGCTTCGCTACGCGCGCCAAATTGCGGAAGCGCTCGAAGCCGCGCACGAGAAAGGCATCGTCCATCGTGATCTGAAACCGGCCAACATCAAGATTACGCCGGAAGGTGTGGTCAAGGTGCTCGATTTCGGATTGGCCGCGGTTGCGCCGAAGGTCCCGGGCGACGCGAATCCGGCGGACTCGCCCACGCTCACGGTCGCGACCCGGACTGGCGTCATCATGGGCACCGCTGCCTACATGAGCCCGGAACAAGCAGCAGGTCATCCGGTCGACAAGCGCGCCGATGTCTGGTCGTTCGGCGTGGTGCTATGGGAGTTTCTCACCGGTCATCGTCTCTTCCAAGGCGAAACCGTCTCGCACACGCTAGCCGATGTGCTGCGCGCGCCGATCGACTTCGACAAACTGCCGCCCGAGACGCCCGGTACTATTCGTGGCCTGCTGCGGCGATGTCTGGATCGCAACGGGAAGAACCGGCTGCGGGATATCGGCGAAGCCAGAGTCGCCATCGATGCCGCGCTAAGTGGTGCGCCCGAAGCACCCGTCGAGACCGCGCCCGCCAAACAAACCATTCTGCCGTGGGCTCTCGCAGGGGCGCTGGCAGTCGCGCTCGCAATCGCTCTGTGGGCGCCCTGGCGGGGGCGGGGGCCGCAACCCTTCATGCGTTTCCAGATCAATGCACCCGCAGGCTCCGAGTTTACGGTCGGCACCCAGGCTGCCGGCATCTCCTTGTCGCCCGACGGAAAGACCGCGGCCTATGTCGCGACCGACCACGGGAAGGCCGCTCTTTGGGTCCAGCCGCTGGATGGCGCGACCGCGCGGGCGCTCGCCGGAACGGAAGACGCCGGGTTGCCATTCTGGTCCCCGGACAGCGAGTCCATCGCCTTCTTCGCGCATGGCAAGTTGCAGCGAGTCTATCTGGCGGGCGGGGCGCCCCAGACCATCTGCGATATCGGCCAAGCCCGCGGCGGCTCCTGGACCGACGATGGCCGGATTCTGCTGGGAGGCTGGAATTCCGCCCTGTTCCAGGTCGCCGCCTCCGGTGGACAGCCCTCTTCCCTCACCACGCTGGACGCCTCTCGCGGCGAGGTCTTCCACTACTGGCCGCAGATACTCCCGGGTGGCCGCTTTCTGTACTTTGTCCGGAGCACCAAGCGTGAGAATAGCGGCGTCTATGCCGCCTCGCTCGCCAAGCCTCGCGAGCCGGTGCAGGTGTTGGCCACGGACACCAACGCATTGTACGCACCCGCAGGGGATGGGGCCCGTAACAATCGGAAAGGATATCTGCTGTGGCTGCGCGGCGGAACGCTGGTGGCGCAGGACTTTGATGCGGCCACGTTGAAACTCTCCGGAGTACCCCATCCGTTAGCCGATCCGGTGGCGAAGATTGGAGCGTCTGGCCAGATGCAAGTCTCGGTCTCGGCCACGGGGATCTTGCTGTACAACTCCACTAGTCCCTTGCGCCAATTCAGGTGGGTCGACCGTACGGGGAAGCCGCTCGGCGCCGTGGGTGAACCAACGGGCAACGCTTTCTTCCATCTGTCTCCGGACGGACGGCGGATCGTGGTGACTCGCGGCAGTCCCGTTGGTGCCGATCTCTGGATGCTGGACGTAGACCGCGGTGTTCCGAGCCTGTTCGCTTCGAGGCCGGGCCTTAACGTTGGCCCCGTTTGGTCCCCCGACGGCCGAACGGTTCTATTTTCTTCCGATGCCCCGCCCAACTTATTTCGCAAGAACGCCAGCGGAGCCGGCGAGGAACAACGTCTCACTCGATCGCCGAACCCTCAATTTGCCGCGGACTGGTCCCGCGACGGACGCTTCATCCTCTACGACGAAACTGACGTGCCTGGCAACCAGCGGTCTGTATGGGTTCTGCCTGTGGCGCCACGTGACGCCAAGCCGAGACCCTACATGCGGACGACATTCAATGATGACAACGGCCAATTCTCTCCCGACACCCGCTGGGTGGCCTTTCAGTCGGACGAATCCGGGCGGTACGAGGTCTACATCGACACGTTTCCCGAGCCGCGCGGAAAGGTGCGGATTTCAACGGGCGGAGGCGTGATGCCGGAATGGGGCGCCGGTGGGCGCGAGTTGTTCTACATATCGCCGGATTCCATGCTGATGTCAGTCAGTCTCAAGCTGGGAACCGGCTCCTTGGAGCCCTCGGCGCCACGCGCGTTGTTTCCGCTGCTGGTGATCGATACCGACGTCAGCCCCTATGACGCCGCCCGCGATGGGCAGCGCTTCCTGGTGCTCGAGACCGCGGAACATGCTACGCAGCCGCTGACGGTGATCGTGAACTGGCCGGCGCTGCTGGACAAGGCAGCCAAGTCCCAATAACCATACGGGACAGATCGGTTTCGGCGCGGAATCTTGTGTCCGAAATGATCACCCGCTGTAGCGTTTACCCAGGAATTCACCGGGCACTGGCGAAGATCGCCGGCGCGAAGACGATGGTTGGCCGAATGGTGGGCGAGCGTTATTTTAACGCCTATGCCCTGGTCCGCGTCCGACCCATGGTCGGCCACTTGCGGGCGCACGCTAGCTTCCAATCCGATCAGCTTTGACGCCCCGTCCCGCTCATCCGCGCCACCCAATTCAGATAACGGACCAGGGATCGCCGCTCGTTCCACACAAACTTCCAGAAAACGGCAAAGGTCACTGCGTGCTGCGGAATTCCGGAGTACGTCTCAATGCGCCACTGCAGGTACGGCGAGCGCCACGGGGCGAGGCGGTATCCGTTCGTGGCTCGCCAAAGGAAGCGGATCATGTCTTGCCAGAGACTCTACGCCCTGCCCGCTACTGCGTGCCCGCCTTCGGAGCGGGTCCGTCCTTCTGTGTTTCCCGCCGGGCATAATACCCGGAACGCGTTCGAACCGTGTAGCCGGGTTGGCCATTCACCGTCACTTTGATCGTCCGGTACGTGCCGTCGTCGGCCAGTGTCGGCGTGTAGGCAAGCGTGTATTGATTCCGGATGTCGCGCGCGATTGTCTCGCACAGCTCCCGCACGTCGCTCACGCTGGCCGGATAGTAAACCAGGCCGCCGGTTGCGTTGGTCAGCGCCTTCAGGTCGCGCTTGGCTTTCCCAGCTTCGCGTTTCTCCTCGTCGGCAAGCAGGCCGACGGCATAAATCAGAACCTCGGATTGCTGCGCCTTCTGCACAATCCGCTCCAGGGACACGTTGCTCGCGTTGTCGTTGCCGTCGGTGATCACCAGCAGCGCCTTCTTGTCTTTCTTGCCATCGCTTTTGAGGTAGTTCATCGACAAGTCGATGGCATCCCGCATCGCCGTTCCACCCCGCGAATCGATTCGCGTCAAGCCTTGTTCCATCTTTTTCGGGTCGTTAGTAAACGGAACATCCAGATACGGCTCGTCGTTGAAATTCACGATGAATACCTCATCCTGCGGATTGGATTCCTTCACCAGAGTCATCGAGGCGGCTTCCACGCGCTCGCGCTTCGTGCGCATGCTCCCGCTGTCGTCGATGATCAGACCGAGCGATACCGGCACATCCTCCCGCTTGAAGACCTTCAGCTCCTGCGGCTGCCCATTTTCCAGCACGCGGAAGGCGTCGCGAGGCAGGTCCGTAATCAGCTTGCCGTGCTTGTCGGTGACGCTGGCATGCAGCACCACCAGCCGCAATTCCGTTGTAAACTGAGCCCACGCATAACCGCCAAGCGCGATCAGGGCAAACGCCGCCGCGAGGCCGAACTTATTGAGTCGGAGCATAATATCCTAGACGGAAGTAAGCCTTGAGAGGCGGAAGCCCGCGCGGCTGGTTGAGTTTCACTTGCACCTTTCGATACTTGCCGTCGCGCTCCTTGTTCTTCGGCGTATATCCCAGAATGTACTGGTTGCGCAGCTCAATTCCTATTTTTGCCGCAATGTCCGGCAGCTCGCTGGCATTCTCTACCGCGTACTCCCGCCCGCCGGTCTGCTCCGATAGCTCATTCAATAAGCCCGGCCCGGCCGCTTCCTCCGGCGTGCGTCCTCGCGAACCAGCCCCCTCGAAAATCCCGATCGCGTAAATCTGCACGTCCGCTTCACGTACCTCGTTCTTGATTTCCGTCTCAGTATAGCGGCTGCTGTTGTCGCCTCCGTCCGAGATCACCAGCAGCGCTTTGCGCGGGTTCTTCGCCTTCTTCATCTCGTGCATTGCCAGATACACCGCATCCAACAGCGCCGTGCGCCCCTTCGACTGCGTAAACGTCAGCACACTTTGGAGGCTATTAGTGTCCGTGGTAAACGCTTGCGTCAGCTCCGGCCGGTCGTTGAATTGCACCAGGAAGAACTCATCCGACGGATTCGCGGTTTTGAAGAACTCGGTCGCCGCTTGCCTCGATTTCTGCAGCTTCGGCCCCATGCTGCCGCTGGTGTCAAATACCAACCCAATCGAAATCGGCGCATCCTCGCTCGAAAACTGGCTGATCTCCTGCTCTACTTTGTCCTCAAACAGCCGAAAATGCTCCTTCTCGAGTCCAGTCACAAAGCGGTTCAGAGGATCCATCACGGTGACATTGATCAAGACCAGCGTGCTGTTGACCTTGATATTCGTGGGCCGCGATTCCACCGTCGGCTCATTGCTCTTCTTCCGCGTCTCGATGGTGATCTGCGGAGGCGGCTGGGGCAGCACCTGCGGGGGATCGACAGCCGCGGGCTTGGGAGTGTCGGCCGTCGGTTTGTCGTCTTCGAAAGCGCTCGCGCTCCCCAAGGCGCCCGCCATCGCCAGCAGCGCAATCACCACTGCGATTGCCGCGCGGCCCCGCCCCGCGCGTCGGCCCGCGCCTGAAGCGATATCTCTCCGAAGACACGCTGATCCGGGCCGCGGGCGCATGTGAGACAGACCGCCTTTTCCTATCCGAATCATACCATCGGCATGCCGGGCTTCCTTCGGTAGTGTCCTCTTCCCTGCTGCTCGCAATTTTCGAGAGGCAGTGTGTTCGCGACCTCCGCGTTGCATGCTATACTCGATCGTGCGTTCGCGGATTTTGGGTGTTATCCCCGCACGTTTCGCCTCCTCGCGGTTCCCCGGAAAAGCTCTCGCCAAAATCGCCGGTAAAAGCATGCTCCAGCACGTCTGGGAACGTGCCTCCCTGGCTCAGTCTCTGAATTGCGGAGTGTTGGTCGCCACCGACGACGAGCGAATTGCCGCCGAGGTCCGCCGCTTTGGCGGCCGAGTCAGGATCACTCGCCCCGACCACCCTTCCGGCACAGACCGCCTCGCCGAAGTGGCCTCCGCCGAATCCGCCGACATCTATGTGAACATCCAGGGCGACGAGCCCTTGATTGATCCCGATGCCATCAATTGCGCCGTCTGGGCAACCCACGGCGACGAGCATGCCTCTCTCGGAACGCTCAAGCGCCGCCTCGATGACCCCTCCGACCTGGCGAATCCGAACGTGGTGAAAGTAGTCACCAATCTCGCCGGCGACGCGATCTATTTCTCGCGTCATCCCATCCCCTATGTGCGTGATTCCGGCGGCTCGTCGCCCGCCTTCTTCAAGCATGTCGGGCTGTACGTATTCCGGCGCGACCTCCTGCTTGCCTATCCCGACCTGCCCGTCGGCCCGCTCGAACGCGCGGAATGCCTCGAACAGCTCCGGGCGCTCGAGAACGGCTATCGCATTAAAGTGATCGAAACCGAATACGAGTCTCTCGGCGTGGATACCCCCGATGACCTGGAACGGATCAGCCGCCTTTTCGAAATGGCAAACCTTAAACTGCACACCGGCGTGCACGACACAACATGAGCTCAAACCACAACCTGGCGGAGGGTGACCATGGCTAAATACATCTTTGTCACCGGGGGCGTTGTCTCCTCATTGGGTAAAGGCATCGCGGCGGCCTCCATCGGCTGCCTCCTCGAGAGCCGCGGTCTGCGTGTCACCCTCCAGAAGTTCGACCCGTATTTGAATGTGGACCCGGGAACCATGAGCCCGTTCCAGCACGGGGAAGTCTTCGTCACCGACGATGGCGCCGAGACCGATCTCGATCTCGGCCACTACGAGCGATTCACCCACGCTCCGTTGTCGCAAAGCAACAACCTCACCTCCGGCCGCATTTACGAGAACATCATTACCAAGGAACGCCGCGGAGATTATCTCGGCAAAACGGTGCAAGTGATTCCGCACGTGACGAATGAGATAAAAGCCGCCTGCCGGAAGGTCTCCGCCGATGTGGATGTCGCGATTGTCGAGATCGGCGGCACGGTGGGCGACATCGAATCGTTGCCCTTCCTCGAAGCCATCCGTCAGTTACGCCACGAAGAAGGCAGGGAGAACACGCTGTTCGTTCATCTCACGCTTGTGCCCTTCATCGCCGCCGCGCAGGAAATGAAAACCAAGCCTACCCAGCACAGCGTGAAAGACCTGCGCTCCATCGGTATCCAGCCCGATATCATTTTGTGCCGGTCCGAAAGGACGCTGTCCGAGGACGTCAAGGAAAAGATTGCGCTGTTTTGTGACGTCGAGGTACGCGGCGTGATCACCGCCAAAGACGTCGGTTCCGTTTACGAGGTTCCGCTCGTTTTCGCCGAACAGAAGGTGGATGAGATTATCCTCAACCATCTCCGGCTCACCGCCGGCCCCAGCAACATGACGCGCTGGACCAACATGGTTCAACGCATGAAAAATCCGCTGCGAAATGTCCGCATCGGGCTGGTCGGCAAATATGTGGAATACGAGGATTCCTACAAGAGCCTGAAAGAAGCGCTGCTGCATGCCGGCATCGCGCATCAGGCTCACGTCGATATCGAGTGGATTGAATCCGAAAACGTCGAGTGGCCCGCCTGCCGCGACTTCCTGAAAGGCTTTGACGGCATACTTGTTCCCGGAGGCTTTGGCAAACGAGGCATTGCAGGCATGCTGAATACCATTCGCTGCGCGCGCGAAGAACGCATCCCCTATTTCGGCATCTGTCTCGGGATGCAGACCATGGTCATCGAGTTCGCTCGCAACGTTTGCTCGCTCGCTGGCGCGGATTCCACTGAATTCGACGCCGGCTCGCCCTATCGCGTCATCTACAAGCTGCGCGAACTGAAAGGAGTCGAGGAGCTCGGCGGCACCATGCGCCTCGGCGCGTATCCCTGCCGTCTCTCTGAAGGCAGCTTCGCCCAGGAAGCGTATGGCAAAACCGAGATCAGCGAGCGCCACCGGCATCGCTACGAATTCAACCGTGAATTCGAGCCCATCCTCACTTCCCATGGGTTGCGGCTGACCGGCCAGACTCCCGACGGCGTGTATGTCGAAATTTGCGAGCTGCCGGACCATCCCTGGTATCTCGGTTGCCAGTTTCACCCCGAGTTCAAATCCAAACCGCTCGAGCCCCATCCCTTGTTCGTCGCCTTTCTCGCAGCCGCATTGGCCAATCGCGAGTCCCGGCGTCAAACAGCCATCGAGCCGGAGCTGGCCGGAGCACACCAGGCTTTGTGAGCCCGGGCCAAGTCTGCTACCCATGACCGCCACGATCACTGTGGGCGAAGGCCCTGCCGCCGTCACCTTCTCGCAGCATTCGCCGCTCTCACTGATTGCGGGCCCCTGCGTGATCGAAAGCGAGCAGCACGCCTTGTGGATTGCCCAGGAAATCCGCAAGCTCGTGGGGCCTTATGTCTTCAAAGCCTCCTTCGACAAGGCGAATCGAAGCAGCCTCGAATCCTATCGCGGCCCCGGCCTCAAAGAGGGCATTCGTATTCTCGGCCAGGTCCGGAAGCTGGGAATCCCCGTACTCACTGACATTCATGAACCCGCTCAAGCGGCTCAAGTTGCCGAAGCGGTAGATATCCTGCAGATTCCGGCGTTCCTCTGTCGCCAGACCGACCTGCTGGTTCAGGCCGGACTCACTGGGCGCGTTGTGAACATCAAGAAAGGCCAGTTTGTGGCGCCGGCCGACTTCGTCAACGCGGCCGAGAAGGTCGCCGCAACCGGCAACCATCGCATCCTGCTCACCGAGCGCGGCTCCAGCTTCGGTTACAACAACCTGGTCGTGGATATGCGCAGCCTGGCTATTCTAGCCGAGGCCGGCTACCCCGTAATCTTCGACGCCACGCACAGCGTGCAGTTGCCGGGCTCGACAGGAAGGGCGTCGGGCGGCCAGCCCCAATTTATTGCTCCCTTGGCTCGCGCCGCCACCGCCGTCGGCATTGCGGGGCTGTTCGTCGAAACACACGAAGCGCCCGAACGCGCGCTCTCCGATGGCGCCAATGCTCTTCCTCTGTCCCAGCTCGCCGATCTGCTTGCTCGCCTCCGCCGCCTGGACGCGGTAGCGAAGACCTGACCTGTACCTGAGGGCCTGCGGCCCGCGAGTGGCTCTTCAGTGAGCTGAGTTACACCCAGCTGTGTGGTTATTAGCAATTTAGAAACAACGCGCCAGCAAGAACCTAACGATTTATATCATTTTGTTCTTGCGTGCTTGTTCTGAGCCGTGATAGATTACAGCCCTGCCGAGGTCGGCATAATGACGGCGACCCGGGAGAAAGGGTTGTAACACCATGCCGGTTCTACTGGCCAATAGTAACTCGTCTGCACCTGCTCGGGTTTCCCAGCTAGAGGCTCCTCACCAACAAAGCCCTGATCGACAACGGAACGCTAAAAAGGGGGATCTCATCTGCAAATCGTCACAGAAGCTTTCCAACGCTACCGACTCGCCTCACGGCTCGTGTGGAACCTATTCTTCTGGCAGGACAGCGACCTGAGCGATTGGGACGGACGGGACGAGTTCGAAGACATTAAGCGCCTGTTGTTCCGCTCACTGGTGCGGCAAAAGCTGTCGCTCGACGACGAAGTGCGCTTCCTGGTTGTGCCGCGGGCGAAGGGCGGAGTGCCTATCATGATAGAGCAGCCGCGGCCGGGGACAAAAAACCGCTATTGGGACCACCCCATTTCGAGGGTCACCTCAACGGCTGCGGTCCTCGAGTTCGTCGACTATTTCGATTTCGACGGCCTGGGGTGCTTGGACTTCAAATACGTGCTAGCCAAGATTAGCGCGTTCCCTGAGTACCCTGAGCTGGTCGGTCGGGAAGCGCTCCTCGAAACGGACCACGTCGACGTGTATCTGCCAGATGCCCCTGGCGGCACGGCGCCACCGTTGTGACCGGAGAGAAATTCAGGCAGGACCGACATATAGGGAAATGGGGATGGACGGTCATTTAGTCTGAGAGCCCACAGGCTGATCCGGTCTATTGGAACCTCAGGGACGGAGAGCTATGGTACGAAGTGAGGAATCTGCGCCCTCTCCGGTTTTGCTGGCAAACGGCACGCATCCAGGCATGTGCCGTGCGCATCGGAGCGCCGCTTCGGCCTCGACCACGAGCGACGCCGTAGCCGACGGCGGCGATCGAGGAGACGGCGTGAGAATCGGATCCCCTCAGCCGAACGGCCTGGAACTGACTTTGCCGTCCTTTTTCTTAGCTTTGGCGCAGATCTCCAAATCTCCTACACTCCTAAGAGGGATTCTGTAGTGGTCGGCGATTTGGTTCAAGCACCGCCTCCGAAGTTGTGCGATTTCCCACTTCGTACCATAGCTCTCCGTCCCCGAAGTTCCTTAGCTCTCCGTCCCCGAAGTTCCTGCCGTGGCAACATCAAGGGGCCGGTCAACTAGGTAAGCCTTAACATGCCAGCCCACGACCCAAATCCGCCATCTTCGAGCCAGGACGGCGATCTCCTGGCCAGAGTCACCGACCACGAAGATTTCTTTGGATCCGTCCTGTGTCGCGACAGCGTTGAGGACTGGGGCTTGGCGAGGGACCTCGGCGAGTTCCTACTTCGGATTCTGCCGGACCCAGAAATGATGGGGCATGCTATCCTCGCAAGGGCCTGTAGGCACCTAGGGGAAACCGCGCGGGCGCGCCAGGAGCTAGAATGGTGCCTCTCTCAGATGGAGGGCCGGGACACGAAAGGGCCGGAGGAAGAGATCCTGTCTGCACTGCTAGAGAAGGAAAGGCGGCTCTTGTTACACGATCAGCCAGGGCCTTAATCAATGAATAAATGGGGACTCACGCAAGTGGTCGAAGACCCTGGGACTATGACACGACCACGCCGAACGTGACGCTCGGCTATGACAGTGGCGCCACCAATGCCAAGGGGCGTCTCGTTTCGGTCGCCAACTCAAACGCCACACAGAGCATTGCGGGCTACGACGCGTTAGGGCGAATCACTGGAAGCACGCAGGCGTCATCGGGCCAGAACTACACCTTTAGCTACACATACAACCTTGCCGATTCCCTGACCAGTACAACCTACCCTTCCGGGCGCGTGGTCACCAATAGTTACGACGGCGCCAACCGCACCTCGAAAGTATACGCCGGGTCAAAGAACTACGTCTCGTCCGTCACGTATGCGCCGCACGGGGCCTACGCCGCGTTTACCTTCGGCAACTCGATGGCGCGCACGAATTCGTACAACAACCGGCTGCAGCCCTCCGAGATGAAGGATGTGCAAAGCGGACAATCCACCGCGGCAATCGATCTTCTCTACTACTGGAACTACAACTCGCCGGCTACCTCGAGCACCACAAACAACGGAAACCTGACCAACGTCCAAGTCAACACGCAGGCATTGGGGATGCTAGCGTCCAACTACTATCAGACGTTTGGCTACGACAATGTCAATCGCGTCAGTACGGCCGGAGACAACGGCGGCTACGGATGGTCGCAGAACTTTGGGTACGATCAATTTGGGAATATGTGGCTCTCTTCGTTTTCCGGGATTGTGACACCCAACCTGACGCCTTCCCTGCAAAGTAAAATCAACGCTGCCACAAACCACGTGAGCCTAGCCAGCGGCACGGCCTACGACGGAAACGGAAACCTCACCACCTTCGGCAGCAGCACGCTTACCTACGACACGAACAACATGATGATCGGTGTGGCGGGCTCGGCCACCTACGCCTATGACGGCCTGGGCCAGCGCGTGAGCAAAGCCTACGGCGGCGTCACCACCGTCTATGCCTACGACGCGTTCGGAAACCCGGCGGCGGAATACAGTTCGGCGGCCACTAGCCTGCCCGTCTGCGCCACCTGCTACTTGAGCTGGGACCAGCTTGGCAGCACTCGTCTGGTCACCGATCAAAATGCCACGCCCGTCGCCCGGCATGACTTTCTGCCCTTCGGAGGCGAAATCACCGGCGCCTACGCCAGCCGCCCCAGTCTCTGGGGCACAAGCGACAACGTGGATCCCAAGTTCACCGGACAATTCCGCGACGTCGAATCCGGACTCGACTTCTTCAACTCCCGCTACCACGCGCAGGCGATGGGGCGGCTACTAAGCGCCGACCCCGGCCAAGCCGGAGCCGACCCAGAGAATCCCCAGAGCTGGAACGGCTACGCGTACACAATCAACAGCCCACTTACCCGGATCGATCCAAGTGGGATGGACTCCTTCGATGGTGGTGGCACTGGCGACCCCTGCATCGACGATCCTTTCCTTTGCGGCGACGGTGGGGACGGCCCTGATTGGCCAACACAACCACCACCGCCTCCACCACCGCCCCTCCCACCGGTCGTGACGTCGAGCGGCGTGCCGAACACAACCGGAGTATACGGCTGGCCGAACGGCGAGCGGCTTGGGCTTCCGCCGGGGCTCTCCATTCCTTCGCCGCTCTCGCCGCAGGTCTTGCTCGGGCTAGAAGGCTGGGACTGTTCGGGGGGCATATGCGTACCAGGGTTTACGAGCGACTGGGATCCAAATGGAACAATCGGACCGCGTCAGCCCGGGAGCTACTCGGACTACGCCTGGTGTTGGGTAGGCGCCCTCCCGAAGATTGTGGGCACTGCGGCGCTCGGAGTCGGCCTGACTGCGGCGGCGAACCATTCATTTCCCCTGCAGTTTTTTCCTCCCAAGGGCCTCATAGGTAAAGTGCCTGGCAGGGCGGCGTCCCTTGGACTGAAATGGGGCGCCAAGGGAAGCCTCGTTGGAATTCTCATCTTCGGGGTCACATTGCACGTGGAGGGCTACGACGCTGCCCGATCCTGCTCCCAGGCCACCAACTACACTCCGTGGATTCTGCAATAGGCTTGGTGATCCTACACCCCAACTGTGATGACGACTAGACCTGCTCCGCGCGCCGAACGTGCTCTAAGTAGAATCGTCGGCACCCTGCTAATCTTCGCTGGGCTGACGTTTGTCGCTTTCGTCGTCGGACTCGCGATGT
>Ga0302325_10013183_pt1 | contig 17663 bp, 18 predicted proteins | sample Palsa_T0_2_FD_201948 | JGI IMG/M metagenome (GOLD analysis project Ga0302325, IMG submission 201948) | Peat permafrost microbial communities from Stordalen Mire near Abisko, Sweden - Palsa_T0_2 | ecosystem: Environmental > Terrestrial > Soil > Palsa > Peat permafrost | place: Sweden: Abisko... | reverse complement strand
CGCGGCGTCGAACTCGGCTGCCTGGCCCGGGTGCTGCGGGCGTTCGGCGGCAAGGATGCCATGGAGGGCTCTAGGCGAGGCGCCGCCGCGGCGGTGCCGGGCCTGGTGGAGCAGCTTACCGCCCGCGAGCTGGAGGTGCTGGCGCTGCTTGCCGCGGGCACCCCGAACCCGCGCATCGCCGAGCAGCTTGTGGTCACCCTGGACACCGTCAAAAAGCACGTCAGCCACCTGCTGGGCAAGCTCGGCGCAGCCAACCGCACCGAGGCCGTCAGCCGCGCCCGCCAGCTCGGCCTGATCCCCTGACCCGGCACCCGCAGCCCGATCCCCGCTGCACCGTGGTGCCAGACGGCCGGCTCGCCGGCGCTGCGGCGTCAGCGCCGACCGCGGACGATCCACCGCGTGCGCACCTTCGGGTGACGCCCCACCGCGGCGGCGGCTCATACCGTCCCTTGAAGAACCAGTCCCGAACAGGACCAGGGCTACTTGTTAACAGGCCCGGACATGGCGACTAGCCGACGGAATAAGGTTCTTCTCGGCCTCGCGGTGGTGATCCTCGGCCTGGCTGGGATCGTGGCCTACGGATCCGTCCGCTACGTGTCAGTGGTGCGTTACACCGCGCGGGACGGGCGGGTCACCGTCAGCACCGGCACAGTCAATGGGCTGGGGACGGTGCTGGTCATCAACAAGGGTACGCGCTGTACGTGTTTCCGCCCGACCGGCCAGCCGGGTCAGCTGCACCGGCGACTGCGCCGACGGCTGGCCTCCGCTGGTCGTGCCCGACGACGGCGGCTACTGGTACGTCATGCGTCCGTCCGGACAGATCGTCGGCAGCTAGCTCAACTGGGTGGCGGAGCTGGCGCCGGGCGACTGGTCGCCGAGGCGTCCGAGCCTCCAGGTGCCCTCGACGAAGCGGATGATCGAGCTCTGGGCAGTGAGCGTGGACTACCACCGGGCGGTCTGGCAGCTGCGCGGCAAAGTCGATGGCGCCGAGGACGCCTGGGACCTGCTGACCGGGTTCGGCGGGGCCTCTGCGAGACAAGGGATTTTTCAGGTACCGCTTGTCTGCCGCAGAGGCCATCTAATGATCAACGCGCCACGACGTGATCAACCACATAACGCGCCTAGAGTGCGGCGACACCCGCTCACGGCGGGCGCGGCCGTGGCCGGCTCAGGCCGGGTTGGGTGCCCCCACGGCTACGGGCTCATCGGGGGGTGCCTCGGGTGGTGGTTCCACCTGGAGGCGCGGCAACCAGTCCAGCCAGCGGGGCAGGTACCAGCTGCGTTGACCGAGCAAGCTCAAGGTGCTCGGCAGGATGATCAAACGGATCAGCGTGGCATCCAGGATCAGGGCGACCGCGACGCCGAAGCCCATCTCCTGGAACTGGAGGAGCTGTCCCCGGGCGAAGCCGGCGAACACCGCCACGATGATCAGCGCCGCACCGGTGATGATCTTGGCCGTGGATGCGACGCCACCGGCCACTGCCTCCCGTGTCGAGCCGTACTGGTCGTAGCGTTCCTTGATCCGGCTCATCAGGAAGACCTGATAGTCCATGGACAGGGCAAAGAGCACCGAGAACATGAACAGCGGGACCCACGCATCGATGACGGGAACCTTTTGGAACCCGAAGATGCCCGCGCCGGCCCCGTGAATGAACACGAGCGTGAGCAGGCCGTAGGCGGCCCCGACAGACAGCAGGTTGAGCAGGATCGAGACGGCCGCGATCGTGAGTGACCGGAAGGCCAGCAGCAGCAGAACGAAGCTGAGTCCCAGTACGAACGCCAGTACGTACGGAGTCGGGCTGGTAACGGCATGAAAGTAGTCGGCCTCTTCGGCGGTCTTCCCTCCGACGTAGACCTGTGCGCCGGAGCCGGCGAACGCCGACGGGATCAGCTGCTGGCGCAAATTCACCACAGCCGCCACGTTCTTGCTGGAGACGGCATCGCCTCGGATGGGAACGGTCAGCATGAGGACCTGGCCGTCAGGCGAGGCCTGAACAACGCCGGGCGCGAAGGGCGGGTCGCCGGCGAGCACGGCTTCGAGCTTCGCGAGGTCTGCCCGGGCCGTGCCCGTCCCTCCCACCGAGACGATCTCGACCGGGTCCTGGCTCTGGCCTGGGAAGTATCGCTGGACGGCCAGGTAGCCCTGTTTGGATGGCAGGTTGGCCGGCAGCGTGGTTACTCCGCTCTGACCGATGTGCAGGCCGAGTACCGGTACCGCCGCCAGGACCATCAATCCTCCCGCCAGTACCAGGCTCACGGCTGGACGGCGCATCACCCTCCCGGTCACGGCTCTCCAGATCCGGGCCTCGGCCGCGTCGGGGCGTCCGAGGTTCCTGCCTACGATAGGCAGCCGCAGCGAGTTCACCCGATCGCCGATCAGGCTGAGCATCGCCGGCAGGAGGGTCAGCGCGACAGCGACGGATACGACGCCGACGATCACCGCGCCGGCTGCCAGGCTGCGCAGGAGGGAGACCGGTACCAGGAACATGCCGAGCAGGGCGACCACAAACGTGCTCCCGCTCAGGAGCACGGCCCGGCTAGCGGTGGCTGCCGTCATCCGGATCGCCGCCTCCTTGCCGCGGCCGTGGCCGCGTTCCTCCCGGAAGCGAGAGATCGTGAACAGCGAGTAGTCGATGCCGAGTGCCAGGCCCATTCCGGTCATCATGTTGACGATGAAGACCGACAGGCTGAACTCCCGGGCGAGCAGCGCGGCGATGCCCAGGCCCACGATGATGGACAGCAGCCCCATCAGCATCGGCATCAAGCCGGCGACTACGGCGCCGAACACCAGCAGCAGGATCACGATGGAGATTGGTAGCCCGAAGTCCAGTTCTCCGTGCTTAAGGTCGCTCGCCGACAGGGTGCTGAAGTCGTTCGCGACCGTGTGGTCGCCGGTGACGGCCACCGAGAACCCGCCGCTGCCGTTTGCCGCCTGGACGTCTTTCACCACCGGCTTTATGTCTGCGTCGCTGGCGGCCTGCAGTGCGATCAGGGCTGCGTGATGGTCGGACGAGACGAGCTGGCTTCCAGCGCTCAGATCCGCGGCGACATGGCTGACGCCAGGAGCCGTCCGGACCTGAGCCGCCAGCCGGGCCACAAGCTGCTGGAAGCTGCCGTCACTGACGGTGGAGCTATTGGAGCTGACCACGATCACGTCGGTCGGCCGCTGGCCGGCCGACGCACCCAGCGCTTGGCGGTAAAGGGCTTCGGCCTGGCTGGACTGCGTCGTCCCCACCACATGGACACTCGTTGTCAGGCCTTTGAGCGAGGTGCCGACGAGAATCAGCGCCACCACCACGGCGATCCCCCAGATCGCCAGCACACGGCGCGCCCGCCTCGCGCTAGCCGCCGCCAGCCTTTCGGTCAGGCCAGCCGAACCGCGGCGGGCGGGCGGCTTCGTGACGACACCCGTTTCGTGGCCGGCATCGGTGCCAACGGCCTGCGCCGCTACCGGATGCGCCGGCGGGCGGACTCGCAACCCCGAGCCTGGCGCGTCATGGCCTACCTCATCTGAATTTCGGGAAGAATCGTTGTCCATCGCGGCCTCCTAATAAGTGTTGTCGGGTCCGCCATCCGGCAGACTCGGTATCTTGCTGTGCCCTGACGGTCCGGCGCCCGCGGGCGGCTATTGGACCGGGCCGAGCTCGGCGCCGGCGAGCTCGGCGTAGATGAGGAACTTGAACGGGTCGAACTGCTGGTAGGCCTCCATGAGGCGGTGCAGCGCGGTGCGCCGCAGCGCGGCCAGGGTGCTGCTGGCGGGGTGGCGCAGCAGGCCCGGCTGGATGATCTCCAGGGCGAGGGCGTGGTCGCCTTGGCCGATGAGGGTGGCGGCGGCCGCGGCGAACTGCTCCTCCTTGCCGCCGGCCAGCAGGTCGAGTGCGGCGGCGTGCTCGGCGGCGGTGGCCGGCTCGAGTCCGGTCCCGTCTGGCTGCCAGTAGCCGGTGTGCTGGTGGTAGAGCCGTTCGGTGAAGTGGTCGCGGGTCACCAGGTAGGGCACGACCGCCGCAGGGTGCTCGCGGAGCACGGCCGGGAGGCTGGCCGCGGCCAGGATGTCCGCCAGGGTGCGGCCGCCGCGGGTGCTGTCCAGTACCTCGGCGCGCAGCTGGGTCAGGGCCGCCTGCAGGCCGGGAACGGCCTCGGCGGTGAACAGCTCGGTCAGCGTGGCGTGGCCCTGGAGGAGCAGCCGGGGCCGCAGGCGGCCGATGAAAGCGAGGGCTTCCAGGAGCCCGTCGGGGGAGCCTTCGGCGGCGAATGGCTGCCCGAGGTAGGGCATGAGCACGTCGCCGGCGAACAGCACGCCGCTGGCCGGAAGGTGGACCATCAGCGCGTCGCTGGTTTCCCCGCCCGGCGCCGGGTACAGGACAAGGTCGGTGTCCCCCGCGGTCAGTGGTGTCGGCTCGCTGATCAGCCGGTCGGGGAGGACGTCAGGGGGGACGTCCCCGGCGGCTCCGGTGAAGTAGCGCAAGCGCGGCCGGTCCCCTTGCCCGCGCTCCAGTCCGGCGGGGAAGCCGGCCTGGGCGATCACCCGGGTGCCGGGTCCGCGCAGCGCGCCCGCGCCGCCGATGTGGTCCCAGTGCGCGTGGGTCAGGATCAGGTGACTGATCGCACCGCCGGCGGGCAGGTCAAGGTCGCCGAGCGCGGCCCTGACCCGATCCTCGGTGGTTCCGGCGTCGATCGCCACGACGCCGCCGCTGGTCGTGATGAACGCCAGATCGCTGAAGTCGTAGCCCTGCGCGACCTGGATACCAGGTTCCGGGCGACAGATCCTGGGCGAGGTGAAGCGGAATCCGTCGGCGGCGGTCGCCCAGAAGCCGCCGAACATCAGCTGCGTGCCGGCCGGGGCGGTGCCGAGTCCGGACTTGCGCATCGCCTCGGCGGCCAGGTCATCGTGGCCCAGCGTGGCATGCGCGGCGGCGAGGCCGTGGTGCGCGGCGCGCAGCAGCATGGCCGGGAACTGGTCCCGGACGGCCAGGACGAACTCCAGGTCGGCCACGGCTTGTTCGGCCCGCCGCCGGTCCGGCGGCAGCCCGGCCAGGGCCAGCCCGCGGAAGTACTGCGGCGGCCCGAGATCGGTGGCCGCGGCCTGGTCCAGCTTGGCCAGCGCAGCGTCCACATCGTCGCCCAGCCGGGCCTGGAAGAACCCGGCCAGCGCGAGCGGCAGCGCCTCGCCTGGCCGGGCGTCAGCAAGCTCGGAAAAGTAGCGGTACCCCTCGGCGTCCGCGCGGGCCGCCGCGAGTCTGATGGCCAGGATGACCGTGGTGTTCCGGTCGGCGCCAGGCCAGCGAGCCGCAGTCTTGAGTGACTCGATGTCGCGGCGACGGGTGATCGGTCCGGTCATGGCAGTGATCCCTTCGGTTGAGTCAGGTGTGGCGCGGACACGGGCAATAGTCAGCGAATGCCCAGGACCGAATGGGGGGCGGATGTCGCCCCGATGCAGGACGTTGCCCAGGATCGCGGGCAGGTGCCCTGGCTGCCGCCGTGGCTGGTGGCCAGTGCGACCGCGATGAGCGCAACGGTGATCACCAGCCACAGCAGCATCACGGCCTGCTGCAAGCCCAGGCGCCGGTACCGCCGACGGGTAGGCCCCGGTTCGGGGCGAGAACGCCGGACCGCCCGCCGCGAGCCGGCCTGGACCTTCTCACGCGCCGGCATCTCCTCGCCGGATGCCAGCCGGGTGAATAGGGCCAGCCGCGCGACCAGGGCCGGGTCACAGCGGCCCAGATCGTCCTTAATCGAGTCCAGGGCCTGCTGCTCCGACGTGCTCAGGCTCGTCACTGGTCCCCCCGTCACTTCGCCGTGGCCTGAGCGGGCGCAGCGTCATGGACAGCATCGGGCTGGGCGGGCGCATCGGGCTGGGCGGGCAGGAACAGGACTGCCAGCAGGGCCCCTACGGCAGCAACGCCGCCTGCGACGAGGCAGCCGACGGTCAGGCCGCGCAGGAATGCGTTGGCGGCCGCGTGCTGCAGCGCCTGTCCGAGACCCGGCTGGCCGAGGGCCGCGATCTTGCCGGCGGCCACGTACGCTGCGCCGACGGACTGGTGCGCGATCGCCGCGACCGAGCCCGGCACGCTGGCCGGCACGGTGGCGGTCAGCCGGGATCCGTAGACAGACGCGTACACGCTGCCGATCACGGCTACGCCCAGCGTGCCGCCGATGAGCCTGGTCGAGTCGTTCACGGCGGAGCCGACGCCAGCCTTGGTCCGCGAGATGGCGCCCATGATGGCCTCGGTGGCGGGCGCCGAGGTCAGGCCCATGCCGAGCCCGTACAGCACCATCTGGGCCGCGATGACGCCGTAACTGAGCGTCGCGCTGGTGCTCACCGCGACCCAGCCGTAGAACCCGGCCATCGCGACAAGCCCGGTCGTGACGATGAGCTTGGTTCCTGCCCGGACGGCGAGCGCAGTCCCGGCCACCGATCCGGCGCCGACCGACAAGGCAACCGGGAGCAGGTGCACCCCGGTGGACAGTGGGCCGTAGCCGCGAACGAACTGGAAGTACTGGGTGACCAGGAAGATGAAGCCGAACAGGGTGAAGAACGACACGGTGACCGCGCCGCTGGCCGCGCTGAACCGCAGGTTGGCGAACAGCCGGACATCCAGCATCGGGTGCGCGGCATGGCGCTCGCGCACGATGAACGCGGCGAGCAGGACCGCTGAGGCGGTAAAGCCGGCCAGGCTCCGTGCCGCTGCCCACCCGTAGGTCGGCGCCTCGATGATGGTGAAGACCAGCAGGGCCATGGTTGCCGAGGACAGCACCAGGCCGGGGATGTCGGGAGCGGCCGCGTCCGGGTCCTTCGAGGTGGGAACGATAAGCGCCACGCCGGTCGCGGCGGCCGCCGCGACCGGCGCCATGGCGATGAAGATGCTGGCCCAGCTGAAGTGCTCAAGCAGCCAGCCCCCCACGATCGGACCCATCGCGATGGCCACGCCGGCAATCGCGCCCCACAGGCCGATGGCCCGAGCCCGTTCCCTTCGCTCGGTGAAGACGTTGGACAGCAGTGAGAGCGTCGCCGGGAATGTCATCGCGGCGCCCAGTCCCATCACGGACCGGGCCGCGATGAGCTGCGTCGGGTCGGTGGTGAAGCCGCCGGCCAGGCTGGCGGTCCCGACCACAGCGAGCCCGGCCAGCAGCATGCCCTTGCGGCCGAACCGGTCCGACAGGCTGCCGAAGGTCAGCAGCAGCGCCGCGAAGACGAGGTTGTAGGAGTCGACGACCCACTGCAGCTGCGTGGTGGTGGCATGCAGTTCGCGCACCAGGGCGGGTAGCGCCACGTTCACCAGCGTGGTGTCGAGGTTGACGAGGAACGCCGCGAGCAGCAGCGCGACGAGGATCATAGGTTTAGATCGCATAATTCTGCCTCCAGAGTGGGTCGTTCCTGCCGCAGCGGGCTGCATATCAGGCATCGCCTGATCCATGGGTGAACGTGAGGCCGATCGACGCCAGCGCCCACCCGGCGTGGTGCCTGACCGAGCGGCGGCCCCGGCGGCGGGGCACGTGGGGGCCGTGTCGGCGCGCCGAACTGCGCAGTTCGCTCTCGCGCTGGCGGGCGAGTAGTTCGATCATGTACGGGTGCATCGTGTTCACCTATTGAGTGCGGTTGCCGCGGGAGCCGGTCAGCTGGGAACGGGCAAGCGTCTTGGCCCGGACCACATCCGGGTCTCGCGGGTCGGCCGGAAGGTCCTCGGGCCAGGGTTGCTCGTGCCGGATCCTCGGCCTGTCGATGCGGATGCGCTTCACTGTCATCTCCTCGGTCAGTCGCCATGTCTGGGGTCCGTTAACGAGGAGTCCCAGCCGTCTTCGGCGACTGTTCTGCGAGGACGGTATGAGCAGGCGTCGCTCAGGGCGTCACCCGAAGGTGGACCTGTTAGGTGGAATCTTCCGCGGCGGGGGCTCTAGCACGAAGGTGCTACCGGTTCGGAGACGGGTGCAGCCCAGGCGTTCCAGGCTTTTGATGTGGTTGCGTGCTTGGCGGCGGGTGTGCATGCGCTGTTCGTAGTAATCCGCGCCGAGGTCCTGGTAGCCGGCGTCAGGGTCGGCGATCAGGGCGTGCATGATGGTGAGCATCGAGTTGCCCGTCGCGACCAGGGCTTTCTTCTTGGGCATGCGGCGGGTCAGCCGCCGGTATTTGGCGCCGAGGAACGACTGGGTGCAGCCGGCGCTGGGCGGCGGTGGGGAAGACCGTCATGTCGGTGCCGATCTCGGCGATGATGTCCTGGGCGCAGATGACCCCGATGCCGTCGAACTGGTCCAGTTGCCCGACCTGGTGCAGGTAAGGCTCGGTCAGCGCCTCGATCTTGGTGAGCTGGCCGATCTGGGTGGTGCAGTAGTCGATGGTGATCAGCATTATCGCCAGCACAGCGGCGTGCTGATCGGTGAAGAAGGAGCATTCCAGTGCCTCCTCCAGCCTGCGGATCCTGCCGCGCATCGTGCCGCGGGCCAGCTGGGCCAGGGCCCGGGGTCGCGCGCCGGGCTCCACAGCGCTGACAGTCGCAACCTGCTTCACAAGTCCGGGCCGCGCTCCGGCACCGTATGCATTGGCTCCTTCTCCTGCGTTCTCACGCGGCGGTAGGCAGTTGGTGGTGGGTCGGGTGGTGCGGAGGAATCACCCGGCCGTCGGGCAGGATCTCGCCGGTGTCGTCGAAGACGATCACTCCGTTGCAGAGCAGGCTCCAGCCTTGCTCGGGGTGGAAGGCGACGGTATGGGCGGCGCCGCGGTCCGGGCGGTCAGCGGGTGGGCACGGGGGCCGGTGCGGGCACATTGCGCACCTCCGGGTATGTGGCTGCGGTCATTGGGGTCTTGGGTTCCAGCGGAAGCGGCGGATGGCGATGAGCGCGCCTGCGGCGCCCCAGGCGGCCAGGACGGCGAGGTTGTTCCAGTCGAACCCGGTGTGCTGGGCGAACGGGCCGAGCAGGGCCTGGTTGAACGGCCGCACCGGCAAGGCACTGGAGATGCGGTTCAGCATGGCGGAGTGAATGGGCATGTAGGTGCCGGAGATGAATAGCAGCGGGAACAGGACGAGCTGCACGACCGCGGGCGCGGCCTCGGAGTTGCGGATCAGGGAGGCGACCGCGACGCCGAGCGCGCAGAAACTGGCCGCGCCAAGCACGAGTGCCAGCGCGATCGCGGGCCACTGGGTGGGCAGTGGCATCCCGAAGAGACTGCCGATGCCGGTGATGAGCGCGACATCGATGGCGCTGATCATGATGCAGTGCGCCAGCAGCCCGAGGAAGTAGGCCCATGCGGGCAGCGGGGTGGCCCGGACTCGTTTGAGGATGCCGTCCTGGCGGCGCATCGACAGCACGATCGCCAGCTGGCTGTAGCAGGAGCCCAGCACCGAGAGCGCGGCGATCGTCGGCACGTAGTACTGCAGGGCAGACAGCCCGTCGAAATACGAGCTCCCGCCACCGCCGTGGAACAGCGCGCCGAAGATCGTGATGAGCACGACGGGGAAGACGAATGTGAAGAATGCGCTTTGCGGGTTGCGCCAGAACGACAGCTGCTCGTAGCGGATCTGGTGCCACAGCAGGCCGACATCCCGGCGCGGGGCGTGGCGAGCGGCGGTAATGTTCACCCGGGTGCTCCTAATCAGTGTTATCGGGTCTGCGTTCGGGTGCGCCGTGGTCGGTCAGGCGCAGGTAGATGTCTTCCAGGCTGGGCCGGTCGACGGTGAGCTGGCCGAGCACCGTGCCCTGTCGCAGCGCCCAGCCGGTCAGCTGGTGCAGCGTTTGGGTCGGCTCCGCTGTCTGCACGGTGACCAGGCCGCCGGCCGGCATAGCGTCGACTGGCAGGTCGGCGGCCGTGCACCCGGGCGGCAGCGTGAAATGGATGCGAGCCCGGGCGGTGTCACGTCCGCCGATGGTGGCCGGTGTCCCCTCGGCCACGATCTGGCCATCGGAGATCACTGCCAGCCGGTCGGCCAGCGCCTGAGCCTCGTCCATGTAGTGGGTGGTGAGCATGATGGTGGTTCCCGCGCCACGCAGATTGCGCACGACTTCCCATGCGTCCCGGCGCGCGTTCGGGTCGAACCCGGTCGTCGGCTCGTCGAGGAACAGCAGGTCCGGGTTGCCGATCAGGCCCAGTGCCAGGTCCAGGCGCCGCTTCTGGCCGCCGGACAGGTTGCGGACCTTCTTCCGCTGCTGCCCGGCCAGGCCGACCAGATCGATCACCTCGCCCACATCCCGTGGCGCCGGGTAGTAGCCGGCGTTGCGGGCGATGGTCTCGCGGACCGTCAGGTAGGGCTCGACCGCTATGTCCTGCAGCACCAGCCCGATCCGCTCACGCAGCGCCCGGCCGCCGGACCGGTCGCCAGGATCGGCGCCGAGCACCTCGACGCGTCCGGCGTCTCGGGCGCGGAATCCCTCCAGGATCTCCAGGATGGTGGTCTTGCCGGCGCCGTTCGGCCCGAGCAGCGCGAAGATCTCCCCGCGGGAGACGGTGAAGCTCACCCCGCGCACGGCCTGCACCGCGCCATAACTCTTCCGCAGTCCCGCCACGACGACCGCGCTGGCGTAGGGTGTTCCCGCCGGGGTGGCGGCGGGGGTGGTCATGTCCGCCGCTGCGGTCACTTGCGTACGCACTGGACCTCCACCGTCATGTCGAGGTAGCGTCCGGCCAGCCCTCGGTATGCGCTCACCCCGAACGCAGTCCGGTCGATCCGCGTGGCCGCGCGGGCGGTGAACGACCCAGACGACACGGCGGACTGCTCGATCGACAGGCTGACCGGCCGGGTGACATCGCGCACGGTCAGCGTCCCGGTCAGGGCCAGGCCGTCCAGGCGCTCGGCCGCAAACGTCATGACGGGGTACTGGCCGGCATCCAGGAGACGCGCCGACCGTACGTTGCGGTCCCGTTGCCCGTTGCCGGTGCGGAAGCTCGCCGCCTCGATCTCCGCATAGATACCCGGATCGGTGAGCGGCCCGGCGACGTCCACCGTCCCGGCCCGGATCGCGAAGCTGCCGCGAACCGGCGCGAGCCCGAACATGTGCCGGGTCCTGAACGTGACGGCCGAACAGGTGGTGTCGATCTCATACCGCCCTGGCTGAGGTGTCGCCTGGGGCACGGGCGAGGTGCTCGGGGCCCCGGCGGTGCCGGTGTTGAGCTGGCCGGGCTTGTGAGCAGTCATTCTTTACTCCTGTCGGTGTGCGTTTCTGTCCTTCGCACGCTAGAAAGGCCCGGCAGGCCGCGCGTCACCCGGAAGTGGACGTGCCAGGTGGAATCTTCCGCCGAAGGCCGGTGGCACGAAGGTGCCGCAGGACCTGTGGGGTGCCAGAACTGTGCCTATAGTCGTGACCTGGGGCCTTTAGGCGGCCCGCTCGTATTCGTTGAGGAGGCCGCCGAGGACCGGCCGACCAGAGCGACTTCCCCGACCCTGCCGACTGCCTGCGCGCCTTCCGTGCGCTTGAGGCTGACCTCCGCCAATGCGAGCAGGAATACGGTGAGCTCTAACACCTTCCTCCGGCAGTGACTCCTGGGATGGCCTGCTCTTCCCCCCGGAGAAGATGCCCGACGCGAGGAGGACGGCCCGGCCAGCTCATGCGCTGCGGGCGCGCTCAGGGGCAGCGGGCGGGAAAGCCGTCTCAGGACTGAAGGCACCACCACCGTACTCACCCTGCGTAACACGGGTTGCAGGCACGGGCATGCACCATCACATCCGAGATAAGACGTTCAGCGAAAACACCGCGGCCGTGGGTGGCCTCGGCCGATCTGAGCGCTATCGCGAAGGACCTGGAGTCGTGGGCTGAGCGTGACTGGATCGCCGTTATCGATATCCGTCCTCGCCAGAGCCACGGACAAGGGGTCTCGGCATGCGGTCACCCGCCGGTGGTCCCTGGCTCCAACAGCACGAACCGGCGAGGTGGAGTGTCGTAGTCAGGTATTCCTACTCAATCAGGTGCGGTGCCAAGCTGATCAACAGTCATGGCCAGACGCTGATCGTAGTAATCCGCGCGCAGCCGGCCGGCCCGGGCGAGGGTCGCCAGGCCATGAAGTGCACTCCAAGTAACCTCGGTGAACGTATCCAGGTCGCGGTCGCCAGCCAATGGGGCCAGCGCATCACGAACCTCGACAAAGGCCGCAACCAACGGGCTTTGTGAGTCGGACTCTGGGAACGTCAGATCGACGGTCAGTGTGAACATGGCCTCGTAGAGGGCAGGGTTCGCCCGTGCAAAGTCCGTATAGGCGTAGGCGACCGCCCGCGGCTCGGCGCTGGGTGAACCTGCCCTCTTGCGGGCGTCGTGCAGTATGGCGGTCAGTTCGTCGAACCCCTCGAGGGCCACGGCGCTCACGATGGCGTCTTTTCCCTCAAAGTGGCTGTACAGGACCGGCTGGCTGTATTCGATGCGATCGGCCAGCCGGCGAGTGGTCACCGACTCCCAGCCTTCAGCCTCAGCCAGTTCCCGGGCGGCACCGACGATGACCTGGCGTCGCTGGGCTCGCTCGCGTGCGCGGCGCTCCTGTTTCGTCATATGCTCAGCTTATCACTGCTAGAAGAACTAGCAGGTTGACATTTAATGACAGAAGATCTAGCGTTGACAGAAAGACACAGCGCAGAAGTCAGTAGCGCTTCGATCCGGTTCGCCAGGGCGAGCAGGACATGCGGGACATGCGGCCTCATGCCGACACCCCGTCAAAGTGGCCTTCGCATATGTCGGGGCCGGATTGCAGAAATGCAAGAGGAGAATCACCATGACAGACAGCCAGGCCGATGGACGCATTCTCGCGGAGCGTTACCTGACCATGCTGAACGAGCACAACCCCGACGGCGTCGACGGCTTTGTGTCTGCCGACTACATCAACCACAACCAGTTCGTGGAAAACGGACGTGAGGCCAACCGCGTCTTGTGGGCGGGCTTTTTCACGGCGTTTCCAGACTTCGCAGTGACAATGGACGACCTGGTGGTGGCCGGAGACCGCGTTGTCGGACGATTCACCTACCACGGCACTCACAACGGTCCCTTCTACGGGATACCCGCGACGGGGAACGCGATCGAGATGCGTTCCATCGACATCTGGCGGACCGGGAACGGCGAGTTCGTGGAGCACTGGGACGAGCTCAACCTCCTCGACGTCTTCCAGCAGCTCGGCGTGATCCCCCCGATCGAGCTCGGAGCTGCGTCGGGCACGACGTGACACTGCTCGGCCAGGTACTGGCCCTGGTGGACGACCGAACACTAGTGTCCGCCATGGGCCGGGTGCACGACTTCGGTGACCGGAGGCTGCGCCTGCCAGGTATTGCAGGGCTCGTCAACGCCCGGCTGAAGGGTGCCGCTCAACGTGGAGAGGTTCCGGCTGACACCAGGCAGCTTCAGCAGAGATGGGACAGCGTCATTGACGCCCGGTCCGGACTGCAAATGCTAGCGGTCCTGGCCCTGTGTACCGCACTCATAACGGCTTGACGGGGGCTACCCGCAGCCAGTCTAGGCGCGGCTCGGCGTCGCCCAGCGCGAGCTCACCCGGCAGGAGACCCATTGATGCGCGTCGCGGCGCCTCTATCACGGTGGCATGCTTTCGGTCGGGTTCTTGAACGGTGGCATACCAACACCCGGGCACTCACCCTGTCCGACCCCGTGGAACGCCTCACCGCTCCCGCGCCGGTACGCGGCCCTAAGAAGCTGCTCGCGGGTGCAGAAGCCGGTCCCGACATCTGGGCTGACCTTGCGGTACGCAAATGGGCGGCCTGCGGACAGCCGCGACGCAGCGGTGGCACCTCCGATAAGCCCAGTCAGCTGTCCCGCACAACGCGAAGCGGATCCCTGTTGGGAAGATCAGGTGCGTAGCGTGTGGCTCGGTGGCACCTGGTACTGGTTCCGGTAGGCGGCGGCGAAGCTGGCGGGGCTGGTCCAGCCCCAACGGCGGGCGATTTGGGTGACGGTAGCGCCCGCGGTGGGATCGGCGGCTTGCAGTTGCCGGTGCGCGCGTTCCAGCCGGACCCGGCGCAGATAACCTGTGATGGTGGTGCCGTAGTGGCGGCGAAATGCGTACTGCAGCGCCCGGGGAGTCACGCCCGCGGCTGCAGCGATCTCGGTGACGGTGACGGGCCGCCCAGCATGAGCGTCAATGAACGCCGCCGCGCGGCGCACCGTCACCGGCGGCACGTGTCCCGGATCCGGGATGTGGGCGGAGCTCATGGTGGTGTTCGGGAAGGTTCCCAGCAGCGCGGAGGCGGCCAGCCGGGCCATTTCCTGCGCCATGATCGGACTGATCTGCGTGATCCCGGAGCCGAGCAGTTGCCGGCAAGTGAACGCCACCGTCTGCGACCACGATGCGCTGGCCGGGGCAGAGACCGGGGCGATGGACTCGAACCGCAGATCCGCGGCGGACAAGCCCGTGTACTCCTCGGCTAGGTCGCTTACCACCGAGCGCGGAATTCGGAGCAGCGCGAACGCGCAGTCGTGCATGTCTGCCGCGTAGGACAGGTCGGTAGGATCCAGGAGGACATCGCCGCGAACAAAGCGCATCTCTTCCCGGTCCGTGGCCAGCCTGCCGGTGCCGCTCAGGGTGACCAATCCGAAGAAATCATCGGGCGGGCTGACGCGGGCGTAGTAATCAAAGCCCTTGTAACGGACGACAGAAGCCTCCAGCGAGCCTGCGGTCACCGAATGCGCGCCGGCATCGACCTGGATCGGCTCAGCGCAGCGGAACCTCGGCCGGTGCTCGACGAACTGCCGGTTGATCAGGTCCGCGATCGCGTGCATGTCACGCGTGGCCATCTCAGTGCGCTGGACCGGCACCGCCCAGGCATCCGTTGCCCTGCCTGCCACTTGACACCTCCGGCACGCTCGCTCTACTCACGCGATCAGACACACTGCCCTTATCAGCGTACGAAGCTCCTGTCTGTCAGGCGAAACCGTACGCAGGCCAAGCTTGCCTGGGCCGCACCCGGCAATCAGTAATAGGCAGATGAACCCGACCGAGCCACCCCGCCCAGAGCCCGTTTCTGCCCCTTTTAAAAGCGATGTGGACCGGAGCTGGCCGTTGGCAATCAGCCTACTCATAGTCTGGCGAGCGACCGATAAAGCGCATTGGCGGCCTAAAGTGGCCCAGCGGCTCGCCGAAATCGCCGCGGAAGGCGGCCCGGCCGCGGTGGAGCAGGCCGCGCTTGGTCTGACCGAGATCGCTGGCATGTACCTGGAAATGTACGCGAACCGCATGAATGCATCGCCTGATGAAGTGCTTCAGCATGCCGTTATACTGGGCAATGCCGGTTACGTCCGCAGTGATCGCGGCCCCTGCAGGAGACTGTCGCCCGGCGCAGGTCGGCCGAGCTGAAGCGGCGCTCCGAGCATTCGGGGCGGGGCTGCGGTGCCTGTTAGGCCAGTAGGTCTAGCCCGAGGTCAAGGGCCGCGCTTGAATGAGTGAGAGCGCCGACGGCGACGAAATCGACGCCCGTCTGCGCTACGGCTCCGGCCCCCTCCAGCCGCAGTCCCCCGCTGGCCTCCAGCCGGACCGACGGGTACCGGCCGGCCATCGCCGCGGCCGCACGCAGCTCGGCCAGCCCCATGTTGTCGAGCAAGATGAGTCCGGCGCCGGCTTCGAGGGCCTCACCGACCTGCGCCAGGCTGTCGCACTCCACCTCGAGCGGCAGCCCGGGTGTGGCCGCGCGCACGGCCCTGATCGCCGCCGCGATCCCGCCCGCTGCCGCGACGTGGTTGTCTTTTATCAAGGCGGCGTCGCCGAGCCCCATCCGGTGGTTCTGGCCGCCGCCGCACCGCACCGCGTACTTCTCGAGCTGGCGCAGCCCCGGTGTGGTCTTCCTGGTGTCACGCACGGCGCAGCCGGTGCCCGACAGGGCGTCGGCCCAGGCCCGCGTCGCGGTGGCGATGCCAGAAAGGTGTGTGAGGAAGTTGAGCAAGGTTCGCTCGGCACCAAGAAGTTCCCGAAGCGGAGCACGGAGCCGTAGTACCTCGGTGCCTGCGCCGATCCGGTCACCATCCGCGCGCAGCGGCTCGGCTGCCTCCGGCGGGATCCCGGCGGCATCGAGGACGGCCAGGGCGACCGGGAGGCCGGCCAGCACGCCGGGCTCGCGGGCCACGACACCGGCCACGGCCCGCGCACCCGGCGCGGCGGTCGCGGCCGAGGTGAGATCGGGGCCGTAACGCAGATCCTCATCGAGGGCGCCCCGGACCACCCGCTCGGTGTCCTGCGGGTCCAGGCCCGCGGCCAGCAGCCGTCCGGCAACCGTCGCGTTCATCCTCACGCGCCGACCTCCTCTTTTATCTGAACGGTCCCGACGGCCAGCGGCCTGCCCTCGTCCACGCGCATGACGGCATGGCGCGCTCGCTGGCCCGCGATGGCCGGCGGCTCATTCCGCCACCGGTGGCAGCCGCGACTCTCCGCGCGGGCCAGGGCGGCCACCGCGACCAGGACCGAGACGGCGTGCAGGTTGGTGGCCTCGACCGTGGCCAGGTGGAGTCCCGTGTTGGCGGGGGGCGCCGCCGCCAGGGTCTGGCTGAGACGTTCCAGGTCTTCGTGGTCGCGTATCACCCCGGCGTGCCGTGACATGGCCGCGGCCAGGGCCGGCCGGACCGCGGGGTTCACTCCCGGGCCAGCGGGAGGCCGCCGCAGGCGCTGCAACGGCGCGGGCAGATTCTGCCCGAGTAGCTCCCCGGCGCGCCGTCCGGTGATCAGGGCCTCGGTCAGCGAATTGGAGGCGAGACGGTTGGCGCCGTGCACGCCGGTCGACGCGGCTTCCCCGACGGCGTAGAGCCCGGCGACCGAGGTCCGCCCGGCCATGTCGGCCCGGATGCCGCCGCAGGCGTAGTGCGCGCCGGGAGCGACCGGGATCGGCTCGGTGGCCGGGTCGATCCCCGCTGCCAGGCACAAAGCGGTCACCGTGGGGAAATCCCGGTCAAGGATGGCTCGGCCCACCATGGTGGCGTCCAGCCAGAGGTGATCGGCTGGGCCGTCCCCGGCTGCCATCCGTAGCTGCATGGCCGCCGACACCACGTCCCTGGGGGCCAGGTCGCCGAGCGGGTGAACACCGGCCATCACGGGCCGGCCCGCCGCGTCCACCAGCACCGCGCCGGCCCCGCGCAGCGCTTCGGTGATCAGCGGGCACTGGCCGCGGGCCGTTTCGCGCCACAGCACCGTCGGGTGGAATTGCACGAATTCCACGTCCCGCAGCTCCGCGCCGGCCCGGGCGGCCAGCGCCAGCCCGTCGCCGGTCAGACCGGCCGGGTTAGTGGTCGTCGCGTAGGCCTGGCCGAAGCCGCCGGTGGCCAGGACGACCGCCCGCGCCCGCACCATGCCTACCCGCAGCGTCCCGTCGTCATTATGCAGCCCGGCCAGCACCCCGCCCACTTCGCCGTGGTCATCGGTCAAGGCGTCCAGGACCACGCACCGGGTCAGGACGCGGACACCGCTGGCTGCGACGGCCTCGCGGAGCACCCGGTGGACCTCCACGCCGATCGCGTCACCCCCGGCGGTCACGATCCGGTGGCGGCTGTGCCCGCCCTCCAGGTGAAGCATTTGCCGATCCAGCCGGGCACCGCGCCCGGCCAGCCGGGCGATCTCATCGGTGGCCTCGGATACCAGCGCGGCCACGGCGGCCGGATCGCACAGGCCAGCGCCCGCCTCGAGCGTGTCTCGCTGATGCAGCTCCGGATGGTCGCCGGGGCCGATCGCGGCCGCCAGGCCGCCCTGGGCCAGCGGTGTCGCGCCGCCG
>Ga0302325_10013182_pt1 | contig 17663 bp, 9 predicted proteins | sample Palsa_T0_2_FD_201948 | JGI IMG/M metagenome (GOLD analysis project Ga0302325, IMG submission 201948) | Peat permafrost microbial communities from Stordalen Mire near Abisko, Sweden - Palsa_T0_2 | ecosystem: Environmental > Terrestrial > Soil > Palsa > Peat permafrost | place: Sweden: Abisko... | reverse complement strand
TAAAGGACTTAGGCGGCCACCCAGAGTCATGTAAGTCGTTCAAACTACAACATAAACAAGCCCTGAAAAGGCTGGCGTCGGCGGTTCAACTCCGTCCCTGGCCACCATGTTTTCAATGAGTTGCATTCCACACACAATCGCACCTAGGGGCGACTAGGGGCACTTGCAGGTTTGCCGGGAGAGTGGAGAATGAGTTCATTCGACTTGCCGAGGCGATTCCGGCCGAGAAGTACAATCTGCGACCCTGACCAACCGTGCGCTCGATCGGCGAGGTCCTCCTTCACGTTAAGCGCCGCCAACTACAACATGTACCAATCCGTGGGTGCGCTGCCCCCGGCCGGCATCGACGTGCAGGGCTCGAACAATCCACCAGAGGATCATCGCTACCTTGAAGGATTCTTATGGACACGCCAAGAAAGCAATCACGGACATGCCCGACTCCAATTTAGACAAACCCTGGACTGCTCCGGTGGAAAGATCACGCAGCGCGGCGTTCGGCTTTTCATCGTCCCGCACATCGCCGAGCACCTGGGACAGTTGATCGCTTACGCGCGTATCAACGGAGTCGTTCCTCCGTGATCGGAAGACGCCAAGAAATACGCGAGCGAGGCAGCGTACCAGCATCCGTCGACTTCGTGTAATCCTCGCTTGCTTTTTTCGCCCGCAGAGCGCTGAGACGAGGTCCCGGGACATTCCGAAACCGATTTCGAACTTGTGTCGATCCCCTTGAATGGATATTGTATTCATTCGTGAAATCGACCGTCAGGGCCTTCGACGTCTCATCGATCTATTCCTGGCGCATCGACTGGAGCATTCTTGAGCTTTTCGGAGCGCTTGCAGGACATTCGCACTGGTTTTGAACGACCGTTTTGGATCGCCAACCTCAGTGAGATCTTCGAGCGGCTCTCCTATTACGCGGCTTTTGCGTCGCTTGCCCTCTATCTACAAGAGAAACTGCATTTCTCTACCGAGCAAACGGGGACCTTGACCGGCCTATTCGGCGGCATGGTTTGGTTTCTCACCATGTTCGGCGGAGCCATTGCCGACCACATCGGCTTCCGCCACGCTCTTTCGATCGCCTACCTCATGCTGGCCGTGGCCTATTTCCTCATCGGATCAATCGGAGCAACATGGCTTGCACCGCTGCGCGATAGTATGCCGCTCGGGCTGTTTGTTGGCTGCATTCTGATTCTTCCCGCTCTGGGCGTGGCATTGGTGAAACCTTGCGTGGTCGGAACGACGGCGCGGTCTTCGAAGGAGAACGTTCGCTCGATCGGATACTCGATTTATTACACCCTGGTCAATATCGGCGGCGCCGCGGGGCCGTATTTTGCCTCCTGGACTCATCGCCATCTGGGGGTCGAGAATGTGTACCGCGTTGCGGCGCTCAGCGTCTTCGCGATGTTCTTTGTCGTGCTGCTCTTTTTTCGGGAACCAAACAAGCCGGGGGCGACGCCACCGCCCTCAGTTGCCACCGTCGCTCGGAACTTTTGTGTGGTTGTTGGTAATTGCCGGCTGGTATTTCCCGTAGTGATCATTGCCATTATGCTGCGCATCGCAGTGGCGCTTTTTCCGTTCCGGGTGCCTTGGGGAATCTGGGTACTACTTCTACTGCTCGCGCTGGCCGGGATCAGTCGCTTTATGTGGTTCCTGATGCTCTTCACCGGCTACTGGGTCGTGTTCTGGCAGCAGTACATTAGTTTGCCTGGCTACATACACGGGTACATCAATCCTAACGCCGACGTCGAGTTGGTTTTAGTGACCGATGGACTGGTCGTGATCTGTCTCACGCTCGCCATAAATTTCTTGACCCGGAAGATTCCGGCATTTCGGGCTGTGATTCTGGGAACAGTAATCACTTCGGTTGCGTGGCTGATCCTCGCCTTTAGGCCAACCGTCTGGGGCGCAGTTCTCTCACTGTTTGTGGTTGCGCTTGGCGAGATTATTCAGCAACCTAGGTACTACGAATACATTTCGCGGCTCGCGCCTGCGGGCCAGCAGGGTACCTATATGGGTTTTGCGTTTTTGCCCATGGGGATCGGATCGCTGATCGGAGGATGGCTGGGCGGAAGACTAATTCATCATTTTGGAGAAGTCATGCGCCAACCAGGCCGGATGTGGTGGGTCGTGACGGGCGTGGGCATTGCGACCGCGTCGTTGCTGTGGATTTATGACCGCTATGTGAGGGCGACCAGTCGACCTCCTCTACCTTCCTCTGGCTCTGGGTAGGTCGTGAGTTAAACGGTACTACGGAGTTACAGTTAGATCGTGCCGCTCGGTTCCAAATCATCAAGGGCCTATCGTAATCGGGGCTTGTTTGTTCATGAGTTCAGCATACTCGGCCTTAACGGCTGTAAATTCGTTTTCCATTTCGTGCATGAGTGAGACCTCGGTATCGGTGGGCGCAAAACCGGCGCCACCGGCCACATCGCCCCCTCCCGGACCGATCTCGGCGTATAGCCACACCAGGTTGAAGTAAAGCTGGTAGGACTCGACAAAATACTTGTCGTCGCTCATCGTCAGCGCGTTTGACACCAATTTGTGCTCGATTTCCTGGAGCTTGCGATTCAAGTCCTCAGCGCTTTTCAGTTGCTCCGCGTTGCTCTCGCTGCTGCGCAGCATGCCCGCCGTCACGTCCAGGTGCTTTCGGACCCATTCAATGTGGTTGACGAGGTCTGCAGTGTTGCTGATGAGGTTGCACACTGAAATTTGCAGATCAACAGAGCGCTTCAATTCTTCATCGGACGCCGGCGTGTGCGGGTCTCGCTGGACATCGAACGGCTGTGTGAACGTCTTGTCTTCCACCGTAATCCGAGCCGTGTACTTACCGGGAAGGGCTATTGGACCGCCCACATCCTTCAATGACAGGCCCCAGTGTGTAACTGGACGGGAATCCTTGCCCCAAAAACGGGGTTCGATCCAAATACGTGGGTTCTCCGCGGGCGTGGTTCGCAACTCGATCAGACGCGGCCCCGCATAATGTAAGTCCCACCAAGTGCGATTCAGGCCCGCTTTCCCTGAACGTTCCCACTCGCGCACAACTTTATTGTCCGCATCCAGGATAGCGATCTTGACACGGGCCTTGGGTGCGGTCTTCAACGAAAAGGTAATATCAGCCCTCCCGGATCGCAGGAATCTGTAAGCGGGCCTTGGCGTAAACAACCGAACCTCAGGTTCATGCTCGCTTCCGACCGGCTGTTCCAGCGGACCGATGTCGTCAAGAATGTAGATGCCGCGTCCGTACGTCGACACCACCAGATCGTGAAACTCCGGTTGTACAACAGCCCACGAGACCGGAGCGTGGGGCAAACCCTCATCCAGCGCCGACCAATGTCCACCATCATCGGGCGAAAAGTAGAGGCCGTTTCCCGTTCCGGCGAAAAGTAACCCTTTACGGTTGGGATCCTCTGTGATTACGAGGACGTAAGAAAGAGCGTGCTTAGGCAGACCCGCGCTTACCAACTTCCAGGTTAGACCATGGTCTGTGGTCTTATAGACATAGGGGTCCCGGTTGTCCATCAAATGGGCATCCACCGAGACGTAGGCGGTGGCCGCATCGAAGAAAGATGGCTGGATGCTTGTGATGGTTCCCCAGGCCGCCATCCCGCTTATGTTCTTCGTAACGTTGTTCCATTTGCCGCCGCCGTCCTCGGTGCACCAGACTTGTCCATCATTGGTACCCGCCCAGATCAGCCCCTTCTGAACCTTCGACGGCGCAATGGAATAAACGACCTCGCCATAAAATTGACCGAGGTTGTCGCCGACAATTCCCCCCGACGGAATGATGCGGCTTGGATCCTGGGTGGAGAGATCCGGACTGATTGCCGCCCAGCTTTGCCCGCCATTGACCGTTTTCAGGATAACCTGGCATCCGTAGTACACCGTGTTGTGATCGAAGGGATCGATCGCCAGGGGTGGCGTCCAGTAACAGCGATATTTAAGACCGTTCGGTGGTGAGTCAAGCGTATGCAGCCACGGACTCACCGACCGCGCCATCTTACTGTGTCCATCCCAGCGCGTCACCTCGTCGCCGTAACACGTGGCCCAGACCACATTAGGATCCGATGGGTCAGGGAGAGTGAAGCCGGATTCGCAGCCTCCAATGTGATGGTCCCAGCCCTCTTGAGGCGGCGCTTTGTCGTCATCGTCGGAATCATCGTCATTGCCAATAAGGGGTGTGCTCATCCATCGCATACCCGCTCCACCGTCCTGCATGTTGGTGTACACGAAATATGGCGCCTGATTGTCGACGGCTACGTGATACATCTGCCCAATCGGCAGGACTACGCGGTGAAAGCCCCGGCCGTGGACGGTGGTGATGATTAGTCCGCCATCGTCGGTAATAACAAAGCGGTCGGCATTTAATGGATCGAACCAGATGTCGTGAGTATCGCCTCCCCACGGTACAACTCGGAAGACTTCTCCGCCGTCCAGTGACTGGTGGAAGTCGCTATTGGCCACCAGCACTTCGTTCTCGTTCGCGGGGGAGACGGCCAAGTGAATGTAATAGCCGGCTCGGCCGATCAAGGATCGATCCCAACTGGCGACCCGCCAGTTTTCGCCTCCATCGTCGGAGCGCCACAACGACCCCTGATTCGCCGTCTGCATGAGTGCATAAACGCGGTTTGAATCGGTGGGAGCGACAGCAACGTCGACTTTGCCGACCGGAGACTTGGGCAGTCCAGGTACCTGCAACCGTGTCCACGTGGTTCCGCCGTCTCGGGAGACATAAATACCGCTACCCGGGCCACCGCCCAGTTCAGCATAGGTATGCATCTCTACCTGCCACGTGCCAGCAAACAGCACACGCGAATTTTGCGCGTCCATCGTCAGCCCGGAGCATCCTGTATTGTCGTCGACAAACAAAACGCGTTCCCAATGTTGGCCGCCGTCCGTGGTGCGGTAGACGCCGCGCTCTTGCTGCGGTCCCGTCAACCGGCCTAAGGCGCACACAAAAACGATGTCGGGATTCTTGGGATTAATAATGATGCGGCCGATGCGGCCTGTTTCGCCCAAACCAACGTTGGCCCAGCTCATGCCCGCATCTGTTGACTTGTAGATTCCATTTCCGGTAACGTCGGGTCCGCGGATCGCCCACGCTTCTCCGGTTCCGGCAAAGACTATGCGCGGGTCGGATGCCGCCACCGCCAGTGACCCGATGGCTGCCACGGGTTCCTTATCGAATATCGGTTCCCAGCGGTTGCCTCCGTCCGTTGATTTCCAGATTCCTCCGGAAGCCGCACCTGCATAGTAAGTACTGGCGTCTCCCGGGACGCCGGCGATGGCGGAAACCCGATTGCCATCACGAGGTCCAACAAAACGAAATCGAAACCCGTCTCTCTCTTTCTTCGTGTCGGCGGGGTCGTCGCCGAAACCGAAGCCGCCAAGACTGACCGTGGCCAGAAGGATCCAGAAGAGTTTGCGACAACAAGCGGTGTGGAGCACCATTCACCTCGCACGAACAGCAAATTGGTTGACCTGCAGGATTTATTTCCGCGTGATCTGGCCGTCGACCATTCGCCAGATACCTAATGGATTGGCGTCTTTCAACTCATCTGGCAAAGCGTGATCCGGAAATCCCTGATAGCAAACTGCTCGCGTAAACCGGAAAATCGCCTGGCTCCCCACTGACGTTGAACGTCCGTCGGAAGTCGAAGGATAGGGACCCCCGTGCACCATCGCGTGACTGACCTCGACGCCCGTAGGAAAGCCATTGAACACGAGCCTGCCGACTTTTCGCTCCAGGATCGGGATCAGCTCAGCAAAGTCTCGAAGATCCTGATCGTCTCCATGAATGGTCGCGGTAAGGTGACCCTCAAGATTTCTGGCGATCTCGAGCATTTCATCGCGACTGGTGTTGCGTACCAGCAGCGTCGTCGGTCCAAAGATCTCCGCATCGAGACCGCGGCTCCGCAAAAACGATGCCGAGTCGGTCTCAAACAACACGGACCCCACGGCAAAACCTTTGTCAAGATCTGGTTCGACGGCTTGGGCGGCGACGGTCGCCGTCCCGCCCGCCGTGCGGTTTGCCACTGCGGACTGGTAGGACGAGTGGATATTGGCAGTCAGAAGTCGGAAATCCGCGGTCGCTTCGACTAGTTCGCGCAGCTTGTCTCTAAATGGAGCTTGATCGGGACCACCCGACAGGAAAACCATTCCGGGTTTTGTGCAGAATTGGCCCGCTCCCATAGTGAAGGAGGCATGCAGTCCCGTTGCGATCCTGTCGGATCGCTCGCGCAACGCGCCCGGAAGGATAAACACTGGATTCGTGCTGCTCATCTCGGCGTAAAATGGAATTGGCTCAGGACGCGACGCGGCAAGATTCATGAGCGTTCTTCCGCCGATTCGGGAGCCGGTGAAACCTCCGGCCTTAACCAAGGGATGCTTCACAAGTGCGGCTCCGACGCGGGTTCCCGCGTCAAAGAGTAGGGAAAAGACACCTTCAGGCAGACCGCATTCTCGAACGCTCTCGCGGATCGCGCGTCCGACCAGTTCGCTGGTGCCGGGGTGGGCTGCATGCGCTTTCACGATCACAGGATTTCCCGCTGCCAAGGCAGATGCGGTGTCTCCGCCGGCAACCGAAAATGCCAAAGGAAAGTTGCTCGCCCCGAAAACCACCACCGGCCCGAGAGGACGCAACATAGAACGCAGATCCGGCTTGGGAAGTGGCTTACGATCGGAGTCCGGGAGGTCAATCCGCGCACCGGCCCAGGAACCCTCCTCCACGACCGTGGCGAAAAGACGAAGCTGGGCGCAGGTGCGTGCCGTTTCCCCTTGCAGACGAGCCGGCGGCAGCGCCGTTTCGAGTCCTGCGCGGTCGATCACTTCACCCGCAACGGCGTCAATCTTTTCCGCGATCATTCGCAGGAACGCTGCTTTCTCTCTGCCCGTGGTCCGACTGTAGACGACAAAGGCCTTGGCAGCCAAACTCGCGGCAATATCGATTTCACTCGGAGTTACTGGAAAAAAGCTCGGCGGCAGTGGGTCTGCCGTGACCGGATTCATTGCATGGAATGAGTCCGTTTCAGATGCCCCATCTTTAAACCCGATCATCGACCGGCCGGTAAGCGTTTCTTTGGTTATCGATTCTCTTGTTTCCGTCAAAGGACTCCCGCAGAGGTATTTCTATAAATTGGAACAATACTTCCGCAGCCAGAATTTTATGGATATAATATCCAATCGTCAAGGCAGTCGGATTCGAGTCCGAGGGGGCGACATTTCGGACCGCGCGACAGCACAGATCTGCCGATCTTCCCTGCGGGGTCTTGGAGTGTTCGACCAGGCTGCCTTGACGAAGCTTTCGCGGCGCAGCCACTCCAGGAGATTATGGCTAGGATCGAAGATATACAGGCCGCCCTGCGGGACCGGTCTATTGATGCGTGGCTGTTTTACGATCATCATCACCGCGACCCGATCGCCTATCGGATCCTGGGCTTGCCGGAATCCTTGATGGCTTCCCGACGCTGGTTCTACTTGATTCCCGCGCACGGCGAACCACTCAAGTTGCTGCATCAAATCGAGCCTTTTCACCTTGACTCGCTTCCTGGCAGCAAACGCCTTTACGCTGCCCGGGATGAACTCGTGGATAACCTGCGCGCAACGCTTTCCGAAGTGCGCGATGTCGCCATGCAGTTCTCGCCGCATAACATGATTTTCACGGTATCGATCGTGGATGCGGGGACCGTGGATCTCGTCCGCAGCCTTGGCAAGAACATCGTCAGCTCCGCCAATCTGGTAGCGAAATTCGAAGCCACATGGACGGAGGACCAAATACACTCCCACTTCACCGCGCGTGACTCGATTGATGCCATCATGGCCGCAGCTTTAAGTGAGATTGGTCGGCGTGCGCGAAACGGCGGCACAAGCGAGTTCGAGATCCAGCAATGGCTGATGGAGGCGTTCCGGCGTGACGGTCTCGTCGCAGACGGGCCGCCGATCGTCGCGGTAAATCAGAACAGCGGCAATCCCCATTACGTACCCACATCGGATCATTCTGGCGTCATTGAAGTCGGCGATTTCGTGCTGCTGGATGTGTGGGGCAAGACGAACACCCCTGGAGCCGTTTACTACGACATCAGTTGGACAGGATTCGTGGGAGACTCGGTGCCCGATCGTATAGCGCAGATCTTCGAACTTGTCAGGCGCTCGCGAGATGCGGGCATCGATAAGGTTCGCACTTCGATCGCAGCCAGAAAAACGCTTTGTGGATGGGAGGTCGACAAAGCTGCCCGCGACGTGCTCAAGGCCGCGGGATACGCGCAGTATCTCAACAGCCGGGTCGGACATTCGATTGGTATGGAGGTTCATGGGAACGGCGCCAACATGGACAACTTCGAGTCCAAGGACGAGCGCGAAGTAACTGCGAACACTTGTTTCTCCATCGAGCCCGGCATTTATATGTCGGAGTTCGGCCTGCGCAGCGAAGTCAACATGCTGGTGCGTGAGCGTGCAGCCGAAGTAACAGGCCGCATCCAGCAACAAGTCGCTCTGATTTAGATGCAGTGCCTGTTTCTGCGAATCACATCTTCGTTAACCCGATAGAGAAGACGCGCCGGTTCGTAAGTTGCAATCTTTGCACATCGATGAGGTTTTATGCGTATGTTCACAAGATCGATACCATCGATAACCGCGTCGATCATAACGCTAGTCATAACCTGGATCGGAAGTCTGATAATTATTATCGCGCCGGTTGAAGCGCAGTCCACGACCAACTCGGGGGAACCAGCTTGCTTGCTAAAAGCAGACTCTATCGAACCACCAAACGCGGGGCCGAGCGATTACTCGTTCTTTGTGCGCCCGATAGGAACCGTTCGGACGGTAATGATCTTCGTGGACTTTTCAGACGCGGAGCACAGGGAATCCACCACCGATCTCTACAACCTACTGGTACCGCATTCCCAAGAATGGCTCACTGAAGTCTCCTATGGGCGCATGGCCCTAGAAGTGACGTCCATCCCTAGGTGGTACCGCATGTCGAAGCCGTCGGTCGAATACGGCTTTACCGGCAAGGTTCCCCCTATGACGTTTGAACAGCACCGGGCCTACATCGCAGAGGCCGTCCACCTGGCCGAAGGAGATGTGGATTTCAAACAATTTCAACTTGTCTCCATCGTTTCTGCCGCGGGAGCGCAAATCCCCCCGTCGCCGACTTTCCAGGCCAAGCTCGGTGAAGGAATACTCACCCAAGGTATCGAGATTCACGAAGCGATCACATTCGGAGCTGATATCCGCCGAATCATTCCATCTTTCGGATCCAAGGTGTTCGTACACGAATTGGGACACGTGTTTGGGCTGCCAGACCTATACGACTATGTCGCGCCGCGCCAACAACAATGGCATTTCGCAGGCGGGTGGAGCGACATGAGTGCCAACATTACCGGAGGTCACTATTTCGCCTACGACAAACTCAAGTTGGGATGGCTCGACCAAAGCCAGGTGAAGTGCATAACTTCGCCCGGAACGCAGCTGGCGACCATCACACCGCTCGAAAAGCCAGGCGGCCTGAAAGCCATCATGATACGTACCGGACCCTCCACAGCTTACGCTATTGAGGTGCGAGACAATATCGGACAGGACAGCCGACTGTGCGATCACGGCGTACTTATTTATACGGTGGATGCAACTAAGGAAAACGGGCACGGGCCGATCAGGTTACTTCCCGCGCAGGAGGGTACCGATTCCGCGATGATCGAGAAGTGCGGGCTGCTCTACGATGCGACTTACGACCTGCGCCCTGGGAAAGTGGCAAGTTATTCCGATTCACAGGCTGGTATCAAAGTGGAGTTAATGGGAAAACACGACCGTTCGTACGTAGTAAGAACAGACTGGCAGAGGCCTAACTGAATACTAAGTGAACACCGCTGAGGGGAGTGCACGATCGACATCTCAGCGCGAGGTTATGGAGGCACAGGCAAATGTGTAGAGCAGTTGGCTTTTTTCTTGGATTCTTGCTTTTAGCTACGATCCTTTCATCGGCGCAAGCTTCGGTAAAGAGACCCTGGGGTGACTTGGACCCTTTCCGAATCAAAGACGTCCAATCGCTACGGCTCTCGCCCGTTGGAGATCAGTTGTCATTCGTGGTGTCCGAGCGGAACCTTACAAAGAACGACAACTACTCGTCGATATGGGTACTTCCCACTCGCGGTGGCAGCCCCGTTTCATTGACGGCCGCAGACGGACATGCATCGAGCCCGAGATGGTCTCCAGACGGGAAGCGCATCGCATACTTCGATTCGATTGGAAACGAACTGGGACTTTGGGTAATGAATGCAGATGGAAGTAATAAGAGGAAATTGACAATCTTGGAACGATCGAACGCATTTCTGGGAACCGCCGGTAACGATCTGTCCTGGTCGCCGGATTGTAAGCACCTGGCATTCACGGCCGCCGGACCGCGCCACTACTCCAATGTGCCCTCGCCCCTCGATCCACCTAACAGTAATGATGTTATGGTGGTAGACCGGCTTCTCTACAAAACCGATTACTATTACTCCGATTTGCGCCGCACACAGGTGTGGGTGATCTCGACGGATGGCGGCAAAGCAATTCAGATTTCGTCCGGAGACTATGACTATCACTCAATCGACTGGTCGCCCAATGGAAAGTGGATCGTCGCCGTTTCTAATCGTACCGGCGAAGATGACTACAATTCAAATACTGACCTGGTGCGGCTTTCGCCGAGCGGCGGCCAGATTTTGCAATTGACGCGCACACCCGGACCGGAGACTGCGCCCTCATGGTCGCCGGATTCTCTGCGCATTGCTTATCTCGCGCGGAAGCGCGATTACCGAAGCAAAGAAAGCGACGCGGAATTCGAAAAAGTGTACGTACTCGACGCGGGGGGGCGGCCTGACGAACTCACCGGCGGCCTCGACATGTGGTGTCACGATGTCACATGGTCCAGCGACGGTAGTAAGGTGTATTTCAGGACCGAACACGAGGGCAAGCTATCGTTATATTTCGTTGCGCTGCGTGACCGTAAACCCGCTCCTGTCGTCGACCTCACAGGTACCATAAATGGGTTCGTCGTCGCAGCTAGCGGCGAGGTGTTCTACTCGTTTACGGATGCAACGCATCCGCCAGAAATCTTTCGCACCGTTCCTGGTAGCGGACAATATGTCAAACTGACTGATTTGAACCGCGAAATGGTGGACGAACTGGAGACAGTTGAACCCGAGCGGTTTTCTTTCCCCAGTTTCGACGGACTTACGATCGAGGGTTGGATCATCCGTCCCCACGGTTTCGATCCAAAGAGCAAGTATCCCATGATTGTCGACATTCATGGCGGTCCCCATTATCAATATGGCTACAATCTGCAAGCGACCGCCAAATTGCAGCGGTTTGCGGGCGCGGGGTACGTAGTCATTTTCATGAACCCACGCGGCAGCACGGATTACGGCCAGAAGTTTTCCGACTTAGTGGTAGGAGATGAAATGGGTGGAGATTACAAGGACGTGATCGCAGGCGTAGATTATACTCTGCAACATTATCCCTTTATCGACGCCAACCGAATGGGAGTAACCGGTGTAAGTTATGGCGGACAGTTGTGCAATTGGATCACGACTCACACTGATCGTTTCAAGGCGTCCGTTCCAGTTTCCGGGACGAGTGATCTACTTAGCGGCTACGGCATCAATGCAAATCTTCTTTGGCCGGAGAGCGACATAAACGTCCGCAGCTACAACGACCTCGATCACTTGTGGGCTCTATCACCACTCAAATACATTAAAAATATTCACACGCCGACTCTGTTCATTCAGGGTGCGTGGGACAACTACGCTGCGCTGAATCAAGCCGAGGAGATGTTCATGGCCATGAAACGCCTACATCAAGTGTCAGTGATGGCCATTTATCCGAATGAGGGGCATGGTGTCAAAAGACAGCCGGTCCACACACATGACTACTATGAGCGAAGCGTCAGTTGGTTCGATAGCTACCTCAAACCCACGGCTTCCAATAACTGATATTACTGGCTAGCACACCGCAGCAACTAGAAAAAGAACTTCGCCACCAATTGCAGGCTCCGTGGGTTGCTGCTAAATGTGGCTTGCGGGTTATTGAAGTTTGGCTGACCAGGCGTTAAGTAATTCAACACGCTACCTTCGGTGGCCTGAGTAATCTTAATATCGTCCACAGAACCTGCAACAAATTGTGGGTGTCCCCATACGTTGAATGCCTGCGCCGTAAACTCAAATCTGAAACGTTCCGAAAGGTTAAAACGTTTCGTTGCGGATAGATCCCAGTTATTGATGTGGGGAAGGGCTAAAGTATTACGCGACGAGGTGGCAAGGGCCCCAGGCAAAGCTTGAATATATTGAGCGGTGGGATTCGTTGCCAGATACGCCACTGTATCGCCGCTAGTGTTGGTTAACGGGGTCGCCGCTGAACCAGTTCCCGGTATTCCGGCTGAATTGTAAACCACGCGGTCGCCTGCGCTGTCGCCGTTGAAGTTCGCATCGTCAGCACTCACAACATCAGCCCACTCCGGAGATTCAAATGTATACACCGGAGCGATCGTATAGTTGCCAACAACGTTTTTGAGGAACCAATTCGAGGAACTCTTGTACCACGGTACATCATAAATTGCGGCAATAGTTACACGATGGGTGCGGCTGTAACCGGAAACCGACCGGTCCGCGCCGAGATCTTGAAAATTCTGTGGACGGCGGGGCGTTAGATAAGTGCTGAAGAAGTCAGTGCTAGCATCATCAATCGTTCGGCTCCAGGTCCATGCTACCTGGAACTGCAATCCGTTACTCAGTCGCTTATTCAATTGAGTCTGTAGTCCGTGATAAATCGAGCTTCCTACTGGCGAATACTCCTTTATGGCATTAGTGAATCCAGCGTTGGCATATGCCGGAGCGACGTTTGACTCATTCTGCAAATCAGCCAAGGTCAGCGGAAGAGCATCTAGTGTTGACTGCGGCGGAGCGCTCAAGTACGTTGGCAAAAAGTTAGTAGGAGTAACGAGAGCATCCTCATTCGGCCGCAGCTGAACATTTTGATGGACCGCATGAACGCCGACATACCGCACCTCGGCGACAAAGTCTTTCCCGAATGCGTGTTGAACTCCCAGGTTCCAGTTAATCGCGTACGGATCCTTCAGATGCTCCGGCATCACATTCGAAGTTGCGGCCGCGGCTGCGGCGGCATTCGGATAGGTGACCAGCTGTCCAGTTCCTCCCGGCAATCCGCCGCCGGCAAGGAAACCAGGGCTTTGGACATTGAGATTTACGTCCTCGGTAACACTCAACTCCGGAGGTAATTCATTGTTAATAATGTTGTCGAAGAGCACATCATAACCGATGCCGAAACCTCCACGCACTGACGTATTACTGTTTCTGCTGGGTGTCCAGGCAAAACCCAGTCGCGGCATAAAGTTCTTTTTCGGAGCCTGCGGTGCACCAAACGTTATCAACCCTGGCACGTTGGCAATCTGATTCAACTGTTGAAGTTCCAGAGCGTGCTGCACCGTTGTGTATTCATAGCGAAGTCCAATATCTAGACTGAGGGTGGGGCTCACGTGCCAGGTATCGTTTCCATACGCATATACCGCTGCCTGATTGTCATCGTCGACCGCTACTCCGACGCTACGTTCGCCAACCTGATCAGGACTCAGGTCTTGCAGGTATAAACCCACAGTTGAGTATTCGTAATCTCCACGTAAGCGCGCGATAAAGTTCTGCGGCGATATATATTTCCGACCCTCAATCCCGAACCTCAGATCGTGGTTGCCTTTTCGAAACGATAGATTGTCGATGAGTTGGTAAGTGTTAATAATTGTGTAGTTCGGCGCGCTAGAATTTGGGCCAAACTGCAGTCCTGCAAGATCGGCGAAGTTGAAGCTTGGGAAGGCATCTAGACCGGGAAATGTGGGATTAGGGGCAAAAGTGCCATTATAAAATCTGCTGAAGCCCAGCCGAACCTCATTGCTAATCGCGGGCGAAAAGGTGTGGTACTCGCTGAGATTAAATAAATCGCTGCGTGTTGGACTGGTTCCGTAGAAAACGGAGAGATTCGGCGAGGTATCCGGCGCATCGATCTTTTCGTATATATAACGGAAACGAAGGCTGTCTCTCTGCGAAATGTTGAAATCCACTGAGGTCACGGAAGTCAAAGTGTTCTGAAAGCTTGGCGCGGCGACCGACAACGTCCCCACAGGAATTGACGTGCCTTCCACCTGGATATTTCCACCGGTTGGACAGGGACTTGCACCTGAAGCGCCGCACGGCTGAGTTGCTGGGGCTAGATATTGCTGCAGAACCTTAAGGTTGTTCTGGGAAAGGCCGCTCATGTTGTCTAGTGTCGTATAGCCGGCGGCCGTCGGCGAGAGAACCAGTCCGATGGAACCTTCATAACCAGTTGGGTTGTATTCAACATCCTGAAAGAAAAACAATTTGTCTTTGATTATGGGGCCACCCACCTCCCCACCGAAGCGATTGTTGTCGTATCGGGGGTTTTGCGTGCATTGACACAGCACATCGATCGCGTTGAGATTTCGATTCTGAAAATACTCGTAAATTCGCCCATGAAAAGAATTCGTGCCGCTCATGACCACTGTATTGAATTGTCCACCGTTGGAATGGCCGAATTCGGGGGAAAACTGGTTCTGCAGGACTGAGAGGCTGGCAACCGCATCATTAGGAACCGTTGCCACCGGGCCGGGATTGTTTTTATTGTTGTTGTCCACGCCTTCGACGGTGAAGTTGTTATTGTAGGCACGTTGGCCGCTGACAGATGGTCCACCACTCCCCGATCCCAGCCCGCCGGTTGAAGATACACCAGCATTCAACAGGGCTAGATTCAACACACCGGAACCCTGGGACGCCGCCGGCAGATTAATCATTTCATGGCTATCGAATGTGGACTCGATCTGCGCGGAAGTAGTATCGAGAGTCACCCCGGCTTCGCTAACCTCTACTGTCGTCTTCACAGCGGCCGGCAGCAGCGAGAAATCAAGCGTGACTTCTTGGTTTAAAAGGACCGCCAAATCGTTCACCTGCTTCGATGCAAAGCCAGGCGCTTCGGCCGTCACGTTGTATTTGCCAATGAGAAGGTTAACAAAGTGAAACTCACCGTGATCGTTTGTGACCGTTGTGGTGACCACCCCGGTTTCGATCATCCTTGCTCTTAGCTGAACAGCGGAAATCGCCGCGCCGGAGTTATCTCGGACCGTCCCGACCACGTCACCGCTGATGGCTTGGGCAGCTAGAAATTGGCTTCCGAAAGCTAGAGCCAACACTAGAACGGTATCGGCACAACACAGGTAGCGCACAGCTTTAATGTTCATAAGCCGGATATTGTATCCAATGTCGAGTTAATTGCAAGATCTATTTGGCTCCGAAAAATCGATTCCTTATAACCGTTTGATCGATTCAGATTAGCGGTTTGTCCATTGCGGCGCCCCAGATGTCCCCTACAGTAAAGCCTTCGGGGAAGGGATCCTCGCTATCCACCACGTACTGCGCGAACCCGGTGATCCACGCTGTTCCGCTCAATGTCGGTACAACTGCGGGATAGTCCCCAACCCGAGCCTCGCGCACCAGGCAGCCAGTAAAAATTGTTCCCAAAATCCCTTCGTGGGGGAATGACTCGTGGAGCCGGAGTTGGCCTCTAGCGTGAAGTGCAGCCATGCGCGCGCACGTTCCCGTTCCGCAGGGTGACCGGTCGATGGCACCGGTCCACGTTGCGGGCCGGTTCCAGTCAAGTTCACCGGTGGAGACGACTACAGCATTCTTGGCAACAGCATCAGGACTTGTTGGAGGCCCGGTCAGTTCGGCGATCGTTATACCCCGTATCCCGGGATTTTCGGGGTGCGCTACCGGTAATTGCTCGCGCGCCGCCGCTTTGATCATCTCGCCCACCCGAACGATATCTCGACCCTCGTCCGGTGTGAGTCGCAAACCGAGCGGCTCTGCCGCAGCCATTACGTAAAACATTCCTCCAAACGCAACATCGACCGACACGGTTCCCAATTGCGGCACTTCAACCTTCGCGTCTAAGTGCGTGGCGAACGCGGGAACATTCTCGAATGTCACGCGCTTGACTTTACCTCCCTGCACGTCGGCGTTCACCACAACCAAACCGGCCGGCGTGTCGAGCTTGATAGTGGTAGTCGGCTCATCAGCACTCACCATACCGGTTTCGATCAGGGTGGTGACTACGCAAATGGTATTGGTGCCCGACATCGGCGGGTATTCCACCTGTTCCATGATGACGAAACCAGCATGCGCCTCAGGGTTGGTCGGAGGGAGCAGCAGATTGCAGTTTGCTGCCGGATAACCGCGCGGTTCGCGGAGCATGAGTTTCCGAAGACCATCGGCATGCTGCTCCAGGTAGGTTTTCTTTTCAAACATCGTGTTGCCGGGCACGTCTAGCACACCGCCGGTAATTACTCGCCCGGGCTCGCCGCATGCATGAAGATCCACTGCGGAGATCATCCGTGATAAACGCATCGATCGACCCTCTCTGTTGCCTGACGTTCCTATCTAGTGCAGTTGACCGCTAACCTTTTCGCGCGCTAATTGTCTGACACGCGCAAGCATCCTATTCCGTGCGCACATCGGTCTGCTGCGACCGCTGCTTGGCATAGCGCAAAACCAAATAGACTGGCAATCCCAATAAAATTAACAGCAATCCGGGCCAAGTGCTGGTGGGCCGATATGCAAGCAACGCCAGCAATATGGTGGTGGTACACAAAATGTGGAACGCTGGCACTGCCGGGTATCCGAAAACTCGATAAGGTCTTTCCGCGTCAGGCCGCGTGAATCGCAGTCGAAACAGACCAAGCACCGTCAAGATGTAGAACAAAAGCACAGCTGAAATTACGTAATCCAACAGATTGCTATAGACATTCCCGTACTTTCCGGTCGCCGGGTCGTAAGTCCGCGGCAACACCAGCAACATCGCCCAAATACCCTGTACCAGAAGTGAGCGCGCCGGCACCTGCGCGCGGTTCAGCCGCGCGGCAACGGGTAAAAACAGCTGCTCACGAGCCATGGCATAGTACACGCGCGCCCCAGTCATGATGAGTCCGTTGACAGCGCCCAAGGTGGAGACCATGATCGCTACCGCCATCGCAACGGTGCCGATCCCAGGAAGTATCACCCGCAATGTAGCTGTTGCGACCCGATCCGCCGGAGCATGTTGGATCGCGGCGAGCGGCAAAGTCGTCAGGTAAGCGACATTGGCCAGAAGGTATAACAGGATCACCAAAACGGCCCCGATGACCATGGATAACGTAACATTGCGGCGCGAATTTTTCACTTCCGCTGCCGCAAACGCGATGTTGTGCCATGACTCGGCGGAGAAGAGCGACCCAGTCTGGGACACACAAAGTGCAACGAAAAGTCCAAAAGCACTACCGGCCGTAAGGCCAGGAACGATTGGATCGAAACCATGCCGGCTCCATGGGTGAACGAAATTGGCACGGACCGCCGCGGTGTTGGTCCCGAGCAGAACTCCAAGCAGAACAAGCGCCAGCAGTGTCCCTATCTTCGCGGCCGAGGAAACATTCTGAACTACGCGGCCATAATTAAGGCCGTAACTGTTTGCGGAAGTGAGCAGTGCGATCAGCAGGATCGCCACCACTTGCACCGTAGAGAGCGATAGAGCGTAGTGAGAACTCAGGAAGATGGGATGAATGAGATAGTTATCTTCCGAGA
>Ga0302325_10013181_pt1 | contig 17664 bp, 15 predicted proteins | sample Palsa_T0_2_FD_201948 | JGI IMG/M metagenome (GOLD analysis project Ga0302325, IMG submission 201948) | Peat permafrost microbial communities from Stordalen Mire near Abisko, Sweden - Palsa_T0_2 | ecosystem: Environmental > Terrestrial > Soil > Palsa > Peat permafrost | place: Sweden: Abisko... | reverse complement strand
TATCGGCGATTACGGCTTTGCGCTTGGCGAATTCCTCTTCCGCGGTTTTGGCGCCCTTGAGCGCGGCCAGCACCGCCGGCGTCACGTTCTCCATGGACATCAGGACGTTCACTTCCAGGTCCGGCGACTTCATCTCGTCCGCGGGCGTGGCCGCGTAGAATCCGCCTTTGACGTAGTCGTGCTCGGCGGTGGAGTTCTTTTGCAGTTGGCCGCGCGCCACGTGGTGATTGGTGAGCAGCAGCCCGTGCGGGCTGACGAACGAGCCGGAGCCGCCGTCATTTAAGCGCACGCAGGACAAGCGCACATGGTCCAGCCATTCCTGCGTGGGTGTGAAATGATACTTTTCGGACAACTGTTTGATGGGCGGATTGTCGAATGTCCACATGCCCTCATCGGCGGACAAAGGCAGAAAGGCTGCGAGCAGGCCGCAGGACACGAGGGCCGCGGCGGGGCGGCAAAGTTTGGGTGTATGCATGGGAAACTCCTCTATTATACGTATAATACGGCCTAAAGTGCGAAAGGATAGTACCGCGTGGGGCGGACCTCCAGGTCTGCGCGGGTTCTCCAGAACCCGCTCCCTGCTAACTCATGCATCTCCGCATCCGCAAACTGACCGCCCACGACGCCGCCAACTGGTGGCAACTCCGCCTGGAAGCCCTGGAGCGTGAGCCCCAAGCCTTCATCTCCGCCGCCGAAGACCACGCCAAACCACCGTGGAATCCGCCGCCGCCCGCATCGCCTCGGCCGCGCCGGGAAGCTTGTCTTTTGTGGGGCGGGCAATTCTGCCCGCAGCCGGCTTTCAGCCGGCTCTGGCCGCCTAAGAGGCGGCTGCGGCCAAGATTACTACCGATACTCGTGTAAAATCAATCGAGGAGCGCGCCACCACGCCCACACCCGTCCGCAAAGTGTTCCTAAGTTCCACCGGCGCAGACCTGCGCGCTTACCGCGAGACGGTATACACAGCCCTGCACAGACTGGACGGCTGGCATTGCGTCCGCATGGAAGATTTCCTAGCGAGCGGTCGGGACGTGGACACCTTCTGCCGCACCGAGGTGAAGAAATGCGACCTGTTCATCGGCATTATCGGGTTCCGCTTCGGCGACGGTCCCAACGGAACTAAAGAGTCGTACACGCAACGCGAATATCAGGCGGCCGTCGAAGCCAAGCTGACGCGCCTGCTGTTCCTCGCTCCCGACGATTTTCCGGTGCCGGCGAACCTCCGCGAGCCGGAATGGAAATTGGGCGCCCAGGACGCCTTTCGCCAGACCCTGCACAACGAACGCCGCATCCTCTCCATCGGGTTCACCAACCCCGACGATCTGACCACCAAGGTCGTGACGGCGATACGCAACTGGGAGCGGGAGACGTCCGGTACCCACGGCGCCGATCCGACCGCATACCTCCAAGCCCTGTGGGACGACACGCGCTTCATTGACATTCGCGGCCTGAGGGTCGGCAACGAATCCGTCTACCGCTTCGATATCGACAAGCTATACACGCCGTTGACCACGGTGATCGCGGCTACCGAGCGCCAGGAAGGGCCGGGCGAGCGCGAAGCCGTCCCGTTGCAGAAGGCGCTCGAAAACCCGCGCGTAGTGCTGGTGGGCGACCCCGGCGCGGGCAAGTCCACCTTCCTGCGGCGGATAGCCTATGCGGCGTGCGAGACGCTGCTGGGCCGGAATGCGCTGGCGGCCGAGCAAATGCTTCCGAAGCCCTGCCCGTTCCCCATACTGATTCGCGCGGCCAGCCTTGCGGAGCACATCCGGAAATGCAACGCGGCGGCGTCCGCCGGCTGCCCCACCGAGGCCCACTCGCCCGCGTGGCTGATCCACTATCTCAATTCCGCCTCCCGCGAAAACAACTGGGGCCTCGACGCCGATTTCTTCCGCGATAAGCTCGCCGGCGCCTGTCTGCTGATGCTGGACGGCCTCGACGAAGTTCCCGACCGCATCCAGCGCAAGGCCATGGCGCGCCTCGCGGAAAGGGCCGCGCGAGCCCATGCCACGGCGCGCGTAGTGGTGACCAGCCGTCCGCCCGCCTATGGCGGCGAAACGGTGATCCCGGAATTTGTCACTGTCCAGATCGGCCCGCTGGAAGACAAGGCCGTGGACACCTTCGTGCAGAACTGGTGCCGCGCGCTGCACGGCGACGGCGATAAGGCGGCCACCCACCAAGCCGAGCTTCTGGATGCCATTCGGAGCAGGCCGGAAATTCAGGAAATGGCGGTGAATCCGGTGATGCTGACGGCGCTCGCATCCCTGCATTGGAACCGCACCCGCCTGCCGGATCAGCGCAGCGAACTGTACGAATCGGTGCTCGATTGGCTGGCTAAGGCGCACGAAGAAAAGCGCACCATGTCGGCCGCGCAATGCCTGGCCCTGATGCAGCACTTGGCCTACACGATGCACGCCGACCCCAAGGGCAAGCAGGTTGAGGTCACGCGATTTGACGCCGCCGAAATCCTGGCGCCCAGGTTCCGCGATGTGGCGGAAGAAGAGCGGCACGCCGCCGCCGATCGCTTCCTCGAAGAAGAGGAAATCGATAGCGGCATTCTGGTGAGCCGCGGCAACACGCTGCGCTATTGGCACCTGACCTTTCAGGAGCACTTGGCGGCGAGGGCCCTGGCGTCACGGGACGCGGACCGGCGTCGGCTGCTATTCGACGAAGGGAGGCTGTACCTGCCGGAGTGGCGGGAAACCGTATTGCTGCTGGCCGGGATCTTGTGCAAGCAGGGCCAGGAGCGTATTGACGGATTTCTGGGTGCGATATTGGACGGCCTCGGAAGCGATGCACCGCTGCCCGCGCGCGCCCGCGCCGTGGGGCTGATCGGTCGCATTCTACAGGACCTGCAGTCATGGAACTATCGGATCGGGGACCCGCGATACCAACAGAATCTCGACCGCATGATCGAGATCTTCAACGCCAAAGCGGTGCATGAAATCGAATTTCAGACGCGCTTGGAGGCAGCCGAAGCGCTGGGCCAAGCGGGCGATCCCAGGTTGGAGAAGGATAACTGGGTGCCCATAGATGGCGGGACGTTCCGGATGGGCGCAAAGAAGCCGGACGCCCCGGAGGCGTACGACGATGAGTCGCCGGTCCATCAGGTGACAGTATCGCCGTTTTCGATCGGGCGCTATCCGGTGACGGTGGCCGAATACGACCGCTTCATCGCCGCCGGGGGCTACAAGGAAAAGAAGTTCTGGAAGGCCGGAGGATACGGAAAGTTCGAAGCGCCCGGACACTGGCAGCGGCAGCTCCGCTACCCGAACCGGCCAGTAGTCGAGGTGAGTTGGTATGAGGCTGCCGCCTACTGCGCATGGGCGGAAGGCCGTCTGCCTACCGAAGCGGAATGGGAGTGCGCGGCCCGCGGGGGCCGGGAAGGCACCCGCTACCCGTGGGGTAATGAGAAGCCAGACCGGTCCCGCGCGAATTACTTCGAAGGAGGGGCACATCAACCGACGCCCGTTGGAATGTACCCGGAGGGCGCCACGCCGCAGCACGTTCTCGACCTGGCCGGCAACGTCTGGGAGTGGACGGCGGATTGGTTCGGCGGCTACCAGGAAGCTGCCGCCACGAATCCAAAGGGCCCCAAGAAGGGAACGGCGAAAGCGATTCGCGGGGGTTCTTACTTCGATGTTACGTTGTTTCTGCGCGCCGCCGGCCGCAACTGGAACGTGCCAGACTACAGGAACTTCTACATTGGTTTTCGTTGCGTCCGGGAATTACTTTCCCTTTAAACTTTTTTCCTTTTTCCCTTTCCATTTCGTCGCAAGTGCGAGACGATAGGGGGTCCGGGGCGCAGCCCCGGCGGAAAAATTTTTATGGCTACCGCCCCTACCGGCCTGCCTGTCGTCGTGCAGGAGGCCTACGAGTTCAGTATCTGGCTGATCCGCAAGGTGGAAAACTTCCCGCGATCGTATCGTTTCAGCGTGGGCGACCGCTTGGTGCAAGGCATTCTCGATCTGCTCTTGCGGCTGAATCGCTTGCGGTTTCTGCTGCGGCTGGCGAAGGATCTGAACCTGCTCAATGTGGACTCATACGGCCACGCGGCGGAGCGCGTCGAAGAGATCGGGCGTATGGTGGGCGGATGGCGGAAAGCCAGCGCGGGAGCGGTGGCGGAATGAAGCGTGTGGGCGGCCTGTGGGACACGGTCGTTTCATTTGAAAACCTGCACGAAGCCGCGCGCCGTGCCTCGCTGGGCAAAAGGAAGCGGCCCGATGTCGCCGCGTTCCTGATGAACGTGGAAGGCGAGCTGGTTTCCTTGCGGCGAGAGCTGGAATCCGGCGTGTATCGCACGGGTCCGTATCGGGAGTTCCTGGTGCACGAGGCCAAACCGCGCCTTATTTCGGCCGCGCCGTTCCGCGACCGCGTGGTGCATCATGCGCTGACGCAAGTTTTGGAGCCCATCTTCGAGCGGCGCTTTTCAAAAGACTCGTATGCGTGCCGCGTGGGGATGGGGACGCATAAGGCGCTGGATCGCGCCGTCTCTTCTTCCGGATGGCGCTCCCGACGCGGGTGCGGCCGGCGTGTCCGCGTCGAACATCAAAAGACAGCGCCGGCCCGTTGGTAGCGAGAGATCGCGAAGGCCGGCCGGCGCGCATCGCCGCTACAATCAACCTATGTCCTTCACCCGCGCCATCCTAGGCCGCACCGGCATCGAAGTCGGCCGCCTCGGCCTAGCCTCTAGCTATGGCGCGCCCTCGACCGCCGTGGAACAAGCCTTCGACCACGGCGTGAACTATTTCTACTGGGGCAGCCTCCGCCGCAATCCCTTCGGCGACGGCCTGCGCGCCCTGGCGCCGCGCCGCGACCGCTTCCTTCTTGTCACCCAGTCCTATTCGCGCCTGGCTTCGCTCATCGGCCCCAGCCTGGAACGCGCGCTGCGGGCACTGCGCTTCGATTACACCGACGCGCTGCTGCTGGGATTGTGGAACGGCGCGCCGCCGCCGCGCATCCTGGACGCTTGCCGCAAGCTGCGCGAGCGCGGCCTCGTGCGCTATCTGGCCGTCTCCACGCACAACCGTCCGCTGATCGCGCGCCTGGCGGCCGATCCCCAATTCGATATCTTCCACGTGCGTTACAACGCGGTGCATCGCGGGGCGGAGCGCGAGGTGTTCCCGCAGATGCTTACGCCGCATCCGCCGGGGTTGGTGTCGTTCACGGCCACGAGCTGGCGTCAGTTGTTGCTGGGTCACAAGCGCATCCCGCCAGCGGAGAAGATTCCCACGGCGGCCGATTGCTATCGCTTCGTGCTCACGCAACCGGCGGTGAATGTTTGCATGACCGGGCCGTCCAATGCGGAGCAGCTTCAGGCGGCGCTGGAAGCCTTGCGGCTCGGCCCGATGGCGGAGGATGAGTTAGCCTGGATGCGCCGCGTAGGGGATGCGATTTATGGGAAAAAGCCTGTGTCCCCATGAGTGGGGACACGGCACGCACGAGTGCGTGCGCCACGTTCATTCTACGGTCACGCTCTTGGCCAGATTGCGCGGCTGATCCACGTCGCAACCGCGCCGCACCGCGATGTGATACGCCAGAAGCTGCAGCGGCACAATCTCCAGAATCGGCGTCAGCAGCTCGCTGGCGGCCGGAATCTCGATCACGTGGTCGGCGGTCTTGCGCGCGTCTTCGTCGCCTTCGGTTGAAATCGCCACCACCGTGCCTTCGCGCGCCTTCACTTCCTGGATATTCGAAAGCGTCTTCTCATACAGCACGCGGCTCGCATCGCTGGCCGGATCGCGCGTAGCCAGCACCACCACCGGCAGATTCTCGTCGATCAGCGCATTCGGCCCGTGCTTCATCTCGCCCGCCGCATAGCCTTCCGCGTGGATGTAGGAAATCTCCTTCAGCTTTAGCGCGCCCTCCAACGCGATGGGAAAATGCACGCCGCGCCCCAGGAACAGAAAGTCACGGGCGCGAAACAGCTTGCGCGCCAGTTCTTCGTACACCGCATCGTGCGACAGCACGGTTTCCAGCTTGCCCGGAATGCGCACCAACTCCTCCACCAGCGCGCGCGATTGGGCCGCGTCCAGTTCGCCGCGCGCCTGCCCCAGATACATCGCCAGGATGAACAGCGCCGTCAACTGGCAGGTGAACGCCTTGGTGGAGGCCACGCCGATCTCCGGCCCCGCGTGCGTCAGGATGGCGCCGGCCGCCTCGCGCGTAATCATCGAGCCGATCACATTGCAGATGGCCAGCGTTTTCGATCCCTTCCCCTTGGCTTCGCGCTGGGCCGCAAGCGTATCGGCGGTCTCGCCGGATTGCGAGATCACTACCGTGAGCGTGCCCGCATCCACCAGCGGATCGCGATAGCGGAACTCGCTGCCGTAATCCACTTCCACGGGGATGCGCGCCAGCTTCTCGACCATGAATTTGCCGCAAAGCGCGGCGTGCCAGCTCGTGCCGCAGGCGATGATTTTCACCTGCCGGAATTCGCGGAACTCGGTGGGCGTGATGTCCATCTCGTCGAGGAAAATCTGGCCGGTCTCCTGGCTCACGCGCCCCAGCGTGGTGTCGCGCACGGCCCGCGGCTGCTCGTAAATCTCTTTGAGCATGAAATGCTTGTAGCCGCCTTTTTCCGCCATAATGGGGTCCCACAGGATGTGGGATACCTGCCGGCTCACGGAGCAGCCGTCGAAGTCCGTGAGGCGCACGCCGTCCGGCGTGAGCACGGCCAGGTCGCCATCGGCCAGGAAAAACATGTCGCGCGTGTGCGGCAGGATGGCGGGCACGTCGGACGCGACGAAGTATTCGTTATCGCCCAGCCCGATCACCACAGGCGGGCCAAGACGCGCGGCCACGATTTTGTTTGGATCCGTGCGCGCGATGACCACCAGCGCGAACACGCCGGTGATCTCCTTGACCGCCGCGCGCACGGCCTCTTCCAGATTTCCCTGGAAATGTTTCTCCACCAGGTGCGCGATGATTTCGGTGTCGGTCTGCGTTTTGAACGCGTGCCCTTCGGCCTGCAACTGCCGTTTCAGCGCCAGGTAATTCTCGACGATGCCGTTGTGGACAACCACGATATCGCCCGAGCAATCGCGATGCGGGTGCGCGTTTTCCTCGGTGGGGCGTCCGTGCGTTGCCCAGCGCGTATGCCCGATGCCGTACGCGCCATCCACGGGGTTCAGCCGGATGGCTTCTTCCAGATTGCGCAGCTTGCCGGATGCGCGCCGCACGGCCAGTTGATCGTCGTCGCAGTAGACCGCCAGTCCGGCCGAGTCGTAACCGCGATATTCCAGGCGCTTGAGGCCTTCCAAAATGATGGGAACCGCCTTGCGGTTCCCGATATATCCGACGATGCCGCACATAGAGTCTATTATAAGTGCCTGAAGGCAATCAGTTTTCGGGCGACTAGTACCACTTGTAAGAAAGGCTCGCCCAATCGGCGCTACGATGAACTCTATGAAACAGCTCCAAGTTCTTCTCGGAGCAACAGCTCTTCTGTTGCTGCCGCGCGTAGCGGCTCCCGCAACGCCAGCATACAGCTTCACCCTCTTCGATGTGCCAGGAGCGACCAGCACTTCCATCACCGGCATCAACGATGCTGGCGACATCGTGGGGGCGTACTCTACGCCCACCGGGAATCACGGTTTCTTCCGGGCCGTCGGCGGGACGTCCGTGGTCTCGTTCGACGCTCCCGATGGCGGCCAGATCGGAGCGCCGCTCATCAACTCCCAGAGGCAAATCGCTTTCGCCTCCGTGACCAACTTGGAACCAGGCGACATCTCGACGAATGTCTACTTGCGCAGCGCGGACGGCCCGCAATATACGCTGTTAACGGGCTTCGCGGACCGGGGTTTCCTATTAGGCCTCAACGATCTCGGGCAGGTCATCGGCGAGGACCTGACCCTTGGGCTGGACTTGTGGTTTGTCGCGAATGCCGATGGCACGCCGGCGGCGATCACGGTCAGCCAGAATGGGTACTTTGGCATCAACGACGCCGGCCAGGTTCTGACGTCGGGCAACGGAATGATTCTTCTGGACAACGCCAACGGGACTCCTTCCGGGAGGCACCTGGATGTGCCGTCTAGCGCAGCCAGCTTCACCATGAGCAATAACGGCTTCGTGGCCGGAGTCTACTTTCAGGCGGCCAACATCACTGACCAGCAGGTCCTGGTAGGCGACCTGAACACCAATACTTACTCTTTATTGGACCTCCCCGGTTACAACGGCGGCGAGATCGGCGGTCCCAACCTACTCGCGGCGAACGATTTCGGAGTAGTGGCCGGCACGGTGGCCTCGGGCCACGGTTTCATCGCCACGCCGGTGGTGACTACGGCCCTGAATCCTGCCGGCATCGTGAACGGCGCCAGTTATGCGAATGAGTCGGTTGCGCCGGGCGAGGTGGTGGTGCTCCGCGGAACAGGCTTGGGCCCGCCCGACCTCGACCTTGCCACGGCGAATAGTTCCGGATTCTTTCCCACTACGATCTTAACTACGCGCGTTCTGTTTGACGGTGTAGCCGCGCCGTTGATCTATGTATGGGGCGGCCAAACAGCGGCGATCGTGCCATATGAAGTTACCGGGACCAGCACACAGGTGCAGGTCGAGTACCTCGGCACGCTCTCGACCGCTGTCACGATGTCTGTAGCGCCTTCCGCGCCCGGCGTCTTCACCTTGGATAGCTCGGGGAGCGGGCCGGGCCTGATTCTGAATCAGGACAACACCATCAATACGGCGGCGAATCCGGCTAAGCGGGGGGACATCGTCTACTTCTATGCGACTGGTTTTGGGCGGACGCTGCCGGCGGGAACGACGGGGAAGGTGACTCCGATAAACGTGCCCTTCATTCTGAATCAGCCTTTGCCGGTGAAGGTCGCTATTGGAAACGAACCGGCGCGGGTTCTGTACGATGGGCCGGCCCCGGGGTTGGTTGCGGGCATCAGTCAGTTAAACGTGGTGGTTCCCGTGAGCGCGCCGGCTGGCGCGACGGTGCCGTTGGTGGTGCAGGTGGGCAACGGGACGAGCCAGACTGGCGTGACGATCGCGCTGAAGTAATTGACAGGAAGGGCGCCACCCAGTCAGTCGCGATACGCCAGAAACACGGCGATGCGGTCCCACCGGTCGCCCGCCCACACGCCTGGGCCGATCTTGTATCCCCGTGCGCGGAGAAGTTCTTCCGGACTGCGCGCCTGCTTCCAGGACTTATGGTTATATCCCACCCACACCCTGTCGCCGGAGATTTCGTCCACACTGGCGACATTCACCAGGTTCCACTTTTGGTGGTAATGAGATTCCAGATAGTAATTCATCGGAAACGCAAGATATGGATCGAGAAAGTCGACAGACACCGCGCCCGATCGCGAGCCATCGCGCGCATTCAGCTCGACTAGCTGCCCTGTAAGTATGTCCATGTTATTCCTAAGCTCTGGATACATAGTGACTCGGTAAAGGCCGAAAGCTCCCCAAGCCGCGGCGATCGATATGACTACGAATCGCGCCCACTTAGGCCGCAGCGCCACCAAGGCCGTTGCCAGCAGCGCCAGATACGGAACGGCGGATACAATCAGGTGCCGGTTCCCCCAGATGGAATTGCGCATCACATTACTCAACACGTAAGTCGCATAAGGCGGCAGAAATGCCAGCAGCGCGGCGAAGCGCAGCCGGCTCGATTGCACTGGGTCGTTGGTGGCGCGTAAGACTCTCCAAAGGCCGGCAATCATCGCGCCGAACAGAAAGAAGACCATCGCCGAGGCCACCGGCACCGGCCAAAGCGCGCCGTTGCACCCCACGTAATACCACCAGACATCGCCGGTTTTCGGGTGTCTGATCCAGCCCAGATTCGGCGCCAGGCCTCCTTTGGCGATGGCGGCTTGAGTCGCCTCGTAAGCCCACGGCGCAAACAGCAGCACGATCGCAGCCGTGCCCAGCAGGAATGGTTTCAGCTTGCGGCGATCCATCCACAAAAGGTGTAGTCCTTCGATTCCGATCACCATCCATCCGAAGTACTGCGTGTAGACCAACAGCAGGTTGACCAGAGTCAGTGCGATCACCCGCTTCCCAGTGGCACGCTCGAGCAGCAGGTTGAACAGCGCCACAGAGGCGAGACTCAACAGAAAAAACAGCGCGTACATGCGCACATAGCGGGCGTGAAATACTTGGTAATCGTTGATCGCCAGCAGCGACAGGGCAATGAATCGCGCCGGGGCGCTAAGCCGGAGCTGGCGGAGGACGATCCATGCGAGCGGCAGAGCCAGAATCGAGAGCAGGAATGGCAACAGACGCAACCAAGGCATGGATTCGCCGCCAATCTTCACCCATACCCACAGCAGGAGATAGGAAAGCGGCGGATGCACCACGTCGGCGCGCACGGATTGGAACAGGTGCACGAGGCCGGACCGCGCTGTGAGCAGGCTGAAGATCTCATCCGAATCCAGGCAGAAGGCGGTCAAGTTCCAGAGCCGTATGCCGATGAAGCCCGCCACCAGCACCGCGAGCGCAGCCACTTCCAGCCGGCGCCGGCGTTGCTTCGCGGGCGCGCCGGCCGTCGCCGCGGCGCTTATCGGGGCCATGCGGTCTCCTGCACGGGCGCGGCGGGCTTCAGCCGGCGCAATTGGCGCTTGACTCGCGTGGGAAGGTTGAGCGTCGCGAGCCCGTACATCAGCGCGATTAGCAGCAGGCTGGCCGCGGCACATTCCCCGATGGTCAGCCGCTCCTTGGCGAACCAGAACCAGCGTCCGTAGACCAGTTCCACATGCACCCAGTAGATCAGCAGCGAATTCGTGCCGAGCCGCCGCATGAATGCCAGGTTTTCCGGTGGCTGCCCAGCGGTCCACACAAAGCCTGCAGCGATCAGCACCAGCACAATGCCGAAGCGGATGAAAATCAGGCCGGGGCTATTGAGCCAGAAATCGGAGTTCGGGTAGATGGAGAACGGCAGGTTGGAAAAATAATGGGCGGTCACTATCAGCGCCAAGCCAAAGCAGGCCGTCCACTGCATGATGCGGTCGCGGGCGGGCGCGGCCGTCCGCAGCAGCGTGCCGAAGCTCACGCCGAAGGCGATGTACGCCGCGTCCGGGAAGAAGCTGAAATATTCCTTGTTGGGCACGATGTAATTGCGGACCAGCCAGGGCGCGGCGGACCAATCCAGAGTGGAGACCACTGGCGCCAATGCGGCAATGCCCAGTCCGGCCGCGGCGCACCAGGTGATTCTTCTGCGCGGCGTGAGCAGTGAGACTGGCGAGAGCACCGCCACGCCGAATGCCATGCAGTTCAAGATATCCACGCGGACGATTTCCGTCCAGGGATTGCCCCACGCGAACAGCCACAACTGCAGCCGGAAAGCGAAGGCGATGGCCGCCAGGAAGGCCGCCCGTATGAGCGCCGACCGCAGCCGGGCGGCCGGCGGCAGGCCTTCGCGATCGCCGCGGTCGAGCCGGAACGCCAGCGTCGCGCCGACTAGGAACAAAAATGTGGGCGCCGGCATGCCGCCGATGAACTGCGAGAGAATGTAAACCGGATGATTGCGCAGATCGGCGCGCGCGAAAGAATTGAACAGATGCCCTTGCAGCATGATGACGACGCCCAGGCCCCTGAGCCAGTCGAGCGCGAGTATCCGATCCGTGCGATCCATCCCTCAGCAATCGTCGCACATTGTAGGGTGGCGCCATGCGCCGCCATCAGTGGGTCATAGCGTATACCACGTAGTTCACTCCGATGCGAATTGCCAGCGCGGAGAACCTTTCGGGATAATGGGGCGCATCGGCCCACTCCCAGGCATCGCCCAGGTCGGAGTTATACGAAATCGCGACCATGATGCGGCCCTTGTCGTCGTAGATTCCACGCCAGTGGGCGCCTCGCGCGGACGCCCCGTTGTTGCTCTTGTACCCCGGGCGCAGGTGCGCCTCGCCGGGAACCTGGTAGCGTTCGTCCAGATCGTAGACCGTGTGAAAGATGGCGTCCTTATCGTCGATTTCGACGATGGGCCGATCCGGGAAGACCCGCTTGATGCGCAGCTCGAACATCTCCCACTCGAAACTGCCGTGGAAGTCGTCGGCCATGAAGAAGCCGCCGCGCAGCAGGTACTCGCGCATCGCTTTGGCCTGCGCGTCGGTGAGTCCCCATTCGCCAACTTGGACGGCGTAGAGCCAGGGCCAATCATAGGCGTCGCCTTCGTCGAGATTGACGGGCTGCTCCACGGAGCGCACGGAGATGCGGGTCAAACGGCGGAGCGCCAGGGAGAAGTGGCGGTCCGCGCGGGGGTAATCCTGGGTCCAGAGCGAGAGGCCCTCGCGCCAGTCGCCGTCGAAGCGGCCGGCGTAGCCGTCGTTGGGTCCGGGCGGATACATGAGGCGGGCGAAAGCCCATTCGCCGGGCTGGTTCCAGTCCGGAGGGGTTTCGAAGTCCTCGTATTCGACGCCGGGGAACTGGCGGAAAGGGCGCTGGAAGGCGTAAAGCGCCGCCAGGGAGGCGACCCCCAATCCCGTTCCGTAAAGCGCCTTGCGGAAAGACATAGGTTCGCCTTGTTTTGAGGATAGCACCGGGATTTGGCGCGCGGACGAGCGCGTCCGTCCCGCCAGCAGGAGTGCGAATCTCTGCGTTACCCTACGGACAATGAAATTCCGCTGGTTGTCAATTGTTCTCTTTGCGGCCGCTCTTTCCGCTACCCCTCAGACTGGCCCGCCTGCGGATCTCGACGCCAAGGTCGACGAAGTGGTCGCGTCCGCCATGCGCCGGCAACAAATTCCCGCCATGACCGTCGCGGCCACCATGGACGACCGCATCGTTTACTCGAGAGCGTTCGGCGCCGCCGATCTGGAGAATGCCGTCCCAGCCACCACCGGCACGCTGATCCGCACCGGATCGATCGCCAAGCCGATCTCCGCCGCGGCTGCCATGACGTTGGTGGATTCCGGCAAGCTCGAACTGGACGCTCCGGTACAGCGATATTGCCCGCAGTTTCCCCAGAAGAAGTGGCCCATTATGACCCGCGAATTGCTCAGCCACACTGCGGGCATCCGCCATTACAAGGCGGGAGAAATCGAAAATACGCGGCATTACGAGCGGATGGCGGATGGCTTCGCGATTTTCGCCGCCGACCCGCTCCTATTCGAGCCGGGCACCGCCTACTCCTACAGCACGTATGGGTACACGGTGGTGGGCTGCGTGGTCGAAGGCGCATCGGGCGAGAGATTCGAAGACTACGTTGCGGAACACGTGTTGCAGCCTGCCGGGATGACGCACACGTTCGTGGACAACGTATTCGAGATCCTGCCGCATCGCGCGCGCGGCTACCAGAGGATCGACGGGCGGGTGAAGAACGCCGGCCTGATGGACAGCAGCTACAAGATTCCCGGCGGCGGCTATGTCACAACCGCGGAAGACTTGGTGCGCTTCGCGCAGGCGTTGATGGACGGCAAAATCGTCAAGCCGGACACGCTGGCGCTGATGTGGACCCCGGCGAAGACTACCGGCCGCGGCAAGGAATCGCATTACGGGCTGGGCTTCGGCGTGCTGGCCGTGGACGGCGGGAAGTACGTGTCCCACAGTGGCACCCAGCAGGGAACCAGCACCAGCATGGTCATTATTCCCGAAAAGCATTTCGCGGTGGCGGCGCTGGCGAACATGGAGGAGGTGGACGTAGCCGAGGTAGTCCGCGGGATCTTGGAACTGTACCACATGCCGCATCCGTAGAGTTGACCCAGATTGGCCGCCCCGCAAGATTGCCCTACACCAGTTCTTCCATCAGGCCGGCCAGGTAGTCCGCGTCAACCAACCCGGAACGATACGTCCGCCCATCGAAGAACCGCCAGTGATGGCGCGATTTTTCGATGGTGTAAAACAACGACTGCTCTTCGATCAAGTCTGTTTCCAGCAATTGCTGGTTGAAGCAGCGCACGGCTCCCGTCAGGATATACGGCACGCGGAAATCCTCGGTGGAGAAAAGCTCCGGAGTGGCTTCGAATTTGATTTGCAGGATGCGGCCGCGGGCGTTGATCTGGAACAGATTGATGCCCGTATCCTGGTAGCTTTCCGCGCCGTACTCCAGCGGGCGCAATTCCAATTCGATTTCCGAAAGCAGTCGGTTCAGCTGGCGGACGAAATCGGCGCAAACGCCGTGCAATTCCAGCGCCGCCTGCCGCCGCAAAGAGCCGATCTCGCGCGCCCGGCGGATGTGGTGCTCGTCTTTGCGGGCCAGCGCATCCAGGTGCTTCGCCAGTTTCTTGAGGCGATCGCCGCCCGGATGGAAAGGGCTGCGCACACCGGCCTGTTTGAAACCCCACTTGGCGTTCACAGTTACCAGCATAAGCGGGCAGGGCCGCATAATCAACGCCTACACCGATACGGTTCGGTAGTCCGCTATTTGTCAGGCGCTTCGAGCCAGGCAAACCGTGCCGTGGTCTGAACCAACGCTAATTGGGAAACTTCGGCGCATCATTGCCGGAGCTGCCGGATCGATGGCATTGCCGTTCTTTTTGCGGCCCCACGGACGCCGCAGGCTCGCGGCCCTGGACGTAGCAGCCGGAGGTGGCCAGGCTCCTGCGCAGCCGGATCGAACCGGAATAACCGGGACGGAAACATTCACAACTGCCGTACTACCACGCTCACGCGCCCCTGGATCACATCCAGAGGGCCGCGGTCCGGCAGAGCGATGGACTGCCACCGGTCCGCGTGCTGGGACCACAGATACAACCGCCGCCTGGCGCGCCGCACCAACCCGATCGTGCCTCCGCCCGACAGGTCCACGGCGAAATAGCCCGCTTCATCGGGATTGAGACGGGCCGCTTCGCAGCGATCCAGCAGGACCACGCCGCAGCCGCTGAACATCGCCGGGCGCAGCGGGTCCGGCGCCAATCGGGCGGCCACGGGAGCCTCCAAGCGATCCACGGCCGCCGCCGGGAACGGATATCGCTCCCATCCGACCGCTTGCGGATACGGATGTTCCCGCCCGATCCAGCCATCCAGCAGCCCGACCGTGCGGTATTCGCAGCCATCCGCGGGCGCCGCACCGGGCGCGGCGCCGTCTTCGGCGGTCGCCAGATCCATCAGATTGATGCGCAGTCGCCGCAGGATTTGGTCGGCCATGCCCGTGGACAGAAGCCGCGTCCCTTTTAACACGTTATGGATATGCGGCTGCGAAACCCCGGTAAGCCGGGCTAAGCCGCGTTCGCTGGTTTCGCCGTTTCGCACACGTGCCCGGAGATGGGAAAGCAGCCGTACCTCGAGCAGCCGAAAGTCCACCGCGCGCCTCACCCTATTTCTAGCAGAAATAGATCCGATTGGGAATGGGAATATTCCATGGCATAACGTATAGTACTACGATTATTGCTGGAGCATTATTAGTACGCCAACTTGATCTGAATCAGGTATATGGATATTATACACCCAGGGAATTCTGATATATTACCGGAAACAACCATAAATTCGCTTGACGATTTCTCACTCGGCGATAAATTTGAAACAAGTTTTGGTAGCGGCCGCCCTGCCCGCAGGAAGGTCGCCGAGAGGACGTTTCAAGCCGATGAACTGGGATCGATCACAAACCATTGCGCTCGCAAAGACGACGTGTACGCATTGTCATGGGTATGGACTGCGTCCGGGCCGTAACGACCGGGAGGTTCCCTGCAATTGCGTCTTTCGCGCCATATTCCGCGCCTGCTACGGGCGCTTTCGAGACTGCGTCAACAAGGACAGATCCTTGAGCCGGGTGCAGGTCGAGTTCTGCTACGGCAAGGACTATCGCATTACCTACGGCCGCAAAGTGGAGGAGTACATCGCCGATTTCTGCTTGGTCAGCCGCAACGCGCTCACGCCTTTGGAGTACGATATTTTCCGCTTCCATTATATTTTGGGAGCGGACTGGAAACTTTGCTGTTGGCGGACGCAGATCGATCGCGGCTCTTTTTTTCATATCGTTTACAAGATCGAGCAGAAGCTGGGGCGCATCTTCCGGGAACTGGAGCCCCACGGTCTTTTTCCTTTGGATGAGTACTTCGGCGGCACGATGCGCAACGATCGCCCCAACCGGGCCGTGGCGCTATTGCCCAGGCGCGCTCCGGCCCGGGTGCTCCGTCCCCCGATGGGGCTGTCGGCCGCCTAGGGGGACGGGCCCGCGGGCGTCCGGGCCTGTCTCGACGCCGGTGGGACAGGCTTCCGGCGCCTGCTGGCCTGTACCCGGGGTAGGTGTGCTTTAACGTTGAGATGAAGCCGTCGCACATTATTGGCATGAGAGGAATATTTCGGATGGACCACTCTGCTTTCGTAATGCCAAGCGATACGGTAATTCTGGACTGGTTGGACTCCCACAAGCTTGAAGATTATGGGGTCCAGATTTTTCGTCACGGCGACGGCCGACCTCGCGTACTATTGCGAGAGGACGATGCCGGCGTAACCTGGAGACACATGTCCTGGCGCGATGCGGTAATCCATGCAATGTCCGTTGAGGAAAAACACACCGCTACTGCGACCCAAGGCGGCGAAGTCCCGGGTTATGTGGACTCGCTACTGAGCGGAGTTTTTAATTCAGACGCACCTGGACGCGGCCGCGAAAGGTAACATATCACTTCGCCATAGGCCGGACCGCCGACAGCCTCCAAGGTCGCGTGGGAGATGTCTTCAAACGGTCCTAGTTTGCTGGTCCACTCGCCCGAGTCTAGCTGTAGCGCAGCGTGCTCTGGTGTGGGTGGCGCGTTGGCTGGAAGCCTTCCCAAAATGGCTACTTTTTCAACTCCAGTCTGAAAACAGCCGTTCTCGCAAGGTCGGAAACCCAAGGTCCCGTAGGCCTCGACGAACGCCTCTAGCGTCAAAGCCCGCTGGACGCCTGGGGGCCAGTAACCAATATTCCGCGCATCTGGCCACCACCATCTGGCAGTGTCCCCTGCGGCCCAAGCAATGCAGTTGTACCGTGTTGATACTTTGCTCGTGACGGTGTGATTGTCTGGCGTCAGCCTTGGCAGTTCCGAAGGTGGCCAACTACCCGGCATAGCCCGCTTTCTCTGCCCATGCTATCCAAGAATTGGCCATTCTCGGGAAGTTGCCCCGGTCCTCCACAGCGACAGGATCAATGCCGGAGACTGTCTGAAGTGCCCAAAACCATTGGTCCGGCTCATCCCCCTCACTGCGCAATTCGGCAATGATGAGCGGAATCGCAGGTAGCCCCATACCGATAATTCTCTGGTAAGCGTCGCACATCGCCGCCACCGTGATAGATGAGGTAGCGCCACGCTCAGTGCGCCACTGAGCGACCAATCGGCGAAACTTCTTCCAGTCTTCAATGGAAACCAAGATGTCGGCGGGAACCCCACTTGGAGCCACTATACCTGTGGTGCCAACGGTATTGCTCTCGGCGGGATCCTGCTCGGGCGTGGCACCCCGCTCAGCGGCAGGTGCGCCGGTGCTCACACACAGACACACGCAAATCGCTAGGACTTGGATGGTGACGGGGAGCGTCGTGAAGTTTGCGTTTATAGTGAGATTCATGTTAATTCACCTTGCCGTGGCCTGGATCTGAAGACTTACGCAGTGCCTCTGGTGAGCTTGCCACCGTCATGGTTACGTTAGTGTTGATGGCGTATAACGGATTTCCGTCGTTGTCCCATTTGCCATCTATGCGCGTGACCTTAAAGATGGTGGGCTTGACGCGCAGGACAGAGCCATCTTCCAACTGAACATCCGACCATCTTTCAGTCGATTCAATGATTGGCACCTCGCTGCCGTCTAGCGGTG
>Ga0302325_10013179_pt1 | contig 17665 bp, 13 predicted proteins | sample Palsa_T0_2_FD_201948 | JGI IMG/M metagenome (GOLD analysis project Ga0302325, IMG submission 201948) | Peat permafrost microbial communities from Stordalen Mire near Abisko, Sweden - Palsa_T0_2 | ecosystem: Environmental > Terrestrial > Soil > Palsa > Peat permafrost | place: Sweden: Abisko... | reverse complement strand
GACAATCACCCGGGGATTTTATCGTTGGCGATTTTCCAGAATGACACCAGATGATCCCCCGCTCAATCTTCTCGTTTATGCGGCTTATCCCGATCTCGCGTCCGCGGTGCGGAAGCGGTCTGCCAGAACCATCGGGCGCTGGGAGCAGGTCGTCCGCCAGGTGCTTCCCAAGGCCGATGAACTAACCTTCACCCAGCTGCGCGACGACCTGCCCAACGTGCTGGAGCAGATTGCCGACGCGCTGCAGATCCAGGGAAGTCGGCCCGTGGAAAATCTCCTGGCGGTCAGCTCCGCCCACGGAGCGATCCGATTCCACCAAAGCTACGACCTGAACCAGGTGCTGATGGAATATGACCTGCTGCGGCCGATCCTCATCGAGGAGATCATCGCCGAAATCGGCCGGCGTTTGTCCGTCGAGGAGGTCATCGCCCTCAACACGGGGGTCGATCTGGCCTCGCGGCGATCGGTGCTGGCGTTTGTGGAGCATCAGTCCCAGGGCCTGTCGGCGGTCATGGAGTCCCAGAGCAAATATCTTTCGCTCCTCTCGCATGACTTGCGCGGCGGACTCAACAGCGTATTTCTCATGATCGAGGTGCTCAAGCGCCAGCTTGGACGCGAAGACCGCTTCAAAGGGACGATCGACGACCTCGACGGCATGCGCCGCTCGCTGCTGGAAACAGTCGCCACCATGGACCGATTTCTGCATGCCGAGCGATTTCGCAAGGGCAAGGTGCCGATTCGGCCGGCCCGGCTTGAGTTGCAACGCATCGCATCCGATGTCGTCGCTCACTTCATCTATCAGGCCCAGGACAAGGGTCTGGCGCTGGCATGCGATGTGGCCAGGGATTGCGTGGTCGCCTCCGATCGCGAACTGATGACGCTGGTGCTTCACAACCTGGTCTCCAACGCCCTGAAATACACCAACAAGGGAGCTGTGCGCCTGACCGGCCAACCCACGTCGGCCGGCGGTGCGCTGCTCGCGGTGATCGATCAGGGGCCCGGGATCGATGCGGCAAAACTTTCCGAGTTGTTCGCTCCTTTCACGCGCGGGCAAACCTACGGGCAGCCCGGTGTCGGCCTGGGCCTTTCCATCGCCCGACAAGCGGCCGATCTGTTACAGGCCAAGCTCTGGGCCGAATCGTCACCGGGTAAGGGCTCGACATTTTTTCTGGAGTTGCCGCGCGAGATTCCGGAAAAGCCGGAGGGATGATCGGCGGATGGATTGCCGCCGACGCCCACGGAGCTTTCTCCGTGGGGTTCCGACTTTTCGATAGGAAGAACCCCATGGAGCAAGCTCCATGGGCGTTGCCCAGACACCTATCCCACGAACCGCTTCACGATGATCGAATCGTTCTGCCCGCCGAAGCCGAAGCTGTTCGACAAAGCGACATCCACCCGCGCGGGCCGGGCCTGGTTGGGAACGTAGTCCAGATCGCACTCGGGATCGGGATGGTGAAGATTCATGGTCGGCGGAAGCATGTTGTCGCGGATGGCCAGCACGCAGCAGATCAGCTCGACTGCGCCGGCGGCGGCGATGAGATGCCCCATCATGCTCTTGATGCTGCTGACGGGACAGCGCTTGGCGCGATCGCCGAAGACGGAGCGGATGGCGAGTGTTTCGTTGCCGTCGTTTTCGCGCGTGCCGGTGCCGTGGGCGTTGATGTAATCGATGTCGGCGGGCGTCATCCTCGCGTCCCGCAGGGCTTCCTGCATGGCGACGATGGCGCCGCGGCCCTGCGGATCCTGATCGGTGATGCGAAAGGCATCGGCGGTCGAGCCGTAACCGGCGACCTCAGCCAGAATCTTGGCGCCGCGGGCCGTGGCGTGATCGAGCGTTTCCAGAATCACCATGCCCGCGCCTTCGCCGAGCACGAATCCGCCGCGTTGGGCGTCGAAGGGGCGGCTGGCGCGAGCGGGGTCGTCGTTGGCGATGGACAGCGCGGTGAGGCGATTGAAGCCGGTGACGCCGAAGGGGTGGATCATCGAGTGCGCCCCGCCGCCGATCATCACCTGCGCGTCGCCGCGGCGGAGGATCTGCGTCGCTTCGCCGATCGCCTGCGTTGACGCGGCACAGGCCGTCAGGCAATTCATCGCCGGCCCGCGCGCGCCGGTCAGCAGCGCCAAATGCGACAGGGGCATGTTCGGCTCCTGCTCGAGCTCGCGCGTCACGTTCATCAGCTCCAGGGCAACCTCGGCCCACTTCACGGTGTCGAGCGTGTTGGTCGCCGGCTGCCAGGCTCGCAGGTTGGCGGCGGTGAACGCGTCAAAGTCGAGCGACCCTTCGCCGCTGCCCAGATAAATCCCGACCTGATCCAGGTCGAGCTTCGCCGCGTCAAGGCCGGAATGCTTCCACGCCTGCGAGCAGGCGGCCAGGGCGAACTGCGTGTTGCGCCCGCCATCGATGTGCGAGCCGACCTCGGCGATGTGATCGGCCAATCGAAAATTCTTCACCTCGGCGGAGATGCTGGTGGGAAACGTCGCGGCGTCGAAGAGGCTCGTGCGAGCGATGCCGGACTCCCCGGCCAGAAGTCCTTTCCAGGCCGATTCGATGGAATGCCCCATCGGCGTGATCCAGCCCATTCCGGTGATGACAACGCGGTGCATCGGCCTCTCCTACGACTCTAGTTTGCGAAAAACGAGGGCGGCGTTCTGTCCGCCGAGGCTGTAAACGCTGCTCACCGCCAGGTCGATGTTGGCCTCGCGGACCTCGGGGCTGAGATTGAGTGCGATGCCATCGAGCGGCTTGCGGCTGTTGATCGCCGCGGGGACTCGGCCGGCGTGCAATGATAGCACCGCCGCGGCCGCATCGACGCCGCAACCGGCGGCCAATGCGCCGGTCTGCGCCTTGATCGGGGCGAACATCACCTTGGACAACCCTTCGCCGAAAACCCGCCGCAGGCCTGCCAATTCCGCGCGGTCGTGCGTGGGAATGCCTAGTCCATGGGGCACGAGCAGATCGACATCCGTTGCCGCTGCGCCCGCGTCCGCCAAAGCCTTGGCAATCGCGTTCCCGTAACTGCGGCCGGTCGGATCGGGCTCGGTCACCTTATAACTGTCCTGGCTGGCGCCGAATCCCGCCAGCTCGGCGTAGATTTTCGCGCCGCGTGCCTTGGCATGCTCGTATTCCTCAAGAATCAACAGGCCGCCACCCTCGGCCACCACAGTCCCGTCGGCATCGGCATCGAAAGGCCGCAGGGCCTCGGCCGGCGAATCGTTGTGCGTTTCGGTCACGCGCTTCAGCAAAATCTGGCGCACCACGCTCATCGGGAGCGCCTTGGTCTCGGCCCCGCCGCAGATTGCCAGTTCCGCGTCGCCGCGCTGAATCGTGCGGAACGCCTCGCCGATCGCCAGATGACTGCTGGCATCGGCGCAGGTGATCGTGTTGCTCGGACCCTTGAGCTCGTGAATGATCGTCACGTGACAGGCCAGCATGTTCGGCAGGTATTTCAGCAGCCAGAGGGGCGTGAGTTGCCCCATTCCCTCGCGGCCCCAGCGCTGCAGATCGATCTTGTTTCCATCCCTTGCCGCGTGGAGCGCCGCCGTCAACTCGGCCAGATCGACGTTGATCAGCCCCGCTCCGATGTTGCAGCCAAACCGCGTGGCGGGAATCGTCGGGGCGTCGGTGTAGGCGCGCGATTGCAGCCCCGCGTCCCGGAACGCGCCGTCGGCGGCCACGACTGCCAACTCGATGTCGCGGGCCATCACCTTGGTCGCTTTGCGATAGCTCTTGGGGACGTACTCGGAAATTTTGAACGGCGGAACCTCGCCGGCGATCTGCGACGAGAATCCCGATGGATCGAATGACTGGATGCGGCGGATGCCGACCTTCTTGGCCAACAAATTGTCCCAGAACGTCTGCGCGCCGATCCCGATCGGTGAGACGATGCCAATGCCAGTGATGACGACACGACGCATTCTGATCCGGATTATTCACCACAGAGACACAGAGACCACAGAGAAGATGCGGGAGTCGGATGAAACTAACGCAGTTTCTTCCGACTGTCCAAAAGGGTGCGAGTAGGACAGATCAGATCCATCAAATCCGCTGAATTCTCCGTGCTCTCTGTGTCTCTGTGGTCAGTCCTGAAGTTCCCGGGCTAGAGCGCAATTTTTCCTTCCAAGCGATACGTTCTCAAAAGTTCCGTGAACTGCTCGGTGAAAACGAAATTGTGTTCCGGGAATTCTAGGCCGGCCATGTTCTGATCGATGTGGCTGAACATCATCTCGATGTCGGCCACCGATTCCTCATCGACGGTGACCGTACCGTTGATGGATGCGCCTTGCTCGGAAAGGTGCTCGATCTTCGCGGCAAACCGCAATGTCTCCCCCGGTCGCACCAGCCGGTGAAACGTTGCCCGGCCGATCTTGGCGAGAATCACCTTCTCCTGAAAATTGCGGGCCTCGCCAACCAGAATCCCCGCCGTCTGTGCCATTCCCTCGACAATCAAGCTGTGCGGCACAATCGGAAAAGCCGGGTAGAGGTCGTGCAAATGCTCCTCGGCCAGCGTCACGTTCTTGATCGCCGTAGCCGACACCTTGGGGATGAATTCGACGAACTTGTCGATCCAGATCCAGCGCATGTCAACCGAGCTTCCGCTCCAGATAATCGCAAACGTCCTGCACCGCAAAGAGGTTTTGCACGAGCCCGGCGTCGCGCGTCGCTTTCAGTTCGGTCAGATCGGCGTGCGGCAGCCGGCGATGCACCTCGGCCAACCCCGCGTCCGTCAGCTTGTTGTCCTCCACCAACCCCGGCTCGAAGCTTTCGGGAAACAACTCGTTGCGCGGGATTTGAAACGGCTTGGACGGATCGGTCGTAAACACCTTTTCCAGCCGGAAGACGATATCCAGAAAGTCGATGCTCTCCGCGCCCAGATCGCTCCGTAGCGAGGCCTGCGGCGTCACTTCATCTTCATCGACGCCCAAACATTCGACGAGCACGCCCTGCACCTTCTTGTAGATTTCATCTTTGGTCATGTTCCATTCCCTTGGTAAGAGACCGCGTCAATTTGCCGCCGCTCCCAGCGGCGCCGGCGAGGGCGCCGGACGGATCAGCTCCCAGCGCAATCGGTTGTGCTCTCGCAGTCGCTGATCGATCGTTGCCAACTCCGGATTGTGCTGCTCCAGGCTGAAGAGCGACAATTCCAACCGCATCTGCACAGCCTGGCGGTCGCCGACTGTGCCAGTTGCCTTGAACGTCGCGCCCCGCTCGGTGATTTTGAGCAGTTCCACTTCCGTCCGCAGGAAATGGCCCGGGGCGACGAATGTCCCGTATTTTACGTTCCGGGCCTCACGCAGGACGCACATGGATTGAGCAAAGCCGGTCCGGTGATGCAGCAGCCAACCGCCCGACTGCGTAGCCGCCTCGAGCATCAACACGCCCGGCAGAACCGGAAAGCTCGGAAAATGGTCGGCAAGATATTCCTCGGCCAGACTGACGTACTTGACCGTTACGATCCGTTCGTCGCTGAGCTGCTCGACTTTGTCCACCAGATTGAACTTCACGTGTTGCCGACAACTTGTATCGGTCGATCGGCGGCATTTCAAGGCCGCGGGGGGGGACCCGAAATCCGAAATCCGAAATCCGAATCCCCGAATCAAGCCCCAATGACCAAATGTCCAAATGAAATACGCGCCGGCGGGTGCCCGCCTCTGTTCGGTCATTTGAGCATTGGGATTTGATTCGGGGATTCGGATTTCGGGTTTCGGATTTCGCCCGCCCCATCCGCGATTTGACGCCCGCGCCCCCTCACCGTACCATCATCGCCCTCCTGGTTGTCCCGTCGGCCTGATAATTGACAACTGTCGACACGGGCAAACTTTACGCGGCGGCGGAGCAACGGGATCGGCATGTTTGCCATCGTCAGTGACATTCACGCAAATCTCGAAGCCTTTACCGCCGTCCTGCAGGAAATCGACCGGCGCGGGATTCAGCACATCGTCTGCCTCGGCGATATCGTCGGCTATGGCCCCAATCCCATGGAGTGCATGGATCTGGTCATGACCCGCTGCCGGGCTTCGTTGATGGGGAATCACGACTTTGCAGTCCTCTATGAGCCGTTCAATTTCAACGCCGGGGCCGAGGCGGCCTGTTTCTGGACGCGCCGCAGCTTCGAGAATGATCCCGACGTGGCCCGCCGGGCCCGCAGATGGCGGTTTGTCGGCAGTCTGCCGGTACGCATCAAAACGCCGGAATTTGTCGCCGTGCATGCCTCGCCGCGCCGTCCGGTCAACGAATACATCTTTCCGGACGATATTTACACCAACCCCGGGAAGTTCGTCAGCATTTTCGAGCGGTTCGATCGACTCTGCTTCGTCGGCCATACCCACGTGCCGGGGGTCTTTCTGGAAGGGCCCGACTTTTATAGCCCCGACGAGCTTGACTACAAGTTCGAATTATCCGACGAAAAGGCGATCATCAACGTGGGCAGCGTCGGGCAGCCGCGCGATCGCGACCCGCGCAGTAGCTTTGTGGTCGTCAGCGATACGGCCATCGAATTCGTGCGGCTCACCTATGACGTGGAGACGACGGTGAAAAAAGTGGAGTCGATCCCGGAGCTGGACAATTTTCTGGGTACCCGCCTGTTGGACGGAAGGTAGATGGACACCAAGCGATTGATCACAGGGATGGCCCTGGCGATGGTGCTCATCGGGATCTGGTATCTCGGGCTGGCTTACGTCAACCATTTGCACCCGGACTGGCAGAAGGCAGAAGAGGCCGCGGCGACCCAGCCGGCCGAGCCGGCGACGACACCACAGGAGGTCGCCGCCACTCCCACGAACCCCTCGACGGCTCCGACCACCTCGCCGACCGGCCTGCACGCCGTGCCCACCGACGAGTCGAAAGTCGCCCTGCTCGGCTCGGATGTTTTTGATAAGGATGCGAAAACCCCGCAGTTTGCGATGCAGGTGGTGCTCACCGAGCGCGGGGCCGGCATCGCCAAGGTCACCCTCAACCAGTTTCGGCAATCGGTCAAGGGCCCGGCGCTGTATAGCTTTCAAGAGCCGTACGATGATCAGCCCGATTCCAATGCCCTGGAGACGCGCACGCTCACCGTCGATGGCGTTCCCGCCGATGCCAACGCCGGGTGGAAGCTGGAACATTCCGATGATGCATCCTCCGCCACGTTTACGGAGGATTTTGTCGCCGATTCGCATCCGGTTGTTCGGCTAACCAAGACCTATCACCTGCCCGATGTCCAATCCAGCGCCAAAACCAGCGGGGGATATGAGCTGCGGGTCGACTACACAATCCAGAACCTGGCCGATCATCCGATCACGGTCAGCACCGCATTCAATGGCCCGACCGTGCCCCCCAAGGAAGTGGAGCGCGGGGCGGATCAGCAGGTGCTGGTCGGCTACAACACGCCGGGGCCGACCATCAAGGTCATGCAGCACGTCATCGAGGAATTCAAAGGGGCCAAGCAACAGCAGGACCTGACCCACAACGGCGACGACCCCGCCGTCTGGGCCGGCACGGCCAGCGTCTATTTCGACGCTTTAGTGCTCCCCGACACGTCCTCGCCCGGCGTCACCAAGACCGATTACGCCGTTCAAGCCACCAACATCAATTCCGACACCGACACGCCCGCCGAAGTCGCGATGACTTTCCAGACCGGCGACATCAAGCTCCCCGTGAGCGGCAGCGCATCCCTGCCCTTGAACATTTTCTTCGGCCCCAAGGAACGCACGCTCATCACCAATCCGTACTACACGGCATTTCCCCGCCAGTACAACGAAACATTGGTCATCGCCAGCGGCTTCTGCGCCTTCTGCACGTTCACCTGGCTCATCGATGTGCTGGTGAAGATGCTGACTTTCTTTCATTGGATCGTCGGCGATTGGGGCATTTCCATCATCTGCCTGGTCGGGATCGTCCGCATCCTGCTGCATCCGATCACCAAAAAGTCGCAGGTCCATATGATGAAGATGGGGAAAATGGGCCCCGAGATGGAACGGCTCAAGAAGAAATACGGCGACGACAAGGACGCGCTGAACAAAGCCATGATGCAGTTCTACAAGGAGCAGGGATTGGCCCCGGTGCTCGGCTGCCTGCCGATGTTTTTGCAGATGCCGATCTGGATCGCGCTCTGGAGCGCCCTGCAAAGCACATTCGAGCTTCGGCAATCGCCGTTTCTGTATCTTCACCATGGCGACTGGGGCGTTCACCTGACCTGGATCAAAGACCTGGCGAATCCCGACGCGCTGATTTCCTTTACGCCGATCCACATTTTCTCATTCACGCTGTCGTCGCTGAACATTCTGCCTCTGTTGCTGTCGGTGGTTTTCTATTTCCAGCAGAAGTTCACGCCCAAGCCGATCACCACCACGCCCGAGCAGGCCCAGCAGCAGAAAATGATGACCTGGATGTCCACGCTGCTCTTCCCCATCTTCCTCTATAAGGGTCCCGCGGGCTTGAATCTGTACATCCTCACCAGCACGACGTTCGGCATCATCGAGAGCAAGGTGATTCGCGATCACATCAAGCAGCGTGAGGAGGCGGAGAAGGCCGGGCGGGTTTTCGTGGACGCCAAGCCCACCCGCGCCGCCCGCCGCCGCGAGGAGCGCGACGAGCCGCCGAAGAAGAAGACTGGATTGATGCGCTGGATCGCCGATTTGCAACAGCGCGCCGAGGACATCCGCCGCCAGGCCGACAAGGGGAAGTGAAGCTGGTGATAGGTGATTGGTGCGTGACAAGAAGTTTTGAAACGTGAAGACGTGAAAACGTGAAGACGTGACCGAAACGCACTTCTTCTCACGTTTCACGTTTTCAGTTTTCATTCGCCAGGTCACGTACCAATCACCAATCACCAGTCCCCAGTCCCCAATCACCATCCCCATGCTCTCCCCCGACACCATCGCCGCCGTCAGCAGTTCCACGCTCCCCGCCGCCCGCGCCATCGTCCGCCTTAGCGGCCCCGATGCCGTCTCCCTCGCACAGCAACTCGTCCCCGGCCTCCCGTCCGGTCCCGGCGTCGCTCCCGCCGCGCTGATTTTCCGCGACCTCCGCATCCCCGCGACCATCTATCGCTTCCGCGCCCCGCGCAGCTACAACGGCGAGGACATCATCGAATTCCACCTCCCGGGCAACCCGCTGCTCACCCAGATGCTGCTCGAAGAACTGCTGGCCCACGGGGCGCGCTTCGCCGAGCCGGGCGAGTTCACCGCCCGCGCGTTTTTCAATCAACGGCTGGACCTGACACAAGCCGAGGGCGTCGCCGCCGCCATCTCCGCGCAAAGCCAGCGCGAGCTGGACGCCGCCCGCCGGCTGCTGGCCGGCGAGCTGACCCTTCGGCTCGAGCCGATCACAGAATTGATCGCGCAAACGCTCGGCCTCCTCGAAGCCGGCATCGATTTTTCCGAAGAGGACATCTCGTTCCTGAGCCGCTCCGAAGCCGCATCCCGCATCGAGCGGGCCGCCGCTGCGCTGCGCGACTTGTTATCGGAAAGCGTGCGCTTCGAGCGTCTCGCCCACGAGCCGACCGTCGTTCTCGCCGGCCGACCGAACGCGGGCAAAAGTACGCTGCTCAATGCGCTGGCCGGCCGACGCCGCGCCGTCGTCTCCGCCATCGCCGGGACCACGCGCGACGTGCTCTGGACACCCTTGAAGCTTGCCCGCGGATCGGTGCGCATGACAGACATGGCCGGCCTCGATGATACCGACGCCCCGGCAGGACCCCGTGACGTGCGGGCTGACATCGAACAGCAGATGCGCCGGCAGGCCTTGCGCGCGATCCAGTCCGCCGATGTTCTGGTGCTGGTGATTGACAGTGCCGACGATCGGCCGCCGTTGTCTTTGGGGCGCCCGGTTGATCTGCTGGTCCGCAGCAAGTCGGACTTGCCATGCGTCGCTTCCGTACCAGGCTCGGTTGCGGTCAGCGCCCACACCGGCATCGGACTGGATCGGTTGCAAGCGGCGCTCGATCGCGCGGCGTTCGGCGGCGATGCCGACGCCTCCTCGGCTCTGGCTCTCAATTCCCGTCACATTCACGCAATCCAAACATCGCTGGAAGCGCTGGCGCGTGCGGAGGCGCAACTGGGCGATCGAGGGGGCGACGAATTGTTGGCGTTGGAACTGCGCGAATCGCTCGATCTGCTCGGCGGAATCGCCGGCCGAGTCACGCCCGATGACGTGCTGGGTCAAATCTTCAGTTCATTTTGTATTGGCAAATAGTTGTGGCATGGGCGTCCCGCCCATGTGAGCTGCGTCAGGGCTATAAGGAATTTTCGGGAGCCATGTGGACTCCTCGTAATTCTGGCGCAGCCGACATGGGCGGGACGCCCATGCCACCTCATTGCACACTTGCCAAACTCGCAGCAGCACATGATAGTGGTTCTTCTTCTCATCCCGGGCTTGGAGGATACATGTTGAAGCGACTCGGATTTTGCCTGCTTGCGGTCTTGTTGCCTTCCGATCTTTTCGCCCAGACGCTGGCCGATCGGCTGCCGGCGGATGCGACGATTTACATCGGTTGGCGGGGCACCGATGATCTGGGGCCGGGTTACGCCACGTCCCACCTGAAGGCGCTGATCGACGTCTCCAATTTTTCCCAGTTTCTCCACGAATCGATTCCGCAACTGATCGACAAATACGGCAATACCGATCCGCAGGTCGCCCAGGCGCTGGATGCGCTCACCACCGTTGGCCTTCCACTCTGGAAGCATCCCTCAGCGCTGTACGTCGGCAAGGTGGTCTTCGCCAACGGCCAGCCGCAGCCGCCTCACGTTCTCCTGCTCTGCCAGGCGGGTGCCGATGCCGATGCCCTCAAGACCGCTCTGCAAACTCAACTGCAAAACAACCCCGTTCCGTTGCCCGTGGCCGTTCAGCGCGTCGGCGACGTCGTCGCTCTCACGTTCGGCTACGGCCCCAACGATTTCTCCCTTCCCGCCGCAAACGACGCGGCGTCGCTGGCCAACGATCCATCGTTCAAAGCCGCGATGGCCCAGGTCGGGGCCGATCCGGTTCTGGCCATGTATGTCAATGTCGAGTCGCTCGTGGCGGCCGGGGATCAGTTCGCCGCCCAGGCGCCCGATCCGCAGGTCGCCCAGAATTGGCCCAAGCTGCGCGACGCCCTGGGATTGGCCGGGCTCAAGCGAATTGCGTTGGCCAGCGGCTTCGATGGGCAAGAATGGGGCACGCGCGCGTTCATCGCCGCCCCCGGCCCGCACAGCGGATTGCTCGCCAGCATGGATCAGCAGCCGCTGCCCGATGAATTGCTCGCCACCGTCCCCGAAAGTGCCACGCTCGTCGGGGCCGGGCGATTCGATCTGGCCAAAACCGTCGAGGCGATTCGATCGGGAATCAACTCCTTCGATCCCGACATGGGTCAGCAGATCGACGGGGTCACGCAGATGGCGTCCGCCATGCTCGGCGTCGATATCCAGAAGGAACTGCTGCCCGCCTTCGGTAATGAGTGGGTCTACTACACCGACCCGCGCACCGGCGGCAAAGGCATGGCCGGTCTCACCGTCATCAATCAACTGCACGATCCGCAGCAGTCGCAAGCCACCTTCGAGAAATTCCAGACCGGCCTGCAGGCACTGGCAGCCCAACAAATTCCAAAAAACACGAACGTCACTCTCGCATTCCGCAAAACCCGGATCGGCCAGATCGACGTCAATTACCTGGCCATACCCCTCGTGACCCCGTCCTGGGCGATTCAGGATGACTACCTTTGCATCGGCCTATATCCCCAGGTGGCCGCCTCGGCCGCCGGGCACATCGCGGCGAAGGGTAAATCCATTCTCGACAACCCCGACTTCGTCGCGCTGCGCACCCGCCTCGGCGGCGACAAGGCGTCGGCAATCCGCTTCATGGACCTGCGCGCCACCGCCCCCGACGCCTACTCCACTTGGCGGGCCATCGCCAGCCTCGATCAGATCGCCGACGTGTTTGGCGTCGATGCCCCGCCGGCCCTCATGCCGCCGCTGGATCAGCTGATGGATCAACTCACGCCCGCCGGGCAGGTCACCTGGACCGACGCCGACGGCTGGCATCTGCGTGCCATCAGTCCCTTCCCAGGAAGCGAGGTGCTCGGCACCGACCCCAGCTCCATGTCCGCGGGCCAGGAAGCGATGCTCGTCAGCGTTCTGCTCCCCTCGCTCAACCGTGCCCGCGAGCAGGCCAACCGCGTCAAGAGCGCCAGCAATCTGCGCCAGATCGGCATTGCCGCCATGATGTATTCCAACGACAACAACGGAAAGCTCCCCGACAGCCTCGGGGTAATGGCGACAAAGTATGACCTGACTCCGCAAGTCTTCAGCAATCCCCGCAGTAACAACAATTTGAACCCTTCCCCCGGGCTCACTCCCGATCAACTATCCCAATGGATCGATCAAAACAGCGACTACGTCTGGCTCGGTAAAGGAAAGAAAAACACCGCGCCCGCCGACGACATTCTCGCCTACGAGAAATTCGAGGGTCTCCAGGACGGCATCAACATTCTCTATGGCGACGGCCACGTGGAATTCCAGACGATGGCCCGAGCGCACCAACTCATCGACGCGGCCACACAATCCCAACCCAACCTACCCAAGGACGGGGGACTCTGAGCTCCAGACCAAGGTTGATATCGTCCGGCGCAGTTGGAATGCCACGACGAAGACGTCTCGGCGACCGTGGACATCGAGGTGGAAATGCCCGTCCCAAGAAAGCCGGCCCGCCGCACTGCACCTCACCAATTCCAATCCAACCCGCCGCGCAGCTCGGGGCGTTTTTTCTTCTTGGCGGGTTTGGCGGGGGCTGCGGGCGCTGGCGGTGGGGCGGGTTCGCTGGCTTTGCGGATCGACAGGGAAATCCGCCGGGCCTTTTTGTCGACTTCCAAAACCCGCACGCGGACTTCCTGATCGGGCTTCACCGCCTCGGCGGCCGAGCGGACGCGATGATCGGCCAGCTCGGAAATATGCACCAGGCCTTCCAACCCGGGCTCGAGCTCGACGAACGCACCGAAATCGACCACGCGAGTCACCCGGCCGGGAACCACCATGTCCACCGCGTAGCGCTCGGCCACGCTCGACCACGGATCGGGCCCGGCTTGCTTGAGGCTCAGTGACATCCGCCGCTGGCCGGGGTCCAGTGAGATTACGACCAGCTTGATCGTGTCCCCTTCCTTCACCACATCCGAGGGATGGCGGATGCGCTGCCAGCTCATCTCGCTCACCGGCAGCAGGCCTTCGAGCCCTTCGTCGAGTTCGATGAACGCACCGAACGCTTCGACCCGCGCCACCCGGCCGGTCAACGCGGTGCCGACGGCATATCTGGTTTCCACGCCCACCCACGGATCGGCCATCGCCTGCTTGAGGCTCAGGCTCAATTTGCCGGCTTCCTTGTCGAACTTGAGAATTTTCACATCCACCAGATCGCCGACCTTGACGAAATCGGATGGCTTTTTCCCCCGACGATAGCTCATCTCGCTGACGTGGATCAGCCCATCGACCCCGCCCAGATCGACGAACGCGCCAAACTCGGTGATGTTGCGAACCGTGCCGCGGCGGGTCTGGCCTTCTTGCAGCTCGGCGAGAATCTTTTGCCGCGCTTCCTCGCGCTCGCGCTCCAGCACGTTTCGCCGGCTGACGATCAGATTGTGCGCCTGCCGATCGAACTGCGTCACCTCGACGTTGAAGCGCTGGCCGATGAACGTGGAGATGTCCTTGTGGAAATGCAGATCGACCTGGCCCGCGGGCATGAACGCCCGCATGCTCTTCACGTCCAGCTCCAGGCCCCCCTTGTTCATGCCGGTGACGGCGGCTTCGACGATCTGCCCGATCTCCAGATTCTCCCATGTGACGTGCGTCATGGCCGCCCCGGGCCGGTTGAGAATCAGCACGCCCTCCCGCTCGTCGTACCGCTCGACGTGAAAATCCATCTCCTCGCCCACCGTCGGCGGCGTTTCAAATTGCATCAGCGATGCGATCCCCTGGCTCTTGCCGCCAAAATCGACAAAGACATCGTCTTTGTCGACGGAGATGACCTTCCCACGTCGCAGCCCCTTGCGTGCCAGTTCCGCCGCATCGGCCCCGCCGCGTTGCGGCGTATCGCCGCAAAGAGCCTCTAGCGACAATCCCCCGAGTGCCGCCTCGACCTCGCGGTCGAGTGCCGAATCGACATCCGGGCGAAACTTCTGCTTGTATTGATCCCCCGATTCGCTGGCCATGAACGACATCCTCTCCGTGAGGCTTTCAAGTCTACCGACACGATGGGGAAAGGAAAGACGCCGCGAATCGCGCTGGCGAGAGGGCGATGCTTGCGGGAGCCGCCCTTTTACCCCCTCTCCCGGTACGCCGGGAGAGGGCTGGGGCGAGGGCGATTTGGGTCGCCAGAGCAACTGGTGCTCGGAGTCACCCCCATCCTGACCTTCTCCTCTTCGAGCCTGAGCCTCAGAGCCGAAGGCCGGCGTGCCGGGCGAGGGACCAGACGAGCAACCGGTAACATGCGATTGCCCTGGACGAGTGCGCTGTCGGTGGACTCTTCACGTCGCTGATGCTTCAATCCCCGCATGGGTGATGCAAACAAAGCGTACGAATTGCTGATCGACGAGCTGAAAGAGACTGCGTTGCTCGGCAGCGTTGCCTCGGTTCTGGGTTGGGACGAGCGCACGCAGCTTCCGCCGCGGGGTACCGAGCATCGCGCCCGGCAATCTTCGCTGCTGGCAAAGATGGTGCATGAGCGATTCACATCGTCGCGTATCGGCGATCTGCTGGCCGAGGTGGAACACTCGCCACTGCTCGTCGATCCGGCCGGTGACGCGGCGGTCAACGTTCGGGAAACACGGCGTCAATATGATCGCCTCAGCAAGCTGCCGACCGCGCTGGTCGAGGAGCTGACGTCCACCGCGGTCCTGGCCCAGCAGGTCTGGGGCGAGGCGCGCAAGGAATCGGATTACGCCAAGTTCGAGCCGTGGCTGGCCAAGACGCTGACACTCAAGCGGCGGGAAGCCGAGTGCCTCGGCCACGGCGGCGATCCGTACGATGCGCTGCTCGACGAATTCGAGCCGGGTGAGACTTCCGTCGGGATACGGCGCACGTTCGAGTCGCTACGGGAACCCTTGGTGGAGTTGATCGGCAAAGTCGCCGGATCGGGGCGCAAAGCGCCGACCGAGATTCTCGGCCGGGAATACCCGGCGGACGCGCAGCGGACACTGGCCCGCGAGGCGGCCGCCGCCATCGGGTTCGATTTCGCCGCCGGCCGGCTCGATGTGAGCCTCCACCCTTTCTGCACCGAGCTGGGGCCCGGCGATGTCCGCATGACCACCCGCTACGACCCGCATCATTTTGGCGACTCCCTCTTCGGCGTGATGCACGAAACCGGCCACGGACTTTATTCGCAGGGCTTGGAAGCGGCCCACTTCGGCACGCCGCGCGGCGAGTATATCTCGCTGGGGATTCACGAATCGCAGTCGCGCCTGTGGGAAAATCTCGTCGGGCGCAGCCGATCATTCTGGAAATGGTTTTTGCCGCGCACGCGGCAAGTCTTCCCCGGCCCCCTGACCGGCGTGAGCGACGACGATTGGTGCTTTGCCATTAACGACATTCACCCGTCGCTGATCCGCGTCGAATCCGATGAGGCGACCTACAACCTGCACATCATGCTGCGCTTCGAGCTGGAGCGGGCCATGCTGCGCGATGAGCTTTCCGCTGCCGATCTGCCGCATGCGTGGGAAGTGAAGATGCGCGAGTATCTGGGCGTTGTTCCCGCCAACGACGCCGGCGGCTGTCTTCAGGACATTCACTGGAGCGGCGGAGCGATCGGCTATTTCCCAACCTACACGCTGGGCAATCTCTACGCCGCCCAATTCTTCGAGCAGGCCCGGACGGATCTGGGCGATCTGGACGACCAATTCGCCCGCGGCGAATTCCGCCCACTGCTCGCCTGGTTGCGTGAGAAAATCCATCGCCACGGCAAACGCTTCACCGGCCCGCAATTGGTCCAGCACGTCACCGGCAAGCCGCTGTCCGCTGAGCCGCTACTGCGGCATCTGCGTGATAAGGCGGAGCGGTTCTATGGAGTATGACCAATGCAGGAGAGACAGACCATCGTTGGTACGAGGCGACCATCGCCGCCGGCCGATTCGTGGATCGACCGGCACCCGGTGGTCGCACTGGTGGGAACCGTTGAGTTGACCCTGGGCGTCTGCATTACTGGTTTTTTCATTGTCTGTGTGATGATCATGGTGGGCGGGTCGATTCTGCTGAACGCGTGGACGGAATATCCCACAATTTTTCGGCCCGCGGTGCGAATGGGGCTGACGATCGGCTGGCTCATCATCGTGCCGCTGGGGGGCGTCTCGCTGCATCACCTCATGCGGGCTGTCCAACGCGCCAAATCGCCGAAGCAGTTGTCGGTTGCCACGGAATGGCTGCACATTCCGTTGCTTCTCCGGCCCGCAATCGCGATTTGGTGGGCAGCGCTGGCGCTGCTATCGCCATTGACTGCGCATTATGTCATGGCACAGATCAGCTTTCTGACGCCCACGCCAGGCGAACGGTTGCTTCAGAGCGCGGCACCGTGGATTATTCTTTTCGAAGCTTCGATTGCCACCAACACGAACTTTTTGATCGCCGTCGCCGCGTTCACCGGCAGCGCGAGTTTTCTGAAGTTCGCATCGCGAATTCGACTCCTCATCGACGCGGCCGTCTGCACCGCCATTTATTTCGCTCATCTTCCCGTCATCACGTTCAGCTCATGGGGCGGTGGGATTTGAGCAGATGGCGCCGCGGGCGGCGGAGGCTGGATCGTGGTATTTGGCGAAGGAGGCGACTTACACTGCCTTTGGGGGAACAATTCCCTGTATAAGCTGATTCCAAATACATTCGTGAATACGAGTACGGCGCTGGCGGTAGCAGACGCTTGCTGATGCGGTATAATTCAGTCAGGTGCCATATGGGAACAGCGGTCGAGAAAATTACCGAGTTCGCGATGAAATTGAAGCTCTCCAAGGAGGCCGGCGAGAAGCTCGTCCAGCGGGCGAACGAAAGTGGGCGGGACCTCGCTGCCGTAGCTTCAGATCTTGTCGAGCGGGCCGTCACGCAACCCACGGTCGATGAGGTGCTCGCCCCGTTTCGGAAACAAGTGGCCGACAGCGGGATGAGCGAACAGGAACTCGCGGCATTCTTTGACGAAGTGCGGGAGAAGGCATTTCAGGAACGGCAACGCCGACCTGCATGAGCGAGCCGATTCCCGTCGTGTACGACTGCATGGTTTTCTTGCCGCATCAGAACGGTCGCGGAAATCCCCAAGACGCGGCCAGGGCGTCGGCGGCGAACTCGGGGTCGTCGCCGGGCCAGCGGCCGCGGTTGCGCAGGTGGGCGTGGGCCAGCTCGTGGGCGATGACATATTTGACGAACGCCTCGGGGCGCCGGCGCAGCGTGCGCTTCAGCACGACCGAGCGCGAGCCGCGATCGCGGCTGGGCAGGCCGACGGGAATGTGGGCGATCAGGCCGGGTCCCGGCTCGTAATCGGCGAGCATGAAGCTGGGATCGGAGACCAGATCGTGCCGCACCTCGCCAGGAAGGCGGGAGAGCACGCCCGCCACGTGCGTGGCGAGAAAGGCATCCATGCCGAACCCGCGGACCCAGTGGTGCAGTTCATCGGATGGCATGATTGAACATAATGTGTTTAGCCGCGGCGTCCACGCCGCGATCCACCTCAGGCCAAAGACGCGGCGTGGAC
>Ga0302325_10013178_pt1 | contig 17665 bp, 16 predicted proteins | sample Palsa_T0_2_FD_201948 | JGI IMG/M metagenome (GOLD analysis project Ga0302325, IMG submission 201948) | Peat permafrost microbial communities from Stordalen Mire near Abisko, Sweden - Palsa_T0_2 | ecosystem: Environmental > Terrestrial > Soil > Palsa > Peat permafrost | place: Sweden: Abisko... | reverse complement strand
ACTCGACCTCGGTGCCGGACACCAGCTCGGCAAGCTCGTCAGGCGCCAGGGTGTCGAACGGCGGCCTTCGGGACAGGAACCGCGCAATCTCGGTGCGACCGGCGTCCAGCTCTGCCCCCGAAGCCGATTACACCACCGTGGCAGGAAGCGCCGAAGCCTGGCGCGAATCCATTCCCGTCACGGCTGGCGTCCGAGTGACAATGCCCACGGGTGCGCATACTAAAGAGACGCCGGGTCAGCAGCATGACCGGATCGAACCAGTCCAAGCGCATGACCGGATCTTTGGCCACTCGGCTAAAGGCACGCCCGGATCGCGTGAGGATCATGCCGCCACCAACCGCTCGGTCAACACGGAGGTGGTCCTCATATCGGTCAGTGCGAACAACAGCTTGGGGTCAGTCGGCGCGCTGTGGCGCTATCCGGTGAAGTCGATGCTGGGCGAGGAGCTGAACGCCACGTCGGTCGGCACGCGCGGAATCTTCGGCGACCGCATCTACGCGATCGTCGACCCCGACAGCGGCAAGGTCGCCAGCGCGAAGAACCCGAAGAAGTGGCCACACCTGTTCGATTGCCGGGCCGCGTTCGTGGACCCGCCCGAGTCGAGCGGGGATTTCCCCCCCGTGCGGGTGACTCTGCCCGATGGGCGCATCACCCGCAGCGATGAAGGCGGTTTCAACGATGCCATCTCCGCCATGCTCGGACGCGCGGGCAAGCTACAGACGGCTGTGCCAGACAAGCCTGTGCTCGAGGAATACTGGCCCGACATCGAGGGTCTCGACCTGCGCGACGCGGTCACCGACGAGGATCTGCCGGAGGGAACCTTCTTCGACGTCGGCATGGTTCACGTCCTGACCACCGCGACGCTCGACAGTCTGCGCGCGGTCTATCCCGACGGGCGATTCGAGGTCAGGCGCTTCCGGCCGAACATCGTTATCAAGACCCCGGCGGACGAGAAGTCCTTCCTCGAGAACACGTGGGTCGACCGCACGCTCATGATCGGCGACGAGGTCCGGCTCAAGATCACGATGGACTGCGGCCGCTGCGTAATGACCACGCTCGCGCAGGCAGACCTCCCCAAGGATCCCGGCATCCTGCGGGCCGCCGCGCAGCACAACCAGGCGCACGTGGGGATCTACGCAGACGTCGAGCAGGCGGGCATGATCCGCCGGGGGGATGCTGTGCGGGTCGAGTAGCGTTGCCGGGTTGCGGGCGGGTGGGGGCCATCCGGGGGCCGCCTGGCGGGCCGCCTGGCGGGCCGCCGGGGGCCGCCGGGGGCCGCCTGGCGGGCCGCCGGGGGCCGCCTGGCGGGCCCCGGGGCGGACCGCCGGGCTTGCTTGACCGCCGCCGAACCTAGAATCCGTCCTGTGCCCGGCCCGATCTCCACTGCGCTGGGCAAGACTGCGGAGCGTGTGCCGGGACTGCGGCGGATCCCGATCGTGAAGCTGCTTGTGCTGGGGGAGGTCGCGGTGCTCGCGCGCGCGCACCTCAGCAAGCTTGATGCGAAGGAGCGGCGCCGGCTGCTCGAGCTGATCCGGATCTCGCGCGGGCGCACGAGCAGCCTGTCGGCGCACCAGCGCCGTGAGCTGAGGTCGCTGGTCGCGAAGGCCGAGCCGCGGGTGTTCGCGGGCACCGCTGTGGAGAAGCTTTCGCCGGTCTCGCTCCCGGACCGGCTGCTTTACGGCTCGTCGTCAAAGAGCCGCCAGAAGAAAAAGAAGGGGTAGCCGCGCCGATTACAGGCCGAAGACGGTGAGGCGGGCATCGTCGAGCTCGGACCACGGGCTAGCCCTCCGGCCAGGGCGCGGCGCGCCGGTCCCATCGTGCCCGTGCCTTCGCAGCCTCGAGCTCGCGATCCCTTGGCGGCGCGACGGTCACGAGTTCCGCCAGCAGCGTTCTCGTCGACTCCGCGATCGCCTCGACCGCGCGGTCGAAGGCCTCGGCGTTGGCCTGCGAGGGCTTCGTAAAGCCGCTGACCTTGCGTACGTACTGCAGCGCCGCGTCACGCACCTCGTCGTCCGTGGTCGGGGGCTCGAAATTGTGGAGGGTTCGGATGTTTCTGCACATACCGGGAGCGTAGAGCCTGGCCCGCCGCTTAGCCGATAACCATCCGATACACGGTGAAACTCGATGGCTTCAAAAAAGCCGGTATTTGCGGACTTTTTAATTTTGCGCTCCGCGGCTGCGGGTGAATGATGTTGGCCAACTAGATAGGTTGCTCCCGCGCTGCTCGTGCGTGTTCAGCGTGCCCGACCGAGAGGGTGCAGACCGTGCCAATTGCAAGTTATTTGCAGGAGTCCTTGCGCACCAGGCGCATACCAGCGCCCGCGGTACGGCAGTGCCCCAACCGACGAGCGGGCTGCGCGCCCGCCACGCTCACGGCAAAGGAGGTGTCGCAGTGAACGCTCGCGATGTACTCGAGCTGATCGAACCAGAACTCGCGGACGCGAAAGCGAAAGCAGGGCAAGCGACCTCCGCGCTCAGTCCGGTGCTCGAGGAAGCGAAGAGTTTCTACGCGAAGCAGGAACCGAACACCCAGGTTCTGCTTGGCTTGGCTGCCGGTCTACTGGTCGGAAAGGTGGTGGGTCGCCTTGGGCGTTGAGCTCGTCACCAAACTGATTTCGGAGCAGCTCGAGCAGAAGGTGCTGCCGCGCATAGAGGCTGCCACCGGCGGGTTGATTCCCACCGACGAACCGGTCACCGGCGCGCTCGCCGCCGGCTTCGTCGCCGGCGGTGGCGTTGGCGGGACGCTGGGAATGCCGTTGAAGTTGGTTCGGGTGGCCACCGGCCGCTCAAAGTCACCAAGCCGAATGGAGGCAACGCGAATGTTCAACAACTCCAATAAGGACCTCGGTCGCGCCTTGGCCGCAATCGCATCCGCGGACAGTCAGATGCGCGGACGCAGTGGCCTGCTTGGCTTGCTCCTCCCGACCCCCAGGAAGGTGCTGATGGTGGCGGGCGCGTACACAGCGCTCAACAGCGTCGACCCCGAGTTCCTCGGGCCGATCGGGCCGGCGCTCGAGACGGCGAAGGAGAAGATCCCCGTCGGCGACATCATGATGATGGTCACGCCGGCGATCGACGCAGTGAAGGGACAGCTCGCCTCGCGAATCGACGCGATCAGGTAAGCGCGGCACTGGGCGCGCCGCCTGGTATGCGGCGCGCCGACCAAATCGCATCTCACGTTCCCGGCACGCGCGGACGTTCTAGCTCGCGAATGCCGTCGACAGCGATCACCCGGCGCGGGGCGCCGGCCCGCCGGCGCCTGACCTACCGCGATCCGATCGACATCAAGGGGCTGATCGCTTTCCTTGGGCTGCGAGCGGTTCCCGGCGTGGAGGAAGTCGTGGACGGTGGCTATCGTCGCAGCCTGCGCTTGCCCCACGGCCCCGGGGTGGTCGAGCTTCAGCCCGCACACGGCTTCGTGGATGCCTGTTTCTGGCTGAGCGACCGGTGCGACCTCCCCGTCGCGGTCGAGCGTTCCCGCGCCCTGCTCGATCTCGATTCTGACCCGCTCGCGGTGATGGCTTCGCTCGGTCCCGACCCGGTGATCGGAGGGCTTGTCCGTGCCACGCCCGGTCGCCGTGTCCCCGGGCACGTCGACGGCGACGAGCTGGCGCTCCGTGCCGTGCTCGGGCAGCAGGTCTCCGTAACCGCGGCGACCACTCTTGCTGCACGGCTCGTGGCCGCCCACGGAGAGCCACTCGAGCGTCCCATCGGCACCGTGACCCACCTGTTCCCGACTGCGACGGCACTCGCGAGCATCGACCACCGGACGCTGGCGATGCCGGCCGCGCGGCAGCGAGCGGTGGTGGGACTGGCCGCCGCGCTGGCCTGCGGCGACGTCAGGCTCGATGGCGGCGCAGACCGCGAAGGCGCCAAGCGAGCACTGCTCGCGCTGCCCGGGATCGGCCCCTGGACGGCTTCGTACGTCGCGATGCGGGCGCTCGGCGACGCCGATGCGTTCCTCCCGACCGATCTCGGTGTGCGACGGGGGCTCGAGGCACTCGGGCACGATGGGCGCCCGGCCGCGGCCGCGGCGCTCGCGGAGGGTTGGCGACCGTATCGTGCCTACGCCGTACAGCACCTGTGGGCTCACTGACGATGCTCTACTGCACCGTGGAGAGCCCGATTGGCGAGCTGCTGCTCGGCGGCGACGGTGAGACGCTCCAGATCCTGTCCATGCAGGACGGGCGCAATCCGGCTCGGGTCGGCCCCGGATGGACGCGGAGCGACGAGCCTTTCGCGGGCGTGCGCGCGCAGCTGCAGGAGTACTTCGGCGGTCTCCGGCGCAGCTTCGACGTCCCGCTGAAGCCGGCGGGCAGCCCGTTCGAGCTCGCCGTATGGCAGGCGCTGCAGGAGATCCCCTACGGCGAGACGGTCAGCTACGGTGAGATCGCCCAGAGGATCGGGCACCCGGACGCTCCGCGCGCGGTCGGCGCGGCCAACGGACGCAACCCGATCGCCGTGATCGTCCCCTGCCACCGCGTGATCGGTGCCGACGGGAGCCTGACCGGCTACGGCGGTGGCCTCGAGCGCAAGCGGCTCCTGCTGGAGCTCGAGGCGGGCGTGCTCGTGTTGCGGGTTGATTAGGAGCCTGCGCCATCCGTCGTTTGTGAATTAGATTCCTCCGCAAGGGACAATTAACGGAGGAGGATCCGTGCACAGATTCAAGAGGTATGCCTTGACCGCGGTCGCGGCGGCCGTTTCCGCTCTCGCCGTCGGGGCTTGCGGCAGCTCGTCAAGCACGACGCCATCGACATCGACCTCGTCGGCGCCCAAGAACGGCGGCACCGTCACGCTTACATACGGCACCGCGCCCCAGTCACTCGACCCGGGTCTGGACTACACGACCCAGGGCGTGGAGATCAACTGGCTCGCCTATACCGGTCTGACAACCTACGCGCACGCCAACGGCGTCGCCGGGACCAAGCTGATCCCGGGCCTCGCCACCGCACTACCGGTGATCAGCGACGGGGGCAAGACCTACACGGCCACGCTCCGCAAGGGGCTGGTGTTCTCGAACGGCAAGCCGGTCGTGGCAAGCGACTTCACCTACGCCGTCGAGCGGGCGACCAAGATCCCATGGGGCGGCGCGGGCACGTTCCTTACCCCCAACATCGTGGGCGCGACCGCATATGCCAACGGCAAGGCCAAGACGATCTCCGGCATCATCACCAACGACGCGACCGGGCAGATCGTGATCCATCTCACCGCGCCCTACGGCCCGTTCGACAACGCGCTCGCGTTCCCGGCCGTCGGCCTGATCCCAGCCGGGTTCCCGATGAAGGTCGAGCCCACCAGCCCGCCGCCGGGCGTCGGGCCGTACATGGTCAAGGACATCGTGCCCAACGTCTCGTTCACCGCAGTCCAGAACCCCTACTGGGCGAAGATGAACATCCCCGGCATCCCCGCCGGACACGTGACCGTCGACGTGAAGATCGACTCGAATGTGGCCTCGAACGCGCTGTCGGTGCTGAATAACACCGCCGACGTGTTCGACTGGGCCGATACGATCCCCGGCAGCCTGCTGCCGCAGATCAAGTCTCAGGCGGCTGACCGCTTCGGGTTCAAGAACCTCGGCGGCTCCACGTACTTCATCTTCATGAACCAGTCGGAGAAGCCGTTCAGCAGTCAGCTCGCCCGCGAAGCGGTCGTCACCGGGCTCAACCAGGACGCGATGCAGACGCTCGGATCGGGCACGCTGAACCCGGCGTGCTTCTTCCTGCCGCCGTTCGTGCCCGGCCACCCGACGGCGACCTGCCCGTACGGGACCACGCCTCCGAGCTCCGGCAACATCGCGAAGGCGAAGGCGCTCGTCAAGCAGTCAGGGATGGCGGGCACGCCGGTGACGGTGTGGAGCGAGGAGCGCTCGCCGCGCCTGCAGTGGATGACGTACTACACCTCGTTCCTGAACTCGATCGGGTTCAAGGCGACGCTGAAGACGATCGCCGATGCGACGTACTTCACAACGCTCGGGGACCTGGCCCTGCATCCGCAGACCGGCTTCGAGGACTGGAACATGGACTTCCCGAACCCCGTCGATTTCTATGGCGTCCTGCTCGACGGGAACGCGATCGTGAAGACCAACAACCTGAACTACGGCCAGGTCGACGACCCGTACATCGACGCCCAGGTGACGAAGCTCGGGGCCACGCCGACGGCGCAGCTCAGCAGCGTCGCGAGCAAGTGGCAGGCACTCGACGAGTACGTGGCCAAGAAGGCCGACGTCGCGGTGTTCGGCTACCAGACGTTCCCTGAGTTCACCTCGAACCGGATGGACTACGGCGCGCTCGTATTCCAGCCGGAGTACGGGTGGGACTGGACGTCGTTCGCGCTGAAGTAGGAGCATGCGGGGCCGGGACAGCTAGGCTGCTGTCCCGGCCCATGCGGCCCACACATTTAGATGTCGTTCATACCAGCCTCCGGCACCAGCGACTTATCCGTCGACATTCCCGACGAGGTCCTCGCCGAGGCTACGGACTTGCCGCCGGGGGTTGGGCCGTACGAGCTCGCCTGGCGGCGACTGCGCCGTAACCGCGTCTCGCTCGTCTTCGGCGGGCTGTTCCTGCTCATCGTCGTGCTCTGCCTGCTCGCGCCCGTGTACGCGAGCGACATCGCGCACCGGGGTCCCGACTCCCAGAACTACGGGTCGATCACGATCGGCGGCAAGTCCGAACGGGTGGTCACCCCCAGCGACGACGTCCCGATCGGCCCGACCTGGCACAGCCAGTATCTCCTCGGCGCTGACGAGTACGGCCGCGACGTCGCGGTCAGGCTCCTCTACGGCGGACGCAACTCGCTCGAGATCGGCGCCGTCGCAACCCTGATCACGATGTTCTGCGCGACGCTCCTCGGCGTCATCTCAGGCTACTTCCGCGGCATCCTCGACGGTGTGATCAGCCGCGTGCTCGACGTGATCTGGGCGTACCCGGCAGTCCTACTCGGGGTCACGCTCGGCACGATCCTGGCGTTCGGGGGGATCGGCCCGCTCAAGGGCACCACGCTGATGGTGCCGGCGGTCGTCATCGGAGTCGTCTACATCCCCTACATCGCGAAGCCGATCCGCGGCCAGGTGCTGCAGCTGCGTGAGCGGGAGTTCGTCGATGCCGCCCGGCAGCAGGGCCTCAGCCACTGGCAGATCATGCGCGGCGAGATCCTGCCCAACCTCGCCTCCACGATCATCGTCTTCATCCCGCTGATGATCGCCAACGCGATCCTGCTCGAGGCCGCGCTGTCATACCTCGGCGCCGGCGTCCAGCCGCCGACCCCGTCATGGGGAACGATGATCACGGAGGGCATCGCCAACATCTATGCCGACTTCAGCCAGGTGCTGGTGCCCGGCATCATGCTCGTGCTCACGGTGCTGTCGATCAACGTCTTCGGCGATGGATTGCGCGACGCGCTCGACCCGCGGGCCAAGGTCCGCATCACCCGCTGAGATCGATGGCGGGATGACCCAAGGACCGGGCAAGCGCTGATGAGTCGCTTCATCGTCCGCCGGCTGCTGGCCATGATCGCGGTGATGATCGCGATCTCGCTCCTGACGTTCCTGCTGTTCGCGGCGATCCCCAATGGCAACCCGGCGAACAGGCTCGCGGGACACCTGGCGACGCCCGAGGAGATCCACCTGCTCGACATCAAGTACGGCTTCAACAAGCCGATCTACGTCCAGTACGTCAAGACGATGGAGAACATCTTCACCGGCCAGGCGTACTCGTACTCGCAGGGCTTCAACGTGCTCACCGAGATCAAGGCCGGCTTCCCCGCGACGCTGTCCCTGGCACTGGGCGCCGGCATCATCTGGCTGCTGACCTCGATCGCCGTCGGCACGCTGGCTGCGGTCAAGGCAGGCAAATACACGGACCGCGTGCTGACCGTCCTCGCGATGACGGGGGTGTCGATGCCCCCGTTCTTCCTCGGCGCGGTGCTGATCTACTACCTCGCCTTCAAGGCGGGAATCTTCCCGACCGGGGGCTTCGTGCCGTTCTCCCAGAGCCCATACCAGTGGTTCGTCCATCTGGTCCTGCCCTGGTTCACGCTGTCGGTGCTGTTCATCGGCTTCTACTCCCGGGTCCTGCGCTCGACGATCCTCGACACGATCAACGAGGACTACGTCCGCACCGCGCGGGCGAAGGGGCTGAGCGAGCGCCAGGTGCTGTTCCGCCACATCCTTCGCAACAGCCTGATCCCGATCATCTCGCTCTGGGGACTCGACCTCGCGCAAGTGATCGGCGGCGGCGCGATCCTGACCGAGACCGTCTACAACCTCCACGGCGTCGGACAGCTCGCGGCCGAGGCGATCTCGGCGCTCGACATCATCACGCTGATGGCGATCGTGCTGCTGACCGCGTTCTTCGTTGTGTTCCTAAGCGCGGTGGTCGACATCTTCTACGCCTTCCTCGACCCCCGGATCCGCCTCTCTTGAGCGCAAACGCTCCGCTGCTCGAGGTCTCCGACCTGAAGGTCTCCTTCGCTACCGAGGACGGCACCGTCCGTGCCGTCGACGGCGTCTCGTTCTCGATCAGGCCGGGCGAGGTGGTGGCGATCGTAGGCGAGTCCGGCTCGGGGAAATCGGTCACGGCGATGACGCTGATGGGCCTGACCAGAGGCCCGAACGCTCGCTTCGAGGGCACAGCGATGTTCGCAGGCCGCGACCTCGTGACGGCGCCGGAGTCGGAGCTTCAGCGGATCCGCGGCGGAGACATCGCAATGGTGTTCCAGGACCCGATGAGCTCGCTCGATCCCGTGTACCGGATCGGCAATCAGATCGTCGAGCAGATCCGCGCCCACGACTCGCATATCTCGAAGGCGGCAGCGCTCGATCGCGCCGTCGACCTGATGGAGCGGGTCGGCGTCCCGCACGCTCGCGAGCGCCTGCGCTCCTACCCGCACGAGTTCTCCGGCGGCATGCGCCAGCGTGTGATGATCGCAATGGCGCTGTCCTGCTCACCCAAGCTGCTGATCGCGGACGAGCCGACGACAGCGCTCGACGTAACGATCCAGGCCCAGATCCTGGAAGAGCTGCGCAAGCTCCGCGCCGAGACCGGCGCCGCAATCATCCTCGTGACACACGACCTCGGCGTGGTCGCCGACATCGCCGACCGGATCGTCGTCATGTACTCCGGACGCGTGGTCGAGCAGGGGACGCTCGAGGAGCTCTTCTACGATCCGCAGCACCCCTACACCTGGGGGCTGCTCGGCTCGATCATGCGCGTCGACAGCGACCGCTCGCAGCGGCTACCGGCAATCCCCGGCTCGCCGCCCTCGCTGCTGCGGCCTCCGGCCGGATGCCACTTGCGCCCCCGCTGCCCGCACGCGTTCGAGAAGTGCACCGAGGTCCCGCTGCTCAAGGCCGGGCTCGCAGCGGCACCCGAGCATCTCGATCGCTGCTGGCTCGATCGCGAACAAAAGCTCAAGCTCCGGACCGTCGACGGCCGGATCGGGCTCGCGGCGCCGTCGGAGGTGAACGCTTGAGCGACGACACGGTCGCGGAGCCGCCGCCTGCCGAGGGCGATCGCTTGCTCGAGATCGAGCATCTGAAGGTCCTGTTCCCGATCAAGTCCGGCGTGATCATCAGTCGCGCCGTCGGTTACGTCCATGCGGTCGACGACGTCTCGTTCACACTCCACAAGGGCGAGACGCTCGGGGTAGTCGGCGAGTCCGGGTGCGGCAAGACCACCCTGATCCGAACGCTCGTGCGGCTGATCGCCTCCACGGGCGGCTCGATCCGCTTCCGCGGCAACGACATAACGAAGGCCGGGCAGAAGCAGCTCGCGCCGATCCGCCGCGAGATGCAGATGGTCTTCCAGGACCCTCAGGCATCGCTGAACCCACGCAAGCGGGTCGGCCAGATCATGGCGACGCCACTTCGCCAGCGGGGTGTGCCCAAGGCCGAGATCGAACCCGAGAGCCGGCGGCTGTTCGAGCGGGTCGGGCTCAGCCCTGAGCATCTGAGCCGCTACCCGCACGAATTCTCGGGTGGGCAACGCCAGCGGATCGGGATCGCGCGAGCGCTCGCGATGAATCCGCTCCTGATCCTCCTCGACGAGCCGGTGTCCGCACTCGACGTCTCGATCCAGGCGCAGGTGATCAACCTGCTCGGGGACCTCCAGAAGGATCTCGACCTGAGTTACATCTTCGTCGCGCACGACCTCTCCGTCGTGCGCCACGTCTCGGACCGGATCATCGTCATGTACCTCGGCAAGGTGATGGAGGTGTCGCCGGCGGAGGAGCTGTACTCGAAGCCGATCCATCCCTACACCTCGGCGCTCCTCGGCGCGATCCCGCTCCCTGACCCGCGCGAGAACAAGGCCCGCGTCAGGAAGCTCGTCACCGGTGAGCCTCCGAACCCGATCAACCCACCGTCAGGATGCCGGTTTCACTCGCGCTGCCCACGCGCGACCGACGTCTGCCGGACCGTCGAGCCGCAGCTCAGCGAGTACGCCCGCGGCCATCTGGCGGCATGCCACCATCCGCAGAACGTCGCCGCGGCGGAGGTCGCCACCGCCAGGCGCTCCGAGAGCTCGCCGCTCAGCTCCGGGGATCTGGCGCCTGAGCAGGATCAGGCGTCGCGGGGAAGCGCGCCAGCTTCTTCCCCGGATTGAACAGCCCCTTCGGGTCGAACGCGTCCTTGATCGCCTCGTGCAGGCCGATCGCCGCGGGCGCCCAGTGGTGCTCGAGCGCGCCGCGCTTGACGCAGCCGACACCATGCTCGCCAGAGATCGAACCACCAAGCTCGCAGGCGAGCGCGAACAAGTCCTCGGCACCCTCCTCGGCCCGCCGCAGGGCGTCGCGATCATCGGGTGAGATCATGAAAGTCGAGTGCAAGTTCCCGTCGCCGGCGTGCCCCCAACTGCACGCCGGCAGCCGATGGCGCCGGCCGATCTCGCCCGTCGCCTCGATTGCGTCCAGTAGCCGTTCGAGCGGGACCACGATGTCCTCGCTGACCTTGCCGCCAAGCTGCGCGGTGACGCCGAGCGAGGTGCCGTCGCGCCAGCGCCACAGGTCGGAGATCGCTCGATCCTCGCGCGGCGCGTGGATCGACACGGCGCCATCGCTGAGCACCTCGACGAGCTCCGCGTGTAGCCGCGCCGCCTCGTGCTCCGAGCCGTCGGCGTCGGCGATCACCATGAACCCGGCGCCCGCCGGGAGCGGCACCGGGAACGCGTCCCGGGTCGCTCCGAGCGCTCCGGCATCGAGGTACTCGAGTGCGGCGACCGCGAGTCCGTTGGCGAGCACGCTCTCGATCGCGAGGCAGCCCTCGCGGGCGCTCGCGTACACCGCCGCCACCGGCAGCGCCGCCTCCGGAGCGGGGATCAACCGCAGCCACGCTGCGGTGACGATCCCGAGCGTGCCCTCCGATCCGATCAGCAATGACTTCAGGTCGTACCCGGCGACGTCCTTGCGCAGCGGCCCGCCGACCTCGATCAGCTCTCCCGGCGCGACCACCGCCTCCAGGCCGGTCACCCACGCTCCGGTGACGCCGTACTTGAATGCGTGCGGTCCGCCGGCGTTGGTGGCGACATTGCCGCCGAGCTGGGATTGCTCGGCGGCGCCCGGGTCGGGAGGGAAGTAGAGCCCGCTCTCGCGCGCGCGGCGGCGCAGGTCAGCCGTCCTGACGCCCGCATCGGCGCGGATTCGCCACAGCTCGGGATCGAAGCGATGGACCGAGCGCAGCCGCTCGAGCCCGATCACCACGCCGCCGCTGAGCGGGACGGCGCCACCGGCGAAGCCCGTGCCGCCGCCACGGGGCACGATCGGAACATCGTGCTCGTAGCACCAGCGCACCACTCGGGCCACGTCGTCGGCATAGGTCGGAAGCGCGATCGCGTCTGCTCGACCCCGCAGGCTGCGACTCTCGGTGGCGTCGGCGAGGTATGCGGCGGAGCTCCCAGGCAGCACCGCGTCGGCGCCGAGAATCGACTGCAGCTCGCGCTCGATCAGCGCCCAATCATTGGTCTGCCTGCTGTTATCCCCGGCCACGCTGTCGTAAGCATGACCGAACGGCGAACCGAGTGACGGGCGTCGTGGCTACGCCCTAGGCTTTCGCGATGGCAACGGACGAATCGGTCGTTTTCGACGGTCCGGGGTTCGAGCCGGTCGTGCGCTCGATCCGAACTGCATCGTGCTGATCTGCACCGGCGTCGCGGGGGCCTGTTGACGAGCGGCGCCGGCTCCGTTTCGCTCGGCGACGGCGCGGTCGCGCTGCGCGACCGGCTGCGCGCCGGCGAACTCACCTGCGTCGCGGCCGCCGAGGCATTCCTCGCCGCCGTCGGCGAGGACGAGCTGCGCGCCTGGGCGGCGATCGACTCCGCCGTCCTGCTCCAACGGGCAGCCGCGCTCGACCGGCTCGGCGAGTCAGAGCGCGCCGCGCTGCCGCTGTACGGCGTGCCGGTCGGCATCAAGGACAACTTCGACACGGTCGATCTCCCGACCGCCTACGGCTCGCCGATCTACGCTGGGCACCGCCCCGCACGGGACGCGCGCGCCGTCGGTCTGCTGCGGGAGGCCGGGGCGTTGGTCGCCGGTAAGACGAAGCTCTCCGAGTTCGCCTGGATGTTCGCCACCGACACGCTCAACCCGCTCGACCGCGCCCGCACCCCCGGCGGGTCCTCGAGCGGGTCGGCAGCCGCCGTCGCCGCGGGAATGGTCCCGATCGCGACCGGGACGCAGACGGCGGGCTCGATCAACCGGCCGGCGTCGTACTGCGCAGTGGTCGGCTACAAGCCCACGTTCGGCACGTTCCCGCGCGACGGCGTCAAGCTGCTCGCGCACTCGCTCGACACGGTCGGGCTGTTCGCCCGTAGTGTCGCGGATCTCCGGCTCGTGGCGAACGTGATGGCGCCGGGCCTGCTGGGGCCGGGGGCCGGCGCGCCCGACGTCCCGCGGATCGCTCTGATGCGGACGCCGAACTGGCCGCGGGTCGAGCCGGCGGCACAGGCGGCGATCGAGACGGTCGCCGCCGCCGCCGGACGAGCCGGCGCTCAGGTCGAGGAGATCGAGCCGACGGCGGGGTTCCCCGAGCTCGTAGCGGCGCAGACGACGATCCAGTGGGCTGAAGCAGCGGCGAACCTCGCGCCGGAGCTGGCGGACTCGCCGGGGCTCTTGAGCGACGAGGTCCGAGCGGCACTCAAGGAGGGCGCGGCGATGCCGGCGGAGCGCTACGCCGACGCCAAGCGTGCGGCGGCCGAGCTCGGCCCGCAGCTGGCCGCGCTGCTCGACGGCTTCGACGGCGTGCTGACGCCAAGCGCGAGCGGCGTCCCGCCGCCCGGCCTCTATTTCACCGGCGATCCGCTGTTCTGCCGCGTCGAGACGCTGATCGGCGCCCCATCGGTGTCCGTCCCGCTCGCCTGGACGGCGGAGCGCCTCCCGGCCGGGCTACAGCTGATCGGCGCTCCGTCCAGCGATGCGCGCACGCTCGCATGCGCGGAGTGGCTACTCGAGCGCCTGGGTCGCGAGGCACCGGCGCATCAGTGAACCTTGAACACGGTGCTTGTCGCGGTTGTGGACCCGGCAGAGTTGGATGCTGTGACGCTGCATTGCACGTCGCGCCCGCGAAGCTTGCGCGCGGACCCGAGCGTTCGCCCGCGCGCCCCGCTCTTGACCTTGTGGCCAACGAGCCACCGGTAGGAGTACTTCTGGGGCGCGTTCGTCCAACTGCCGGCGCTACAGCTCAGCGTGTTACCTGACCTGGTCACGCGCGGCTTTGCCGTGGCGACCGGCTTGCTCGCCGGGGGCGTGACAGGCGGGGTCGCCGCAGTGATGTTCGTGGTCAGCGAAGAAGTCGCGAGTGTGTCACCCGCGCCGTCATCGGTGTAGCTGCACAACAGGTACTGTCCCGTCGCGTCAGGCGTGAAGGCGTTGACGTTGGAGAAGTTCCCGGATGCATCGAAATCCTCGCGCTGGTCGAAGGCGACGAGCTGGCCACTCGAGGTGGCGGCGGCCAGCTGAGATCCGTTGAGATAGCCGGTCGGGCAGGTCGTCGTGAGCGTGGTGGGGATCGCGTCGATCTCTAAGTACAGGGCACCGCCGCCGGTGGGGTCATTTCCCGTCGCCGTGATCACCATGGGCTTGTTGACGGTGCCCGACGACGCCACCGACACGCTCAGCGTGAACGTCGCGGCGAATGCTGCGGGGGATCCGATCCCGAGCGCGAGGGCGAAGACGCCGGGAAGTAGAGCCACCGACATGGCGCGGCCAAACGACTTCATTGTGCGACCCCTTTGCCCCTTGCTTTGCCCGAGACGGGATGCTTTCGGTTCACCAGAGCGAAGTCAAATAGGAGCTGGCACGCGCGATATAAGCGCTGCGCATTCCCACCGTTTAGCCCGTCTTGATCCGACCTTTAGCCGCTCTTTAGGCTAAACTCGCCCTCGGGTCGATGTGGCGCCTGCTGCATCGCGAGCCTCACGCGGGACGTCAAAGTGGGACTGGAGCTGAGACATCTGCGCTGCTTCGTCGCCGTCGCCGACCACGGTCAGATGCTCGCGGCAGCGGACGCGCTCCACCTCGCGCAGCCGGCGGTGTCGCAGACGATCGGCCAGCTCGAACGGGAGGTCGGCGTCGCCCTCTTCCAGCGCCACCCTCGCGGTGTCGCACTAACGCGGGCGGGCGAGGACCTCCTGCCCAAAGCCCGCACTGCGCTCAACAGCAGCGCCGAGGCGTTCCAGACCGCACGCGCACACGGCCGCGAACAGCGCAGCCAGCTCCTGGTCGGCTTCCTGCCGCCTCTGACGCAGATCGCGACGGAGATCCTGGCTGCATACAGCCGGGCACAGCCGAGCATCAACGTGAAGATCAAGCAGTTCGACTTCGGCGCCCACATGGAGGCGGTACGGCGGCGAGCGGTCGACATTGCGTTCGTCTGGGCCGCATTCGAGGAGCGCGACGTCGTGCTTCACGTGATGGCCGAGGAGCCGCGAGTGGTGTGCCTGTCCGCCGATCATCCTCTCGCGGGCGCGGCCCAGCTCCGCTTCGAGCAGATCGAGGACGAGCCCGTCCCCGGCATCCCAGCGGGCTTTGGGACCGAGATCGCCGACTTTCTGCACCTATCGGCGCGCCGCCGGCGTCCCGCGCGCCACGCTGACTTCGTCCCCCGCTCGATCGACGAGACGGTCTGGCTGCTCGCATCCGGACGAGCGATCTGTATCGGCCCGGCGAGCCTCGCGGAGGTTCTCACGCGGCCGGGAATCGTCAATGTCCCGCTCGTCGATGTTGAACCGGTGAAGATCGCCGTCGCGCGCCACGAAAATGACAGCCGTCCCGCCGTGCGCGCGTTCGTTCGCGTGGCCCACGGTCACTATCACAAGGCCCGCGCGGATGCCTGCTGTCAGAGCGACCAGCTATCGGGTCTCAGTGCGTCCGGCGGAGCGTGACCGTGAGGCTCCACTTCCACGTGTTGTAGCTCGAGCTGTGCGGGTAATCGGTGTGGGTACCGCTGTCGCTCAACACGATCGTGTTCCCGCCGAAGGAGGAGAGTGAGTAGGTCTTCGAGGGCACGTACCAGTTGAAGGCCTCGGCGTCGCCGCCCGTGGCGCTGCAGTAGCCCTCCTGGTATGCGGTTGGGGCGCTGAAGTAGCCGATCGGTCCCGCGCCGGCGGCGTCGGGCGCGGGGCGCGCGGCGCGCGGCGCGGGGCGCGCGGCGCGCGGCGCGGGGCGTCGGGCGGGGGCGGGCCCGGGCGGGGGGGCGAGGGGCGGGGCCCGGGCGGGGGCCCGGGCGGGGGGGCGAGGTCGATTTTAGTTCACTGTGAACACTTATCGACCAACCCCTCTCGAGAGTCCTGCTCCGGCGCTCAGATCTCCAGCCGCGACTCCTCGAGGTCGAGCTCTCGCACGACCCGGTTCATGACGTCGTTCGAGATCTCACCCTGATTGCGCAGCGTCACGAGCGCGTCGCGCTGGGCGGCGAGCACGGCCTGGACGATCTGCTGGTAGGCGAGCGAGCGGTCCTCGTAGCCGTCGTCCTCGATCTTCCCGGCGCGGGCCGAGAACCTTCGCTCGCGGTACTCGTACGCGCGGCGCATTCGCTCGATCGTGTCCTCGCGCGTCCAGTCCGCCTGGGCGAGCTCGTCGATCTGTGCCAGCGCGGCCTTGGTCGCCGCCAAGCGGGCCCGCACCTCCTCGGCGTCCTCATCCGCGTCGTGCCCGATCCCGAGGCGACGGATCAGCGCGGGCAGGGAGAGGCCCTGCAACACCAGGGTGGTGAAGATGACCGCAAAGGTGAGGAAGATGATCAGGTCGCGGTCGGGAAACGGGGCGCCGTGATCGGTCCTCAGCGGTAGCGCGAGCGCGGCGGCGAGCGAGACGGCGCCCCGCATCCCGCTCCAGGCGAGCACTAGCCGCCCCCCAGGTCCGACGCGACGGGCGCGCTGACTTGGCCGACGGTCGAGCGCCCGCAGCACGTAGGGCATCGTGAAGAACCACACCAGCCGCGTGAGCACGACCACACCGCTCACCGTGAGCGCATAGCCGGCCAGTGTCAGCGCGGACTCGCCACCGAGTCCGGACACAACCGTCCGCAGCTGCAGCCCAACAAGCACGAACAGGGTCGCGTTGAGGATGAAGTCCAGCACGTCCCAGACGAAGAACCCCTGCAGCCGGGTGCGCGCGTCGATGATGCTCGGACCGCGAACCCCCATGTAGATCCCGGTTGTTACCGCCGCGAGCACGCCAGAGGCGCCGAGCGCATTCGCGGGAATGAACGCTGCGTACCCGCTGAACAGGGAGATCGTGATGCTGATCTGGGCATCGCGGATCCGGCCCCGGATAGCCGCGATCACCCAGCCGACGGCGAGGCCGATCGCCACCCCGCCCACGGCCGCGGCGATGAACTTCCCCCCCGAACTGAGCATTGAGAAGCCGCCGCCAAGGACCGCCGCGACTGCCACCTTGTAGGAGACCAACGCGGTCGCGTCGTTGAAGAGGCCTTCGTCCTCGATCGCGCTGACGAGCCGGCGGGGGAAGTCGAGCCGTCGCATGATCGTCGCGGCCGATAGTGGATCGGTGGGCGAGACGATCGCCCCGAGCGCGAACGCAGCCGCCCATGAGAGTCCGTGGATGAGATCGTGGGCGACCACCGCCACGGCGATGATCGTGACCAGCACGAGACCGACGGATCGCATCGTCAGGCTCCGCAGAGTCGAGCGCATGTGGTTCAGGTCCGAGAAGAACGCCGCGCCGTAGACGAGCGGTGGCAGGAACACCACGAGCACGACGTTGGGGTTGAGTGTTATCGCCGGCACGCCGGGCACGAAGCCGAACAGCGCCCCACCCAGGACGAGCACGATCGGATAAGGGATCGACAGCCTGCGCCCGAGTGAGCTCAGCCCGGCGACAGCGATAAGCAGCCCGGCGATCAGGATCTCCGCGTGTGCCATCCCGGCGTAGTTTGCAGCGCGGCGGGCGCGTCCCGCCGGCCGATCAGGCTCGCGGCGCCGTTAGTCGGCGGCGACCGGCGTCAGGTCCCGAGGATCGACGGGCTCGCCGCACGCCTCGCAGACCATCTGGGGCACGAACCGGTTGCCGCAGTTGTGCTCGAAGACCCGCGGCGGTCCGTCCTCCCCAGCGAGATGCTTGTCGCCCCAGTGCATCAGCGCCGCGATCACCGGGTAGAGCTCGCGGCCGGCTTCGGTCAGCCGGTATTCGTAGCGGACGGGGTGCTCGGCGTACT
>Ga0302325_10013176_pt1 | contig 17666 bp, 15 predicted proteins | sample Palsa_T0_2_FD_201948 | JGI IMG/M metagenome (GOLD analysis project Ga0302325, IMG submission 201948) | Peat permafrost microbial communities from Stordalen Mire near Abisko, Sweden - Palsa_T0_2 | ecosystem: Environmental > Terrestrial > Soil > Palsa > Peat permafrost | place: Sweden: Abisko... | reverse complement strand
GACCCGGATTTCTTCTTCGATGTTGGCCAGGGAAGCCCCCGGCATGGCAAAGACCACCACACGCAGATCGCCGGTCCACGGGAAGGGCGGCGTGTAGCGGTCGGTGACCGGAAGGCCGGCGTCGTGACCGATCCGCAATCCGGCCCCGCCGTGCTGGAGGGCCAGCGGGAGCGGGCCCGCGTACTCCAATCGGCCGACCGGGCGGTCCCCGTGGAGGAGGGTGAACGAGCCCCCGGCACCGCTGGGGACCGAGGTCACACCGAGGACCTGGGCGCCGGACGGCACCGGCTCCTCGGCCACCACTTCGAGCAGCTCTCCGGCTCTCGAGAAGGCGAAGACCAGCCGTCCGTCGACGACGATGAGCGCGAACCCCCCGTTCCAGTCGCCCAGGGCGAAGAGCACCCCCTCGGCCCCACCCGGAGGCACCGTGACCTCGGCGGTGATGGTGAACCCGACAAACAGCGGCGGCAACGACTCATCGGCGATGGGACCCCCGCCGGGAAGCAAGACCCGATGGTCCCCGGCCGGGTAGGCGGAGGGAATGAGTGCGCCGACCCGGTGAAAGAAGGTGTCGTCGACCGGCAGGACGTGATTGCGGGTCGCCTCGGCGAACCAGAGCGCTTCGAGCTCCTCGACGACCTCGGGGTGCTCGCCCGACAGGTCGGTCGACTCGGAGAAATCCTTCTCGAGATCGAACAACGCCCAATGGTCATGGGCGAAGTCTCGGCTCCCGATGGCCAGCTCCTCTTCGTCCAGGACCCCGGTCGAGATGTGGTCGGTGGTGGCCTTCCAGCCCCCGTGGTAGATCGAGCGCGACCCGAGCATCTCGAAGTACTGGGTCTCATGCAGGTCGGGACTGGACGGGTCTTCAAAGGTGGGGACCAGGCTGGTCCCGTCGATCGGCTGCTGGGGGACGCCGTCGATCTCCTCTGGTGGCACGAGGCCAATGATGTCGAGCACCGTCGGTGCGAGGTCGATGGCGTGGGCAAACTGGGACCTGACCTCGCCGCCGGCTCGAATGCCGGCCGGCCAGTGGACGATCAGGGGCGTTCGCGTCCCGCCGAGCCAGGTGTAGCGCTTCCAGAGACGGTGCGGCGTGTTGCCGGCCCACGCCCAGGCCCACGAGTAGTGGTTGTAGATGCGCGGGCCGCCCCACTCGTCGAGAACGGCCAGGTTGTCGGCCACCGACTCCCTGATGGGGGCGGTGAAGCGGTGCTCGTTCAGGCTGCCGTGCTGGCCGCCCTCGGCGCTGGCGCCGTTGTCCGAGAACAGCAGCACGATCGTGTTGTCCAGTTGGCCCATCTGGGCGAGCCGGTCCAGCAGCCTGCCGATCTGCGCGTCGGTGTGGGTGAGAAAGCCGGCGAAGACCTCCTGCTGGCGGCGGTGCATCCTCCGCTCGTCCTCCGACAGGTCGGACCAGGCGGCCACCCACGACGGGCGTTCGGTGAGGATGGTGCCCTCGGGCACCACACCCAGCGATCGCTGGCGGGCGAAGATCTCCTCGCGCCACACGTCCCATCCCCGGTCGAAACGGCCCCGATAAGGCTCGACCCACTCCGGCGCGACGTGGTGGGGCGCGTGCATCGCCCCCAGAGCGAAGTACAAGAAGAACGGCTTGCCTGGTGCACCGCCCTGCTGGTCGAGCACGTACCGCTGCGCAGTCTCGCTCAGGTCTTCCGACAGGTGGTATCCGGGCTCGGGTCCGCGTGGCGGCTCCACGTAGTGGTTGTCGCGCACCAGGTTGGGCGCCCAGTGGTTGGTATCGCCCTGCAAGAAGCCGTAGTAGCGCTCGAACCCGAGCCCGAGGGGCCACAGGTCGAAGGGGCCGGCGGCCGAGCGCTGGAATCGTGGGGTGAGGTGCCACTTGCCGACGGCCAGGGTGCTGTAACCGGCGTCGCGCAGCACACGGGCCAGGGTGCCGGCGCTTTTCGGGATCCTGGCGCTGTACCCGGGATAAGCCAACGGGATGTCGGCCAAGAAGCCCATGCCCACGGCGTGGTGGTTCCGCCCGGTGAAGAAGGCGGCCCGGGTCGGCGAGCACAACGAGGTGACGTGGAACCGGTTGTAACGCAGGCCGCCGGTGGCCAGCCGATCGATGTTCGGCGTGGCGATGTCGGAGCCGAAGCTCCCGAGATGGGCGAAACCAGTGTCGTCGAGAACGATGGCGACGACGTTGGGCGCACCGGTCGGTGGCTTCGGATCGTGTGGATGGGCGGGCGGGAAACCGGCGACGGTCCACTCGGAGGGTTCGTCGGGGGCCACGTCGTTCGGAGCCATCGGTTCAGGCGACCGGGCGGAAGCCGACAACCGCACCTGTGTATTGGGGAAGCCGCGACACGATGAGTCCTCTCGAGATGGGTGGGCGTGGGCCACTCATCATGACGTGGTCACGCCACGGTCGCGGCGAAACCCGCCGGGATTTGACTAATCTGATGGCAATAGTCTGGCTTTGCTACGGGAAAGCCGGGGATGTCGAGGTATGCGCGGCCCCGCTCGGCTGGGCGGAACGCTCCGACCGGTCCGGGGGCGAATCACCCGCGCTGAGCGCCGGCATGGCACGCGGGTCGGGAATGAGAGGCACGCACGATGACCGAAAGGACTGAGCGCGGCGACTCCGCTACGCGAGTGGCGCGCCTGTTCTCGTTCCCGAACCCGGTCAACGAGATGTCGGCTCGGTTGGTCGCGGCCGGAGTCGTCTTGATGAGCACCGCCACGTTGGCGTTCGACCAGCCGTGGCTGCTGGTGGCGATCGCCTACGGGTTCTTTGCTCGGGCGCTGACCGGGCCATCGCTCAGCCCGCTTGGGCAACTGGTGACCCGGGTGGTTACCCCGAGGCTCCACATCGCGCAACGACCGGTGGCGGGTCCGCCCAAGCGCTTCGCCCAGGGCATCGGTTTCGCCATGTCGACGACGGCGGCGGTGCTGGCTCTTGGCTTCGGCGCTCGCCCTGCGGCCTACGTGATGACGGGTCTCATCATCGTTGCGGCAACTCTTGAGTCCGGGTTCAGCTTCTGCATCGGTTGCCGGGTGTTCGCGGTGCTCATGCGGATCGGCGTGGTGCCGGAGGAAGTCTGCGAAAGCTGTAACAACATCTGGAGCGACCGCTCCTCTGTCGCCCGGTCAGCGTGACCGAATCGAACGGCCAGAGCGTTTCGGGTTCGAGCGTCGCCTCCGCCACCGACCGGAGCTCGGCGTCCCGGTTCAGGACGTGGATCCCCCTGGTGCTCCTGGGGGCGGCGTCAAAAGGCGCGACGATGATCGCCGGATCTCGCCCGTTCATGACCGGAGGAAATGCAAGATGGGCTACCGATTCAGGCCCCGCATCGCCCTGGGCCTCCTGGCCCTGGGTGCGCTGGCGGTCGCCGTGATCCCGACCGTGTCGGCCGGAGCATCCGGCTCGGGCGCCAAATCGCTGGTGGGCACATTCAAACTGGCCGCTGGCAGTTGCGCAGGAGCCATCCCGACCGGCACCTACTTTCGGATGATCTTCCCCGGTGGAACCATTGCTGGCGGGAAGTTCTTCGACAACCCCGACTCGACGTGCACCGACCGGTCGTACACGCTGGCCACACCCGGCGTTGCGGGGGGCGTGGAGACCACCAAGTACCAGGTCAACCCCGCCCCGGCATTTTCTGCCACGGGCAGCGCGTTGGCGGACTCCATCATCGAGCCGCAGTCCTTCACCGCGATCAACTTCAGCATCTCGACCAACCCAACGGATCCGACATCGGGCGTCGCCCTGCCGGCCCCGGCGATCAAGGTGAAGAACGGGAAGCTCTCGGGTCAGGTCGAGGCCTGGACGGCCGACTGGAACAACCTGTCCTTCAACCAAGGATCCCCCAAGCCGGGCGGCACCCTGCCCGGGCTCACCCAAGCGGTCTCTGGGACCTACAACGCCAAGACGCACGCCTTCGTGCTGACCTGGGCCAGCTCGGTAGTCGGCGGACCCTTCAACGGATTTACCGGCTACTGGCACCTCCAGGGGGTCTTCAAGGCGGCCAAGTGACCAATCGGCGGTAGGGCCAGAGAGCCCCGCGACAGCCCAGGCTGCACGTGCGGTCGTGGGAGTCATGAGGCGCTCGAGCCACGGCTGAGAAGTCGATGGCGCGAGCGCTTCTCACGTCCAGAATTCGGCGGTGCTCCCTTGGGTCAGCGCACCATATTTTGCGGCGTCAGAGGAGCTGATGCTGCAGCTGGCCGCCCTGCTCGGCCAGGAACCCCAGGGCTTCGTCCATGCCCCCGACGTGTCCCTTTTCGATCAAGGCCTGGTACCCCTGGTTCCCCTCGGCGGCTCGTCGGATCATGATGTTGCGGTTGTAGGCAATCCGGTCCGCGACCGCATCGAGGAACCCCGTCCGATCGTCAAGTCCGTACGCGTCGAGCAACAGGCGCAGCCGTCGAGCCCGATCGGGCGGAGCCGGCCAACCGAGGAGCCTTGTCACGAAGGGACCGTGGAGCGGGACCCACTGCCATGCCACGAACGCCAGCTCGGACCGGCACGTCCCGGGCCCCGCGAGGTCCCAGTCGATGATCCCGGCCAGACGTCCCTCAATGATCACGACGTTGTAGGGAGCTATGTCGTGATGGCAGACGATCTCGGATTCCCCGAGCGCCGCCGCACCAGTCTGCCAAGGCACCTTCCCGGCCGGCCGAAAATCGGCCACCGCTCGGTGATATCGGGCCGTTGCCTCCCCGACCTGCGTGAGCAAGTCGTCGCTTCGAATGATCTCCGGCCACGGCAACGACCAGCCGATCGTGGTTCCCGGGATGTAGCTGACAACCTCACGACCGTGCTCGTCGATGCCGAGGGGCTCCGGAGCCAGATCGAACCCACGGTCACGCACGTGACGGAGCAGAGAGTGAACGGCTTGGGTCGAGCTCCCCGAAGGTCGGCGAACCGTATTACCTACTCGCACGATGGAATTGAGGGTGCCGCCGACGAGCGGGATCTCTGAGTCACTCCCGGCGCGCACCGACGATTCCGGCACCTGCCTCGTCGGGCGCTCCATGCAGCGACCCTACCGGGAGGTACACGGGACGGCTGATTGCGTGCCCGGTTCAGCCGCCCCGAAGGTGAGAGTCGGGTCGGAGCGCCAGGTCCGAGAGTCGTAAGCGTTTCGAGCAGACCGCGGCGCCGCATCAGGCACAACTAGCCTTTCGCTCACATGATCTCGCTGGCGACATCGCCGGACATGGCCATCACCTAGGTGAGCGACCACGAGTTGCCCCAGGAGCTTCTCGCCATTGCCGACCTGGTGACGCCCATGGCCGTACGGGTCGCAGCCACCCTTCGTCTGGCCGATCACATCGCGGCCGGGACCACCACGATCGATGCGCTGGCCGAGCAGACCGGAGTCAACGGCGATGCTCTCGGCCGTATCGCCGACCATCTCGCCACCGTCGGCGTCTTCGTCAAGGACGGCAAGGGCTCCTACGGACTGGGGCCCCTCGGACGACGACTCCTGAGCGACGACCCCGCTCGCAGCCGTGATTGGCTCGACATCGGGGGTGCGGTCGGGCGGGCGGATCTCGCCCTACTTCGTCTTCTCGACACTGTCCGGACCGGCAAGCCCGCCTACCCGATGGTCTTTGGGAGAAGCTTCTGGGAAGACCTAGCCGCCGACCCGGCGCTGTCGGCGTCCTTCGACGCCCTCATGGGTTCGCATCGCCAGCCCGACGTCTCTGAGCTGGTGAACACCTACGACTGGGGCCGCGTCGGACACGTGGTTGACGTCGGCGGGGGAAACGCCACCCTGCTCTCGGCAATCCTGCAGGCGCACCCCCACCTTCGAGGAACCCTGGTCGACCTCCCAGGTCCGGCCGCCGCCGCCGAGTCGAACCTGGCACACCAGGGCTTGGGCGAACGCAGTGCCGTAGTCACCGGGAGCTTCTTTGATCCGTTGCCGGCCGGAGCAGACGTGTACGTCCTGGCGGAGGTTCTGCACGATTGGGACGATGACGCGGCATCAGTCATTCTCCAGCAGTGCGGGACCGCCGCCGGCGCCACCGGGACGGTTGTGATCATCGAGGGACTCCTGAATCCCGATGCCGAACGCGCCGTGAGGACAGCCCTGGACATCCGTATGCTGACCTATTTTGCCGGCCGGGAGCGCACCTTGGCCGACTTCGAGGCCCTCGGCTCCAAGGTCGGCCTTGTGGTCAGCAGCATCCGCCGAGGCCCGCTGCGATCGATGATCGAGGTGAAGGCTGCGAATCACCAGTAACGATGAGCTCAACCGGTGGCGCCCAGATTGTCCAGAGCCTCGGCGGCGACATGCTCGCCGGACGCATCGCCATCTCGCGTGTGGCCCCAAGAGAAAGTGACCGCGTCCCCTCGGGATTAACCAAGATGACGGATGAGTCTGATCCGGGATCGAATTGGAGTCCATAGTAGGGCCGCCACGCAGTGGCGTTCGGAATGTGTCTGGCGTTGGCGTCCTTCAAGATCAGACGAAAGCGCATTCGCTGAGTATCGAAGAGCCATGTGGTGTCATACGACGTGAGGACAATTGGCTCCATTCAGCCCATGATGTTGGGTGAACGTAACAAGTTTCTCTGAAGACGGTTGCAGGTCCATGACGATCACTGCTAACCACCTCCGGGGAGGCTGATCTGGCATGAATGGGATGCCTGGTGGTTCTAGCGTCGTCAGGTCGCTTGTCGCGACTGTGAGCCTGACGGCGTTGGCGCTCGCGGCTTCTGCGTACCTCCCCGACGCTCCGTCGGCTGCTGCCAGCGCGCCAGTTGCCCCGTTTTCATCATCGGCGGCCATCTGGTTCCAGCCACTGCCGCCGGGGAAGAGTGGCGGGTCGGCGGACTACCTCGCTTTGTTCCGGCCCGGCGCGCCGTGGCAGCACGTCTTGGCACACACCCAGGCCGTCGGGTTCTACGCCGGCTGGCTCCACTCGACCAGCAACAGGGTGCTGCAACCGATCGTGAGCTTCCTCAACGCGCACCACATCGGGATCGAGATCGAGTCACCGGCCCTGCAGGCCCGGCCCACGTGCGGCTCCGGCATCGAAGGCTATTACCCCTATAAGAGGCGCGGCCAGGATCTTCGCAGCTTCACTCTCTCCTACCTGCAGAAGCTAAAGGCGCTCGGCGCCCGTGTTCTGTTCGTGAAGGTCGACGAGCCGTTCTACTTCGGTAGCGCCATCAGCGCTGCCGCACTTCAGGTGCTCACGCAGGCCGCCGGTGACAAGACCCCCCTGGTCGCCTGCGATTTCCCTGTCACCGAAGTCGCCAAAGACGTGGGCCAGTTCGCCCATCTGGTCAAGACCATCTACCCCGGCGCGGAGATCGGTGACGTTGAGCCGGTTAGCCCCTACACCTATCAGGCGAACGCCGTGACCACGGTTGAGGCATGGTTCGACACCTATCGATCGGTCACCGGAGCGCCCTTTCCGTTCTTCTTCGCCGATGTCGACTTCCTTTATCCGCCGTGGCCTGCCCTCGTGCAACAGCTCGCGACCGGTTCTCGCCTGCGCGGCATCCGTTTCGGCATCATCTACGTCGGTGACACTCAAGACACCTCTAACGCTGAATGGACGAGCCAGGTCGTGGCGCGGTTCGAGGAGTACCAACAGCAGGAGGCAGGTCGGCCTGACTACGTGCTGTTCCAGTCATGGCAACCGCTCCCGTCGCGGTGTCTGCCCGAAACGAACCCGACGACGTTCACCGGGTTAGTCGACACCTACGTCACCGCGACGAAGCTGCGCCCGGACTGAAGACCCGGCACGTCGACGAGAGCCCGAAAACCGATCTCGGTCTCTGTGGCGGCTGACTGCCTGCCTATCAATCTCGGAGTGAGACCGGGCCGGCGACGGACCGAGGTTCATTGGCGGCCTCCATGAGACCGACAGTCCGCCAATCGCCAAACGTGTAGCCATAAACTTTTTCCGTGACGATGGAGGTGGGTCGGGCGTCACCAGGATGGTGGCTGGCTTCGGACGGTCGGTGGTACGCGCCTGAACTCCATCCCAACTACAAGGCTCAGGCATCGGCAGACGACACCGGATCGGATGGACGCCGACGAATCCCACGTCGGGGGACCGACTGGCCCGGCTCGTACCGGTTGGAAGACGATCCCGAGTCGAAGTGGGGAAAGTGCCAGATTCTCGATGTCTCTGTCTTCGGTGCCGGTATCGAAATCTTGGGACCGGTCCGAGACGATCTCGTGGGACGGAGAATCACCGTTGATGCCCGTGCCTCAGCAGGCGGCTCGGCCAATCTCCGGTTCGTGGGCGTGATTCGAAATGTCAGGCCGGGACCCTCAGGGCAGATTCGAACAGGGATTGAGTTCTCAGGCATATCGGAGGAGCGTCTGGGGGTTACCTGGTAGGGCCACCCAGGAGGTTCGGGACGGTTCAGGGCCTCGTCGTAGAGTCTGACGGACCACGAGCCTGTGCCGCACATGCCCAGAACTAAGTTCCTCTTCCTTCTAGCCGTCGTCGCGCTGTTCGTGCTCGACGCCCCTGCCGCGAATGCCACGTCGGGCGCCGCACGCCTGCCGAAACTCGGCTCAAAGGTGTTCGCTGGCCCGATAGGGGCCGGCTGGGGCACCTACAAACCGAGCGAGATCTTCAACGGCGGCGACCCAACTGGCCGCGTGCAAGACATCCGCTGGAGATCTTGGGGAGGGCCAACCGCAATCGGCTATGGCACCGGTTGGTACGTGGGCCCACACAGCGACGTCGCAGAGGGAGAACCGGGTCGAGCCGAACTACGCGCCACCGATCTCGGACGCTGTGTGGCTGGCGGCCCCCTCACCTATCGCCATCTCGACGTTCGTGGGCCGGCACCCCCCGGCGGCAAGCTGGGTTCGTGGTACCCCTGGACCGGGGCCAAGACGCTCTGCCAATTCGGATTCGGAACGCCCACGACTCCCACATCGCAGGCGATTATCCAAGCGAGTCTTCCGTTGGTGAGCTGTCCAACCAGTTATGGCGTCCCCCCATCCGCGTCCGCCCCCTTGCCGTCGCACATCACACTCGGTGTTCCCTCTGATCTGGCCAACCAGGTCGCCTTCTACAGCGACCAGCGAGGCATCATGGAGCTAATCGCGCCTCGGGGTTGGGACTGCTCGGCACTCGTCGGTGCTGACGGTTCGAGCACGGTGAAGGTCTTTCCCCCAGGCGAGCAAGCTCCGACAGGGTCAGCGTTCTCTGCGCAACAACAGGAGGCGATCGTTGGCTTTCAGACGTCTGCCTGTTTAGGTTGTCGGGAGGATCAAGCGTGTCCGCTCTTTCCGGATGCGGCCGCCGATTACCTGAACGACTTTCACATGACCTGTCCAAAGACACGACCGGCTGAGGAAACCATTTACCAGATCAACTCTGGAGTCATCGGATTCGAAGACCCTCTCGGTGTTGCCGGGGATGGGGACCCTTCCGGGGGGCCGTATCCGGCCAACGGAGTCATGACCTACTACTCAGGCAATGACAACGGAAGCTGGCTGGACACCTGCACGTTGCCTAACAGCGAACACGCTCTCTGCACCGTCGCTCTGAACGCCTTCGTGGAATTCTATGGAGGCGATTGACCCCGTCGTAACGGGGGAAGACGACACGGAGGAGTACGGCTCAGCCCTTGATCCTGGAGGAAGCGATCGTGGAGCCGACTGGCGGCGCTCTCACCAGAACGGGCTCGCCCCACATCGAGAGCGTCGTCGTCTCCTCGGTTCCTCCCGAGGTGGTCTCGGTTTGCTCGACCGGCAAGGCAGGTCCTGTGGCCGAGATTGTGAGGGTGATGGACAGCTTCGGCTTGGAACTGGTGGCCGCCGTACTCCACTTGAGGACGTACAGCTCGGTGCCGTTCGTGGAATCCGTGGACAGCTTCGTACCCTTGGTCTTCGGCAGTAGGGCCGTAATACCGGAGATGGTGAGACCCGACTTGAGACCGGAGTATTCGCTCGTGCCGGCCTTCCAGGACATCCAGTCGGCACCCACCCTCTTCGCCTCTGCGGAGCTCAAACCGAAGATCTTGGTCAACCCAGAGAAGTTCCCGCTGATATAGCCCTCCGTGGGGGTCACCCTGACCGCCAAATCTGCCTTGCCTTCGATGATGGTCTCCGCACCGCTCGTCGTTCCCACGTCGGCGATGATCTGATCCGTCGTCGACGTCCTAATCGAGACCTGGACCCCGGATTGCTGGGCGATCGCGGCCTTCGCCGTCTTCAGTACCGAGCCCGTCGTGACCACCCCGGCATATGCCGTCGCGCCGAAGTTGATCGAAATCACCAGTGCGGTCATCGCAAGCACGAGCGCCGGCAGGGGCCCGCGGCCACTCCGTCGGGCCAAGAAACCCATCTGGCCAACCTAGTGACCCTCGGAGAGGATGCCTTGGCGGGGCCCTCCACAACGTCAACAGGGTCGAGCCCGAGCCTGTTGCAAGCCTCGAGGCTGAAGAGGTGCCGTTTCATTGGGCGCCTGACGCCGTGATCCGAGGGCCCTATACACTCTCGAAAATGCCGAAGCCCCAGGTAGTGGAGCTACACATCGCACAGGACGCCGAGGCTGACGCCTTCCTGTCGCAAGACCCGTTCCATTTGGTCGTCGGCATGGTGCTCGATCAGCAGGTCCCGCTCGAATGGGCCTTCGGAGCACCCAAAGAGCTCTCGCGGCGACTCGGGACTCCCCTCGATGCCAAGGGTCTCGCCGCGATGGATCCCGAGCAGCTGACCGCGGTGTTCGCGCAAAAACCATCACTTCACCGGTATCCGGCTTCGATGGCCAAGCGAGTCCAGGCATTGGCGGTCGACCTCGTTGAGCACTACGGCGGCGACACCACCAACATCTGGAGCGACGCCCGAGACGGCAAGGAACTGCTCGGCCGGGTGAAGGCACTTCCCGGATTCGGCGACCAAAAGGCGCGCATCTTCGTTGCGCTCCTGGGTAAGCAGCTCGGCGTCCGGCCCGCCGGTTGGGTTGACGCCTCGGCTCCCTACGGAGAGGCCGGTTCGTTCCGTTCGGTCGCCGACATCGTCGACGGGGCCAGCCTCCTCAAGGTGCGCGAGTACAAGACGGCGATGAAAGCGGCCGCCAAGTCATCCACGTGACCCCGACCCTGGCGGGTCGTCGTCTCTATCTCTGCACGCCCGATCGAAGCGACCTCGTCGACTTCGTCGAGTCCTGCATCCTGGGCGGGGTCGACGTGGTGCAGCTGCGGGACAAGGATCTCGACGCACGGCCGCTCCTCGAGCGAGCCAGGCTGCTCGGTCGGGTCTGCGCCGCCCACGGGGTGCCGTTCATCATGAACGACCGGCCCGATCTGGCCCTGGAGGCCGGGGCCGACGGCGTCCACGTCGGCCAGGACGACGCACCGTGTGGCCTGGCCCGACGACTCCTCGGGCCCGACGCGATCGTCGGGTTCTCCACCCACTCGCCAGCCGACCTCGACCGGGCGCTCGGCGAGCCGGTCGACTACCTCTCGGCCGGCCCGGTGGTCCCCACGCCAACCAAGCCGGGCCGGCCCGGTACGGGCACGGACTACCTCTCTCTGGCCGTCGCCCGATCGCCCTGGCCGGTGTTCGTGACGGGCGGTGTCACCCCCGAGACCGTGCCCGGCCTCGTCGACGCGGGGGCCCGTCATTTCGTGGTGGTGCGCTGGCTGACCGAATCCTCGGATCCCAAGGCCGCTGCGCAGGCGCTTTCCGACGCCATCGCGGCGGCCGTCGAGGGGGCCGGCGGAGACGGTCAGGACTAACGGCGCGGGGTTAGCGCTCGAGCCAGCCGATCAAGGTCGCCGTCGCGCGGGGGTCGGCCCGCAGCCAGTGGCCGGCACCGAGCACCATGCGAAGCTCGGCGCGCGCTCCCCCCGCTTGGACGAGGGCGGGGGCCGCCTCGGGCGGGACCGAGTCGTCGTCCGAGCCCTGCACCACCAGCAGCGGCCGCCCGGCCAGATGGGCCGCCGAGACGACCGGCTCGAACTCCCCCAGCTCGGTCGCCCAAGCCCGGGCATCGGGCGGGAACCCCGATTCGATTACCCCGGCGCTCCGACACCGCCCCACCAGCGCCTGCGGGTCGGCGGTCCACAGATCCAGCCGGGCCGGCGCGGCCAGGCACGCGACGCCCCGCACGCGCTCGTCTCGTGCCGCCAATGCCAACGCGATCGCCCCGCCGAAGCCGAAGCCGGCCACCCGCAGCCCGGTCCGGGCGCCGAGCTCTCCGTCGACCATCGCTCCGGCGTCCTCCAGCCAGCCGGCGCCCGAGAAGCTGCCGGCCGATCCGCCGAGGCCCCGGAACATCGCGGCCAGGACCCGCCACCCCGACTCGAGCGAGACGCGATCAGCCAGGGCCTCATAGGGCAGGGCGACGTCACCGCGGCTGCTCTCGATCAGGGGCAACTCGGGACACAGCAAGAGCAGCGGGGCCGTCCCCTCTCGAGGGCCGCCGGCCGCGTAGAACCGCAGCGGCCCGGCCGGGCCGGCAGTCTCGGACCACTGGCCGCTCACGTCAACCCGGTGGGGACGTGTGGGTAGTGGGTCATTTTCAACCCTTCGCGTACTTTGAGCTTTATGTCGGAAGCTCCGAAGAGCAGTTTCACGCTCCCTCCTACCGAGGGACCGACAATTGGCAGCCTGGCCTACGGCTGTAACAAGTCAAATTGACCCACTAGCGACGTGTGGGACGAGGTTGGTGGGGCCGTCAGATCCCGATCCGCTGGGCGAGCAGCTCGCGATGGTACGCGGGGTCACCGAAGAGCAGCTCGGAGGACTTGGCGCGCTTGAAATACAGGTGCGCGTCGTGCTCCCAGGTGAACCCGATGCCGCCGTGGATCTGGATGTTCTCGGCGGCGGCGTGGAAGTACGCCTCCGAGCAGTAGGACTTGGCCAGGCTGGCCACGACCGGCAGCTCGTCGGAGTCCTCGGCGGCGGCCCAACCGGCGTAGTAGGCGGCCGACTTGGCCGACTCCACCTCGAGCAGCATGTCGGCACACTTGTGCTTGATCGCCTGAAAGCTCCCGATCGGCCGGCCGAACTGGATCCGGTTCTTCGCGTAGTCGACCGAGCTGTCCAGGCAGTGCTGGGCCCCGCCGACCTGTTCGGCGGCCAATGCCACCGCGGCCAGGTCGAGGGTCTTGGTCAGCCCGTCGGCCGCCCCACCGTCGGTGCCGACCAGCCGGGCCGGGGTGGACTCGAAGACCAGGCGGGCCTGCTTGCGGGTCTGGTCCATGGTGGGCAGCGAGGTCCGGGTGAGGCCGGCCGCGTCGCCCTCGACGGCGAACAGGCTGAGGCCAGCCGGGGTCCGGGCCACCACCAGGATCAGGTTGGCCAGGTGGCCGTCGATGACGAAGGACTTGTGCCCGTCGAGCGTCCAGCCGCCCTTGGCCTCGGTGGCCTGGGTGGCGATGCCCTCGAAGTCCCAGCGGCCGTTGTCCTCGGTGATGGCCAGGGTGCCGATCGTCTCGCCGGAGGCCAGGCCGGGCAGGAGCTCCTTTTTGGCCGTCTCGTCTCCGGAGGTCAAGAGCGCGTTGGCGGCCAGGGCGACGGTGGAGAAATAGGGGGCGCAGAGCAGGGCCGCGCCCATCTCTTCGAGGATCACGATCAGTTCGACGTACGAGAAGCCCGAGCCGCCGTACTCCTCGGGGATGGTCAGCGACTGGAGGCCCAGCTGGTCGGCCATCTGGGACCACACCGCGGGGTCGTACCCGTCCTCGGTCTCCATGAGCCGCCGGACCTCGGTCTCGGGCGACTTCTCCTGGAGGAAACGCCGGACGGCGGTCCGAAGCTCTTCTTGTTCCTCGCTAAAGGCAAAATTCATGGCGGCCCCCTTTTCTCGTGAGCACCGGGCTCCCGCCCCCGCCGACAGGACAGCCCTGCCCCGATGTCCGTCCAAGGCTGTCTACCAGAATTGACCGCCGATCGACAACGGGAACGATCCCACACGGGCGTCCGGCCCGGCCAAGACTCGACCGGATCGCCGGGGATTCGAGGCCGGCGGGATTTCCCGCGCCCCGGCACTGTGGAATCCTGGGGTCGTGCCCGAACTGGTCCGGATCTGGGAGGACGCCACCTGCGAGCTCCATCGCATGGTGGTCGGCCCGGTCGACAACAACGTCTACGTGCTGCGGTGTCGCCGGACCGGCGAGGCGCTGCTCGTCGACGCGGCCAACGAGCACGAGGCGCTGCTCGAGGTGTGCCAGCGCCTGGGGGTCAACCAGGTCGTCGAGACCCACGGCCACTGGGACCACATCCAGGCGGTGGGAGCGGTGAGAGAGGCCGGGATCAGCGTGTCGGTGACCGCCGAGGACGCCGCCATGCTCCCCTCCTACGACCTGCTGCTCGAGGACGACTCAGTGCTCGAGGTGGGCAAGCTGCGGGTCCGGACCGTGCTGACCCCGGGCCACACGCCGGGGTCGATGTGCTTCGCCGTCGAGGGCACCCCGCTGCTGCTCACCGGCGACACCCTGTTCCCAGGGGGTCCCGGCAACACCAAGTTCGCGGGCGGCGACTTCCCCACCATCATCCGCTCCATCGAGAGCCGCCTGTTCGCCCGCTACGGCGCCGACACGGTGGTACTTCCCGGCCACGGCGCCTCCACCACCATCGGGAGCGAGTCCCCCAGCCTCCAGGAGTGGGTCGACCGCGGCTGGTGAGCGGGTCAAGAGCTGGGCTCATGGGCCGAGCTGCTCCCTGGAAAGCCGGCCCGGGCGTTCCCGAAAGTTGACCAAAGTAGTAGGCTTTTGAGAGATGCCGGCTGATCTGCCCCCCGATTCCCGCTCCGGACGCGACCCCTCGGTGCCCCTGCTGGCCGTGGACGACCTGCGGGTAAGCGCCGAGGACGCCGAGATCCTGCGCGGCGTCACCCTGGAGATCTTCCCCGGTGAGGTGCACGCGCTCATGGGGCCGAACGGGGCCGGAAAGTCGACCCTGGCCAACGTCCTGCTCGGCCACCCCGGCTACCGCGTGACCGGCGGGGCCATCTTGCTCAACGGCGAGGACGTGACCGCCTGGCCGACCGAGGTGCGGGCCAAGGCCGGCCTGTTCCTGGCCTTCCAGTATCCGGAGGCCCTGAGCGGCGTCTCGGTGACCCAGTTTCTCCGCCAGGCCATGTCGGCCCGCCGCGGCATCGACCTCTCCGTCCTCGAGGTCCGCTTGGCCATGACCGAATGGATGGAGCGTCTCGGCATGGACCCGGCCTTCGGCGAGCGGTACCTGAACGAGGGGTTCTCGGGCGGCGAGCGCAAGCGCAACGAGATCCTCCAGATGGCGCTGCTCGAACCCGAGGTGGCGGTGTTGGACGAGACCGATTCGGGGCTCGACGTCGACGCGCTCGGCGTGGTCGGCCGAGGCGTCACCACCGTGCGCGAGCTCCACCCGGCCATGGGGGTGCTCGTGGTCACCCACTACCAGCGGATCCTGCGCGATCTGGTCCCGGACCGGGTGCACCTGATGCTGGAGGGGCGGATCGTCGAGAGCGGCGGCAAGGAGCTGGCCACCCAGATCGAGTCCAACGGCTACGACGCGTGGCGGGCCTGAGATGACGATCAACGACCCGATCGACGTCGAGGTGACCCGCAAGGACTTTCCCCTGCTGTCGCGCACCGTGCACGACCGGCCGATCGTCTATCTCGACTCGGCCTCCTCCTCGCTGCAACCGCGCCAGGTCCTCGCGGCCATGGACCACTACTACGAGACCACACACGCCAACGTGCATCGGGGCGTCTACGCGACCGCCGAGGGTGCGACCGAGCTGTACGAGGGGGCCCGGCGCAAGGTCGGTCGCTTCATCGGAGCGCCCCAACCCGAGCGAGAGATCGTCTTCACCAAGAACGCCACCGAGGCGCTCAACCTGGTCGCCAACAGCTGGGGACGGGCCAACCTTCAACGCGGCGACGTCGTCGTGCTCACCGAGATGGAGCACCATTCCAACCTGGTCCCGTGGCTGATACTCGCCGAGTCCATCGGGCTCGAGCTGCGCTACCTGCCCGTCGACGGCGAGGGCCGGCTCGACCTGGCCGACCTCGACCGGACGCTCGAGGGGGCCAAGGTCCTGGCCATCACCGCGATGTCCAATGTGCTCGGCACGATCAACCCGTTGCCCACCATCGCCGAGGCGGCCCATCGGGCCGGAGCGGTGGTCGTCGTCGACGGCGCCCAGTCGGTGCCCCACCTGGTCACCGACGTCACCGCGCTCGGGGCCGACTTCCTGGCCTTCTCGGCCCACAAGATGCAGGGCCCGACCGGGATCGGCGTGCTGTGGGCGCGGGCCGAGCTGCTGGATGCGATGCCCCCGTTCCTCGGGGGTGGGGGGATGATCCTCGATGTCTCCTTGACCGGGTTCGGACCCGCCGAGCCGCCGTGGCGCTTCGAGGCCGGGACGCCGCCCATCGCCGAGGCGGTCGGCCTGGCGGCGGCGGTCGACTATCTCAGCGGGGTCGGCCTGGAGCGCATCGTCGCCCACGAGCGGCTGCTGACGGCGTACGCGATCGAGGCCCTGCAGGACCGTCTCGGACCGGATCTCACCATCTTCGGGCCGCCGGCCGGCGGGGACCGGGGCGGGGTGATCTCGCTGGCCTATCGGGACGTCCACGCCCACGACCTCGCCCAGGTGCTCGACCAGTTCGGCGTGTGCGTCCGGCCGGGCCACCACTGCGCCAAGCCCCTGATGCGCCGGTTGGGCGTCGCCGCCACCGCCCGGGCCTCGATCGCCCTGTACAACGACGAGCGGGACATCGACACCCTGATCGAAGGACTCAACCACGTCGGTACAGTGTTTGGGTGACGTCGCGAGCCCACGGGGAGGCCTGATGCCCGACCTCGAAGAGCTCTACCGGGAGATCATCCTCGACCACTACCGGTCCCCGAGGAACCGCGGTGAGCTGCCGACCCCGCCGGCCCACCGGGTGGAGGGCTTCAACCCGCTGTGCGGCGACGAGGTGGTGCTCAGCCTGGAGGTGGCCGACGGTCAGCTGCGGGACATCAAGGTCGCCGGATCCGGGTGCTCGATCAGCCAGTCCTCGGGCTCGCTCATGTCGGCGGCGGTCAAGGGCAAGTCGATCGCCGAGGTCCGCGAGCTGATCCGGATGTTCAAGACGATGATGACCGTGCACGAGGCGAACCTGGGCGACGATCGGACCACCGGGGCCACCGACGGGCCGGTCGAACCCGAACCGATCGACCCGGCCCAGCTGGGCGAGCTGGCGGCGCTCCAGGGTGTGGTGAAGTTCCCGGTCCGGATCAAGTGCGCCACCTTGAGCTGGAACGCCCTGATCCAGGGGCTCGACGAGCTCACCTCGGCCTAACCAACCGGAAGCCCGGTCCGGGCGGCCCGCCCGGGGGGGCTCAACAGGGGGTCGGGTCGAACCCGGGGAGGGTGGTGGTGGTCGTCGGGGCGGTTGGTGACGACGCACCCACCGAGGTTGACGGTGTCGAGCTCGAACCGGTGCCCGTGGGCACGGTGATCGGATCGTTGTTCTGGTCGAGCGGCGGCGTGGTCGGCGTGTTGGGCGCGGTCCCCAGGAACTGCGTCAGCATCTGCTGGGCCTGAGGCTCCTCCACCACCTGGATGTCGCCTCCGTAGTTCTGCGCCGCCACCGTCGGCAGGGTGAGCGTGACCAGGCTCGACGACGAGAACGCGTGGTAGCGGTCGGCCAGGTCGTAGATCTCGCCCAGGCCGAGGCTCTGGTCGATCGAGATGTCGTGGACCACCGAGTCGAGGAACGAT
>Ga0302325_10013175_pt1 | contig 17668 bp, 13 predicted proteins | sample Palsa_T0_2_FD_201948 | JGI IMG/M metagenome (GOLD analysis project Ga0302325, IMG submission 201948) | Peat permafrost microbial communities from Stordalen Mire near Abisko, Sweden - Palsa_T0_2 | ecosystem: Environmental > Terrestrial > Soil > Palsa > Peat permafrost | place: Sweden: Abisko... | reverse complement strand
ACGGGCCTCGCGCTCACGCCGGGGCTCGAGCTCGTCGGCATAGTTGAGCCGGTAGTACTCGAGCGCCACGTCCTCGGGGCCGCCGATCGCCTTGATCACCCCGTCCTCGATCAGCAGCGCCCGGTGACACAGCGTCTGCACCGTCGCCATATCGTGGGTGACCAGCACGATCGTGCGGCCCGCCGCGCGGCGCTCGTAGAACGCGTCCATGCATTTCTGGCCGAACGCGGCGTCGCCCACGGCGAGCACCTCGTCGACGAGCATGATCTCGGCGTCGGCCTGGATCATGATTGCGAACGCAAGCCGAACCAGCATCCCGGACGAGTAGTTCTTCAGCTTCAGGTCGACGAACTCGCGCAGCTCGGCGAAGTCCAGCACGGTGTCCTGCCGGCGCCGGGTCTCACGCCGGGTGAGTCCGAGCAGGACCCCGTTGAGCAGGATGTTCTCCCTGGCGGTCAGCTCCGGGTTGATCCCGACGCCCAGCTCGACGAACGGCGCCAGCGTGCCCGCCATCCGCACGCGGCCGCGGTCGGGCGCGTAGATCGAGGAGAGGATCTTCAGCAGCGTGCTCTTGCCCGAGCCGTTGCGGCCGACGATCGCGAGGAACTCGCCGCGGTGGACGTCGAAGCTGATCCCACGCAGTGCCCGAAGCTCCCGGAACGGGGTCGGCGAGAGCCCGCGGACGACGCGCTCCTTGAGCGTGTCGACGCGCTGCAACGGGATCCGGAACGACTTGTGGAGGTCGCGGACCTCGATCATCACCGGTCCGCGGGCGGCGCCCGCGCGGCTGCCGGCGGGCACGGGGATCGTCGCGGTCGGTTCGATGCTTGCCATCTCGGTCGGCGCGGCCGAGGCTAACAGCAGCACGGGCCGATGCGGCGTGCCGGCGACGCTGTCTCTACAGTCTGCGCTCGCATGGACGGGCCTCAGCTTGCCGAGATGCCCGCGCGCCGGGCACCGAGGGCGGCGGCCCCGAACACGTCGTCGACCTCGACCTGGAGCGGTTCGTCGGCGCTGCTCGTGATCGCGCTGACGGCGATCGGGGTCGTCGCCAGGGTCGTGATCGCGCGCGAGTCGCTGTTCGGCGACGAGCTGTCGACCTACTGGATCGTCCGCGACCACTCGCTGCACGGGGTGCTGTCGCTGATCTACGGAACCTCGTCGTTCAAGCACGCCGAGATCACGCCGCCGCTCTCGTTCGTCGCCTCGTGGCTGACGCTGCACATCGCCAACACCCCGATCGGGCTGAGGCTGCCGTCGCTGATCGCCGGCACGCTGACGATCCCCGCCGTCTACCTGATCGGCTGCCGGACCGTCGGGCGCAGGCCGGCGCTGGCCGCCACGGCGCTGACGACGGCGGCTCCGTTCATGGTCTACTACTCGACCGAGGCGCGCGCGTACGGGGTGATGATGGCGCTGGTGCTCGGCTCCACCCTGTCGATGCTGCTGGCGCTCGACAGCGGTCACAAGCGCTGGTGGGTCGGCTATGCGGTCTGCGAGGCGCTCGCGATCTGGACGCACAACACCTCGGCGTTCGTGCTCGCGGTGCAGTTCGTCTGGCTGTTGTGGGCTCATCCGAGGCGCCGCCGCGAGGTGCTGACGGCGACGGTCGGCGCCGCCGTCCTGGTCGCGCCGTGGGTTCCCGGGCTGATCAACCAGCTGCAGTCGCCGACGGTCAAGATCCTCAATGATCTCTCGCCGTTCACGCCCGGTGCGGTTCGCGTGATCCTCGAGCACTGGTCGATCGGCTACCCCTACACCGCGATCGCGAGCCTGACCCAGGTTCCGGGGCGGCCGGGGTTGGTGGCGCTCGGGCTCGCCGTCGTGACGGCCGTCGCCGGTCTGGTCTGGCGTTACCGGCACGGCCTGCCGTCGGTGACGCTCCCCGACCGCGAGAACCGGGTCGTGCTGGTGGTCGCGCTGGCGCTCGCGACGCCGGTGCTCGAGGCGCTCTACAGCCTCGTCTCGACGCACCTGTTCGGCGTGCGCAACCTGGCCGCGTCGTGGCCGTACGCGGCGCTCGTGGCCGCCGCGATCGCGATCGCGGCGGGCCGTCGTGCCGGCGTTCTCGCCGCGGCGCTGGCCGTGATCGGGCTTGCGCTCGGCACCGAGCGGATGGTCGCCGGCGACTACGGTCGACCCGACTTCGGCGCCGCCGGGTCCTACATCGACTCCCATTGGCGTCGTGGCGACGTCGTGATCGACGAGACCGGCCGGTACCTGACCCCGGGACCGCTGACCGGCCTCGACGTGACGCTGCATCGCCCGATCCCCACCGTCCGCGCGCTCGCCCCGGCCGAGCGGGCGCACCCGTTCACGCTCGCCGATCCGTTCGTGCCCGTGTCGACGGCGACCGCGCAGGCGGTCGCGCAGGTCGCCCCCGGCCACCTGATCTTCCTCGTCGGGGGCGATCCGGACGCGACCACGCTCGCCAGCAACGGCGGCGCGGCCGGGGTGGCACCGGCACGCGGGTTCAAGCGCATCGCGGTCGAGCGGTACCTCGAGGTCACCGTGCAGATCTACCGCAGGTCCTCGGCAGGTCGTGGCTGACGGCGAGCCGGCGAAGCCGGCGGTCGCCCCGATCCTGACACTCGCGATCGCGCTCGCTGCCGGCACGTTCGCGCTCGTCGCCGGAGCGCTGTTGCTGCTCGTGCATCCGCACGGTACGGGCGCCATCTCGACCGAGGTGACCCTCCAGAACCAGAGCGCCAAGACGCTGCTGTTCGCGCTCGCGCTGTTCGTGATCGTGCCGGGCGCGGTCGTCGTGGCGGCCCGGCTGGTGGACGCGATCACCGCGCGCGCGGGGCCCGACGCGATGGCCGCGGCCGTGGCGATCCCGGCGGCGCTCGAGGCGCTCGCGCTGCTCTCGGCACGGGTGTCGGCGCGGCTGCCCTGGGGCGACGGACTCGGCGTCCTGCTGGTCGCCGTCGCGATCTGGTGGGTGCTGGTGGCGGCGTTGCTGTGGCGCGCGCTCCACGGGCCGTGGCCGGCGTTGTCGCGCGCCGGGCGCCGGCCGCGCGCGCTCGCGAGCGTCACCGCGGCGCTCGTGTTCGCGCTCGTGCTCGGGTTCACCAGCCTGCGTTCGGTCGACCTGGGGGCGGTCGCCGTCGCCGTCGCGGTGCTCGGGTCGCTGGCGGCGTTCGCGGTCGTCGCACCGGTGCGGGTCGGGCCGGGGTCCGCGCTGCGCGTCGCCCGGCCGATCGCGCCGGCGCTCGAGCTGGTGTTCGCGCTCGTGCTCGTGTTCGCGATCCCCGATGTCGTCGTGTTTCACGCATCGGCGGCGCTGCCGAACGTCTACTTCCCGCCCGGGATCATCCAGTTTCAGCAGGACTGGCTGCTGGGGCCCGCCAACCAGCTGCTCGGCGGCGGCGCGCTGCTCGTCAACGATCCCGTCTCGCAATACGGCGTCGGCTTCATCTACCTGCTGTACGGCTGGTTTCACCTCGCTCCGATCGGCTACGGGACCACCGGGCTGCTCAGCGGGCTGGTGACGGCGGCGTTCTACCTCGCCGGCTACGGGCTGCTGCGGGCGGCAGGGGTCGGGCGGACGCTGGCGATCTCAGCGCTCGCGGTCGCCGTCGTCGCGCTGGTCTGGGGGCTGTACTTCTCAGACGCCGCCTTCCCGCAGCAGGGACCGCTGCGTTTCGGTGCGCCGATCGGCGTCGTGCTCGCCGCGACGGTCGCGCGGCGCTGGCCCGCCCGGGCCGCGGTCGCCCGCGCCGGCGGCTTGGCGGTATTGGCCGTCTCGGCGATCTGGTCGCTGGAGATGTTCCTGTTCACGGTCGTCGTCTACCTGGTGATGGCGGCGACCGAGGCGTGGCTGGCGCCGCCGTCCGGGCGCCGCCGGCTGCTGGCCCAGTGGCTCGGGGCTGGCCTGGGAGCGTGCGTCGCCGCACACGCGGTGCTCGCGCTCTGGACGCTGATCGCGACCGGCAGCCTGCCTGACTGGTACCAGTACTGGGCATACGTCGACGCGCTCGTGCTGAGCACGAAGAACGCCGGCGGGATCAGCTACGGCTTCGCGGACTGGTCGCCGGGCCTGTTGCTGGGCGCGGCCTCGATGGCGTCGGCGGCCGGTGTCGCGCTGCTGGTCGCGCGGTCGCCGCGCGCCGCGCGACAGGACCCGGCCGCTCTGGTCGCGCTGGCCGGGCTGAGCGCGTACGCGATCGTGTTGATCGGCTACACCGACGACCGCTCGTCGACCTACCTGCTGCCGTACGTAGCGCTCCCGACCGTGCTGGCCGCTGTGCTGTGGCTGGCGCGGTTGCACGGATCGCAGACGGCGTCCGCGTTCGCACGGGCCGGCGCGACGGTGTTCGCGGTCGCGGTCGCGGCGCTGATGGTCGGGGCCGCCTGGCCCGACGTGCGGGTCAACTTCCCCAACACCGCGCTCGCGCACGCACGTCCCGGCGGAGGGTTGCGGCACGCGCTCGTGCGGCTCTGGCATCCGCCGCCGATCGACCCGCGCACGCCCGTCGGCGAGCGCCTGCTCGCGCGCTACGCGCCGGCCACCCGGGCGCTGATCCTGCTGCCCGACCTACCGGACCTCGGCACCGAGGTCCTGATGGCGAGTCACCGGTTCAACCTGCTCTCGATCGGCGACCCGAAGGCGGAGGCGTTCGTCGACTCGAGCGTCTGGACCGGCACGCTCACCCGCCAGCTGCAGCGGCTTGCGCCGGGACAGCGGCTGCTGACCGACCGCGCCGGCCTGGCCGTCGCTCAGCGGCTGCGTCGGCTGCCGCTGAGCTACCCGCTGGCGCACCGCTTCGGCTCGGTCGACAACCCCCAGACCGATTGGATCCTGCAGCGGTTGGCGCGCCGCTTCGTGCTGGTGCCGATCGTCATCGCGCCCGACGGCCTGGTCGTCGCGCAGTTGCGCGCCAGAGGCTGATCGGCGCGGGCGGTCGCCGGCGCGCCGCGCGCCGGCGCGCGGGCGGTCGCCGGCGCGCTGCGCGCCGTCGCGGCGGAGCGGGCGGTCAGGCCGCCGTCGCGCGGGGCTTGGTGGCGAGCACGACGTTGTGCGCCGCATAGCGCCGCAGCGGTGCCCGCCGCTCGACCGCGCGCTCGACCCACTGCGCCAGCCCCAGAGCCGCCGCCGGCACGAAGTCGGGGACCAGTCCACGCTGCGTGGAGGCGATGATCTGCGCCCCGCCGGCACGGAGCCCCGTGAGCAGCTCAGCCTCGCCGATCAGCCGCTCATCGCCCGTGTCCTGCGGCACCCGCGCCATCAACGATGCCCAGTAGGGGTTGCGCGGGTTGTGGTCCCAGATCACGATCCGTCCGCCGGGCTTGGCCACGCGCACGATCTCGCTGAGCGTCGCGCGGACCTCCCGCGGGTCGGCGACATGGTGCAGCGCCGCGACCGTCAGCACGAGGTCGAACTCGTTGTCGGCGAACGGCATCGACGTGCCCGATGCGCAGACCGCGTCGACGCACGGCGCCCGCTCCTGCATCACGTCGAGCATCCCCTGCGACGGGTCGAGGCCGGTCATCGCAAACCCGGCGCCGGCGAGCCGCGCGGCCAGCACGCCGGTGCCGCAGCCGACGTCGAGCCCGCGCCCCGGCGGACAGTACTCCAGCACGAACCGCGTGCGCTTGCTCAGGTAGTGCTCGACGACGTGCGCCGGCAGCGACTCGTCGTAGCGATCGGCGATCTCGTCAAAGTGGGAGCTGCTCATCTGACCCGTCGTAGCGAGAGGGCTCGCCCGCGATAAATGCCGGGGCCCGTTTGGCTCGCAGCGGCACCGCGCGCTTGAAGCGGACGACCTGCTTGATCATCCGCAGTCCGACCTCGATCGCGGCGACCCGGTTGCCGGTCACCGACGAGACGCCGACACGCGGGAGGTAGTTGACCGGAACCTCGACGATCCGGGCGCCGGCGACGATCGCCAGCAGCATGATCTCGGCGCTCGCGTGGCTGCCGCCGACCTGCATCTCGACCGCGATGCGGTGCGCCAGGTCGCGGCGCAGGAGCTTGTAGGTGCAGCCGACGTCCGACAGGTGGCTGGTGTTGAACAGCAGTTCGACCATCTTCGCCACCGCCCAGTTGCCCCAGCGCAGAAAGCCCGCCATGTTGGCGTTCTCCCAGATCAGCACCTGCGTCGTCCGCGTCCCGAAGACGACGTCGCATTCGCCGCTGTAGACGAGCAGCTTGATGATGTCGGCCGGGAGAAACGTGCCGTCGGGCTCGGCCAGCACGATCAGGTCGCCGGCCGCCTCGAGCAGCCCCCGCCGAGTTGCGTGTCCATAGCCCTGGAGTGGCTCGTGCACGAGCCGCGCGGGGGTCTTGTGGACCTCCTCCACGGTGCCCGGCTGGGCGTTGTTGTCGATCACGAGCACCTCGTCGACGAGGCCGGTCGCGTAGAAGCCCTCGATCACGCCACGGATCGAGTCGCGCTCCGCGTAGGTCATCAGCACGACCGAGACCTGCTTGCCGTTCCACATCGTCGCGGTCTCGCTACGCGGGTCGGGCGGCGGCTGCCGGTGCCGATGCCGGGCTCGTGTCCGTGGTCCTCAGACCGCGACCGGGGCGTAGTCGGCGGGGAACGCCGAGCCCCCGAAGAACCAGTTCTCGATCGCGTAGCGCGGCTTGGGCATCGACGGATCCGACCCGGTCTTGTGCAGGCACAGGTCATCGAAGAACAGCGCGTCGCCCGGCTCGAAGATCGGTCGCACGATCGTCCTATCGCCGGCAGCCTCCTCGGCCGCGCGGTTGGACACCTGATAGTCGAGGACCGCCTCGTCGGTCTGCGCGCGGACGAAGCCGTCGAGCCGTCGCGGGACGATGTCGAGCCCGGGCGCCTCGTCGCCGCAGCGTGACAGCGACAGCCATAGGTTCAGCGCTCGCACCTGACCCATGAATGCGCCGTCCTGGTGCCAGGCGCCGGGAACCGACGGATCGGCCTTGCGCAGCGTCGTCTTCTGGGCCGACATCAGCGGCGGCTCGCCGAGGTAGCCGGCGACCAGTTGCGGCAGCCCCGCCTGCTCGAACAGCTCGAGCATCTGGAAGGTCAGCATCGGCGTGTCGACCGCGAGCACGCCGCCGCCGAGCTTGATCCAGTCGCGCGCGATCGGCAGCCCGGAGCCGGGCCGGGGAGCGAACTCCTCGTAATAGCCCTCGGCGATCTGGCCGCCCGCGTCCCCGCGCTCGCGCTCGACGAACGAGCGGTCGATCTCGGCGGCGAACCGCAGCGCAGCGTCGCGGTCGATCAACCCGCGCACCAGCAGACAGCCGTCGCGCAGGATCCCGGCGCGCAGCAGTTCGGGCGTGGCGTCGGCGGCGACGATCTCGGGCAGCTCGTGCTCGTAGGCGGGCAGCGCCTCGTCGGCCGCGACCGGGTATTCGGGCCGGTTGCCGTTGTCCTGGCGCACGATTCCGAGCTCGTGGCGGAGCTCGAGCAGCTCGCGCTCGGTCTCACGGTTCCCGTCGGCGCGGTTCTCGTCGGTCAGCCGGCCGATCTCCGAGAGCAGCTCAGCTTCGGAGCGCAGCGGCGCCGGCACGGCGACGGGCCGCTCGATCGTCGCCGTCGCTGCACCTTCGCGTGACTGCCGGCGGTTGCGCCTGAGGGTCCACATCGGTCAGAAAATACAGGTGTGGAGCTTGCGCGGGCGATGCGCACAGCTTCCGTGGATCCGACCGGCGAGCCGCGTGATCAATGCGTGGGCCGGGCCGGGGCGCCGACCACCGTCACGCCCGCCGGCACATCGGCGACGACGACGGCGTTGGCTCCCACCCGCGCCCCGGCACCGATCCTGACCGGACCGATCACCTTGGCGCCAGTGCCGATATGGACGTTTTCCTCGATCGTCGGCCCCTGCACCTGTCCCGCGCGCAGCCCGATCGTCACCCATGGCGAGATCACCGTTCCCGAACCGATCTCGACCAGGCCGTCGGCCACCACCTGACCATGGACGATGTAGATGCCGGGGCCGACGACGACCGGGTCACCGATCGAGATCTGGGCGGTGATCATCGCCAGCCGATGCGCGAGCCGCGGCAGGATCGGCACCCCGAGCGCCTGCAACCGCGCCTTGCACCGATACAGGGCCTGGCCCAGGAACGCGTCCGAGACCCACGCCAGACGCGCGATCTGGATCGCCGCATCGAGCCGCGAGCGAAACTCGAACCGCTCGCCGCGATGCAGCGCGGTCGTCCGCGCGTCGGCCACGAGCGCCTCCCGTAGTCGAGGGTGACGTGCCCTGATCGCCGTCCAGAACGCTGCGACCTCGGCCGGCGAGGGCGGGCCGGCAGCTGTCGGCTCGTCGCTCACCGGCCGGCACGTTAGCGAGCGCGCCGCCTTCACTACGCTTGCCGCGCATGGCGACCGAGCCCGAGCTCCACGTCGCCCTCGATGCCGAGCTTCCGGAAGAGGTGGCGGTGGGGGACGGCACCGCGCTGTTCGTCTGCGGCTGGTGCTTTCACCCGGCTCAGCGGATCGCCGCGCTCGAACTGCTCGTCGACGGGGAGCCGCAGCCACTCCGGGACATCCGGCAACCGCGGCTGGATCCGTTCAGGGCGCTTCATCCGACGCTCGATCCGTTCGCGACCACGCAGCTCGAGCGTGACCCGGCGTCGGCCGAGGACCCGTTGTTGCACGCGTATCGCAGCGGGTTCTGGGGCTTGGCTCGGATCGGTCCGCGGCCAGCCGGAGCGACGCTTGAGCTGCGGCTGCGCGCGCGCCTGGATCGAGGCGACGAGGCCGAGGCGCCGCTCGCGAGGATCGCGATCGTCGCACCGCCACACCCGCTCGCGGCTCCGCGGCCGCGGACGAGCGCGACGGGCTCCGAGCCGCGCGTGGCGATCTGCATGGCGACCTACAACCCGCCGATGGACCTGCTCACGCGCCAACTCGACTCGATCCGCGCCCAGAGCCACTCCAACTGGGTGTGCGTGATCTCTGACGACTGCTCGAGTCCGGAGTCGTCGTCGCGGCTGCGAGCGATGATCGCCGGCGACGAGCGCTTCATCCTGTCGCGCTCCGAGCGCCGGCTGGGCTTCTACCGCAACTTCGAGCGCGCGCTGTCGCTGGCGCCCGCCGAAGCGGAGCTGATCGCGCTCGCCGACCAGGACGACAGCTGGCGTCCGGACAAGCTCGCCGCGCTGATCGACGCCATCGGCGACGCGCAGCTGGTCTACTCAGACGCCCGCGTCGTCGCGCGCGACGGCGCCGAGCTGTCGCCGACCTGGTGGGCGACCCGACACAACAACCACTCAGATCTGCTGTCGCTGCTCGTCGCCAACTCGGTCACGGGCGCCGCTTCGCTGCTGCGCGCCGAGCTGCTGGCGACGGCGCTGCCGTTCCCGCCGCACCAGTTCGCCCACTTCCACGACCACTGGCTCGGGCTGGTCGCGCTCGCCTGCGGTGAGATCGCCTACGTGGACGAGCCGCTGTACGACTACGTCCAGCACGGCAACGCGTCGCTCGGGCACGCCGCCGCGAACCGGATGACGTCGCTGCGTGAGCGGCTCGCCAACCAGCGCCGGCCTGCCGAACGGGCGCGGATGTGGCGCCTGCACTACTTCGCCGACGTCTGGCGCCTGCGCCAGTTCTGCGCCGTGCTCGAGCTTCGCGCCACGCCCGCGATGAGCCGTCGCAAACGCTCGGTGCTCCGTCGCTTCCTCGCCGCCGACCGCTCCCCGCTGATGCTCGCGCGGCTCGTCGCACGAGGGGTCCGGGAGCTGTCGGGGACGACCGTGCCCGAGACGCTCGGGGCCGAGTGGATGCTGGCGTGCGCGCTGCTCTGGCGCCGGCTGCTCGCGATCGCGCCCGGCGAGCGCCCCCGCCGCACGCTCCGGCTCGACGCGTTGCCACCGGCGTCGCTCGTCGCTGAGCCGGGTCAGACCGGGCTGGATCCGGCCGTCGCCGACGTCGCGGCGAAGATCGAGCCGCTGCGGTTCGTCGTCGCCGAGGGCGCGCCGCGGCGGGTCAACCTGCTGCTGCCGACGATCGACCTGCGCCACTTCTTCGGCGGCTACATCGCGAAGCTGAACCTGGCGGCGCGGCTGGCTCGCGACGGCGTCCGCGTCCGACTGGTCACGACCGACCCGGTCGGGGCGCTCCCGCCGGGCTGGCGCGAGACGATCGAGGGCTACAGCGGCCTCGCGGGTCTGTTCGACGCGGTCGAGCTGACCTTCGGGCGTGAGGCGGGGGCGATCGAAGTCAGCTCGGAGGACCGGTTCGTCGCGACGACCTGGTGGACGGCGCGGATCGCCGGCGAGATCGCGTCAAGGCTCGAGCGAGGCCCGTTCCTGTATCTGATCCAGGAGTACGAGCCGTTCACGTTCCCGATGGGGACGTTCGCGGCGCTCGCGGCGGACTCGTATCGGTCAGACCACGTCGCGCTGTTCTCCTCGGAGCTCCTGCGCGAGTACTTCCGCCTGCACCGGATCGGCGTCTACGCCGGTGATGCGGACGCCGGTGACGCGCGCTCGGCCTCGTTTCAGAACGCGATCACGGCCGTCAGCCCGCCGTCGCCGGCCGAGCTGTCCGCCCGCGCGCCGCGCCGGCTGCTGTTCTACGCGCGGCCCGAGGCCCACGCCCAGCGCAACATGTACGAGCTGGGCGTGCTGGCACTCTCGCGCGCGGTCGCCGAGGGGGTCTTCTCCGACGGCTGGGAGCTGCACGGGATCGGCACCGTCACCCAGGCCCGCTCGATCTCGCTCGGGGCAGGCGCGCGATTGGACCTGCTTCCGCGGGCGGCTCAGGATGCCTATGGCGCGCTGCTGCGCGAGCACGATCTCGGCCTGGCGCTGATGTACACGCCGCACCCCAGTCTCGTCCCGATCGAGATGGCCTCGGCTGGAATGGTCACCGTGACCTCCAGCTTCGAGAACAAGACGCCCGCCGCGATGGCCGCGATCTCGGCGAACCTGATCTGCGCCCCGCCGACGCTGACGGGGATCGTCGCGGCGCTGCGCAGCGCCGCCAGCGCCACCGCCGACATCGATGCGCGCGTGCGCGCCGCCGCGGTGAACTGGCCGACCGACTGGGATCGCGCGTTTGATCGCGAGCTGGTCGGTTGGGTGCTCTCGGCGCTCGGACTCGATCGTCTCGGGGCGTGAGCGTGCCCTCGGCGCGCGTGAGGTCACTGCGTGTGCGGTCAGTGCGTGTGCGACAGGGCCGGATCGAGCACGCCGATGCGCGCCGCCGCGCGCGTCAGCAGGTGACCGCGGTGGGCGTCGTAGGCGGCCGTCGCGACCGCCGCCCAGGCGTCGACGTTGAGCGGTTCGGCCCTTGTCACCGGCAGCTCGATCGCGAGCGCCCGGCGCGGATGTCCGGATTTCAGCGCCGCCTCGCCGCGCAGCAGCGTGACCATCGTGTCCGGGTTCAGCGTCCCGGCGGTCGACAGCAGCGAGTCCGCCCGCGACGCCTGGGCTTCGCTCAGGTGTGCGGAGGCACCGACGATGTTCGTCGCCACGTCGGTGTCGTGGGCCTGCACGGTTCCGAGCGCGAACCACGCGCACACGACGATCGCCGCGACCACGGCCAGGATCCGTCCGATCATCTGCGCCTGATGATCGCCGATCGGCTCACCGCGCGGCGAACGGCCGCGTGAGCTCGCCACCGCCCGTGTCGGTCGTGATCCCCAACTGGAATGGGCGCCGCTGGCTGCCCGGCTGCCTGGGCGCGCTCGCCGGGCAGACGCTGGCGCCGGCCGAGACGATCGTCGTCGACAACGGCTCGAGCGACGGCTCGCTGCGGTATCTGGCCGCTGAGCACCCGGGCGTGCGAGTGCTGGCGTTGCACCGCAACACCGGCTTCGCACATGCGGCGAACGCCGGTCTGCGCGAAGCCCGGAGCCCGTACGTCGCGCTGCTCAACACCGACGTCGAGCTCGCGCCCGACTGGATCGCGCGGACAGCCGCCGCGCTGAGCGGCGCGCCGAGCGCGGCCGCGGTCGCGTGCAAGATGCTGTCGCTCGCGGATCGGACCCGGATCTACGACGCGGGCGACATCCTCCGGCGCGACGGCGCCTGCGAGCAGCGCGGCCGCTTGATGGCGGACGACGGCCGCTTCGACGCACCGGGCGAGGTGTTCGGCGCGTGCGCCGGCGCGGCCCTCTACCGCCGTGAGGCGGTGCTCGACGCCGGCTGCTTCGACGAGCGTTACTTCGCCTATCTGGAGGACGTCGACCTCGCGCTCCGGCTACGCCTCGCCGGGTGGAGCTGTCGCTATGAGCCGGCCGTCGCTCTGCATGCCGGCGAGGGCTCCTCGCCCCAGCTGCCGGGCGGCCACCGGCTGCTGGTCACGCGCAACACGGTGCTGCTCGTCGCCAAGTTCTTTCCCCTGCGCTGGCTGGGCATCGTCGCCTATCGCCAGCTCGGCTGGGCCTGGCACGCGCAGCGCGACGGTGCGCTGGGCACACACCTGCGGGGCCTGGTCGCCGCGCTGCCGCTGTTGCCGTCCGCGCTGGGCGCCCGTGGTGCGATTCGACGGACGGCGGTCGTCGAGATCGACGTCGCGGTTCCGGCGCGGCCGATCCGGGGCCCGCGCGCCGGCGGTCATCCTGCGCACCTGTAGGCAAGATCGTATGCTCCGCGCCGTGCCGGTGGTCTCAGGCGAGCGGGTGTCGACCGCGGAGGGCGGCTTCAACCCGAGCTTCCAGCGACATCGGGCGATCTACCGGCTGTCGGCCCCGTTGCTCGGTCCCGGCCGCGTGCTCGACCTCGGCTGCGGCACGGGGCACTCGTTCCACGAGCTGGCGCCGCGTGAGACGGTCGGCGTCGATGTCTCCGAGCAGGCGCTGCGCGGCCAGCAGCGTGAGACCCACGTCGCCGACATGCGCCGGCTGCCGTTCGACGACGGCTCGTTTGGCTCGGTGATCTCGAGCCACTCGATCGAGCACGTCCCCGACCCCGACGCGGTGCTCGGCGAGGTCGTACGCGTGCTCGCCCCGGGCGGCCGGGCCGTGCTTGCCACCCCCAACCGGCTGACGTTCGGGCGCCGCGACGAGATCATCGACCCCTACCACTACGTCGAGTACGACGCGAACCAGCTCGAGGCGCTCTGCCGCCCGCACTTCGCCACGGTCGAGGTGCTCGGCCTCGAGGTTTCGACGCGCTACCGAGCGATCCATGACGCCGAGCGCCGTGAGCTCGACCGGCTGCTGGCCCGTGACCCGCTGCGTCTGCGCCGGCTCCTCCCGCGCCGCGTACGCCAACGGCTCTACGACGGCCGGCTCCGCTTCGATCGTGCCCACCCTCGACCCGGGGCGCTCGAGATCGGCCCCGAGGACTTCCGGCTGTCGCGCCAGCGGCTCGAAGCTGCGATCGACCTGCTCGCGGTGTGCGCGCTGGACTGATCCGTGCAGTTTCTGAGGCGCCACGTGAGGCTGAGCCGGGGCGAGCTGGCGTTGGCGGTCGGGCTGGCGGTGTGGGCGTTCGCGCCGCTCGCCGCGGTCGGGATCCACGTCGCCGTCAACGGCGGCGAGCTGATCGGCACCAACGGCTACGACCCGTTCGACCAGTTCCAGTACCTCGCCTGGATCCGCGACGAGGGGTCGCACCTGTTCGGCAGCGACCTGTGGGTGATCGGCGGCACCTCGCACGACTACGTGCAGCCGATGTATCTGATCTCCGGGCTGCTGTGGCGCGCCGGGGTCGGCATCCAGGTGGCGTACCTGATCTGGAAGCCGGTCGCGCTCGTTGTGCTGTTCGTCGGCTTCGCCGCATATGCGCGGCGGATGACCAGTGGCCGTCGGCCGGCGATCGCCGCGCTGGCGCTGGCGTTGTTCTACGAGACGCCGGTGCTCGCCTTCGCCTACTGGACCGGCCATCTGTCCGGGACTGACAGGCTCAGGCTCGCGTTCGTCAGCGACGATCCGAACTCGGCATTGAACCTGTGGGGGTTCGAGCACGCCGCGATCGCGATCGGGCTGATGCCGGTGTTCCTGGTCGCCGTCGAGCGCCTCTGGGAGGTCGATCGCGCCGGCGGCAGGTCCGACCGTCGCTGGAGCGCGGTGGCCGCGGTCAGCGGGGCGCTGATCGCGTGGCTGCATCCGTGGCAGGCGGCCGAGATCCTTGGCGTGATCGCGGTCGTCTGGCTGCTGTCGCCTTCGCGCCGCCGCCTGCTGGTGGTGATCGTTCCCGTCGTCGCGACCGTGCTGCCGCTGGCCTACGGTGTGCTGCTGGCTCACTACGACCCCTGGTGGAGCTCGTTTCAGACGCAGTCGACGGTGACCCCGCCCGGTCCGCTGTGGGCGGTCGTCGCCTCGTTCGGGCCGCTCGTGTTCTTCGCGCTCGCCGGGATCAGGCGACCGCGCGGCGACGGCGAGTGGATGCTCGTGCTGTGGCCGCTCGCAGCGGCCGCCGCATACCTGCTGCTCCCTCAATTCCCGTCGCACTCGCTCTCGGGCGTGACGCTGCCGCTGGCGATCCTCGCCGTGCGGGGATGGCAGCGGTGCAGCGCGCGCGTGCCCGTGCCGGCTCCGGTCGCGGCCGGCCTGGCGACGGCCGCCGTGCTCGCCGTCACGGTCCCGGCCCTGGTCCGCAACGCCGACGGGGTTGCCGATGACCTGGCGCCGAACCTGGCCGGCGCGTTGGTCTCGCAGGAGCTGCGGCTGACCGCCGATCAGGCGTCCGCCGAGCGGTATCTGAGCGCCGATCCCCGTCCCGGCGGGGTCCTCGCTCCCTGGCTCGTGTCGATGTCGATCCCGGGGATGACCGGGCGCACGGTGTTCGCCGGTCACCCGCAGTGGCAGCCCCATCAGAACGTCCCGCTGACGGGCGAGTTCTTTGCCGCCGGCACCTCGGGCCCCGTCCGCCGCGCGATCCTGCGCGGATCGAAAGCGACGTTCGTGCTCGCCGACTGTGGGGCGCCGCCGCGGCTGCAGGCCCAGCTGGCGCCGCTGGCGTCGCTCGTCAGGCGATTCGGCTGCGTCACGCTGTACGCGATCCGCTGAGCCCGTCCGGGCTGGGTCGAGCCGGCGGCTTTTCGTCAGCCTGCGCGCCGGTACGCCAGCACCGTCGTCGAGGAGGCGCCGCCGCTGTAGTCGTGCGTGTGCACCAGCCTGAAGCCGGGATGCCGCGGGATCCCGAGCCGCGTGTCGCGATCGATGATGTCGTCGGTCACCAGGTACGCGGTCCCGCCCAGGGGCGTCTCGCTCCACAGTGCACGGTTGAATGGCTGGGTCCCAGGCAGGGTCGGGACGAACCGGTGCGGCGCTCTGACCTGCTCGCGGATCGCCGGCGCTCCGTCGATCGAGATCACCTCGACCGGGTCGCGCGGGCGCGCGTGCTGATCCAGGTAGGACGCGATCGTTCGGAACGGGCCCCGGTTATATCTCGGCTCGAAGCTGCGCAGGCTTCCGAACACGAGCGTCGCGGCGATCAGCGCGGCGGCCAGCCCGGCGGCGGCCACTGGCAGCGACGCGACCAGCGCCCCGACCACGAGCGCCTCGGCCGGGATCGACGCCGACAACCCGCGCGGGAGCCACAGGTCGGTCGAGCACAGGCTGTAGACGAGCAGCCCGACCGGCGTCGCAAGCGTCAGCGCCACGAGGCCCGGAAGCCGGTCCGGGAGTCGGCTCGCCAACGCTGTACCGGCAGCGGCGCCGCGTGCGGTCCGCGCAAGCGCGGCCGCCCCCGCGAGCACACAGATGGCGACAACGGCCAGGCCGGCATCGGTCGGGATCGCGCGCAGTGGCGCTGACGGGTGCCCCGGGAACGGTCGCAGCAGGTCGGTCAGCACGCGGTGGACCCCGAGCGGATACAGATCGCCGATCACCGCCAGCTGCTTGCCGCGCAGATGCGGGAGCCAGGGGACGTACAGGATCGGCACCGCGATGTTGGCGGCCAGCGCGTACCGCAGTTGGTCGCGTGCCAGCCACAGCGACCACAGGCCCTGGACGACCACCAGGAAGATGCATGTGTAGTGCGAGTAGGCGGCCGCCGCCGCCGAGAGCGTGTAAAGCAGCCACCACCAGCGGTTCGCGCCCGGTCTGACGGCCCGCATCAGCGCCAGCGTCGAGAGGATGACGAAGAACATCATCGAGGCGTAGGGGCGTGCCTCGATCCCGTAGAACACCGGGAATGGGGCAAGCGCGACGATCCCCGCCGCGATCGTCCCGGCTCCGCGCCCGACCGTCTCGCGGCCGACCGCGTAGATCACCGGCACCGTGGCGGTGCCGAGGATCACCGACGGGAGCCGGATCCAGATCGACGGGTTCCCCAGCTTGGAGGTCAGCCACGCCATCGCGAAGAACAGCGGCGGCGAGTTCTCTCCACCCGTGTACACGGTCGTCAAGACGGTCTTGAAGCTGCGGCCGACGATGTCGGTGTAGGTGAACGTCTCGTCGCCGGCGAGCGTCTGGTGCAGCTGGCTGAAGCGCAGCGCGAACGCGGCCACGGTCAGCAACGCCACCGCGGCCAGCCAGCGCGACTCGCGCGTCACGGCTCGAACTTACGGGACTTGAGCAGCCCCGAGCGGTGCAGCACCAGCCGCCCGGCGGCCCCGAGGGTCTTGATCCCATAGACGACCGACTGCGCCGCGGAGGCCGAGGACGCCTCGGGGAAATAGCGGGTCCGCGCCGGAACCTCGACGACCCTGAAGCCGAAGTGGATCGCCTGCATCACCATCTCGGTGTCGAACACGAAGTCGATCGAGTTGCGCAGGAACGGAACCGTCAGCAGCAGCTCGCGAGAGAAGGCCCGGTAGCCGGTGTGAAGCTCGGAGAAGTCCGTCTTCAGCACCTTGTTCTCGATGATCGTCAGCCCGCGGTTGGCGACGAACTTGTACGTCGGCATCCCGCTCTGGCGCCAGCCCCCGGGCGTCGCCAGCCGCGAGCCGAGCACCATGTCAGCCTCGCCGGCGACGATCGGCTCGATCATCCGCGGGATCAGCTCGGGCTCGTACTGGCCGTCGGGATGGAGCATCACGACCACGTCGGCGCCGCGCTGCAGCGCCTCGAGGTAGCAGGTCTTCTGGTTGCCGCCGTAGCCGACGTTGTGCGGGTGCCAGATCAGCCGCACCGGCAGTCGCCGAGCGACTTCGACCGTCTCGTCGGTCGACTTGTCGTCGACCAGGATGATCTCGGACACGATCTCGGCCGGGATCGCCGACACCGTCCGCTCGAGCGTCCGCGCGGCGTTGCGCGCGGGCATCACGACGAACACCTTCGGGTCGGTGACCCGCTGTCCGGCGCCCGATGAACGCCCGGCCGGCGCCACGCTCTGTGTGGATCGCGCCAAGGGCGGCGAGATTACCGCCTGCAACATCACTAGGCTCTCGCTCGTGAGCGTCGGCACGATCTCGATCCCCCGGCTCGGGATTCCGCTCTCGCCGCCCGGCCCGCGGATCGTCGCCGAGTGGCTCTCGACCTACGACCACGAGCACTGGCCCAAGCCGCCCGACGGCGACGGCCAGCCGGTGATGCTCGTGCCGGGTTTCATGGCCGGCGACCAGACGCTGACGCGGATGGCGGTGTGGCTGCGCACCGGGGGCTTCGTGCTGGCGCGTTCGGGGATCAGCTGGAACACGCGCTGCATGGAGCCGACCGTGATCGATCTGGAGCAGCGTCTGGAGTGGGCGGTGCAGCGCTCTGGCAAGCGGGCGCTCCTGATCGGCCAGAGCCGCGGCGGCGTGATCGGGCGGGCGCTGGCGACGCTGCGGCCGGACCTGATCGGGTCGCTGGTGACGCTCGGCTCGCCGCTGCGCGATCAGCTGGCGGT
>Ga0302325_10013174_pt1 | contig 17669 bp, 15 predicted proteins | sample Palsa_T0_2_FD_201948 | JGI IMG/M metagenome (GOLD analysis project Ga0302325, IMG submission 201948) | Peat permafrost microbial communities from Stordalen Mire near Abisko, Sweden - Palsa_T0_2 | ecosystem: Environmental > Terrestrial > Soil > Palsa > Peat permafrost | place: Sweden: Abisko... | reverse complement strand
CGCAACAGATCATGCGCAATCCCCTGCAACACCCCCTGATCCGCCACGCGCGCCCCGCACAGCACATTCACCCGAATGAATTCCGCTCCCACCGCATGCGCCACCGCCAGCGCCGTCTGCCCATCATTCCGCAGCACATTGATCCCCAACGGCAGACCGCTAGCCCGCCGCACCTCCATCGCCAGCGCCGTCATCGCCGTCGCCACATAAACCGGCACCCGCCCTGGATAAAACGGCACATCCCCAAAATTCTCCATCATCAGCCCATCCACTCCGCCGACCGTCAGCACCTGCACATCAGCGAGCAGCGCCTCGCACGCCCCCTTCCAGTCTCCGCCGTACATGGGTGCCCCCGGCAACGCCGGCAGATGCAGCATTCCAATGACGACCCGCTCCGCGCGCTTCCACGATTCGAACCAAGTGATAGACATGCAGCGTGTTTTCGCCGGTTTTGTGCCATATCGCCAGCGGCACGACGTAGTCCAAGTTTATTAATTTATCACAATACCTATAGCGCGGGCTACGTCGAAGCCATCTGCCGAGCCACGGGTTTCAACGCTACCTGGAAGCGTTTCCCTGTCCACAATCATCAGGTCAACGGCAATCCGGTTGAGGATACGGTCCTGACTGCGGACCGCATTTAACAGGACACCGGACAGATGCGCACGTCCACTAAGCGTGAAAGCGCGAGGGCGAAGGCTCCGTAGGAGCGCTCACGTCCACGTTCTTGTTCAAATCAGGCTATCTTCGCGTGTGGCTGCGACTCTTCAACCAGACGTCGCGTAACGTCAATGAGGAGTTGAATTTCCTTCGGGTCCGGAGGAACAGATGAGAATCCATGAACGATTTCATTCCTCAAGCGACTGATCCTCTGAATCTCATGGAATTCGGCCGGAGACAAAAGTCCCGATGAATATAGCTCGTTAGCCATCGCACGCGGCATCGTTCCCCAACCCGCCTGCTCGCCGCTCGCTCGCAGCCGCATGCGCATCGCGGCTTCGAAGCCCGCCCAACCACTGATCAAGGCAGCCCGAACGAATCCCGCGCGCACCAGACGATCCGCCTCGCCCAACACATTACCGATGTCGGCGGGCGAAAAATCATGTGCGTCAGCAGGTTGTCGTCCCATTGGATTTTCGCCCTCTAGAACCACCAGATCGAACCGCCAGCTTTTCTGTGCGGCGGTTGCCTCGGCGTAGCGAGGCATATTTGCATCAGCAGCGACTCTCTCCCGGTCTTTCTTGACTGCGACAATGACGCCTTCGCCGCCTCGATTTGCTAATATCTCCACCTGAAAATCCTTCGCAAACAGAGGTAGTTCGTCTGACCCAGGGTGGACTACGACCAGATATCCTTGCTTGGTATATCCGCTCGCAACCCGTTTAAGTTCTTGCTCGAAATCCATAGGATCACTTTGGAAGTGGGAGTGGGTCAACAGCGTCCTCTATACGCACGTAAACAAACTGATTTCCTGCCTGCACCGCGGAAACAAGAATCTTCGACGCTCCTACAAAGACAAATGGCGCATCGATGCGCACATGTGCAAATTCGCACTGCCGGATCTGGCGGTCGTCATTGTAGATGATCGTCTGCATTACATCGAGTATAGGTTTCGACATGTTGTCAAGGTCAAGCGAAGGCTTGTTTCCGTCATGAAAATTGATGACGATCGCCTTGAGGTTGCCGGTGAGCGCTGCTGCTTTCCATTGATTCTGCGCTTCGGCGGCAACGGCGGATCGCCAAGATTGGAGATTTGGCCCTTGAGATTGGTTCGATATGGGAGGACCGGGAACGACAAATTCGAGATGCATCATGCTTATCGGCTCGACTGCGCCGTTACCGCGCCTGCAACCTCTCGCGCGCTAAATTGCACCGGAGTATCCATTGAGGCAAACGCATCCGTCGCAATCTCTGAATCTCCCAAAACTTGCTTCTCGATCTCATCCTGGCGAATCAATTCCTGCGCATTGGTTGGCCCGGGTTTGACGGGGCTGAGCACCCCAAGGCTCTTGAAAAGCGTCAGCGACGCGCGAGTGTCGCCCCTCTCGACCGACTTGCTGACCGCATCCACCGCGCGCCAGGACATCGCCATCAGGTTCGAAGAGCCAACGGAAAAATGGCCCGAATGCCAGTGCGGCTGCTATTCCCGTAAGATACTCGCTCAGCACACCGAAGGAAGATCGGTCGTATGCGAAAGGTGACAACTTTTGGAAAGCAACATTATTGCAAGAGTACCAAATCCACTGAAATGGCATGGCGGCAAGTTTTACATGGCGCCAAGAATAGTGGGTCTGATGCCCCAGCACCTCCACTACGTCGAGCCATTCGCCGGCGGGTTAGCGGTTCTATTGGCTAAAAATCCTGACGGAATATCTGAGGTCGTAAACGACCTGAACGGCCACCTGACGAACTTCTGGCGGGTACTGAAAAATGAGGAGGACTTTGGAAATCTCCGACGCCTAATCGAAGCTACTCCGTTCTCGGAAGTTGAATGGAACTCGGCGTACGAGCAGCTCCAAACGCCCGACCCAGTGCAACGCGCCGCAGCCTTTTTTGTTTTCTGCCGTCAATCGCATTCGGGGAGAATGCAATCTTTTGCGGCGCTAACACGCAACCGAACTCGCCGGAGAATGAATGAGCAGGCGTCCGCCTGGATTACAGCGGTTGAGGGGTTGCCCGCAGTGCACCAGCGCCTGCGAAGGGTCGTAATCCTGAACCGCAAGGCCACAGACGTGATCAAAGTTCAAGATGGGAAAAACACCTTATTCTATCTCGATCCGCCATATGTCCATGACACTCGGGCCACCACAACGGAATACGGCGAACACGAGATGTCCAGCGACGACCACCGCGATCTTCTGGAAACGGTTTCACGGTGCGAGGGCAGATTTATGATAAGCATGTATCGACATCGGATTTACGACGATTTTGCCATGCGTCATCAATGGCATCGCGTCGACTTTGACCTTCCAAACAACTCGGCGGGCGGTGTCGCCAAAAGGCGCATGACAGAATGTGTTTGGATGAACTTCGTGCCTTCTAAAGTCTCATGGACGTGAAGGAATGTCAGATCTGAACTCTTACCGTATCGCTCAGCTTCCCGCCGCCGCGAATGCCTGATCGACAAACGCGTCCCGCTCCTGCCGGTCCCGGCGGTTGTGGGTCGCATCATCGAGCGCGATGATCAGCGCTCGCCGCGATCGGTTACCGGCACATCCGCCAGACCGATCTCCGCAACTGCCGGCACAGCCGCGCCATCATCGGCAAATCGAGCGTCGCCAGCCGATCCTTGGATTTGTGATAATTCGGATTGCGCAGCGGCGCGGTGTCGGTGATCATCAGAGCCGGGAAACCCTGCTCCCAGTATCCGCGGTGATCGGACAGTTCGATATCCGGCACCCACTTCACCGGAAGCGCTGCGGGGATGCACAGAACTAATCCGCTTCTCACAAACCGGCCGACGAAGGATAGACCGAATCGAACCGACTGAATATCGGAGACGATCACGACAAATCGCTGGCGAAGCAATCGCCCGATCCACCGCAGCGGCCACGGACCCTGCTGCGGCGTTTGTGGCGAAAAATAGCCCAGCGACTCCAGACAAATCATTCCCATCACCGCTTCGCCAGACCTGCGCACTGCGGCTGCATGGAATTGGCTGCCCATCTCGCCAAGATTGAAATGCGGCGCTTCCTCGCAATCGAAGAACACGATCCGAAGATTGCGTCGCAGCCTGCGGCCGACCAGAAACCGGCTGATTTCCAGCAAAATCGCGACGGCCGATGCGTTGTCATCTGCGCCCGGCGTTCCCCGCGCAGAATCATAATGAGCGCCGATGATCAGCGTCGGCCTCTCTGGCCGGCTGCCACGAATCGTCACTTCCAGGTTGATCGCTTCCCGGCCGCGCACCGGATACGACTGCTCGGTGAAGGCGTGTCCCATCGCCGAAAGTTCGCGCCGCAAATAGCTTCGGGCTGCTTCCAATGCCGCCGGCCTGATCGAATTGCGTTCGCCGATCAGCTCGGCGAGCACATCGACGTGCTTGTGCAATCGTGATTCGATCGCCGCAGGGTCTAGCATCATGGGCGATCTATCTAACGCTCCCGGCACCACGGTTTCGACCCGATGCTCCAGCCAGCAATATTTTGGATTGCTTCGCGACCCGTTTAGCCGGCGAGCTTGCTCGCCGTTTCCGTTCGATCACCGAACATCGCAAGCGACACACTCCATTTCACAGCAACCACAGGTTAAACCCCCGGCCTGTAACGCCGGGCGAAGCGCCATGCCTGTAAACAGGGCACCAGCACGAAGGCAAGCGGTGCAAATCCAAGGACAAGGGTAAGGCCCGTGTGTGATTGCAACGGGATGAAAAAGTACGCAACGCCGACCAGAATCAACGGAACAGCCCATGCGATCAATCGCCTCCCACCAAAGCGGTTGATCGCGTACCACGCATCATCAGACTGGAACGACTGCGTGAACCGGACGCCATAGAGGCCGTTGCGCCCGATCTGCCCCCGCACCAGCGGAATGGCCAAGCCGATAACGATCAGGCCCACGAGCGTCCAACTCGTACCGACAGTAATCGAGACTGCGTCCATATCCGCTCCTCGGGGGTACGATGGCCGGTCAGCGAGCCGGTGCTCCGGCGGCTCGCAGCAGCTTGGCCACCGCCGTGGCTCTGTGAACCTCCGTTTCGCCCAGCGGCGTACGCTTGCTCATGTTCCGCGCCTTGAGGTCCGCGCCTCTTGCGATGAGCACTTCCGCCACTTTTTTCTGATTGCCGTGCGCTGCCGCGTGCAACGGCGTCGTGCCCCAATGTCCGTTCTGATTATGATCGTTGATGGGCGCACCCGCATCAAGCAGCGCTTCCACAACCTCCACATGACCTTTCCATGAGGCGCAGTGCAAGGGCGTCGACCCGTCCGTATCGCGGGCCGAAACGAGCGCTTTGTTCTTTTTCAAAATCGCGACAACCGTCGCCAGGTCGCCCTGTTTGGCCGCACGAATGATGAGTTTCGCATCGTCCGTAGGCATTATCATACCCCCTCGCGTTGGAGGCGCGCTAGCGGACGACAATCCGCGGCGGCCCACACGACGCGCCAGAGAAGCGTTTGAATAACGGCAAACTAACAACGCGACGCGGTTCGGTCCACAGCAGCGGCTGGCTACACGTCCGGGCCGACGGACGGATGTGCCAATATTGGACGAGTGCGCCCGAGGACCAGCACCGCCGTCCAGGTGTTTCTCGGAATGACAAATCGCGAGGAGGCATAACGGATGACGTTCTTTGGCGGGCAGGGCGACGCACACATGAAACGTGCTAAAAAACCACAAACTATCGCCGCGCCGCGAGCCGGTCCATAGCCGATGGTTTATTGTACCGCGCCGGTGAATAGACGAAAAGAATTAGCCACGAATAACACGAATGCACACAAATGGGAAGCTCTTCGTCGTGCTCATTCGTGAGATTCGTGGCCTCTTCTCTTGGGGATTGCAGAGTGCGATACAACGGATGGCGCACGGTGGCGGCGGGTCATCGAGTTGACATTCGGAGCGGTGCGGTTGTCGCCATTGTCGCCGGGAAGATAGAATCAAGCGAGGTGCTACCATGGCCAGCGGTTTGCCGATTCAAATTTCGAAGGATCAAATCGAGGCTTTTTGCCGCAGGTTTGGCGTGGAAGAATTGTCATTGTTTGGGTCGGTGCTGCGGGACGATTTTGGACCCGAGAGCGATATCGACGTGATGCTGAAGTTCCTGCCGGGGCATGGATTCACGTTTGAAAACACGCCGGAGATTCAGGACGACCTCGAGCGAATATTTGGCCGGCCCGTGGATGTGATCGAAAAGGACCGCGTGCGAAATCCGATTCGCCGCCGGGCGATCATGAACAGTTATCGAGTGGTATATGCCGCGTAATGTTTCGCACCCGGAGCGGGACGGGGCGCTGCTGCTCGACATGCTGACTGCGGCCAGGGCGGTGCAATCGTTTGTCGCCGGTCGAACACCAGAGGAGTATCTCAAGGATCTGATGCTCCGTTCGGCCGTTGAGAGGCAGATAGAGATCATTGGCGAAGCGGCACGATCGGTTTCCGACCAATTCAAATCATCGCATCCTGAAATCCCATGGCGTCCCATAATGGCTCAGCGGCACCGGTTGGCGCACGACTATGGCGCAATCAACGACGAACTAATCTGGCGCGTCGCGACGGTCCACATTCCGCAACTTATTTTGCAGATCGAGCCTTTAACGCCATCTTAGACGGTAAATGATGGCAGTAGCGGTGGTATGTGGACGGTGGACGCCGAAAGCATCCATCCCGCCATCGCGCACAGATCACCCCCAATACTCGCCATCGTTTCCTCCATGCTCAGTTCGTTCTCTTTTCTCCGCTCTGCCACATCGCGCTCGCGCTTGAGTTGGTCGGCGTCGGTGGGGCCGGGGGTGATGGAAGTGAGGACGCCCAGGCCTTTGAGGATCGTCAGGGCGGTGCGGATGTCCTCTTTGTCGATGGCTTTGGTGACGACGGTCACGGCGTTGTCGGTCAGGGCCATCAGGCGGGCGCGGGCGCTTTCGCGGCGTTCGCTTTGCCAGGTGTGGTAGGCGGCGGAGAAGGAGGGGTCGTCCTTCAGCCAGCGGTATAAGGTGCCGCAGTGAACGCCGGCGTCGATGGCGGCGGCGCGGGCGCTCTTGCCCGAGGCGATCGCCGCCAGCGCAAGCTCCTGCTCAGGGCTCATCGGCTGCGCCTTCGGATCGGGCTTCGACTTGCCGTTCGACCCACTTTTCGACTGGACGCCATCGACGCCAGGCTCTTCAGTTTCGGTTGTCTTGCCCATCGGTTCTCCAAAAAAAAAGATGTGATCCCTCTATAAATTGGCCAAATTGAACACCAGGTGCTCAGCGCCATGTAGACCTTTAAGAGCGTGTGTGAGAAGCCAGTGGCCCCGCGACGACGTGATTTTCGCCTCGCATCAAGGAGCGACGACGAGTCGTATCAACCGAACGATACGGCGAGGAGGAGCGACGCCGAGGCGAGGCGAAAAGCACGTCGCCCCTGCGGGGCGGCCGGAAAAAGGCCCGTCTGCGGCGTTGTCGGGCCTCAACGTATCTTTTCATTGATACGCTTGGGCCCTCCGCCTAGCATCCGGGCCTTTTTTCGGCCATCGCGGGGCCATTGGCTTCTCACACACGCTCTAAGCGATATTTGCGGGTGGTCGCGCCCCAAAACCATCCCAAAAACAGGCTGTTTTAGCAATAATCTGATAAAGCGGGCCAAAAGTGTCGCGCGGTTTTTTCTGAAACGAATGGAGCAGACGCAAAGCGTTCAGAAAAATAAAATTAATTTTGCGATCAAAGCGGCGGCTTGCCGAGGATGACTATCGGACCGCTTCGTGCAGAAGCCCCGCCATCGTGACCGAATCCCCTTTGCCTGATAGACTCCCTCTCACAAATCCAGCGGAGAAGCATGCGAGAGAAAAGGGCAGGCGTGGTCGTCTTTGAGGCGATCGACATCACGCAGGAACAATTTGATCAGCCGATCTTCTGGCTGCTAGCCGCCTTGCTGGCCTTCATGCCGGCGGCTTTCGGGGCGTGGGATCCGTGGGTGGAATCGATCGCCCTCGCCGGCGCGTGCGGGCTGGCGGTGATGTTGGGCGTAAAGCTCGCCAAGCGGCCGGATGTTGGTTTTGTATGGTCGTGGACTTATCTGCCGATCGCCCTGTTCTTTCTGTACGCGGCGATTCAGTTGATGCCGTTGCCCGCCGCGTGGGTTCAGGCAATTTCGCCAAAGACGGTGACGACCAATCATTGGTTGCTCGGTGATCTGCCCAACGCCGCGGAGCGCCTCACCCATCTCCGGCTCAATTTTTATCAGGAGGGGGCCTGGCATGATCTGCGGAACATAGCGGCGGTAACGTGCGTGTTCGTTGTGGTCATCAATGTATTTCGCCGCAGCGAGCAGATCATTCAATTGCTTTGGGTCATTGCCTGGGTAGGGACCGGCGAAGGATTGCTGGCCATTCTGCAGACACTCACCGGTGCGAAGGGTGTCTATTGGTATTTCCCGCTCTGGGGCGATGCCCGGCCAGAAGCGGGTACATTTCCGAATCACAACTGTTTTGCCCAGTTCATGAATCTTGGCACCGGGGCGTGCGTGGGATTGCTCCTGCTGAAGATCGATCGGACATTCCGCCGCCACGATTATTCCCCGGCCGAAGTGCTGGAAAAGCTGAATTCGCCCGACTTTCGCTCCGCCTGGATTCTCACGGCGATGCTCGCGATTTCGATCGCGAGTGTCTTTCTGTCTCTGTCTCGGGGCGGAATGCTTTCGATCGCCGCGGCGGGGATTCTTGTTGGAATCCTCCTTGCTGTTCGAGGCGGAGCGCGGGGGATGGGAATCGGCGGTTGGATCGCGGGGGTGATTCTCGTCGCTGTTTTCTCGCTGGTCATGGCGGGCGGCGCGAACCTGGTGCAAGCCCGGATTGCGCGCATCGGAAATCCGGATGATCGATTTGATCGCCTTCAATTGACCAAGGACACGCTACGGGCATGGAAGGATTATCCGGCGGTGGGGATGGGACTCGGAAGTTTCCGCTTCACTTTTCAGAGCTACGACCGCTCGAATGTGTCGGCCGTGGCATCGCACGCTGAGGATGAATATGTGCAGCTGCTCGAGGAGACCGGCGTGGTGGGCGCGGCAATCGTGGGCAGTTTTCTCCTGCTGATCGTTGCCAACTTCCTGCGCGCCCGCGCGCGAGGCAGAAAGAAAAGTGATAGGGATGGGGAGCGGATAGAGGCTGTTCAAACCGAGCAGCCGGCAATGTCCCGAGAATCGCCGCGCCAGGATGACGTCGGAGCGGGCGATGACTCGCATCGGTCGGGTGAGCCGCATCGGCCAGGCGGACCGCATCATCGTCAAACCAAGCATGCGGCGTCGCCCGCTTCGTCGCTGTCGTTGGGATTGTGCTTTGGTTTAGTGGCGATCCTCGTGCAGAGCGCAGCGGATTTCGGCCAGCACTGCGTCTCGATTGCCACTCTGACCTCGATTTTCTGTGCGTTGCTGGTAAATCTGGCTCGATTGCGACGGCAGGAGCGGGGCTCGGAGGGTCCGAGCAAGGTTGTTCGCGGCTGGCGATCGGTACGGATCGGGGCCTTGGCGGTGGTTGTGGCGATCTCCACTTATCTGCTTTGGCAATCCAACGAAGTTCGGATGGCGACCGCAGCCTACGAACAAGCGAGCAAGCTCGCCGGTCAACTCGCGGGCGGCGGTTGGCAGGGAGATCAGGGCGATTTCACCGACATGAACCGCGCGGGAGATGAGTCGGTGCGCCTCAGGCCCAATGACATTCGATTTCGATACTGGCGTGCGGTAAATCGCTGGTACACCATCAGCGATGTACACGATCCGGTGACCGGCGATGTCATCCTCGATGACGCCAAAACGAGAATTCTGCGCGAAGTGGCCGATGATCTGCAGGCGGCGCGATGGATTTGCCCAACGTATGGCGCTCTTTATGCCCAGCTTGGCCAATGGGAACAGAACTTTCTGGGTCAACCCGCCCAAGGCGCGCATCACATCCGACTCGCCTACGAATTAGCGCCTGGTGATCCGACGGTCTGTTTTGTGCTGGCTACGCTGGAGGCCGAACTGCAGGACTGGCCGCATTCCGTCACTCATTTTCAACGGGCAGCAGAACTTGACCCGACGATGTTCAACGATGCGGTGGACCTGTATGTAAGCTATTTCAAACGTCCCGAGGCGGCGGTGCAATTGGCCGACAAGGATGTGGAACAGCTGCGCCTTGTCTCGCGCAAGCTGCGCGCTCTTGGAAAGGATGCGAGCGCGGGTCCGACAACCGGGCCGGCCACACGTCCGGCTGATGAGCAAGCGGCGCTCGAGGCGGACGCACGAGCGGATGATCTGATTCGTGCAGCAGCAGATCGCCCCAACGCGTCGGCAGAGATACTTGGCGAGATGGGCCTGCTTAGCGCCCAACGAGGTGATTTCAAAGGGGCGGTTTATTATCTGGGTCGGGCACTGATACCCAATTATGGCGAACAAGACTGGCGGTTGGTCTACGCGCAAAGTCTGGCGAAGCTGGGTAGGAAGCAAGAGGCGATCCATCAAGCGGAAATCATTCTCGCGGCGCGCCCGCAGATGTCTGAGGCGCAGGATCTGATAGACCAACTGACTCCGCCAACCACCCAGACGCTTGACGATTTATTGAGGTAGCATTCGCGTCATCGGGCGTTGCCGCTGGCAAAGGCCTCGTTGACAGCATAGCATCCCTAAACCGCGCCATCTTCCCATTTTATCGCGCATACGCCATCGAAATCGTAAACGAGGCGCAACAATTCTACAAAATAGGCATTCGCCTTGAGCTTGGGAAGCACGCGATCTCTTTATACAAACGCGCCCCGCTGCGTTGGCACGCCCAATCATCGCGCACAACGACAGATTGTGGCTGTCGGCTGAGAATTCTCTTAATCTCATAACTAATAGACGCTTGCCGCAACCGCAGCCATCGTACAATGACTGGCATGAGGCTCGCTTATCGGGAAGTTGTCCGCTCTGATGCGTATCGCGGTGGTTCCTGTTGCCATCGCGTTTCCTGAGGCAATGGCTTAGAACTCCGACAGGGAAATCGATTTGGTGCGCGATAATTGCCGTTGTTCGGAGTTGACCAGGGTCGTCAACTTTTTCTCTCGACGCATCGGGTGTGAAATGGTAATGCTATTTGCCATAATTAAGCAGATGCGTTCGATGGGCGAGGGTTGATGTAAAAAAGGCGTTCGTCGATGCAAGCGTTCCCCACTTCTAACGGTCTTGGTTTCCTATGAAGCTGCTTTTGGGTACCTGAGCTTTGGAAGTGTTGTACTTTGCTTCACTCAGCCCAAACCCGATGAACAGCCGATGCAGTGACAGGAATTGTGGGGCGCAGTGCGCGACGGATTGGAACTAGCATTGGAGAATTTGATTTAGAAGGAGTCATGGCGGGTTGTCCCCGAAGAAGACTTATCGAAGATCAAGGTCGTCTGAGGCATCGGTTTGACCGATGATGCTTAGGCGTTGCACCCTCGCGGGTGGACGCGCCGCCTTGGATGGGTCCGATAAGCCTCGTTCATCGCCCTCGCCACGGGATTTTCCTCCGGTGGCTGGCACCATGAACGCAGGGGAGATTAGCCAGGAGCTGAAGATGCTGGATCGAAACGAAATGGTTCTCCGCGACGAGCGCTATGCGCCCCAGCAACTGGCGCCGTACATGCCTCCGCCCATGGCGCCGTACATGGCGCCGCCCGAGCCCGAAGAACCCAGCCTTCTAGGCGCCATTTTTCGCCATCTTTGGATCGTGGGAATAGTTCTGGGGATCAGCCTGCTGCTGGCGTGTGTTTATCTCAACAAGACCACGCCCTTCTACAAGAGCGAATCTGACATTTTGATTTCCACCAATGTGCCCGTGATCACACCGGGCGATCAGACCGGGATCAGCACCGGAGGCGGAAATTATCTCTACACGCAGACCGCGTTCATGAAGTCTTCGATCATTCTCAACGCGGTCCTCTCCCGGTCGGATATCGCCGACCTGCCCGTCTTCAAGGGTGTGAATGCGCTGGGTTACCTCCACGAGAACCTGCAGGCCGACGTCGGGCGTCAGAACGACATCATCTCCGTGTCGATCAGCACGCCCCGGCCAGACGATTCGGCAGCGATTGTCAACGCGGTGGTGGATGCGTACCGCACCTATCAGGACTCAAGCAAAAACGACAATTTCGGGGCCATCCTCAACGAACTGCAGCCTCAGAAGGAAGCCATTGAGAAGGAGATCAACGAGGACGAAGCGCGTCTGGACGACATTCGCCAGAAAAATCAAAGCATTACGTTCCTGGCCGATGGCCAGTCCAATGCGCCGGCGATTATCAACCTGAACGTGATGACTCAACATTACGCGGAGCTGCGCGCACGGGTGATGGACGCCCAGATTAATTGGGGTTCGGCCAACGCGCAGCTGCGAACTCTCCAGGCTCAGGAACAGCAGGCGTATGTGGATTTCAAGGACGCGCAACAGCGTGCGATGGAACTGAACTCGGTGCAGGCCGAGTACACAAAATACAGAAGCGACATCGAACAGCAGCGCGAGTATCTCAAGCCGTTGCGCGACCGCATCAATCAGCTTGAACAGCAGCGCGACCTCATGAAGAACATCAGGAGCATCACGGTAATGGAGCCGGCGTTTCCCAGTCCGTCGCCCTCGTGGCCTGTTCCATCGCAGACGCTGGCGGTGGCGGGATTGCTCGGTCTGACGCTGGGTGGGTTTTTGGCTTTCCTGCGCGATCGGACCGACAACCGCCTTCGCTCGGCCGAAGAAATCCAGAATATCGTCGGCCTGCAGATTCTGGGCGTCGTTCCCCGCATGCCCGGCCGTCGCACATCGGTCGCGCGGGCCATGTCGGTCCATCTGGATCCCAGATCCGAAGTGGCCGAGGCCTATCGAACGATCCGCACCGCTGTCTACTTTGGGGCCGCTGGGACGCGCGCCAGAACATTGCTGGTCACCAGCCCCGAGGCGGGCGATGGCAAAACCACCAGCGCCAGCAATCTGGCGATCGCCATCGCCCAGACCGGGCGAAGCGTCCTGCTGCTGGATGCCGACTTCCGAAAGCCGACCCAGCATAAAAACCTCGATGTGAATGACAGCATCGGCCTTTCCAGCGTGCTTTCGGGCACGGAGACCCTGGATAGGGCTATTCAACGCACCGGAGTGGATGGGTTAGATATCCTTCCATGCGGAGCAATCCCGGGAAATCCCTCGGAAATCCTCAACAGCCAGGAGTTCGGCGAGCTCGTCGATCGCCTGGCATTGAAATACGACCACATTGTTTTCGATTCCCCGCCGGTCAATCTCGTGACCGATGCGCGAATCCTTGGCGCGGTGTGCGATGCGACCGTGCTGGTGCTCCGAGCCGAGAAATCGACGCGCAAAGCCGCGGAGCATGCTCGCAATGCCCTCTTGAGCGTGGGCGCCAAGGTGATCGGCGCGATCGTGAACGATGCCGCACGCGGAAAGGGTTACGAAACCTACGGCGGGAGCTACTACGGAACTTCCGCGATGCGCAACGCCGGCGAACAGCATCCAATGCCGAGCACGACCTCGTTCCGGCCCGCCGGCGGCTATTTGCCCCGCGCGTCCCGATCGGATACCGACGTGGATGAAGGTTGAATGTTGATCGCATCTGCGGAGCAGGTGCGATGAAGGAATTGGGAAGGCAGACGATGTATGGAATTTGGGAAAGAGACATTTGCGAAAATGGGCATTTCGCTTGTCCAGATGCTGCACGTTTTGCCGATTTTATCGGAGGAGAGAACTGCGCTGCCGTTGAGCAGGGAAGAGAGTTGTCTGGATCGTGGCATGTGCGCTGCGATCCGTGATCGTGTCCGTCGTTCTTCGATGTTGATGATCCAGTGATCTGGATGGACTTTTTTGCCGGCAGGCTGTGTATCACCCGCCGGCGCGATCGCGGTTTTGGGCTTGCTTGAAGAATGATGCCCCAAACCTGGCAATGGGCTGTCAAGAGGCGTTATGTTGCGAAGACCCACCACTACAGACTTCAAACCTCGCCGATTGCCATGGAAACGCAGCCTCCAGAGCTTGCTCACTCCCGAGCAAATGAACATCGCGGTTCAACGGGAAACCGCACGCGCCGACCGCAATGGCGCACAATTTGCGCTTGTTCTGTTTCGTGCGCGCAATAAGGACCAGCAATCCCTTTCAACCGTACGATTAGCCAAGACAATTCTCCGCCGCGTTCGCGCCACCGATGATGTCGGCTGGTACGATGACCGACATCTTGCCGCTCTCCTTCCCGATACCGCCCCCGCCGGCGCCTGGCGCTTTGCTGAGCAAGTTTGCTCGCTGGTGTCGACCAAGGCGCCTCGGCCACTATGCTCGGTCTACAGCTATCCGACGCTCTGGTTCAAGGGCGATCACACTCCAGAATCGCTCGTTCAAAAGGGAGAAACCGATGGCTTCGCCCCCGCCGGTCCCGTCAGCTCGCGCAAGGGCCTGGAAAATGTGATCCCGTTCTTCCTCGAAAATGTCAACGGGAATCGAGACGCTCATCAACCCGCGCCCCTGGTTCATGCCGTTGAATCCCTGCTTCTCAAACCGCTCCCGTGGTGGAAGCGTGCCCTCGATATTCTGGGGGCTGCCACCGGCATGGTGGTTCTGGCTCCCCTGATGGCCGCCGCCGCCCTCGCGGTCAAAGCCACCAGCGCCGGTCCAACGATTTTTACCCAAAATCGCGCTGGCCTTGGCGGAAAGCCGTTCAAAATCTACAAGTTTCGAACCATGTGCGAGGGCGCCGAGGAGCAGCAGGCAGAACTACAGAAGTTCAGCGAGCAGGATGGCCCGGCCTTCAAACTCAAGGACGATCCGCGCGTGACGTCCATCGGCAAATTCCTGCGGAAATCAAGCATCGATGAACTGCCGCAGTTGCTCAACGTCCTCAAGGGCGATATGACTCTTGTTGGTCCGCGCCCGCTGCCAATTACCGAAAGCGCCGCCTGTGAGGGATGGCACCGTCGCCGCCTGGATGTGACGCCCGGCCTGACGTGCATCTGGCAGGTCAAGGGACGCAGCCAGGTGAGCTTTAGCGAGTGGGTGCGGATGGATGTCGCCTATATTCGCCGTCGTACCCTGCTCAACGACATTCGAATCATTCTGCAAACCATTCCGGCCGTTCTCTTTCGCAGAGGAGCGCGCTGATTGCCGCCTGCAAAGAGCAAAGTGAATCGGAGCGGTATAAATGTCGGGAATTCGCTTGATTGGAGCTTCAACGGGCATTAACAAAAGCCGTTTCCATGCCGATAAGACGGCTGAGGGAGCCTCCGGGGTGTTCGACAGCCGAACGCCAAGGCTCCGATAATCCGATTGCGGCCAGCCGGTCGTTGCAGCCATGACAGCTCTTCTCACCGATTTCGAGCAATCCGACGCGCTGCCCGCATCCTCCGCCGCGCAGATTCCGTTGCCTCCGGCCCGTTGCAATGTGCTGGGCGTTGGAATCAGCGCAGTGAACCTCGACTCGGCGGCCGAGCTGATTAATCGCTGGATTTCCACCCGCCAAAACCAATACGTCTGCATCACGGGCGTCCACGGCGTGATGGAAAGCCAATCAGACCCCATACTTCGCCAGATTCACAACAAGGCCGGCATGGTCACCCCCGATGGCATGCCGATGGTCTGGCTTAACAAGATGGCGGGGAACAGCAACGTCGGCCGCGTCTATGGCCCCGACCTCATGCTCAAGTTGTGCCGCGAGGGGCGGGAGCGCGGCATCCGGCATTACTTTTACGGTGGCGCCCAGGGTGTCGCCAGCCTGCTTGCCGCCAGCCTTCAGAGCCGATTTCCCGGTCTGAACGTCGCCGGAACTTATTGTCCGCCATTCCGCACGATGACCGACGCCGAAGACGCCCAGGTGATCTCCCAAATCAATTCCGCCAACGCGGATATTGTTTGGGTGGGACTATCCACGCCCAAGCAGGAGTTTTGGATGAGCAGCCACTTGGGCCGAATCAACGCTCCGGTGATGATCGGTGTGGGTGCCGCCTTCGATTTCCATGCAGGCCTCAAGCGACAGGCGCCGGCGTGGATGCGGAAATCCGGGTTGGAATGGCTCTATCGGCTCTGTACCGAACCCCGGCGGTTGTGGAAGCGATATCTCAAGAACAACCCGCTCTTTGTTATCTACTTGCTCCTGAGCAAGCTGCGTATTCGGCGGCCAGCGCTGGAAACAAGTCCGTAATGTGAACATTCTCGTCGTTCACAACTTCTATCAGCACGCCGGCGGCGAAGATCAGGTCTTTGCCGACGAGATCGAAATGCTGCGCGCACACGGTCACACGGTCACCGCGCACACGGCGCACAACCGAGAGATCGCTCAACTGGGCCGCCTGATGCTGGCGCGCAAGACCCTCTGGAATCGGGACGCGGCCAGCGCGATCCAGCAGCAGGTTCGTGAAAAACGAATCAATGTCGTTCACTTTCACAACACGTTTCCGCTGATCTCGCCGGCGGCATATCGCGCGGCCAGACAAGCCGGGGCGCGCGTCGTGCAGACGCTGCACAACTTCCGCCTGTCGTGTCCGGCCGCAACTCTCTTCCGCGATGGCAAGCCTTGCGAAGACTGCCTGCACAAGGCCGTGCCTTGGCCCAGCGTCGCCCACGCCTGCTACCGAGGTAGCCGCTCAGCCAGCGCCGTTGCCGCTGCGATGATTACCTACAACCGCGCACGCGGCACCTGGCAAAACGACGTCGATCAATACCTCGCCTTAACCGACTTTGCCCGCCAAAAGATGATCGAGGGCGGCTTGCCCGCCGAAAAAATCTCCGTCAAACCCAACTTCCTTTCCATCGATCCCGGCGAGCGCTCGGGCGGCGGCGGTTATGCCATATTTGTGGGTCGGCTCACGGCCGAAAAGGGGATCCTGACGCTGCTCAAGGCCTGGGAGCAGCATCATCCGGGTCTGCCTCTCAAAATTGCCGGCGATGGTCCACTGCGCCAGCAGGTGATTGAATTCAGCACGGGCGGCTTTGGCGTCGAATATCTCGGGCACCGGAGCTTGATGGAGCTTCATGAGATCGTCGGCCGCGCCGAGATGTCGATCTTTCCGTCGGAGTGGTATGAGCCCTTCGGACGAACTATTATCGAGGCCTATGCCGTTGGAACGCCCGTGGTCGCATCTCGAATCGGTGGCGTGCCCGAGCTGGTGGAGGAGGGGGTCACCGGCCGCCTCTTCACATCCGGCGATGCCGCGGACCTGGCGCGTGTCGTCCGCCAGTTCGCCGCCGACGCCGATCACCGCCAGCTCACCCGGCGCAATTGCCGGGATATGTTCCTCAACAAGTACACTGCCCAGCAGAACTATCCGATGCTCATCAAAGCCTACACGCAGCAGGCCGCGGATGTGCCTGGCCCATGCCTGCCCAGGGTAGGCATGGCGGCGGCAGGCGTGGCGGCCCAGACGGCGATGCGGCAAACCCTGTGTGATGCCAAGGAGATTCTCGTGAGCGACGGCCAGGAAAGTGCGGTGATTGCCGACAATGCTCCGCTGGTGGGCATCGGCATTCCCGTGCGCAATGGACAAAAGTACATTCGCGAGGCCCTGGATTCACTTTTGGCGCAGACGCTGACTGATCTGGAAATTGTCATCTGCGACAACAACTCGTCGGATAACACCGAATCAATTTGCCGCGAATATGCCGCCCGTGATCCTCGTGTGCGCTATTTCCGCAACGAACGGGATCTGGGACCGGCGGGGAATCACAATCGCTGCTTCGCGCATTCCAGCGGCAAATACTTCAAGTGGCACGCCCACGATGATTTGTGCGCGCCGACTTTCCTCGAAAAGTGCGTGGCGGTTCTTGAACGCCAGCCGTCGGTCATCAATTGCCACAGCCACACGCGCATCGTGGACGAGAATGGCAAATATCTGCGCGATTACACTTTCCGCGCTCCCACGGATTCCCCCGTCGCCTCGCATCGATTTGGCAAGTTGATTAACGTCAAGCACCGCGTCCACGTCGGCTACGAAATTTTCGGCGTCTGGCGCCGCGCGGAACTGGCGCAGACCCCTTTGGAAAAGGCCGACGCACATGGCGACCGCATCTTGCT